>Ga0105049_10011605_pt1 | contig 10096 bp, 8 predicted proteins | sample MAT06_FD_78087 | JGI IMG/M metagenome (GOLD analysis project Ga0105049, IMG submission 78087) | Freshwater microbial communities from Lake Fryxell liftoff mats and glacier meltwater in Antarctica - MAT-06 | ecosystem: Environmental > Aquatic > Freshwater > Ice > Liftoff microbial mat | place...
AATCGGGGCGGCCCATTTTCATGCAGCCTTATTGGGTGTCGTTTGCTGTTCTGTTTGTATCCTGAAAGCCATAAAATCTTTCATATCGCCATTGGTTTTGACGATCACCGGGATGGTGTCGATATGACTCATACCCGCCACGCCAAAGTCTTTTATGTGGGTTTCAATGTCTGCTAGGGAGGCTGAATATCCGGCGTTTTCCCCGAGCAGCCGCTTATGGGCTTTCTGGGTCGCGAACTGGCGGAACGGCCTTTCAAGTTGTGCATGCAGGGGTGAAATGGCGGAACAAAGGAGCAATGCCAAAAAACTTACAGGCAAATGCTTGCTCAATGCCGTGAAAAATCTAAAGGTAGACATGGGAAGCTAAATTTGGGAGATGCGCAATCATCCCACAAAAGTCAAGGCAATCATCCGCACTTAAAACAACTCACGGTTGTTTCGCGCAACTTTCAGTTGTCTTATCCAACCAGTCACATGAGGCCATAATGTTAAGATTTCAGCCACTTGTGATTTTTTCCAAGCCAATCATTGAGTCTCAGAAAAAAAACATATAAGTTTGTATGCTTTATTTTTACCTCATCAAACACACAACACTTCCTATGCCCGCCAAAATCAATACCGATCTACCTGAAAAAATGTACAGAATCCGCAACTTCTTAGGGCTCAAACAAGCAGACATTGCCTTTAGGATGAATGATATCAGCCCGGCAGCTTATGGTAAACTGGAACGTGGAGAGCTGCGCAGCCCTACCATAGAGCGCTTGGAGCAATTCGCGGAAATTATCGGCCTGCCGCTCAACGATTTTCTTCAAAAAAGCACGGACGAATTGATCCAGCAACTTATTGAAACAAGGAATTTAGTGGTGTGAAGTTGAATGCGGATTTCGGAGTGCGGATTTCGGAGTGCGGATTTCGGATTTCGGGGTGCGGAGTGCGGAGTGCGGAGTGCGGAATAAGCCCATCATTTCGCGATGCTTTTGGAATCCATCTCTGGCACTTAAGCTACAGTTTAACATCACACTACAGAAAAAGTCTCACACCACACCACAACGCCATAAAGATGCCCTGCGCTTGATCTAAATAATCGGAAGCGCCAAAAGCGAAGCCTTTGCGTAGTGGCGTTGTGCTCCAAAAATATCAGTTTGGATAATTGCTCCTACCAAAAAAAGGCAACGACTTCTCAGTCGCTGCCTCCCATTTGCTTGTTTGGATTTAGTTGCTCGAAATAATGTGCTCCGTCTACCGTCTACCGTCCACCGTCAATTTGGCGGTGTTCATCAAGCTGCGTGTAGAAGCGGTTTGGCACGCGGCCAATACAACGGTGCCATACAGAAACACCCGTCAAGGATCAACAGGCTTCGTTAGGCCTTCTCTTTATGAACATGCGGCGGTTAAGCCGCAGTTGTAGTGTATTCTTCTAACGGTTCCTATCAGCCATTAGATTCCGCACGAAAGCCAAGCGCATTGTATTCCGCAATCCACAATCCGCATTCCGCACTCAGCCCTCGCGGCTTCCGTCGTCCGCCATCCGCACCATCTTCGGGCTAAACTTCGCCACCACATCCACCAGCTCCTGCTGCGAAGCCATCACCTTGTGAATGTCCTTGTAAGCCATTGGCGCCTCATCGAGGCCACCGCCGATCAGGGAAACGCCCATGTCCTGCAAAATGGCTTTCATATCGGCTTTGCTCACGTTTTTGATCGCCTGGGTACGGCTCATTTGCCGACCGGCGCCGTGGGAGGCCGAGTTGATCGCCGAAATTTCCCCCTTGCCCCGCACCAAAAAACCTGGTGCAGTCATGGAGCCTGGTATAATGCCCATCACGCCTTTGGCTGCCGGAGTTGCGCCCTTGCGGTGTACGATCACTTCTTCGCCGTTCAGTTGCTCTTTCCAGGCAAAGTTGTGGTGGTTTTCCACTTTTGCCAGTACCGTTGCGCCAATGGCTTTCGTCAGTTTTCGGTGTATCACTTCGTGGCAAGCCGATGCGTAATCGCCCGCCAGGTTCATGGCCAGCCAGTATTCTTGTCCGGCCTCGCTTTCCATATCGAGGTAGGCCAAATTGGCGGCATAAGACGGCAACTTGCACTGCTCCTTCGCGATGCGGGTGTAGTGTCCTGCCAGGGTAGCGCCCAATCCGCGCGAACCGGAGTGTGTCAACAAGGCCAGGTAGCGGCCTTTTTCAATGCCCAGGATTTCATCCTTTTTTTCAAAACTGATGATACCCCATTCTACGAAGTGGTTTCCACCACCGGAGGAGCCCAGCTGGTTGAATGCCTTGTCTTTCAATCCGCGCAAAAGCCCGTTCATATCAAATTCCTTGCGGTCCAATACATTGTGGTAGGCGCGATCCTTCCCGGAGAATCCAATGCCAGCGCCAAAGGCAGTGGCGGCGATCAGCTCCCGCTTGTAGAAGGAGCGGCGATCGAAAAAGTGATCATCGGGAATATCGAACACCGATAACGCCATGCGACAACCGATGTCGACACCCACGCCATAAGGTATGATGGCGTTTTTGGTAGCCAGTACCCCGCCAATTGGCAGGCCGTAGCCTTGGTGTGCATCGGGCATCAATGCGCCTGCCACAGTAATCGGCAGGCGCATGGCGATATTCATCTGATCCAGCGCACCCTGTTCAATCTGTTCTTCCCCAAAAATGGTGTACGCGGCAGTTTGCTCTTTCAATTCAATGGTCACCTTTGCGGCAGCTTCGGCGGCGGCATCAATGAAGGCTTTTGCCAAGGGTGCCAGTGCTTCGTCTTCCAGGTACGCTTCGGGGTTTTTCCGTACACGCCGCAGTGCCGTCAGGGTATCCTGCTTTTTGGCATCTGCGAAAACCGTGTTGGCGAGGTCCAGCGCGATCCCAAGTGTTTTGCCTTGTGTGTAACCCAGCGTGATGAGGTCTTTACCTTTTATCATGGTTTTTGATTTCATAATTGTATGGCCAAACGCACGCAGATTGCCCTAAGTTCCCATTATTCCCAAACATTCGATTTTTGAAACAACATGGCACTCAACAAACTCGCCCTGATGTACAGAAGATGAATGAAGTGCTGGGCGTTTTGAAGCACCTGAACGGCTTTAACCATTTTGGAGAAATGCGCGAGATCATTGCCAAGCTGGAAAACAACCTGCACCGCACGCGGACAGAAGGGCGTAACGTCATACAGTTTGAATCAAATGCCTTGCTTCGGGGCTTGGACTGGATCACACTCTTGTACAAAGCCATCGCTGCCCGCCGAGTGTTGCAATTAGAATACCGATCATTTCATGCCCGAGAGGCAAAACCAGGCATTTATTATCCCTATTTGCTCAAAGAATACCGGAATCGTTGGTTTTTGATCGCAAAGCGCAAGGGAACGAATAGGCTGCTCGCCCTGGCGCTCGACCGAATTGAAGCTTTGCAGGAGCTTTCACTCGAGCCTTTTATCGGCCACCCCAGTGTCGATTTTGACCATTATTTGGATGACGTGATCGGTGTCACCAAATCAGAATCATCCAGGTCTCTGAATGTGGTATTGCAAGTACAAAGCGGAACAATACCTTATATATTGGTTCTGAGGTTTTAGACCTTCGAGGTTTAAAAGGCGAAAAAAAAGCCGTCCAGTCTTTTCGACAGGACGGCTTACAACATAACCATGAAAACAATTAACCAATCAAAATGTTAGCCCTTTCTATGTTTGGTACTATCAGAAAACCGTGCCAAACTTTGGTTTATCAGAAAAAAAACTGGGCAGATTGTGTTAAAATTCACAGATTACACGAAATTGAATAGTTTAACTGCGCTATGTTCCACTTCAAACTATTTCTTGACAATACGCGCCGCATAAATCCGGTCCAAACCCATTACCCTTAGGTAGTAATAGCCCGAAGGAAATTTATCCAGGGCAATATTCCCGCGCAGGGAATCGTCCCAGCGAAGCATCCGCGTGGTTTGTATCAATTTACCATGGCCGTCATAGACTTCACAGTAAGCCATTTTTTCATTGCCAAAAGCGCTCAATGTCAGGTGTGCGATACCAATGGTGGGGTTTGGCGAGACGTCTAATTTGCGGAAACCATCCAGTTCCTGCGTTCCTACAGTCCCAAGATTGACCTGTATTTCCTTAGCACAACCAAAGGCATCCAGGCAAAGCACGGTGTATTGAGTAGGCACCAGGTTGCTGAAAATCGGGGATGTTTGTAGGTTTCCCCCATTTAAAGCATACTTGTAAGGCGGGGTTCCGCCGCTTGCAATTGCTTCAATCGAACCATCGTTAATGCCCTGTCCAGAAGCGAGGTTTACACTGGCGGTCAACACCAGGTCGGCGCACATGGAAGTTACACAGAACGGAATGGACAATTCAGCGCCAAAGTTGTTTCCAGCGTAGTCAAAAACGCTAATACCGCCCAAGGTTGCTGAAACAAAGCCACCCATCATACCATCTCCGCCAGTATCGTGTATGCGGAATTGGTAGCAGCTGTCTGTTTTCAGGCAGGCGCTTTCCGGGTTAAAACTCATCGGCCCGGAATATGGTCCACCGGCATAGAAGATATTGCCCTGATTGTCTGTGATATCCCAGGAACTTTCCTGAGGTTTGCTGTCGGGCGAAAACACGAGTTCCAGCAGTTGACTGCCGGGATCTATGTTGAAATTGATGCTGCTGCCGTCGTTGCCCGGTATTTCATCTGGTCCCATGCCATCTACATTGCTGATGCTCAAAACCATCGTATTGGCACCGTTTTTCAGGTTGGGAATGTACAGCGGCACTTCCGCACTTTGGTCTGGCCCAGCAAAAAGTATGTTATCCGGGATGCTGGGCTGTACAACGCCATTCAGCGTGTAGGCTACCTCAAAGGTGTGCTGAACCCCGATGCCATTGTTTTTCACCAATATATTAATGAAGGCATAACTGCTGTCGCCACAGGCGCTGCTGGCATCGATGCTCAACAATTCCAGTTCGCGCAGGTACCGTTTTACCACCACCGCAGATATAGTGTCATTGGTGGTGTTTTGATCGCCGTTTACCGTAGCACCCAGTTTGAAATTGTATACGGTTCCAATATTGCTCAAGTCCTCTGTGCCCGCGAATGTGTGGGTGATCGTTTGTCCGGGAGTGAACGGCCCAGGCAAAACTTCGGCCTTTGTCGCGCCGCTGTTCAGGGTGTAAGAAACACTGACATTGCTTTGTTGTGTAAGGCCAAAATTGCGAAATTTAACGCTGATGGGTTCTGAAGCTGTTAAATTGGGGCTAGAACTGGGCGACACCAGTTCTAATGCACCAAAGTCGATCTGTTGCCGGGCCGGAACACAAATGGTGAAGACTTTTTCGGTGGCATTGGCTTCCGTGATTTCTACCAGCACTTTTCCAAAAATATTTTTTAGCGTAAAATGCCCATTCCAGTTAAAGGAAAGAGCTTTCAATACTACTTTGTAACACTGGTTGTCATCGGCGCAAATTTGGGCATTTGGCTGTTGCGCGCTCACATCGCCTTGGGCAAGCAATCCGTTTGCCAAGGTTTTAAGCTCCCAATGGAGGATGCCAAAATTGGTCGTTGATTCTGCCGATAGATAGGTGCCATCCGTATTGCCAAAAAACTTGAGAATCAGCGTGTCATTGTTGATTTTTTCGTCTTGTACACCATTGGGAAGGGAGGTAATAGCCCTTAAGCCGTTTAAGCCGTCCGTTATTCCTACGGCGTGGAGTTCAATGGTATCCCGCTCCCCGGGTGCAAGGTTTCCCGTCCAGTTGTACACGTTCCAGGCTTGTGTGTTGATACGCCAGTTGATGGTGGCACTTTGCATGGGCGCCCCGGAGGCGTTTTTCAGAATCAATCCGAAATCCGTCTCTGTTCCACAAACCAAGCCAGGCAGGTTGTGTTTTCCCGCCATAGCGGCATCATTGGCAGTAAGTTTCTGCACCACAGCATCCAGGGTATCATTCCGCACAAATTGGTCTTTGTTCCAATGGGTAACGATCTTAAATTTGTAATTCTTCCCTGGAGTGGGCATCGCAACGGTTTGGCTGAAGGTATGGTCTATATACGCACCTTCATTGATGGTTCCGCTGATGTTGTCGGTGACGACAACATTGTTTTCAAAAATCAAGGAAACACTGGTGTTGTTTGCAGGTGCCAACCCACCATTTTTTATCCGAACCTTCACTTGCTCCGTGTTTCCTAAAAAGGGCGACGCAACAGGTGCTACCAACACTTCAGGTTTTATGTCATAAGTATCGCGCTGCACCTTAAAAGAACCAATGCGGGTGCCCCAGAGGTCTGTGCTATTGGGCTGGTACTCCCCGGTGAACCAAAAGGTACGTCCATCGTAAGGATCAACGGCCAAGCTGCTGTAATCACCCCACCGGGTTGAGGTGTGGCTTGCGCCACCCGCTGCCAGGGTGTATTCGTCGAGGGTCATTTCACCCAATGGGTCCCCATTTCGGTGCCCAGTCAGGTAAAGCCCAGGGAATAAAGTCTGGCTACAGCCGGAATATCCCAGGCCAATATTTCCAGCTTCGTCCATGCAAATGGTGCTCATGAAACGATTTGTCTGCAGATCAGGCGCATAGGTTCCTTGTTGGTGCAACTGCCAATCGCCATTGCCCGTTTTTTGCAGTTCATACCAACGTACCTGAGCATCGCCGCCATTGCCCACTACCCCTGAAACATCAGCCACATGGTTGAGCACAACGGATTCGTGATCGCCAAAATTCCGGTAAGGCGCACGGTACATGATGGTGTTTTCCAGTGCGGCTATTTTTTGGGTAGTGCCTGGCTGTTCAATACAATCGAAGGAAAAAACGTTCCCAAAACAAACCCTGGTCTCAAATGGAGCTGGGTACAACAAGGAAGGGCCGTCAATATGGCTCAGGGCGACATTACTCCAGTTTACATAAACTTCCCAACTCTCCAAATGATCCTGTCCGCCATCCCAGGCATCATCGTACAGGCGAAAAATATAACCAGGGCTTCCGGGTGGGGGAGGCGGCCCTCCGTCCCAGTCGGCCCCCGTCGCTGGCTGGAAACTGATGCCTTGGAAATTCGGCATGTCGAAGCGGTAAATATCCACGTTTGGCTCGCCGGCCAGCATGGCGGAGCGTTTAAGCGCGTACCCGGAACACTTGTTTCCGTTGTACAATTCGTTGATGGTGATATAATAGGCGTTGTTCCAAACGTATAGTTTTGGGTAATCCGGAAAGCCCAGCGTTTGAATGCGGTAGGCTTTCCAGCCGCCGGTAGGGTCGCTGCTGTTCGAAACGGCGATGAGCAATTCATTGGCGTTGAAGCCTTGCATTTCCATCATCAGCCACCGTTCGGCATCGTGGTCGTACTGAATAATACAGTCACCAATACTTCCTGTCCCCACTTGGGACCAAATTGTGGAGGATTTAGCGGGACCATAAACCGACAATCCTGTCTCTTTATCCCAAATCTGTATCCATGCACCTCCGTTTGTATTGACCATTTGAACGTAATGATTTTTGCCAATATCACCACTGGGGTCAGGCGGGGTAACGCCCGAAAGGTCACGAAGTCCTTCAAAATTAAATCCCGGAATTATTTGAGGATTGCTACCACGGTCTGCTGCGGCAGGTTTTGCCAAAGGATCACCATCCTGTGGTTGCGGGTTTGGGTTTTTGGCTTCATTGCCAAAAAAGTAGTTTTGTTTTTCATAAAGTTTGCCAGGTGCAGGTGCACTGAAATCTGTGATTGGCATGGTTTCCCGCAGCGGGGCGATATCGCCCAAAAATTCCCCTTTGGAGGCCATGGCAGGATAAGATTTTACCAGGCTACGGTCTTCCTGGGCAAAAACAGAAAGGTAGGCGAGGGCGAATAACAAGGTAAAGATTTGTTTCATTCTGATAGTAGATGACGGTGGACAAAAATGCGGCTCAAAGTAAGGCGAACCTGCGAGGTGGTTCAGCTCATGCGCAGAAAAGACAAAAAAGTGCGGAGAAATCAGTCAGAAGGTGGAAATACGATGCTGTCACGAGGCGGCATCATCGGGCGCTCGCGGCGAAATTCAATGGGTTTTTCTTCTGCGTCTTCAATATTATCGTAACGGCCAATGGTCAGGCGCTTGGGTGTCATGGTGCTGAGAACGGAGATGACCAGAAAAAGAATAATTGCCCATCCCAACCATTCCGGGGGTTGGAAAGGTTCGATTTCTTGATACGCAAGCTCAGATTCGGATTCACCCAGGTAAGGTTGTCCGCTACCAGTACTTGCCTTTAATTGGACATTGCCTGTTGGCTCCAGGCGGGATTGATAAAACTTGGCCTCTCCGAGCCTGCTTTGCAATACTTTCAGCAAAGCCGCCAATTCTTCTGTAACCGCCAAGTAGCCGTCTTCCGCTACCTTGTATGTCGACAAGGGCTTGCCTCCAGCCATAGGTGCAAATCCTGCCAGGCCTGATACCTCTTTCCAACGCGACGGGCTCAGTATTATGGGAAAAATAAATGGGCCAACGTTGTCGTTACCGGCAATTCGACGGGTGGCTGCAACTTCAATATCCTCTTCTATTCTCCTGTCACTGAGAGATTGGTAACTGGTCAGAAACAGGTAAATATGCGCCTTTTCACGGCGTGCCCTGATGATCTTGTAATATTTCTGTCGGTTGTCAGGAGCGATGTACCAAAAAAGGAGGAGTTGCCAGGGGAGCGATAATTCTGGCGGCGGCGGCGGCGGTTTGTTGTACCAAATATTCACCTCGTCGCGCATCGGGTAAAGCCAACGCAGCAATTTATTCAACTGCTTCCAGTCTTCAGGAGCATGAGAAATGAAGATGTTGACTTTTACGGGTTGCATTTTCAATACCGGAGTTTATCCCAACTTTTTCCTTCCAGCCAGTCTACATAATCCACCGATCCTAGCCGAAATTTCACCGGAATACGCACCCGGTTTTTAGCCCAATCGTGTTCAATTTTGCAGAAAAAAGGCAGATCCTCCGCTGACCATTGTGGCAGAAAAACCCCATACTTTGGCGTGGACTGGAGAAAAGCATCCGTAAAGGTAAGCTTTTCGTGTTTCAATAAATTAGGAGAAAATGGTATGGTTGAATTGCGTTGCACAGAAAGCTGCCACTCGTGCAGACTTTTTCCAGTGCTGTACCCGCAGGTTTGAGCGAATGCACTGGCGACCAAAACACATTGAAATGCAGCTGCCAATAGCCAGGTGTTAGGGTTTTGGAAGCTGCATCTCATCATATATAAGGCTATTTATCCGTTTGCGGTTCATTTAAAACGTTTGAAACCCGGGCAATGTTTTCGTTGATTTCATCACTTTCCACCAAGCCGTCGCGCAGGCGAATGATTCGGTGTGCATACATGGCGATATCATTCTCGTGGGTCACAATGATCACCGTGTTGCCTTTTTGATGGATTTCCTCGAACAAGCCCATGATTTCGTTGCTGGTTTTGGAATCGAGGTTTCCTGTGGGCTCGTCAGCCAAGATGATGGCTGGACTGTTCACGAGTGCACGTGCTACAGCAACACGTTGGCGTTGACCACCAGAAAGCTCGTTGGGTTTGTGCGTGACACGATCCCCCAATCCGACAGATTCTAGGGTTTTTCGGGATTTGTCTCTGCGCTCTTCCCGGCTCACTCCAGCATATACCAGCGGTAGCGCCACATTATCTAAAGCAGAAAGCCTGGGCAGCAAGTTAAAGGTTTGGAATACGAAGCCGATATCGCGGTTGCGCACCTCTGCCAATTCGCTGTCGTCCATCGTGCTGACTTCTTTGCCGTTTAACCAGTATTCGCCCCTGGTAGGAGAATCCAGGCAACCCATCAGGTTCATCAGGGTGGATTTGCCGCTACCCGATGGCCCCATCAATGCGACGTATTCGTTTTCGCGAATATCGATGGACACATCTTTTAGCGCTTCCACTTTTTCGGAGCCCATGATGTAAGTTTTATTCATGTTTTTAATTGAAATCAGCATCGTATGTCAGTGTTTAATTATCACATTATCAAATCATCAAATTGCCTCATTTTTTCATTTACCTCATTGCCCCCATTATCGAATTATCGCATTATCACATTATCACATTATCCCATTATTTTCGTTTTTTTCTAAAAACAAGGCCAAAGAGCAAGGCGAACAAAGCGACAATG
>Ga0105049_10011607_pt1 | contig 10095 bp, 8 predicted proteins | sample MAT06_FD_78087 | JGI IMG/M metagenome (GOLD analysis project Ga0105049, IMG submission 78087) | Freshwater microbial communities from Lake Fryxell liftoff mats and glacier meltwater in Antarctica - MAT-06 | ecosystem: Environmental > Aquatic > Freshwater > Ice > Liftoff microbial mat | place...
CACCACTGACCGATCCAAATCATTTGTGCTAAAACAAGGAGTGCGCATTTATGGAGGATTTCAAGGCATAGAAGTTGAGATAACCCAGCGTGACATCAATATTCATGAAACAATCCTGTCCGGAAATATCGGAGATCCAATAGGCGCTGACAATTCTTACCATGTGTTATATGGCACAGCACTGGATAGCACCACTTTGATTGATGGATTTACCATAACCAAAGGCATGGCCACTGGCGACGACCTTCCTTCCTCCAATGGATGGGGCGGCGGGCTGCTTCTTGAGCCTTCATCGGATATGTACAATACCTCTCCCATCATTCAAAACTGTCGTTTTGAGGAAAATTATGCTTTTGCTGGAGGCGGTATACATTGCCCTTGGGAAATTGGTAACTATGTCAACCCAATTATTCGGAATTGCCAGTTTGTTTCAAACAGAGCTGAACAATCTGGTGGTGGGATTTATAAAAGTGGTCCTGCGATAATCGAGAAGCCATTTGTGATTGACCACTGTATGTTCTATCAAAACTCGGCTTTTTACAATAGTGGAGGTGCACTTTTTTTTACTCAGACCGACAACATTACGGAGATTCAAAATTGTATTTTTGAAAAGGACACCTCTCGATTTGCTTGGGGAGCTGGTGTCTATTATGATCATTTTGAGAATAGCCATTTGATCGTTGAAGCTTGTACTTTTAAAGGCAATTTCGCTGGTATTGGTACTGCAATTTGTACTAATTTTTCTAGTAACCCAAGCACAACTCTTTCAATAGAGATTCTATCCTGTAATTTCAATGATAATATATCGAATGGGCAAGCGGGAGCCGTTTTGTTGATGGGTGAATCTGATAGTAAAATCATTGCTCATTTTTTGAATTGCAACTTTTTAAATAACCGATCAAAATCTTACGCAACGGCCTTGTCAATTAGCGGAAAAGAGGTGGTTGTTAACCTCAATAATTGTGTTTTCAACAATAATATTGGTATCCCGGCAAACCCAAATGGCTCAAGATATGCCGTATATATGGGTGGATTGCTCACAAAAAGTAATTTCACCAACTGCCTTTTCTCCAACAACGAGTCTGCTTTAGGCTTTTTTTCTCCGGCTAATGCAGAGGCAACTCATAAAATTACCAATTGCACCTTTTTTCAAAATGGAAAATATGTAATTGACAAAACCAACTATCCATTTAACCCTGGTTTTAATGATTGCTATATTACCAACTCCATTTTTCATGATGATGCCACTTTTGACAGAATGTTCTCCGACAATGATCCTTTCGGGGCAAGCATGGAGGGTTATTATATCGATTATACGTTTGTAAGTTTAGATGACAATGTGACCCCAAATGATGCATTTGGACCTCATACGGTGTTTAAAGCGATGCCGTTTTTTGTAGATACATTGAATAACGATTTCCGTTTGCTGAAATGTTCTCCTGCTGTCAACGCAGGAAATAACTTGGTTGTTGATTCCCTAAATATCCTAACCGATCTAGACGGCAATCCCCGTATTCGCTTTGATACAGTAGACCTGGGCGCTTATGAATCCCAGGAAGCCTGCATTAGTAGCCTCAGCCAGGAGCCGGAACCAGGCGTTTTACTAGCCTTGCTTTCCCCCAACCCGCAGCAACCAGGGGGGACTGTCCGTGTCCAAGTCCAAGACCTTGAAAGTAATGTTCTGGGCTGGGCATTAAGGGATATTTATGGTCGAACGCTTGATGCGGGCCGGGTTTTGCTGGATTCTCAATCGGATTTTTCTTTGATTGCCCCAATTACTCCAGGCATCTATTGGGTTGAAATACAGTCGGGCTTGCGATCCATTTACTTGAAATTTATCGTATTTCAGTAGAATTGCTCAAATCCTTTTCGTCCTTTGCGATCCAAAACACACCGCATGGACTTTAGAAGAATTGCCTTGTTTGCCGGCCCTGCGCTTTTCGCGCTGGTTGCGTTTGCGCCTTCACCTGCCGGAATGCCCTGGCCTGCGCAAATAACTGCCGCAATTACCCTTTGGATCGCTGTTTGGTGGATCACTGAACCCATTGAGATGGCAGCCACCTCGCTGCTACCACTCGTGTTGATTCCCCTGGCTGGTGTTGCGCCGCTCAAAGTGGTGGCGGCTGAATATGGCAATGAGATCATTTTCCTATTCATGGCCGGGTTCTTTATGGGCAAATCCATCGAACGCTGGCATTTGCACCACCGCATCGCCTTGCGCATGGTCTTGTGGATTGGTACAGATCCTTCTCGTACGGTGCTGGGATTCATGGCGGCCTCGGCGTTTATTTCGATGTGGATCTCCAATACCGCCACTGCGGTAATGATGACACCAGTAGCTATCGCAGTAGCTGCTCAAAGCGAGGGCTTACCTAGTCATAAAAACTTTTCAAAATCGCTGCTCCTCGGTGTAGGATACGCCTGTTCTATTGGCGGACTCGCTACCTTGATTGGCACGCCTACGAATGCCATTTTCCTCTCCTTCGTACAGCAAAACATGGGGGAGAACGTCTCTTTTGGCAAATGGCTCTTGTTCGGTTTCCCGTTTGCACTCACACTGCTTTTAGTCTGCTGGAAATTGCTGGTCTGGATGTTTCCGGTTGGGAAAGAAGACTCAAAAGGTATAGATAGCCACGAGCATCTGCGTGTGCAACTTGTGGCACTCGGCCCAATTACTTTACCTGAGCGACGCATCCTTTGGGTCTTTGGTACTGTCATTATAGCCTGGGTGAGTGGATCACTTTTGTGGTACGGCCCCTTGAATCAATGGATTCATGTATACATGGCCGGATTGCCGTTGCCAGAAAATTTGGAAAAAGTGCCCTCCTATTGCTCAGATACGGTAGTAGCCATCCTGGGAGCCGTTTTGTTTTTCATCATCCCGGCAGGAAGTCGCGAAACAAAAACTACGCTCCTCGATTGGCCAACAGCGACCAAAATTCCCTGGGGCATCCTCATTTTGTTTGGAGGCGGATTGGCCCTTGCCAGAAGTTTTGATTTGAGCGGCCTGGCAGTATGGTTTGGCGAACAATTGAAAGACCTGAACTTTTTGCCCCATGCGCTCATTCTTTTGCTGGTGCTGAGTTCGGTGGTACTGCTCAGTGAGGTGGCGTCTAATATTGCAACGGCCTCCATGATGATGCCTGTGTTGGCCGCTTTAGCCGGGAGTATTGGGGCCCATCCATTTGGTTTGTTGTTGAGCGCAACCCTGGCGGCATCCTTTGGTTTTGGTCTGCCCATCGCTACGGCGCCCAACAGTATTGTGTTCGCTTCCGGCCACATGAGTACCCGAGATATGGCAAGAGCTGGATTTTTGTTGGATGTTTTGGCCGTGCTACTTTTGTTGGCCTTTATTTATGTTTTGCTTCCCATCGTTTGGGGGATCAATGTATAATTTGCTGCGGCGATAAGCTGGCCTTTTGATTGATGTTTTTTTACCCCAAAAGGCGTATTTTCTTTAGTTTTAACAGAAAAAGTTTGTTCATTTTTTTTTGAACGAAAATTGTTCATTTAAATTGATCAATTTTTTAATAAACTATTGATAATCAATTGATTGAGTTTAGAATTAATTTTGTGACATCTTTTTTTGACAAAACTATTCTAATTTTGTGGAAGAAAACTTTGGTGTTTGTTCAACAAGACATTACCTTTGAGGCATCAATTTAAACAAAAAGGAGATCGCCATGACAAGTATGGAATTCAACAGCAAACTGAGCACTCTGACGAGTATGTTGCACTCCTTCGCCTACAATTTGACGAAGAACGTGGAGGATGCCAAGGATCTGTATCAGGAAACCACTTATCGCGCGCTATTCAACCGTGATAAGTTTCAGCCCGACACCAATTTTAAGGCGTGGATGTTCACGATCATGAAGAACATCTTCATCAACAATTACCGCAAAAAGGTGAAAGCCAATACGGTGTTGGACAATACTGAAAACCAATATTACCTCAACTCATTCAGTCACTCGGCAGCCAATGCAGCAGAAGGCGGCATCCTGCTTAAAGAACTGAATACGATGGTATCAGATCTTGACGACAGCATCCGTGTTCCATTCACGATGCACTTCGAGGGATATAAATACCAGGAGATTGCCGACGATTTGAAACTGCCCTTGGGCACAGTAAAAAGTCGCATATTCTTTGCGCGCAAAGAGTTGAAGGAAAAAATCATGTCGAATTACGGGTTCAATCCGAACTAAGGTCTGGTATTAAACATCGTTTTTGACTAACTAAGAGCTGCTCCCACAAAGAGCGGCTTTTTTTTGTGCCCCTTTCGTTATTATTGTTTAATGACTATCTATTGCTTTGTCAAATCCAAATCCTTGAGCATCAACAAAAACGACTTGCTAAAAAGTGTAGGCGACGCAAAATTAAGCTGGTTCGTGTCGGGGCGAAGTCGAGTATATTGGACTCGGTTATGATCGACGATTTGCTTGATGCCCTTTAATATTTCTGCTTTTTGAAGCCTTCCAGCCTCGTCGGTGAAGGGAATATGGAAACCGAGTTCGCGGAAAAATGCAGACTCGGTGATTTGGAAAAACAAGTGCAAAAGCTCCCGGTCAGGCTTTGGCGGCGCTTGGTGGAAAAGTGTAAAACCCGCCACATATTGCGGTACAGCAAACGCCAGGGTATCGTGTCCTTGTTGCATAGGCCACTCCATATTGGCCAGTTCGCCGCCAATAAAACTCGCCAAAGTACCATGCGGTACCGCAGGATTTGCTCCGAAAGTGCTGCGTGTGCGGTACATCTCTTTAAATAATTCTGCCTTTGGTCTATCTAGCAAAAGCTGAAACTCACGCCTTATTTGCTGCACTTTGACTTGCGCAGTGAGGTTGTTTTTGGTAAAATATGCGGCATATATCTTCTCCAGCAAATCCATCATAAAGCCTTCTGGCTTAATGAGATAGTCGAGTTTAAATGCCAGTGCAAGTAAGAGATAAGCGTAGGTGCCAGGGTAGGTATTGGGGTCTGGCTTGCCTTTGTCTATTTCGGCAAAGGCTGCCTTGATAGACCGATGAATGTAGGCGTATTTGGCCTCTTTCTCAGCTTCCGCGATATCGCCGAGGTTGCGATCTTCAGTTGGGCTAAGTGCATTGGCGAATTCGCCGAGCAGGAGATCATCTTGTTTGTCGGCATGAATGGCCAGCTCGCGCAGGGCATGCAGGATTTTCAGGGGCGAACCGTCTGCGGTACGGGAATCAAACTTGATGCACAGGTTGTTCGCTTCGTCCAGAGAAAAACGGCTGAATTTGAGGTTGAAATTGGCCTCCATAAGCCGCCGCATAAAACCTACATTAAGGTCATTGGCTCGAGCCACGCGACTTTCGGCCTTTACTGTTTCGGCATTGGCAAAGCCCGTAATATGCTGAGAGCCCTGCCAGAGCTCGAATCGGATTTCACCGTCGGTTTCTTCCCAGACGATGTTTGGCTCCATAGCATTTTCGTCTTTCAGGAAATTCAGAAAATCGCGGTAAGCGGCCAAATGCTCGCCCTGCTCGAAGGCTTCGAGCGAGCGGTCAAAAGCCTGCTGCTGCTCGTCTGATTTGTAGGCATCCGAAAAGCGACCAAACGGGATGTCGGGTTGCTGTTGGGTTTTCTGAAATCCAAAAAGTCGGGTGATAAAGTCCATGGGTTGCGCGAGAGGGTGGGCAAAAGTAGGAAGATTACCTCCAAACCTTTTGCAGAATCACCGCCTGTTTATCTTCACCAATGTTCCGTTGCTCAAACGCTTGCCATCTGCGCTGAAAACACGGTAGAAATACCCTGCCTCTGGCAAATCTTTCAATTCGATACGATGGGGGAGACAGTCCAAGGTCTGTTCAATTAACAATCTACCTATTGCGTCGAAGAGTTGAAAGGTCAAGGCCCCGGACATCGTTGCTTTTTTATTGCCTATTACTTCTTAGCCGTACGCTTCTTTTTTGAGGCTTGTCATTCTTTACTACGTTCAAAATGACAAGCAATTTGTACGCTCAAATTTTCAAAATAAAAAAATCTACGGCAGAAATATGGGAAGCAAAAAAATTAAGCCCTCGTCTCGACATATTCGGGACGAGGGCTGCTTGTAAATTTAGGCTTACTGCTGGATAATCAATCGGTGGACAAGTTTCCGGCCCGTACCGTTTTCGGTACAACGGAGGAAATAAAAACCTGAAGGCAGCGGGGCATCAATTTGTGCAATATTGCTGGTGCTATTGGTTTGCCAGCAACTGCGGCCGTTCAAGTCGAGTATTTCCAGGTTCCAAGCGTTGGTGTGCGCAGTGGGCAGTTGAATTTGGAACCTGCCGTTGTTGGGGTTGGGAAGGATTTGTATTTCTGATATGTTTTTAATCGTCGATTCACTTCGCCCTTGAGATGGAGGATAGCCAAACACCCAAGTATTTCCTTCTTTGCCGTGAGCAGCCAAGAAATTGAAAAACAGAGCGCATGCGAGAAAAGAGAGGATTTGCTTTTTCATGGTATTGATAGGTGTATCTTCAAAAGTTGGGATTGTGTCAAAAGGGTTGACTTCAAAACTGTGTCCAATTTATATTTTATTCGAATGCTAAGACCATAGGTTTTTAAAAAACTTATGGGCTTATATCCAAAGAAATCATAGGAAATATTGCGCTATTTCAAATTGTTACCCTTTCTACACGACCCCGGCAGCAAACGTAGCAGAATACAACTGTATTTTTGCCCAAAACCTGCATAAAGCTATGTTTAACTTCCGCACCAACCTCAGCCCTTCACCCGCCTCCACCCTAATCCACCACACCCACCCGCTCCTTCTCCTGGGCTCCTGCTTCACCGAACACATCGGCCAAAAACTGGCCGAGCGCAAGTTTCAGGCGCTGACCAACCCGTTTGGAATCGTGTACAACCCGTACTCGATGCTGAAATGTCTAAAGCGGATAGTCGCAGATAATCAAGGATTTAGCACAGAAGATCTCTTTGAAAATGCTGGGCTTTGGCATAGCTGGGAACACCACGGGCGTTTTTCCAAACCGGATAAACAGGAGGCTTTAACGGGCATCAATGCGGCCTATCGGGAAGCCACGGATCAATTGAAAAAGGCCGATTGCTTGCTGTTGACTTTTGGCAGTTCGGAGGTTTTTACGCTGCGCAATTCAGGGGAAGTCGTTGCAAACAATCACAAAATGCCCGCTGCACTTTTTGAACAGCGCCGGCTATCCGTGTCAGAAATTGTAGAAAATATGCTGGAAGTAATGGAAAATGTGACACGGCTCCAAGCTGCGCCACAGGTTCAAGTCATCCTGACCGTCAGCCCGGTCCGGCACATTCGCAATGGCCTGGTAGAAAATCAGCGGAGCAAAGCCACACTCGTGCTGGCTTGCGAGGAGATTTGCAAGCAACTGGATTATGTGCATTATTTCCCGGCCTACGAACTATTGCTTGATGATTTGCGTGATTATCGATTTTATGCCGCTGACATGATCCACCCATCTGAAGTAGCGGTGGACTATGTGTGGCAGTTTTTTTCGGACACTTTTTTCTCCGAGAAAACCCGTAGCCTAAACGAGCGCATCGAAAAAATTCGGGCTGCTGCACAGCATCGGCCCTTTCACCCGGATACGGAACAACACCGGGCGTTTGCACGGGCTCAACTGGTCGCGATCGCTGCTTTGAAGCAAGATGTGCCGAAACTGGATTTTAGTGCTGAAGAAGCGGCGTTTTTATCGTTTTCCAAACAACCACCCAACGCTGATTGAGGTCCCGCGCCTATCCTGGTAAGGCAATAGTTTACTTGGATTGCTTAAGATAGCCGACCAGCCTACGTTGACATTGAGCCGTGAGTAGAACAGGATGCCCAGCCCGAAATTAAAGCCAATAGCCGTGTGGGCCTTGCCAAATTTGGGGGCTTCTGGCAGATAGTCATAGTCCTGTTTTAGTCGAGCGCGCTCCAAATATGGGCCCAATACCACATAATATCGCGGATAAGTGTTGTTTAAATAATATCTGGCCATGACGCTGGCCTCCACAGAAAGCTCCACATTACGGGAAAGAGACTCATAACCCGTGGAATCTATTTCGACGAAATCTTGGGATTTCCTGTTCCACATGATCGAGGCACCAAGGCTCAGCTGCCGGGTAATAGGCACCTCCACCGGGAAACCGATATAGATGGACTGCGCCCTCAACTGAGTCCCCGCAAAAAGCCCTGCCCGGGGTGCTGAATTGGCCTTCATGCGTTTAGCCCGAACATCTGGTTCCTGAGCCGCCAGCAGACGCCTGGTCATCGGATTATCCCAGGGTTCTGGGTCTGGCTCTGGCTCAGGGGCTGTGTTTGGGTCGAGGTTGGGATTTGTCAGGGCCGGAATCACGAAATTGATGGTACCCTTGTAGGGAACGCTGTTCCAGGGGTCGTTGTAGTTCAGGTCGTACCGGGCTTCGATGCGGTCTATAGACCCCAGAATTATTTTGTCATTGAGCCGCTCGGATGTTTTGTCGAGGTCAAAATTGCCGTCCCCATGGATACGGGCTTCGTACTTTCCATTGATGAGGATGGCAATCATCTGCGCACTTCCGAGTTCAAAATCCCCCAGAATTTGGCGGATAAATACCATAGCATTGCCATTTTCTGTTTGGCGGATTTTCTCGCCAGGGTAGTCCTTTTCGGCGTGAAACGCATTGATTGGCTGGAATCCTTGGGCGCCCAGATAGCTCGTGTAGAACAGCAGAATAAAAAGGGGGAGGAAAGAAGGCTTCAAAGTTTTAAGTTTTAGCAGTTGGCGTGTCTGATTTTAGTGGTACAAGAATACGACAGTCGAGGCCAAATGTCCAATATTCCCTTTTAAATACTGCTGCGATTTATTTGTGCTGGGGTACTTACCTCCCAAGTTCGAAAGAAGCGATTTTCAGCATTTTGCCTTGCTTGGCTGTGCTGGACACGAATACTTCGGCTTTGCCTGATGCCATGCGCTTAAACGTGAGGATGACGAAGCCGTCCTGTTCATCTTGCCGAAACTCTATTGGTTTAGCGTTGGCGTTGGAAAGCATGATTGCGGAAGGTTTTGCAGCAGAAAATTTGAATTTTATTTCGGTACTCTTGCCGTCAGTAGAAGCTTGGAATGCAAAGACGCTGAACGGGTGCGTTGCGTTGGCGTAGTTGAGGTGCGGTTGTTTGTTCAGTTCTTTTTCTGAGTAGGGTTGAGCGAGCAGTTGCCACTTGCTTTCTTCGGGGAAATGATCGAGTACGAAGAGCTTTGGCGGGGTCATGAAATAACCTGGCTTAAAGTCGAACTTGAACTGCTCGTTTTCTTCCTCTCTGCCGCCAGCACCCCAGGTACAGTCCACCAAATGCCAGGCATCATTTGCCCAAATGGCATTCCAAACGTGGCCGTTGCCCAAATTGCCCGTTATTTGCCTTGATTTCCCTACGATCAGGGCACATTTCAGGCCAGAGGCTTCGCACATTTTTTGGTACAATCGGCTGTAGTCTTCACAAACCCCTTTGCCACTGCGGTAGGTTTTTAGAATGGCCTTGTCATATAATGCTGCAGATTTTTTCCGTATTTCTTCGATAGAGCTGCCTTCTACGCGAGACTTTTTATAATCCCCGTCTTGAATTTTTTTCAATTTTTTGGTGTCGTAACTGATGTTGTGTCCCAGCCAGGTAAAAAGGGCTCTATACTTTTCAACATCGGTAGCTAGGCCCTTGGTGAGGGCTTTGCTGAGTGCTTCAGGTGTGCTGTAGTCGGCTTTTTGGAGCGTCAGTGCCTGTATATCCACTTTGGAAAAATCTTGGGCAAAGGAATGGTTTACGCAGAGCGCGAGCAATAGGAGGGTGTGGAGGAGAAATTTCATTTTATTGGATTTTTAACTAGTGGCAGGGGCACGAAGTCTTTGATAGTTTGGTCAGATTATTTTGAGATGAGACTAAGCGCGACGAAGGATTGTAGCGGGCTCTCCATGACTGGGGCGCAACAAAGTATCAGTTCAAAAGAGTCGAACAAACCGTCAAAGACTTCGTGCCCCTGCCATTAGTCCTGGCCTTAGTGTTCATATCCATGACTCACGAATCAAATTCAATGCACCGATGAAACGCTTCCCAAACATTCGATTTCCTCCAGCACCCTTACCTTCACACCA
>Ga0105049_10011610_pt1 | contig 10095 bp, 6 predicted proteins | sample MAT06_FD_78087 | JGI IMG/M metagenome (GOLD analysis project Ga0105049, IMG submission 78087) | Freshwater microbial communities from Lake Fryxell liftoff mats and glacier meltwater in Antarctica - MAT-06 | ecosystem: Environmental > Aquatic > Freshwater > Ice > Liftoff microbial mat | place...
CAGAAGGTGACAAGCCTTACCTGGGCCGCAATGGTTTTGATGCGGTTTACCCCTGGGATATGTTTCACATGATGATAAAAATAGGGGCTGGCGAACGACCTGCTTTTGCCCTTGATAGTGTGAAGAATATCTCAGACACGGTCTTTACAAAAAATACGATCCAAATGTATTTTACCAGCAATCATGATGAAAATAGCTGGAATAAATCAGACTACGCAACTTTCCCCGGAGTAGTGCATGCGCCCTTTGCTGTATTTACACAAACCATGGGAAAATCGGTTCCGCTGATTTATAGCGGACAGGAAGAACCACTGTTAAGACCACTGGAATTTTTTGAAAAAGATATCATCGCATTTAAGGAATTTAAAAGAGCAACATTTTATAAAACGTTATTAACACTTCGCAAAAGAAATCTGGCCTTGTCGGCAGATGCTTCTTTTAGAAAAGTAATTGTGGGCGATGAAACTGCCTTGTATGCCTATGTAAGGGAAAAGGCTGGTAGAAAAGTATTGGTTATTTTAAACCTCTCCGCTACAGCGCAGGCAATTCGTGTAAATGATAAAACATTATTGGGCAACCCGTATAATGTATTCAAGGGAATTAAAGAGCGATTGACAAATAAGGAATGGGAAATAGAACCGTGGGGTTATGTTGTGTATGAATACACAGCGATCGGTAAAAACTAATTTTCATTCACTTAAATGGAAGAAAATAAATGCTATGCTTAGGTGTAGTATTTGTTTTTTGATTTAATTACAGTTGAATTGCTTTGTGGTATTATGATGATAAATTGATTGGTATTATTTGAATTGCAAATATGTTATTTGAAATACAACTTTTGTAGAATGTTGTCTACAAAAGATGCATAAGAGAGGCTACAAATAAAAGGTGCATTATTTAATTATTTTGTATTATTTGTTTCGACGATCTATCAGTTAGCAATTATAAAATCGAAATCCCGGTTGAATGTGATTTGCAGGTTTATAAAAAAAGTAGTGTTTAGTATAAATAGTTGAATGTAACACCGTACCCAATGTGTATGATTTCTCTGTTTAAAAAAGCTTTTATTGCTTACGATTACATCCTTTGTCCGCCTGTTAAATGTAAATTTATTACACCTCATTTTATCAGAATTCGTTAATCATTTTATTGCTGGTTTTACTGTGTTTTAGATCAAATATCTTTTATCCGCAAATGGATAAACGTGAAATGTCTTTAAACAGACGGTGGACTCAATTGAATCTAAATGGCAATGCCGTTCAGCGATATTTAATATTGTACAATAAATAGTATCTTATTTTGAAAAACCATGAATTTAAATCCAATAAAGGATTAGATAGCCTGACGGAATTTGATATCCGGACATTTGATAATGCTGCTGGCGGGAAAGCGGTCTTTGACAGTTCGTTATTGTCAATCCTCATATCAAATCCTGAAGGTGAAATTATAAAAGCCAATAATGCGGCTACCCGTTTATTTGGTTATTCATTTGAAGAACTTTACAGCCTTGGCCGGAATGATTTAATGCATACCAATGCAGCCGTCATGGGGGTGATTTTAAATGAGATTAAAGAAAGCGGTTTCTGCAAAGGCGAAATGACCGGTGTGAAGAAAAACGGCGATCATTTTTTGATGGAATATTCGGCTGCCTTATTGAATAATTTGAATGGAACAGCATTCTGCTACACCATGATAAATGATATTTCTGAACGAAAACGAATTGAAGCTGAAATAGAACAATCCAATGAACGCTTTGAACTTATTGGTAAAGCCTCCAACGATGCGATGTGGGAGTTTAATATTGAAAAAAATAGTTTGTGGGCCAATTTAACACACCAGCAATTGTATGGATTAACATTGGCAGATCCGGTTCCGGATAATGAAGAATGGCAATCACGGCTGCATCCATCCGAAAGAGAAATGATAATTAAAAGCTTTTGTAATGCAAAGGAATCTGAAACCAATATTTGGTTTGCAGAATATCGGTTTAATGCAGGTGACAAAGGTTGGTTAAATATTTATTCCAAAATTTATATTGAAAGGGATCAGCAAAGGAAAGTGAAAAGGATGATTGGAAGTATGATGGACATTACCTACCGAAAATCGGAGGAAGAACATCTTAAATTATTGGAATCGGTTATTACAAATACCAAAGATGCGGTATTGATTACGGCGGCAGAACCGTTTGCTAAGCCGGGGCCAAAAATTGTTTTTGTAAATAAAGCGTTTAGAGAAATGACGGGTTACACTTCTGACGAAGTAATTGGGCAAACACCCTGGATGCTGCAGGGTCCTAAAACAGACAGAGCCGAATTAGATCGATTGAGCGAATCGCTGAGTAGATGGGAATCTTGTGAGATTACAGTGATTAATTATAAAAAAAACGGAGAAGAATTCTGGAGCAATTTTTCTATTAGTCCCGTAGCGGATAAAAATGGCTGGTACACACATTTTATCTCGATTCAAAGGGATGTTACACAATCTAAATTGTCCGAATTGCGGCTAATTGAGTTGAATGAGAATCTTCAAAAACAAGCCAAAGAACTGGCTGCATCCAATTTGGAATTGGAGCATTTTGCTTATGTAGCCTCCCACGATTTACAGGAACCACTTCGCATGGTAACCAGCTTCCTTTCTTTACTGGAAAAAAAGTACAAAGATGCAATTGATGACCGTGGTAAAAAGTATATCTTTTTTGCGGTAGATGGGGCAAAAAGGATGCAGCAGATCATACTGGATTTACTGGAGTTTTCAAGAATTGGACGAACAGACGAAAAGAAGCGTGAAATTGATTTGAATGAATTGGTCGTAGAAATTAAATTGCTTTTGCAAAGAAAAATTTACGAGAAAAATGCAGTCATTTTAGTTCAACCGCTTCCGGTGATCAATACCTATAAATCGCCCATCTGGCAGGCTTTTCAAAATCTGATTGGCAATGCTTTAAAATACTCAAGGGAAGGAATACCAGTAGAAATTGAAATTACAGCAAAGGAATTTCCCGGTTACTGGCAATTTGCCATATCCGATAATGGCATTGGTATCAGCAGTGAATACTTCAATAAAATATTTATTATTTTTCAGCGACTGCATAACAGGGATGCATTTCCCGGAACGGGCATTGGCCTCGCCATCACAAGAAAAGTAATAGAGAAACTAGGTGGACAAATTTGGGTTGAATCGACACTCGGAAAAGGAAGCACCTTTTATTTTACCATACTCAAAGTGAATCATTAAATGAAAAAGCCAACAATACCAGGTAACGAAGTTGAAAGATTACTTGCACTTGAGAGTTACAATGTCCTTGATACATTGCCGGAAGAAAGTTACAACGATCTTACCAGAATTGCCTCCATTATTTGTAATACGCCCATTGCGCTTGTTACCCTCGTAGACGAAAAAAGACAGTTTTTTAAATCAAGACACGGATTGGCAGCGATTGAAACATCCAGAGATATAGCTTTTTGTGCACATGCAATCAATAGGCCGTCCGAACTAATGGTGGTTAAAGATGCCCGGCTGGATACAAGGTTCTCAGATAATCCACTTGTAACAGGTGATTTAAATTTAGTCTTTTACGCAGGTATGCCACTGGTTACAAACGATGGTTTTGCATTGGGCACATTGTGTGTAATCGATCACCAGCCAAAAGAGTTAACACAGGATCAACAAAGTGCATTAAAGAGTCTTGCCAACCAGGTTGTTCAATTGCTGGAGCTTCGCAAAAAAAATGACCAATTATTGCAAACACAACAGGAATTATTATCCGCTGTAAAGGAGATGGAAGTTTTTGCTTACACAGCTTCACATGATTTAAAAGAACCCTTGAGGATGGTGAAATCCTTTGTGAATTTACTTGAAAAAAAATACGCCGGTAATCTTGATGACACCGCAAAAATTTACATTCATTTCGCCGTTGATGGCACCGAGCGAATGGAGTTGCTGATTGGTGATTTGCTGGAATACGCCCGTGCGGGCAATGGCAATAGTGAAATAAAGGGAAAAGTCATCAACGAAATTCTGGAAGAAATAAAGAAGCTCTACTGGCTGGTGATTCAAGAAAAAAATGTTTTGATTGAGTTGACTGGCTTGTCTGCAATTGAACTAAATCATACATCTACGAGGCAGGTGCTTCAAAATTTAATCGGCAATGCTATCAAATACCAGGCGCCGGGTGTGCAGCCTGTTATTGTGGTCAACGTAGCAGATCAATTATCACATTGGCTTTTTTCAGTTTCAGATAACGGCATTGGCATCTCCAGAGAAAATCTTGAAAATATTTTTACCGCTTTCAAACGACTGAACCATGGTAAGGATTACGCTGGCACAGGTATTGGGCTGGCCATCTGCAAAAAAATTGTAGAGAAACAAGGTGGCAAAATTTGGGAAGAATCGACACCAGGTATTGGAAGCACTTTTTATTTTACATTAAAAAAAATAGTGATAGCTTCGCCTGTAGAGACAACCTACAACGCTCTTAAATTAGAAGTAGCATCATAAATATCCAACTGCGATTTGCAATGACTGCTTATTTTTTAGCAAAAGCTTGTAAACAAAAAATAAAATGGTTCCATCTATAATTAGTTGCTTTTGCCAGAGCCAATATTTTCTATTTCATCTTGTTTAGCATTTGCTGCAGTACTTCGGTTACTCCATTTTCTTCATTGCTTTTTGCCCGAAACCTTGAAACTTCTTTTACCTCCGGATGGGCGTTTTCCATTGCGAAACTAAAGTAGGCCTGCTGCATCATTTCAACGTCGTTCAGGTAATCTCCAAACACCATCGTCTCCTCCCTGCTGATGCCAAATTTTTGTTGTACCACTTCAATGGCTCTTCCTTTATTGGCGAGTTTGTGCGATAAATCGAGCCAGATAAAACCGGATACTTTCACCTGCAACTGGTCCTCCATATTTTTAAAGACCGGGTAGCTATTTTTTTCTGAACCAGCCAGATCGCAGAGAGCGATCTTTAAAAACTGGTCATCCTCCACCTGCATTAGATCATCCACCAGTTGATATTTATCGTAATACATTACCAGATTTTTCACAAACTCCGGCGCATTACTTTCTACATAGGCACACTTCTTTCCACAAAGAATGGTGTACACATCCGGTAAAGTTCTTGCGGTTAATAACTGCTGGTGAACAACGGCTGGTTCCATTGCCTGAACCAACAATTCTTCCCCTTTATACACCACGTAGCTGCCGTTTTCAGCAATGAACAGGATGTCGTTTTTTATGGGTTCAAACTTATTTTCAATGTTAAAGAATTGCCGTCCACTTGCTGCGGCAAACAATAAACCCTTTGATTTCATTTGTTCAAAAACAGGAAAAAAATTCAGGCTCAATTCGTGGTTGGCATTTAACAGTGTGCCATCCATATCTGCTGCTACAAATTTTATGGTTGATAGATCCATTTTTATTTTTTGATTATATTTTTTTAGAATTCACAGTAAACTGCTTTTGTTGAAAATTTCCGGCACGTTTTATACGAGTCCGTAAAACACCGGTAATGCCACATAATTGTTAATAGAATTTTAATTAATAAGGATGATAAATTTGTTAAGTAAACAACATTGACTAAACATTCATCAATCATCAATCATTCACCATTCACCATACATCATTCACTACTCATCATTCACCATTCACAATTCATCATTCACCACCCGATAGCTATCGGGTCATCATTCATCACTACCGGTACCCCATAGCCTGCAGTTGAAATAATTCAGCATAGCGGCCATTCTTTTCCAATAAGGCTTCGTGACTTCCAATTTCAATCAGCTCTCCTTTTTCCAAAACCAAAATGCGATCGGCCATTCGTACCGTTGAAAAGCGATGGGAGATGAGTACCGCACATTTGTCTTTAGTGAGATCAGCAAAACGTTGAAATACGGTGTATTCCGCCCTTGCATCCAACGCCGCAGTTGGTTCATCCAGAATCAATAATTGAGCTTCCTTCATGTAGGCTCTTGCCAACGCAATTTTTTGCCATTCGCCTCCGGATAATTCGGTGCCTTCATTAAACCGGCGACCAAGCGGCTGATCGTATTGATTGGGCAATTTTTCTGCCAATACATCCGCCAGACTTTTATGTGCCGCCAATTTTATCAGGTCACGGTTATCTTTTTCATTGATATTACCGATGGCAATATTTTGTGCAAACGACATCTGGTAGCGGATATAATCCTGAAAAATAATACCGATCTGCATTCTTAATTCCTCAAGGTTGTATTCTTTCAGATCGTATCCATCCAGTAAAATTCTTCCTTCGCTGGGGTCATACAATCGGGCCAGTAATTTTACAAGCGTTGTTTTGCCTGCACCATTTTCACCCACCAATGCAAGTTTCTCAGACGGATGAAGTGTGAAGTTCAAATGCCGGTTGGCCCAGTTTTCGGAGTTGATATACCGGAAGCCAACGTTTTCAAAAGTGAAGCCCTGCAGGACTGGTTTTGGAAATGGCCTCGCATTTTTTGCCTCGGTTATTTTTGGTTTGATATCGAAGAAATCAAAAAAGTCTGCCAGGTAAACTGCACTTTGAGAAATACTGATAAAGCGGTTGAGGATGCCTTCCAATAAACTACGCATTTGCCTGAATGAACCCGCCAGAAAAGTAAGATCGCCTATTGAAAGACTCCCATTGATTGCTTTTATCAAAATAAAAACATAGGCACCGTAATAACCTGCGCTGCCCACCATTGCAAAAACGGTTCCCCAACCTGAACGCCTGAACGCCAGTTTTTTATTGTCGATGTAAAACTTGCCTGATAATTTTTTAAAGCGATCGATTATAAAACCGGACAGGTTAAAGATTTTTACCTCTTTGGCCGTTTCATCACTTGCACCAATGTAGCGCAGGTAATCCAGCTCTCTCCGTTCCGGGGTTTGTCCACGGGTAAGCGCATAGCTTCGGTCATTGAAATGCGATTCGCCCAAAAACGCAGGTACTACTGCAATAAACAATAGCAATATCAGCCATGGATTGAATGCGATTAATCCGGCTGCTAAAAAGATCATCGAAATGGTATCCTGCACCTGGCTCATTACCTGTGAAAGCAATACCGTTCGGCCGGCCGTTTGTTGTCTGGCTCTTTCGAGTTTATCATAAAATACAGAATCTTCAAACTGGTCAAGGTCAAGCGTAGCAGCATGTGCCATGATCCTTACAGAACTGTGATTGGAAAAAAGGTCACCCAATAAGCCATCCATCAGGCTGATGCCACGACTAAGGATATCCGATAATATCACCAATCCAAATTCGATGGCCACCCATTTCCACAATGCATCATTTGAAAGACTGCCTTTGCCGGAATTTAATAAAACGACTTCATCGATGATGAGTTTTCCTACATATAAGACAGCCAACGGAATTGCCGACCGTATGAGTCTCAATGCAGCGCTGACCAGCGTCATGCCGGGGCTGGTTTGCCAAACCAGTTTAAAAAATCTTGGGACATTTTGAAGTGCGGATAAACGGTCCTTAAACGTGAGGGTTTTTAGCCTGGGATTGGTATTTGTCTTCTTCTCAATTCTGCGGTTCCTCGAATTCATATGCGAAAGTAATAAAAAGCTGGATGTTCCGAAACAGAATCAATGTACCTCCGCTGGTTTTACAATTAAATAGACTGGTAAAAAATATTTTATCTTATTTTTTTTGATTAGCTTGTTTTTATGTCTGCCTTTAAAAAGAGTAAATCAGCATCTGTCTATATCCCCAACAATCGGGTTAAACTCATCCGGGGTGGTACTGAATATTTTAATTTATTGGAAAAGATCATCCGGGAGGCAAAAGAAATCATTCACCTGCAGGTGTACATATTTGATGAGGATGATACCGGCCGTAAAATAGCTGATGCATTGGTAGCTGCGGTGCAGCGAAAGGTGAGGGTTTATTTAATGGCAGATGGATATGCTTCACAATCTATGTCAACTTCCTTTATCCGGCAAATGTCGGATAGTGGTATCAACTTTCGTTTTTTTGAACCCGTTTTTAAAAACAATAATTTTTATTTTGGAAGGCGGATGCACCATAAGGTGATTGTGGTGGATAATGAAATTGCCATGGTGGGCGGCATCAATATTAGCAATCATTACAACGACTTGCCGGGCAAACCAGCGTGGCTTGATTTTGCATTGCTTACAGAAGGCGCCATAGTAAAAGAGTTGTGTGCGTTGTGCTGGAAAACCTGGAAGGGGTACACTAAGACAACCATTTTGGAGCCTTGTACACAATCCAGATCAAAGCCAACATCAGACTCATTTGAGTTGTTGGATGTAAGAATGCGGCGCAATGATTGGGTGAGACAAAAAAATCAAATCTCAAAAACATATATCGAAATGATGCTGGGTGCTAAATCGCAAATAACCATTTTATGCAGTTACTTTCTACCCGGCAGCATTATGCGGAAAACTATGAAGCGTGCGGTAAAAAGAGGCGTAAAAATCAAAGTGGTTATGGCCGGAAAATCAGACCTGGTGGTTGCTAAAAATGCCGAACGGTTTATGTATGACTGGCTGTTGCGAAACAAGGTGGAGATCTACGAATACCAGGATAATATCTTACATGGAAAGATTGCAGTATGTGATAGTAAATGGATGACCATTGGTTCGTATAATGTGAATGATATCAGCGCTTACGCCAGCATTGAATTAAACCTGGATGTGAACAATGCAACTTTTGCAAAGCATGTTGAACAAACGATCGATGAAATTATTGCAAACGATTGTTTGTACATCACCCGTGAAATTCATAGTCATTCAAAAAATATTTTAAGGCAATTTTTCAGGTGGGTATCGTATGAAATATTCCGGCTCACTTTCAATGTATTTACGTTTTACTTTAAACAACGCAGTTAATTTCCCCTGATTCGGTTTACCAAAGACCGGATCACCTCTTGGTTCCATTGGGCAAATCGTCCACGTTGCACCACCAATGCATTGTCGGCTGGATATTGAAGAAAATAGTGAAAAGCAAATTTCTCTTTTGGGTTGTGCCAGCCAATTACCTGGCCAAAACGGAGGTCGTTAAAAACAAGCGTATCACTATATTTTTCAACCGTATAAAATTGTTGGGAGAAACGAATCAGTCGATGCATGTCTTCATCTTTCAACACCGGCGCAAGCAATGAATCATTTCGCAGAAAGTATTCAAATGCTATACTATCTTTTGAATCGAACACTGAGCGAAATCCTACATGGTATCCTTTGTCATTGCCTGCCACTACAAACCACAGCCAGTTTTGAAGCGGTGCAGGTGTGGTAAAATAACGGGTATGATCAATTTGTTGTGTTGCAAAAGCCTTTTGTACCTCCGCATTAATTTTTAATTTGTTGACCACACAATAGGAGAGGTATAGAAAGCTCATGCCCAGACCAAACTTCCACCAGAATTTCCGCTTCGGATCTTTTCTTCGGATCACCAATAATGCAACCAGCGCAATTCCCGGCCACACCGAAAAGAAAGGGTCTGCCACATAAATAGCATTGAACGAGATGCGATAATGACTGAAAGGTTCAAACCATCCTACCCCATAATTATTAAAGGCATCAACAAACAGATGACCAAAAATTACCGCAGCAAAAAACGCCAGCCATTTTTTAAAAGAGATATTGTGTGGGCGGTGCCAGCGCTCTGCAAAAAAAGCAAATAGCGGCGAGACAATGGCACCAAATAAAAGGGAATGGGTAAAACCCCGGTGACCTAATAACCCTTCGGAGGTATTCATCCAGAGTGCCGATAAAAAATCAATATCGGGAATACTTTGCGCCAGAACGCCCCAAAGCATTGCTTTTCTGCCAACTGTTTTGCCTGCAAATGCTTCTCCCATGCAGGCACCAAGGGCAATATGTGTGAGTGAATCCATTTTGGTTGCTGCTTATTAATTTAAACCACATAGGTACATAGAAAACATAGAAAAGTGATCAAAAAAAAATATCCCTCGAAAGTTTTTTATTAAAACTATGTTTCCTTTGTACCTAAGAGGTTCAATCAAAGTTCATGGGTATAGCGCAAGAATAACCTGAAAAGGTTTATGAAAAGAACATAATTGATTCCAGGACAAAATAATTAAAACTGTTTCTTTAAACCACATAG
>Ga0105049_10011611_pt1 | contig 10095 bp, 13 predicted proteins | sample MAT06_FD_78087 | JGI IMG/M metagenome (GOLD analysis project Ga0105049, IMG submission 78087) | Freshwater microbial communities from Lake Fryxell liftoff mats and glacier meltwater in Antarctica - MAT-06 | ecosystem: Environmental > Aquatic > Freshwater > Ice > Liftoff microbial mat | place...
AAGCGGAGAGTTAGCCGACGGTGACACCTGTGTTATCACGGTTGCCCAAGACGGTGAGTCACTTAAGATTCGGCCATGATCAAAACCACAATTCGTACCGGGCTCATTGCAGCCATCATTGCAGTCCTAAGCCTTGGGTTCATTGCCCCAGTTCAAGCCGCACCCAAAGGCGAAAAAGTCGTCTTTGCGACCCTGTGGGCCAGCGAAACTACGACGCTGAATACTCTTCCAGGTGGTTACTTGTACGGTTGGAATAAGCTCAACAGCGGCGTAAAAATTGGTGGACAATCAGGGAAAGCTCAATTCCTTGGTGTCGTCAATTACCTCAATGGTTCTGGCACATTTGGCGGGTTCGTGACAGTGACTTTGGACAACGGCTCCATTCTTGGGCTGGCGGTGGATGGTCAAGCGCTCTCCCTCGCGCAGGCCGGTGGAACAGCAGACACTCGTTTCGGTGGCACGGTCAAAGTCATCAATGGAACCGGCGATTTTAAAGATGCACAAGGAATTGGCACGATGGCCGGGACCAGGGCTGCAGCGATTGGCAGTCCAGTTGCTATGAAATTTAACCTGACACTAAAGAAATAGTCCGAATTCGTTTGGTGGCCTCAGCGAGAACTTCAGGCTTCTTGCAGAAAGCCCACCGGATGTACTCCGAAAAGTCTTGACCCGACTCGGTAAAGACTTGATGCGGGATTGCTACCACTTTGCACTGATTCGCCAGCATCCGAGCAAACTCAAGACCGTCGGTGAAACCAAGTGGTGAAATATCTGTTGTCACGAAATAGGTGCCCTCGGCGGGTACCACCCTCATGCCGATCTTCGCTAACCCGGTACTGAGTAGATCACGCCTAACGCTGAGGTCGCGTCGGAAATCAGTAAAATATTGATCGGGCAAACTAAGCCCCTTCGCTATCGCTAGTTGAAATGGTCCACCAGAGACGTAACTCAAATGTTGACGCACTGCTTTAACCGCGGTTATCAAAGGGCGGGGGCCACTTGCCCAGCCAACTTTCCAGCCGGTGAATGAGAAACACTTTCCGCCCGAACCAATGGTGATCGTGCGCTCGAACATTCCTGGCAAGGTCGAAATGGGGATGTGAATATTCGAGTCAAACCACAAGTGCTCATATGCCTCGTCCGAGATCACAATCAGATTGTGCGCAAGTACGAGCTCAGCGATCGCGCTGAGTTCCTCTGCGTTAAAAACTTTTCCCGTGGGATTGTGTGGCGAATTAAGGAGCAGGACTTTTGTGGCAGAGGTAATTGCCGCTGCCAGCACTTGGATGTCTGGGCGCAAATCTGGTTTGGACAAGGGAACGCCAACCGGCTTGGCTCCACTGAGATCGATTACTGCCCGGTACACGTCAAATGCGGGATCAAAAAACACAACTTCATCGCCCGATTCGACGAGGGCGAGCAGGCTCGCGGCAATTGCTTCGCTGGCTCCTGTTGTTGCAACAACATCGGTATCAGGATCGACATCAAGATCGTAGAATCGTTTCTGGTGCGCGGAGATTGCCGAGCGTAATTCGGGAAAACCATGCGGAGGTGGGTATTGATTTCCTCGACCACTGTGAATACAGTCGATGACCTCGTCTTTGAGTTCCTGGGGGCCATCAGTGTCCGGGAAGCCCTGACCTAAATTTATGGAATTAGTTTCAATTGCAAGCATGGTCATCTCAGCGAAGATGGAAACGGCATGCGGGCGCATCTTGGGGACCAGGAAGTTTTCTTGCACGTGATAACCCTAGGACTGCATGAGCGCATCCTTCGTGCTTAGGTGGGTGAGTGACCCAGCGACTCATTGACCAAGGAGCGGACGTAATTCCTGAGATTGAATCGGCGCTTGCAGTGATCGCAGCTAGTGCCGAGACTTCTGATCAATGGGGAGTCCCCCGCAGTCATGTTGACTTGTTAGCAACGGTCTTAGCGCACGAATCCGCGCAGGGGGTTGCTCAAATGCGTGAGATAACCGAGCGGCTTGCCGGTGCTGATGCCAGTACATGGTTCTGCTGGACCCAGCATAAAACCCCGTTGCGCACAATGCTGGCCGGGGGAAATCAGCCAGCAAACAGGGATCTCTCCCAGCGGTGGCTGGCGGGATTACGAAGTGGCGAGTTTCTAGCCGCGATCGCATTTGCACACGTGAGGCGAGGGGGACCGCCAAACCCAGTCGCGAGAAAAGTTAAGGACGGATGGGAGCTCACCGGAAAACTTGATTGGGTCACGAGTTGGGATATTGCCGACGTCCTGATGCTTTTGGCAGCAACCGAGGACAATTCGCAATTCGTTATTTTTTACCTGCCGATTGCAAACTTTACCCAAAACTTCGAGTCTTGTCTCATTGGCGAACCCCTGAAGCTATTAGCAATGTCAGGCACGCACAGCAGGCCCATCACTTTTGATCACACGTTTATTCACCATGACTACGTGTTCAGCATCATTGACGCCAAAGAGTGGCTGAGTGCTGACGCAACAAAGACCGTTCTACCCAACCCTGCCGCCCTGGGAGTTGCGCGGGCCGCAATTGAGCAACTCAACGAAGTTTCGATAAATCGCAAACAGGAAGCAGGGAAAACTGCTGCCAAAAATCTAGCGCAGGAATTTGAACGAGTGCGCGCGCAGGCTTATGCGGCCACTGACAACCCTGAAACTCCCAGATCGCAATTGGTGGGCCTGCGAGTACAGATACTGGAATTTGCACTTACGTGCGCCGTCGCCGTCATCACGGTTAGTTCCGGGGGCGCAATGGTGGCGGGCAACACGGCTGAGCGGCGGGTACGAGAAGCACTGTTTTTACAAGTACAAGCGCAAACGCAGGAAACAAGAGATGCCGCCCTTTCACGCGTAACGCTAGCGACGAATAGTGAGCCCGGGGGAGTTCGCTGACCCTGCATCAGTAACAATCCGAATGACGCATCGATATCTGCTCTGAGTGAGGTTTCGAACGAGCGTTGAATCAGGTGACGCACGAGCAGAGCGTGCGGCTCCAGTCCCTACAGGTGTGCAGATCACCCGCTCTATTTTTGTTGGCGAGCCATTTGCGATCGACGGTGTCAGGCTAAAGCGAGCACTCGTACCTGTGAATGTGACAGAGGTGATTTCGCCAGCGATTGGTTGATCACTGGGCACGGCAATGATGGGAGCCGAGGCGGGTGAGTTGCCGAATTCATTAGCGGAGATGGTTGTGATCGTGTATTCGAATCCGGTCAGCAGACCAGAAACCGAGCACGTGCCGGTATCACTTCGTTTAGTTGGCGCAGCAAAGCAGGTGAGCATTTGATTGGTTGTTGGGTCCAAAGGATTGGGGCCAGAAATAGATGCCGCGTACTGCGTGGCTCTGCTTCCACCTTGACCACGGGTCATGCTGATCTTGAGCTCGCCCAGAAGTGGAACCACCGAAACGATCGGTGTTGTTGGCGCTGAGATTGGCATGGCGCCAGCGCTCTGTAAAAATGCAAAAAATGAGCTCACTCGGCTGTAGACACCGGGGTAACTACTTGCACAATCCTCACCCCAGCTAACAACTCCGATAAGCCGTGGACCGGCAGTACCGCTGGCAACGAGTGGACCGCCCGAATCTCCCTGGCAGGCGTCAACGACCTGGCGACTGGAATTAACTCCCGCAGCGCAGATCATGACAGAGTCATCGACTTCTCGACCTGTGAATCCATTGAACCTGACGCCGTTGACCTGATTGCGTTTTCCACCGCCGCAAGAAGCGTTAGGAAAGACAACCAGGTCACCTACTTGGAAAGTAGTCGGATATTTATTGCCGGAAGCCGCAGTGTTACCCCAGCCGGCGACTTGCGCGGCATTTCCCGCGGCCGTGTACTCAGCGGCTAGCTCAGGAACTAAAGGTTCTAAGGTTGGAATATCAGTTACCGGAGTCGCAAGTGTGAGCACCGAGATGTCGTTCTTGGAAGTTTCAATGTCATATTTTGGGTGCACATTGACGCTTATCACGTCAACGAGACGGGTACCTGGGGACTCTAGATTCCGCGCGAATCCGACTGTAATCTCAGCCGCGGCCGTTTGAGTTCCGGTTTTCTGGTCAACAACACAGTGGGCTGCCGTAACCAGCGTCGTTGGACTTGTCAGAGTCGCCCCACAAAACTGGGATTGGAAAGCACCATTTTTTAGCAATTCTTTTGTTTCCAGTAATGCCGCTAAATACGGGAATTGCCCAGCTTTTGCATCAACCCCGTGCACAACTCGTGGGGAAAGCCGAGCCTGTTCGCTGCTCGCGCCTTGAGCGCCCGAAAGGGGGAAAGCCCCTAGGGTTATGGCAAGTAATCCAATGACTGCGCCAGTTGCCCACGACCTCACCCACCAACGGTAAGCCATACCGTGAACTTGATCCTATTGAGTGTGCCATTTAGCAGTGTGGCTTAGAGCAAAGATTTCTGGATGAATCGGGCCAACGCATCCAAGTCTTCGAATTCTACGACGTTGATCCCGCGAAGTATGAGATTTCTGGGAATAGTTGACCCAGCGGGGAAATAAGCGGCGATAGGGGCCTGGGGCCAACTTTCGGTGAATTGTGGCAGGGCCGGTTCGACGAGTTCGTAGCGCAGGATCGTTTTGCCGGATGCCCGCTGGGCCAGGGCAACTGCCGAAAGTTGGTTGCAAGCATTGCCGGTTGCAATGATGATCAGATTCTTGGCAGATGTTGACGTTGCAATTCTTTGGCAGGTTCGGGCCGGGTCGGGATCGACGTGAATTTCGATGTAACTGGCGGGGTTTGGACCTTTTAACGCGTCGGCTAGACCCCGCGGCGTTTCGTCGTTGACGAGATGTACGAGCGTTACTTCATTCATTGGCGCCAGCATATTGGCACCTGATTAGGATGCGTGCATGTCGCGAAGCATGGAATGGAATGCATTACGCCAACAGATTTTAGACAAAGCGGTCGTCCGCGGGAAAGTGATACTTTCCAGCGGACGCGAGGCTGACTACTACGTGGATCTACGCCGGGTGACATTGGATGCTGAAGCATCACCACTGGTAGGTGCCGTCATGCGAGCGGTGAACAATGGCTTTGATTACGCAGCCGTTGGTGGCTTAACCCTTGGTGCTGATCCGGTTGCCACCGCGATGATGCACAACGCCGCGGGTGAAGGAGTTCTGCTGAATTCATTTGTTGTGCGCAAGAGTGAAAAGCAGCATGGTTTGCAGCGAAGAATAGAAGGACCCAACGTGAAAGGGGTTCGGGTTCTTGCAGTTGAAGACACGTCGACAACGGGCTCATCTGTGCTCACCGCGGTTGATGCACTCTTGGTGGACGGTGCAGTGATCGCGGGCATCAGCGTCATCGTTGATCGAGGTGCTCGCGCAACCGTCGAAGAGCGCGGATACGAGTACACCGCCGCCTATTCACTTGCAGATTTAGGACTTGAGTAGATCCCTCTGCTCTTCACTTTCTCCAAATTTGCTTTCCAATACCAGAAGGACTGCAACCGAGGCGGCACCGCTCACAAAAAGGAGTAATGCGAATCCGATCTGATCCGTTGGTGCGAGCAGTTCACCCTCAGGTCCTTGCCATGGCCACAAAGCGCGCAGGGAACCGACCATTAACCCAGTGATTATGACGAGAGTTACCCGCGCGCGGTTTTCCAGTAGCCACTTGAGAAGCGACACGAATAGTGCTAGTCCAAGGATCGCACCGAGGGCGAAAACTGCGAGGTAGGTGAAGTTGCGGTCGTTGACTGCCGCGATTGTTGGGTCATACATTCCTATCGTCAACAAAAGGTACGAACCCGACACCCCGGGAAGCACGAGCGCGCAAATCGCGATTGACGCGGAAATAAAGATCACAATCAAGCCGGGATCACTCATATTTCCTTGCGGCAATCCGGTTAAGAAGAAAACAATAATGGCTGAGACCAATGCAACAACTAGATAGGAGAGGGACCAGCCACCAACCTTGGTCACCATGTGGGCGGGGACATACGTGCCGGTAATAACCAGACCAAAGAAGAGTGCCTTCATGGCAATTGGCTGTTCTTTAAGTAGCGGTTCAATAATTGCCGCACCGAGAACGAGAGCTACGACCATTCCAATTCCAACGGGGATCAAAAGTCGCCAAGGAAGTGACTTAAAGGTTGTGCCGGCAACTTTGGTAGAAGCTTTGCCGTGGGAAAGACCAACGAGTTGACGCAAGCTCAGGACCAGGTCAGCGATCGAATTTATCAGTGTTTGGTAGATCCCGACGATGAGAGCGAGGGTTCCACCGCTGACTCCAGGGACGACCTCGACTGCACCTATCAACGCACCGCGCCCAAGATTGACAAGGAATTTCAACATCCGAGCAGGTTACTGGGTAGGTTGCACCAGTGGACCAAGACGCGACCGATGTTACCGAAACCGGTGACACGAATTCACTGGAAGTCGGCGTTGGTCCGTGGGAAGGCGATGCACCAGTCGGCGATCAATGGGATGCCGAACTCCTCGACAGTGGTGACCGGCGCAATGTCATCGATAAATATCGATACTGGAGCCTGAAAGCGATTGTTGCTGACCTTGATACGTCTCGTCACACGTTACATATTGCCATTGAGAATCTTGAGCACGATTTCAATATCGGTTCAATCGTCCGCACCGCCAATGCATTTTTGGTTAAGGAAGTTCACATTGTTGGCCGTAAGCGTTGGAATCGACGTGGTGCAATGGTGACGGACAAATATCAGCACATTCACCACCATCCCGATCCAGCTTCATTTGGCGCTTGGGCGGTAGAAGCCGGCATTGCGGTCATCGGCGTCGAGAATATGGCTGGATCAGTTCCAATTGAGGGGTTCAGCTACCCGAAAGAGTGCGTGTTAGCTGTTGGCCAGGAAGGATCAGGTTTGTCGAACGGGATGCGAGATCAGTGCCAAACCCTCGTGGATATAGCCCAATTCGGCTCAACCCGGTCCATAAACGTGGGGGCGGCGGCCGCGATTGCCATGCATGGCTGGATCCGCCAGCACGCCACTCGCTGACTTGCGCGGAATCGGTTTCCGACGCGTGACCCACGCGTGAAAGGATAGGGACATTAAACCGGACCCGTGACCGAGCGGGCTAAGAATTTTGGAGTTCACGTGCCTATTGCATCCCCCGAGGTCTACCGCGAAATGCTGGATCGCGCGAAAGCCGGGAAATTCGCTTACCCGGCCATTAACACCGCTTCTTCACAAACAATCGTCGCCGCAATGCGTGGCTTTGCCGAAGCAGAGAGTGACGGGATCATTCAGGTTTCGTGGGGTGGCGCCGAGTTCGCGTCAGGTCAAGGGGTCAAAGACATGGTGACCGGCGCTGTTGCACTCGCTGAGTTTGCACACGTGATCGCTGAAAAGTACGACGTGAATATCGCTCTTCACACGGACCACTGTCCCCAGGATAAACTCGCCGGTTTCATGGAACCGCTTGTGGTAATTTCTCAGGAGCGGGTTGCGAGAGGTCTTGCCCCACTGTTCCAGTCACACATGTGGGATGGCTCCGCTGTTCCCCTTGCCGAAAATATGGAGATCTCCGAGCGAATGCTTGACGCGTGCGTTAAAGCAAAAATTATTTTGGAAATTGAGATTGGTGTTGTTGGTGGTGAAGAAGATGGGGTCGAAGCCACCCACGACGCCAAACTTTTCTCCACAATTGAAGACGGACTCGAAATAGCGAAGAAGCTTGGTTTGGGTGAGCGTGGCCGTTACATGGTTGCCGCGACTTTCGGCAATGTCCACGGTGTTTATAAGCCGGGAAATGTCGTGCTGACTCCTTCGATTCTGAAAGATATCCAAGATGCTGTTGGGAAAGAATACGGTGTTGATAAGCCATTTGACCTGGTGTTCCATGGCGGCTCGGGTTCACTGATAAGTGAGATTCGTGAATCACTCGATTACGGCGTTGTGAAAATGAATATTGATACTGACACCCAGTACGCATTCACTCGTCCAATCGCCAACCACATGTTCGTGAACTACGACGGAGTTCTCAAAGTTGACGGTGATGTAGGAAACAAGAAAATGTACGATCCACGCGCATATGGCAAAGCTGCTGAAGCTGGAATGGCAGATCGTGTCAAGCTTGCCTGCCAAGACTTGCGCTCTACCGGAACGAGGATGACGTAAACATGGATTCACAAAATTTACTCGGTGGTCCCAACCCAACCCTGCTACCCGTTGGTGACTCGGCTCAGGCCGCTCTCGTGGCCGGGGGCGACCCGCGCGAGGTTGCTGCGCAATACCCAACGAGTTCACTTGCGTGGGCAATGCTCAGTGACCAAGCATGGGATCAAGGTGACGTTATTGGGTCGTACGCCTTTGCCCGCGTTGGTTACCACCGCGGACTTGACTCGCTGCGCAAAAACGGCTGGAAAGGCTACGGCTCCGTTCCTTGGAGCCACGAACCCAATCAAGGCTTCCTTCGCTGCCTGCAGAATCTAGGTCGCGCAGCCGGTGAAATAAATGAATCCGACGAGCAAGTTCGAATCGCAGATTTCATTGTTGAGTGTGACCCAACACTTGGCTAATCCAGTCCTCATTGCTGGCGCGGGAATCACCGGGGTTTCCTGCGCCATTGCCTTGCGCGAGGCCGGTGTTCCTTTTCGAATTGTGAACAAGGGCTACCGAATTGGTGGCCGGATGGCCTCTCGGCCTGTGTCTGATTCAGGTACGTCATTTGATGGTCGAGTTTTTGACACCGGTGCTTCTTACTTCACCGTGAGTGATCCTGATTTTGCATTGGTGGTGTCCGAGTTAGAAGCCGCCGGTGTTGTGCAACCGTGGACGGATACTTTTCATTTTGCTGACTCCCAAGGAATTGCCGGAGTCAAAATGGGGCCAATGCGCTACCGATCAGATGAAGGAATCCGCAGCGTTGTTGAGTACCTAGCGCGAGACCTGGTGATTGAAGAAGGTGAAGTTACCGAGTTGCCAACGAGTGAACGACTGGCGCTGTGCATGCCAACACCGCAAGCAGTTCGGGTTTTTCCGGAAGCAAGTGAGCTCAGTACTGCAGTGTGGGAGCCGGTCATTTCTGTCTCGCTGTTGTTTGATCAGGTGTATTGGGCGGCCTTTGACGGAATCTTTGTCAACCAAGATGCGCAGGTAACCTGGATTGCCAACGACGGCGCGAGGCGTGGCGACAACGCACCTGCGCTCAGTGTTCACCTGAGCCCGGTTTTATCCGCCAGCCACCTGGTGAACCCGAACGAAGTAACCCCCATCGCCATCGCTGCTGTCCAACGGATCTTGGGTTTTGACTCCGAACCCGTGTGGACACATGCGCAGCGTTGGACTTTTGCCAAACCCATTGAAGGGACCACCTCAGGTGAACCCAACTTTGTACTCGCTGAAGTGTCGCGTGCGGGTGATGAATTCAGCGACCGGCCTCGGGTTGAATCTGGCTGGATCAGCGGTCGCGATCTTGGTCGCGCCCTCGCGTTAGACCGGTGAGAACGCCCTGCAAGCCGCATGGGTAGTCGAGGTTCTGACGTTGGACTACTTTTGAGGCCATGCAAACTCTCCCGGTCTCGACGGTGAAGGTCAAGCTAAACGAATACGCACGCACAGTGGCTCATGGGCATTTGCGCATCGCCTTGATGCGCAATGGAACTGCCGACACCGCATTGATCTCGACCGTTGACCTGGAATCCCTTGAGGAAACAATCGCCGTGCTCTCCAGTGCCGAAGCTGTGGCGGCGTTGGCCGAGTTTGACACAGAGCGAGCGCAGGGGGATTACACCAGTGGCGAGAAGATGGTGGCCTTGATGCGTGCCCGCAGCACTACCGCATGACGGGTGAAGTCTATGAAGTTCGCTACCAACGGCCCGCTCGCCGCGCTCTGAGCGAGGGGCTGCCCGAAGCAGTTGCTGCGGCTGCTTTTGAATTCTGTCGAGGACCCTTGGCAATCAACCTCCAGCGCGTAGGCGCTGGTCTGCAACCCCGCTAACGAAATACCACAGCGCACGACGTGGTACGTACCGCGTTGTGTATGTAATTGATCAACCATCACGAATCGTTGATGTCGAATGGATCGGACAGCGCGACGAGGTTTACCTTCTACGCTAGTTCATCGAGAATTGCTTATTACCCCAAAGTACCTTTGCGCATCGGA
>Ga0105049_10011615_pt1 | contig 10094 bp, 9 predicted proteins | sample MAT06_FD_78087 | JGI IMG/M metagenome (GOLD analysis project Ga0105049, IMG submission 78087) | Freshwater microbial communities from Lake Fryxell liftoff mats and glacier meltwater in Antarctica - MAT-06 | ecosystem: Environmental > Aquatic > Freshwater > Ice > Liftoff microbial mat | place...
CCATGCCCCACCTTCGCCGACTGCCGATGAGATGTAAGCACAGGAGGTGCCGGCAAAAACAACCGGGGCGGTGCCCGTTGTCCACTTATCTGTAGAGGAGTTCGCAAATAACCAGTTGTTACTGGCCAGGGTAGGACCCGATTCAAAGCCCCCATCGCCTGTAGGGCTAATTAATACTGTTTGTGCGGTTGATGCAATTGAAAAAAGGAGCATCCAACCAGCAATTAATAGGTAAATCTTCTTCATAAAAGATGTAAGTTGGTTAAGAATATAAATGCAAATAAAATAGGTCTGGCCTAGTCTAGATGAAAAGGTTTCAACGTCATTCAATTTTGTTTAAATAGAGAAGGTTGGTTTATGATAGGAAAAATGGACTGCTGGATATTTGACCCTAAGCGGAGGATGAAAATAAGGAATATTGCTTAAAATAAATTAATGTTAAGAAAATATTTTTTGTTTACAATAAAAAAACTCCCTTTCGGGAGTTTTTTATTAAACAATGGGAATAATTTTTATTTTTTCCTAAAAAACAAGCGGAGCGGAACACCACTAAAATCAAAGTTTTCTCTTAACTTGTTTTCGAGATAATTTTTATACGGTGCTTTGATATCATCCGGATAATTACAGAAAAAGGCAAAACTTGGTGTATAGGTTGGCAACTGGGTTACGTATTTTATTTTAATTGCGTTACCCCTTACCACAGGAGGATGGTAAGCATCAATGGCTTTGAGCATCACTTCATTTAATTTGGAGGTCATCACCTTGCGCAGTTTGTTATCGTACACTTTCAACGCAGCCTCAATGCTCTGAAATATGCGTTGCTTCTCGGTTACAGAAATAAAGACAATGGGTACATCTGTAAAAGGGGCTAGTTTTTGCTTTAGTTCTTTTTCATAATCGCGGGCGGTATTGGTGGCTTTTTCTACCAAATCCCATTTGTTCACCAGCACCACTACTCCTTTGCCCTTTTTAACGGCCATTGAAAATATAGACAGGTCCTGGGCGGTAATTCCTTTTCCCGCATCTAACAACAACAAACAAATATCTGCTTCATCCATTGCCTTGATAGCACGGATCACAGAATAGAATTCTAAGTCTTCGTGCACTTTCGATTTCCTGCGGATACCCGCTGTATCAATTAGAATGAATTCTTTGTTGAATAAATTGTAGTGCGTGTGAATGGTATCTCTCGTGGTTCCGGCAATATCACTCACAATGGTTCTTTCTTTGCCAATCAGCGCATTCAAGAGAGAAGACTTACCCACGTTTGGCTGACCAATGATCGCAAATTTTGGAATTTTATCGGCACCCTCATCAACATTTGAATCTTCTTCTTTCATCAGATCGGTGATGGCATCCAACAACTCCCCTGTTCCGCTTCCACTGATGGAGGAGATGAAAAATATATGTTCAAAACCAAGGCTGTAAAATTCGCTTGCCTCCAACATTCTGTTGTGATTGTCCACTTTGTTCACCACTAAAAAGACAGGCTTTACGCTTCTTCTTAATAAGTCGGCCATGCTTTCATCCAGGTTGGTAATTCCCGCAGAAGCATCCACCATAAAAATGATGGCATTGGCTTCATCGATCGCTATGTGTACTTGCTTTCGAATCTCTCTTTCAAAAACGTCGTCACTACCCGCCACAAACCCACCGGTATCAATCACATTGAATGACTTACCGATCCACTCTGCTACACCATATTGCCTGTCTCTTGTAACGCCGCTCGTGTCATCTACGATGGCTTTGCGTTGTTCCAACATGCGGTTGAAAAATGTACTTTTGCCTACGTTGGGCCTTCCTGTTATTGCTACTGTAAAACTCATAAAAACTGGTTGGCAGCAGGCAAATGCCGGTTGGCAATTAGCTGACTGCACATTTTAATAACTTTATTTAAATAAAAAATCTAACTCTATTTGATCAAAAACTTTTCCAGATTGCACATGACCTGCGCAAAAAATCTCCCAACTACAGCACATCGTGCTCGTCATTTCTAATACTTCTGCCCGGAATTATATCTACATTCTAATGAAATCTCATATTTACTCCAAAAATATAGATAGACAACCAATACGATTTCTTAAAATAATTAAGTCAAGGCAAGTTTTCCTACTTCTTATTGTTCGAAATCGAATTAAACCGCCTAGTACCCATACTCTTTTAAAAACAGATCGCTGTCTCTCCATTTGGGTCGCACTTTTACATACAATTCCAAAAATACTTTGCTCCCCAAAAACTCTTCAATATCTTTTCGGGCCAATGTACCCAGCTTTTTGATCATGCTGCCACCCTCGCCTAAAATGATTCCTTTTTGAGTATCTCTTTGTACGATGATATCTGCAGAAATTTTAATGAGTGTTGTTTTTTCTTTGAACTCCTGCACTAGCACCGTGGTATGGTAAGGCAGCTCTTCTTGGTACAATTGAAATATTTTTTCCCTTACCAGTTCACCTACAAAAAATTTAGTAGGCAAATCACTGATATCGTCTCCATCATAAAAAGGATGGCCTTCGGGCAAATAAGATAAGATGCGATCTAATAAATCGTTGATACCTGATTTTTTCAAAGCAGATATTTCTACTACTTCTTTGCAGTAGGTTTGTGCTTCAAAAAAAGCACGGGCAGCTTTGAGGGTTTCGGGGTCTTTTACTGCATCCGTTTTATTGAGAATAACAATCACTGGCGCTTTTAGCCGGAGGCTTTTAAAAATTTCGTGACTGGCCGCTGCAGGTTCTCTTGCATCAGCAATCAGCAAAGCCAGGTCTGCATCTTCCAATGAACCCTTAACAGCTTGCATCATTTTTTCGTGCAGTTTGTATTTGGGATCAATGATACCGGGCGTATCTGAAAAAATGATCTGGTAATTGTCATCCGTTAAAATGGCTTTAATACGATGACGCGTAGTTTGAACTTTGTGAGAAACAATGGCCATCTTTTCGCCCATCAATGTGTTGAGCAAAGTACTTTTACCAGCGTTGGGTTTGCCAAAAATATTTACGAAACCTACTTTCATAATTGTGAATGGTTGCAAAAACAAGAAACCAATTATCACATGAAGCCGTTGAAGAGGAGATAATCAATTCCATTGCAATTGTAGTTACAAGGAAAAAAGCCAGTTGTTACGATGGCTGTTTTAAAACACCCGATATTTTGGGTATTTAATTTATTTTTTGGTAGAAACTTTTTTACAGGTACCACCGGTTTCAAATAAAAAAAAGCCTAGCGGACCAGGCTTTTTAATTTCTTTTGTTGCGAAGAGAAGGATCGAACTTCTGACCTTCGGGTTATGAGCCCGACGAGCTACCGCTGCTCTACTTCGCGATGCAAAAGTAAACCTTTAATGCTAAGCAGCCAAAAGATTTAAAAAGTATTTTGTTTTAGTTAGTCGGTTCTTTTGATTTCACTCACGCCGCCCTTCTTGATATCGATGGTAGATACTGGTCCTTTGTAGTATATTTTACTGGCTCCTGAGGCGTTTGCCAGCAGCGTTTTATTCACTGTTACATATACATCTGAGGCCCCGGACACTTCAATCGTACAATTTTCTACCAGGAGATTGTATCCAGCAAAATCACTGGCCCCGCTGCAACGCATGTCCAACAACTCCACTTTGCCATTCATTTTTGCTTCACTTGCGCCGCTTAAATTCATGTACAGAGAATCTACCCTAAACGTACCTTTTAGCTCACTGGCGCCCGTTAATTCAATGCTAAGGTGCTGCAACCGAACGGCTCCCACAACCAATATTTCTGCCGCACCAGATGCCTGAAGCATTCTAATATCCCGGAATGAAAGATAAACAGTGTATCGGCGATTTTTATTGCTCAGAGATTGGCTCCCTACCCTGCTGATTTTTAAAACATTGTTGGCTACTTCCGTTTTAATATCGGAAATATATTTTTCGTCTGAAGCACTTACGGCCAAAGCTATTTGATCAGATTGATTTAATACCAGTTTAACGTTTTGTGCGATCTCGACGCGATTAAAGGTAGCGTTGATCGTTCTAAGCTGTGCATGTTCATCCAGTACCATTTGATCTTGGGCAAACAGAGTAGAACATACGCCTGCAATGGCAATGATCATTAAAGTAATTTTTTTCATACGAATCCTTTTCATTCCTGCTTTACAGAACCACCGCTGTTCACTGATTTCTTTTCCACAATGGCATTTCCTTTGTATTTTATAATTCCGCCACTACTAGCGGAAGCTGTTAACGTTTTCTCTACTTCTACCCATACATTAGCACCGCTGGAAACCTTGGCTTCACATTCCTGTGTGGTTAAACCATATCCTTTAAAAGCTGCACCACTACTGGCAGATGCCGATAAAGAAAGTGCCGTTCCCGTTACATAAATTTCCGCTCCGCTGTCCACATCCGCGCTCAAAGATTTTACCTGAAGTTTGCCTGTAAACTTTGCACCACTTCCAAAAGATATACTCATTTGATCAGCAGCAATTTCATTGGCAAGTTTCACTATTGCGCCAGAAGAACCTTTAATGGATTCAATGTTTTTGCAGCTAAGGTACACTTTCATTTTTCGGTTGCGGTCCTTCCCCCAATTCATCCCCTTAGAGTCGAACCAAATTTTTAATACGCCGTTCTCAACGTCTGTTTTTAGTAGGGCTTCATATTTTTCATCAGAAACGCTGGTTGCAAGGGCCAGCTCATCACTTTGGGTGAGAAGCAACTCGATACCACTCGAGACGTTGATTTTCGTAAACGTTCCAGACAGTGCCCTGGTTTTGGCTTTTGGATCATTGTACACTTTGGTTGGCTGTGTTAGTGCAGTAAAACTAATGCAACACAACAGCAGGGTAAATAATTTATTCATGGCTATACTTTTTTATGATACGAATGGAGGTCAGATTTTGTTACAATCAAAAAAAATAATTTTTTATATTGCTGAAGCCATTAATTTTGTATCAGATTTAATAACTCGACTGAATTTCCGGGGTGCTTCTAATCAGAGGCTGAGATTACACCCGCTAAACCTGCTCAGGATAATGCCTGCGAAGGGAGTAAACAAATTTCTATACCGGCTAATACTGCCCGGATGTTCAGCACAAACCTTTTATTGTATGATGAAAATGTATGCATTGAGCAGTTGCATGATCATGGCCAGCTTGGGCAGCTTGGCACAATCCGACTCCAAATTGAACGACACCAGCTACCTGCAACCCGTAGAAATGAACGCAGTGAGGGCAAACGACAAAACACCGATTGCTAAAACAAATCTTTCCAGAAAAGAAATTGAGCAACGAAACAATGGTCAGGACCTTCCTTTTCTCCTTCAATTTACCCCCTCTGTTGTGGTAAATTCCGATGCCGGAAATGGGATTGGGTACACCGGCATTCGAATCAGGGGAACAGATGCCAGTCGCATCAACATCACCCTCAATGGCATTCCTTACAATGATGCCGAAAGTCAGGGCACGTTTTTAGTTAACATCCCCGACTTCGTTTCCAGTACTGGTAGCATTCAGGTACAGCGAGGCGTGGGTACTTCTACCAACGGAGCTGGTGCATTTGGAGGCAGCATCAATCTGAGCACCAATGAAGTTAAAACCAAGCGTTCGTTAGAGTTGAACAACACCGTGGGCAGCTTCAATAGCTGGAAAAACACCCTGCTGTTCAACAGCGGCATTTTTGGTAAAAACTTTACTTTCGATGCCAGATTAAGTAGCATCAGAAGCGATGGATATGTACAACGCGCCAGTAGCAACCTCCGAGCATTTTATACCAGCCTGGCTTATGTTGATGAAAAAAATTCACTCCGCTTTAATGTTTTTTCCGGTAAAGAAAAAACCTATCAATCCTGGTATGGTGTGGACGAAGCCACCTTAAAAACCAATAGAACTGCCAATAGTGCCGGCACCGAAAAACCCGGCGCTCCTTACGACAACGAAACCGATAATTACGGACAAACGCATTATCAGTTGTTTTACAACAGAAAAATAAATAGCCATTGGAAAGGAAATGCGGCCTTGTTCTATACAAAAGGGAAAGGATATTTCGAACAATACAAGGCCGGCGAATCATTGAGCGACTATCAATTACCAAATTTGGTAACGCCAGATTCTACTTATAGTGAAACAGACCTGGTGCGACAATTGTGGCTCGACAATGATTTTTACGGCGGGATTTTTTCATTGCAGTACGAGCAAGCCAAGAGACAAGTAATCATTGGCGGAGGTGTAAACGCTTATGACGGTGATCATTTTGGAAAAATCGTTTGGACGGAAGTGTCTGCTCCCGTTCCGGATAAATTTCGTTGGTATAACAATACCGCTTTTAAAACCGATGTTTCTTTGTACACAAAATACACGGAGAAACTGGGTAAAAATTGGCAGAGCTTTGTAGATATTCAAGTGCGAAGCGTACAGTATGAAATTAGCGGTTTCAGAAACAACCCGGGATTGACGGTAAACAATGATTATACTTTCCTAAATCCGAAAGCAGGGTTTACGTACACTCATAAAAATACACAAGCATATTTATCTTATGGAAGGGCCAATAAAGAGCCCAACAGAGATGATTTTGAAGCGGGCATTCTGGAACAACCATTGCCAGAAGAATTGAATGATTTTGAATTGGGCTTTGAACAGAAGAACAAAATTTTTTCCTGGAGTGCCAACGTGTACTACATGTTATACAGGAATCAATTGGTACTTACCGGAAAAGTGAACGACGTGGGTGCCTATACCAGAACCAATATTCGCAACAGCTACCGGTTGGGCACTGAATTACAAGCTGCATTTGTGGTGAACAAATGGATGAACATTGGAGCCAACGCTACCCTGAGCAGCAACAAAGTAAAAAACTTTTCAGAGTACATCGATGACTACGATAACGGTGGCCAACAAACGAAGTTGTATAAAAATGCAGACATTGCTTTTTCGCCTTCTGTGATCGGAGCTTTGTTGGTAAATATCATCCCGGCAAAAAATTGGGAATTGAATTTGGAAGGAAAATATGTTGGAAAACAATACCTCGACAATACCTCGCAGGATTCGAGAAGTCTGGAGGCATTTTACAACCAAAATCTCCGGTTAGCTTACACCACCACTTTTAAAAGTGTAAAAGCGTTGAACCTGTTTGCGCAGGTATCCAACGTTTTTTCTAAAAAGTATGAACCCAATGGATATACGTTCAGCTACATCGCCGGTGGTAGTCAAATCACTGAAAATTTTTATTTCCCGATGGCTCCTATCCAATACACATTGGGATTGAACATCCGTTTGTAAAGTTGATAAAAAACAAGAAGCCTGTTGAGGTAGGTGGCTACTCCAACAGGCTTCTTTATGTAAATAAATTAACTTTTTTTATTTGTATTTTTCCTGCCAATTGAGCATACCGCCGGTGAGGTTGATGACATTGGTAAAGCCCATGGTTTCCAGGATCAAACAAGCTTGTCCACTTCGATTACCGCTTCTGCAATAAATGATCAACTCTTCATTTTTAAGATCATCGATCTCATCTGTTTGCATGGTTTGAATATTACCCAATGGCAAAAAAAGCCCCCCAATATTGAAGGCAGCCCTTTCGTCGGGTTCCCTTACATCGAGCAGCTGCAGTTTTTCACCTGCATCTAATCTTGCTTTTACTTCTTCAACAGTGGTTAATTTCATACGCTTTTATTTTATTCTTTGTTTATAATGGTTGTACTGTCTTTGATCACCATTTGAACGGGTGATATCCACACATCCATTACCTGCCCGGCTTGTATGTAAATAAATTGTTTGTCTTCTGTAAACCTTGGTGGACTTTGTTTTACAATAAAAGCGCCGGCAGTATCGGTGATGATTGTATTATCGTATGGAATGGTGCTTCCGAGTGTAATTCCATTTTGTTCGAGCAATAACATGGCAGCTCCTAAGGTCATTCCTTCCAGGTCTGGTACTATAATTCTTTCAACGCCAAGGCCTTTGCTTACTACTAAATCGACTCTGCTTCCCCATGGTAACTTTGCACCCGATAAGATAGCGTTTCCTCTGTAACTTTGTTCCATCACGTTACCCATCGTAAAATCTGTTTTGAACGTGGTGTCTCCTAATTCCAGATGGCTGCGTTTAAGAAGCATCATTGCATAAGAAAGTGTTTTGCCCTGGAGAGCAGGCATTTCAACCAGTGGAAGCGTAACCCTGTTCACTGTTAAAAAAACAGTTCTGTTTATTTTTACGGTGGCATTGGGGTCTGGTAATTGCTTTAGCACAATTCCCATATTAGCCGTATCCACATACACAGAATCCTGGATTTCTACTTCAAACCCTTTTTCTTTTAACAACCGGATGGCGTCGGCCGTTTTTTTACCAACAACAGCGGGCACTGTCAGGTATTTGCCGTGTTGAGTAATGCCACCCAGCATTTTTAACACCAGGAAAATTACCAGCAATACGATAGCTATAGCCGCCAGCAAGTTTACCCAAAAGGGCCTTTTAGTGATGAATGTAAACATCCGTTGTTTTCTTTTATTGGTTAAAGTCTGTGTTTTTTAAACAGTCTATTATTTATTTATCGTCTAAGCATTCCTCTATCAGCGCCGAATAAAATTCTTGCAAAGTCCAACCCATGGCTACCACCTGTTGCGGCACCAAACTGGCCGCGCTCTGTCCTGGCACTGTATTGATCTCTAGCATATAAGGGAATCCGCTGGCTTCATCATAAATAAAATCGATCCGCACAATTCCCTTACAATTAAAAACACTGTACGCTTTTTGCGCATGTAGCCGTACTTTTTCTGCGGTTGATTCTTCTACTTCTGCTGGTGTAATTTCCTCGCTGGCCCCTTCGTACTTTGCCTGAAAATCGAAAAAATCGTTCTTCGAAATGATTTCGGTGATAGGCAGTGCAATAACCTTGCCCTTTGTTTTAAATACCCCGATGGTGAACTCTCTTCCTTTTATAAATTCTTCTACCAATACCTGGTCGTCTTCTTTAAAAGCTTTTTCTAAAGCTCCTTCCAAATCGGCGGCATCGGATACTTTGCTCATGCCAATGCTACTTCCGCCATTATTGGGTTTTACAAATACTGGCAATTGTAGTTGGGTAGCTATTTGTGCTGCAGTAACACCATCGTCCTTAAAAAGGTGAACACTTTTGGCCACATGCAAACCGGCAAAAGCGGCTACAGCTACTGTGTAACGCTTGTTGAATGTGAGTGCAGATGTAGCTGCGTCGCAGGAAGTGTAGGGAATGTGCAGGCAATCAAAATAGCCTTGCAATTTTCCATCTTCGCCGGGTGTGCCATGTAAACCTACGAGCACGGCATCAAATAAAATTTTGGTATCCTTGATCGTAATGCTGAAATCATTTTTATCTACAGAAATTTTTTCGCCATCTGTTGACAAATAGAACCAGCCCGAGGGATGAATGTCGATGAGGTAACAATTCCATTTGTTTTGGTCTATATTTTTTTGAATGGTTTCAGCGCTTTTGTAAGATATCACAGCTTCACCAGAATAACCGCCTGTGACCAATGCAATATTTTTATTCATCATGTAGGAAAGGTTAATGCCTCAAAGAAACAACAATTATACAGATGCCCGACTTATTTGTGTCTTAAAATTCTGTTGTACTACTATCAATCCCTTCATTCCCGGTATCCAATACGATTTTCCAAATGCCTTGAGTATCTTTTTTCCAAATATTTACATATGTGCCATATAAAACGGTATCGATGTTCTTTGGGTGTACCGCATACACACCGAAGGTATAACCCATGTCAGCTGATTTTGAGACGACCGCATTCTGGGACTGCCAGTTGATGGTATAAGAAGTATCGTTTTGTTGAATGAGATAATCGATGGTGCCCGCTCCAATAATGGGCATATAGTTTTTTCTAAGCAACACTGCATTACTATCGATGAATTGAATGAATGCTGCTTTCATGCCTTTTTCTTTGCTCATATCAGAAAATGCTTTGTCTGATTGAAGCAATCCGATCTTCTCCTCAATTGGATCAGGATATTTTTCAACTTGTGTGTTACAAGCCATCGTTCCAAGCACAAATAAGGTACAAATCCACTTTATCATTGAGCGCCATTTTGTTTATGGAAAGATAAGAAAATATAAATGAAGGCTGGATAGCAAAAAG
>Ga0105049_10011617_pt1 | contig 10093 bp, 7 predicted proteins | sample MAT06_FD_78087 | JGI IMG/M metagenome (GOLD analysis project Ga0105049, IMG submission 78087) | Freshwater microbial communities from Lake Fryxell liftoff mats and glacier meltwater in Antarctica - MAT-06 | ecosystem: Environmental > Aquatic > Freshwater > Ice > Liftoff microbial mat | place...
AGCGCCGTGGAGTCATGCGTCTGGGTGTTGTTGATTCTAGCTGGCAGGCACGCCACTGGACAGAACGAGTCGCAAATTCAAGGAAGCCCGGCATTTTTGAAACGCCGGGCTGCCGGAACAACGTAGGAAGCAATTACGTGCCACTCGCCTTCCTGCAACAAATGGCTCCGTTCGTTATCGATGAGATCAAACTTGTAGAGTTGCCAAACCTGCCGTCCACCGGCGTGAAGCCGGTGGGGCGTTGTTGTCTTGTGTTTGTGTTTCTGATAGTTGCCAAACCAGGCTTCCACCGACGCGAGGTCGGCTGGGGAGCCGGACGTCGCGTTCGACCCCGCTGGCTTCACGCCAGTGGTTCGCAGGTCTGGAAACTACAGATTTTCCGGCTCGACGAGCGAGCTGGGGACGCACCGCAATAGTTGCCCATCACTTCGTCAAAACGAACACGTACTCGTTGCGCCGCAGAGTACTGGGATTCTTCGGAGGTTGACGCCCAATGGAAAGTGTCGCCTTTCGCTCCGCGAAAGATCGGCTACTTTCGCGGAGCGAAAGGCAACACTGAAGCCACCCAATCGAAAATACTCACGGCCGCTGAGTGAGCAAGCTGAGCGTCACTTCGAATTCACGCGCCGCCTGCACTAATTGCTGGAAAGGTTTTTCCCCCGGCGTCAATCTGGAAGTCGAAAGTGTTACTGCCTGATTTGACTTCTGCTTTTTGAGTTGTCTTCGTGTTAAATTCCGGCGGAACGCATTCCTCAGGTGCCTTCTCGGCGTCGCCTTCTCCGATATCACCAGCCGTGCTGGTCGCGATTCGCACAGTATGCATGCCGATCATCGCTCCATCGACTTCGTTTGTGTACTTCAATTCATAGTAGCCATTGTCGTCAGTAGTTCCGTAGGAAACGCGACCGCCTTCGGGGGCAAACTCAACGAGAGCTCGAACCAGCGGCTTTCCATCAAGTGTGATAGTGCCGCTGACTTCGCCGATGGGTGGACGATCGGACGATCCGCCACAACCGATTCCCTGAGTGACGACAAAAAGCGAGATAAAGCAAAGACCAATACTGCGCACCATGACAACTCCTGAGGACTCACTGATTTCACATCTAAGCAATCTAATGACGAAATTGAGGGAACCCGGAATTCCGGCTCGTGACACGGAATTCCGATTCCAATAACCGCACTGCTAGAATTCGCCCAGAACATTGCCGTCCTGAATGGCGCAGAGGTTTTCATAGACACTGTTTGCCGGAAATGTGTTATTCGGGCCGTTGTCGAACAGCGACTGAATGTTCTCGCTGATGAACCTTACAGATCCGTCAGCAAGTAAGAACTGCGCGCCACCTGTGTGCTTGCTGCTGAATGCCTGACAGTTTGTTGTATTCGGCCCCGTCAGAACGGGGTTCATTGGAACTGTGACAGTGCCAGCGATCGTCATCAGGCCTTGATTCGTATTGGTATCGATTGGATTGTCTACCGGACCGCCGTTCGAAGTTGCATCGGCTGTTGGACCATTCCCGTTCTGATCTCGAACGACGAATAACATGCCAGCCGACTGACGAATCCGTCCCGACTGCCAGGCCCGCTCGCCGATGAGAATTGTATTGCTGCTGCCGTCGGTGATATCCCGCATACCAATCTTGCTGTCTCGAAAAAACGCGCCCGTCGCGCCACTGCGACCATCGGCGGGGTTGGACGCCTTGAGTCGACGGACGTTGGCGTGATTATTTGACACGACATAATTTGTGAGTGACACAGGCCTGTTGACGTTGGCTGAATTCAAGATGGTATATCCGAGATCCACGGCCGGATCATGACTTTGCGGTCCAGTATCCGATGGGCATCGAAAAGCTGCATATGATGCTCCCATTGCCTGCTCATTGTTTGTCATCGCCACCGTGGCACGACCACCCGAGACACCGAGCAGACTGTAGAGATTGGCCTGTTCCAGCTGTGGCAAAATGAACGCTGACCACGTCCAATGGCCATGGTCATTCAGAGCCGGAACGCTTCCTGCCCCGGCACGCAAATCCACATAACCAGGAGGAAAAGTGTTGTAAATGTCGTGGTAGTTGTGCATCGCCAAACCAAGTTGCTTCAGATTATTCTTGCACTGGGTCCGGCGAGCGGCCTCTCGGGCTTGTTGCACGGCAGGGAGCAGAAGTGCGATCAGAATTGCGATGATCGCAATCACCACCAACAATTCTATCAGCGTAAAGCCTTGTCGAGTTTTGGCCGTTCTAAATGGGATCATCAGGAAATCCTTTCGAAAGAATGATTTGAAAAACAATATCTACGAAACGGGACACGATTCACCGGCTCCGAATCAGGCACGCAATTTGTTCGCGGTTGAGCAAACAATTGATAAGGCGCAACAACGATTGTGAACAAGGACACTTAACCAGGGGGATACAAAACCTGACGCAGATCGAAACACACTGCCGTCTTTCCGGGCAATCTGCCTATTTGTGCCAGGAACATTTCCATTTTTATGAATTTTTTGTTCAGCATCCCCTGATGTAACAATCCTGCTTCCCACAATCTGCGTGAGAACGAGCTAAAACCTCTGATGTTTTTGGCACTCTTTCCGCGAAGGGCGGGATTGAGTTCAGGAGGATGTATGGGCGATACACACGAATCACAGTTGCTCGTGCGTTTGCTGACTCAGCACCATCAGGCACTTTTTCGCTACGTTCACGCTTTGCTGGGCAATGCAGAAGATGCCAATGATGTGCTGCAGGAAACGTCGGTCGCGCTGTTTAGTAAACTGGACCAGTTTGACCAAAGTCGTCCGTTCTTGCCGTGGGCGTATCGGTTTGCGTACCTCGAGGTTCTGAAATGGCGTGAAAAGAATGCCAATCGGCCATCAACTCTGGATCCAGACGTGGTCGAACTTTTGGCGCGGTCACGCGAAGTGGGCGACGATTTGTTGCAGCGGCGCTCTCGGGTCTTGCCCGATTGTTTCCGATTGCTTCCGGAGAAGGATTTAGTCGTCATCCGAACTCGGTACTTTGATCGATCGCCGGTGGATGATATTGCGGTGAAGTTGAAGATGAGCCGCAGAACATTGTTTCGTGAGTTTGAAAGAATTCGACGGGTGCTGATGGACTGTATCGAATCCAAACTCGCATCCGAGGAAATATAGACATGGAAGATCAGACAAGAAGACTAATCGAATCTCTGGTTGCCGACTTGATCGAAGGGCAGCTCAGTGATGAACGCCGTGAGCAATTGAACTTCCTTCTGCGTGACAGTGAAGCCTGCAGATCACTGTTCAACTCGCTGATGGACGTGCAGGCTGACATGACACAGCTGGCTGGCCATTCTCAAGAGCCGCTGGCGGCAATCTTACCCGCATCCGGAAACAGCGGTAAGACTTTGATTGCACCGAACGCCGATCGGCGGCGGCCCGATTTGCGAGGTTCTGTCCGTTCGCGCAATTCGTCCTTGTTGCCCTGGTTCATTGCGGCGGCTTCGTTTGCGGCGTTGTTGATTGTGCTCGTGGTCGTCCAGAACTCGCCGACTTCTACGGAGGTCGCTGGTCCTGCTGAACGCCAGAAAAACCAGGACATCCCTTCATCGCCTGTTGTTTCCAGCGATGTTCGGCTGGCTCAGGCGTCCGGGGCTGAATACTTCAATGACGGACCCGTGAGCGCCGGGCAGGAGTTCGCACTTCAGCGCGAGTACGTGCTGACGTCAGGCAAGATCATGATCGCCTTTCCCAGCGGAGCCGAAGCCGTCCTGGAAGGCCCAAGCGTATTCAAAGTAATGAAGGCCGATCGACTTTTTGTGACGCTCGGACATTGCAGCGTTCATGCACCTGAGGGAGCCGAAGGATTTCAGGTCGATACACCGAAGTCGCACGTCATTGATTTGGGGACTCGTTTTTCTGTGAACGTGAGCGAAGTTGGCGTGACTGATGTTCACGTCATTGAAGGCGCTGCAAAAGTACTGGCGAACGTCTCGACGAAAGGCACCGTCGGGCAGTTGTTAACGAACGGTCAGGCTCGACGATTCGAAACTGACCGTGACGAAGCTGGTGAAGCTATTCCTTTCGATCGATCTTCGTATGTCGGCGACCTTCCCGATCGAGTCCTGAGTTACCGCGTCGGTGGTGATTCGCCTGTCGCGGGTGACCTTGCGTCGTTACGTGTGCAACGCGATGGCAAGCCGATTGAGTATCGAGTTGAAGATTTGATTGGCATTCGTGTGATTAGTTTTGTCGGGGTTCCCGGGACCATTAACATTGCGACGCTCACGACTGGCAATCGATCGGTGCGTGAATTGCTGGAGAACGACAAGAGTCTGGCGACAGGATTGATCAATCCGGGTGGTTCGGCCATCCCGCTAAATCAGGATCCTATCCTCACCGGTGATTCAACAACGCCGGGCATGGGAATCCAGTTTGTGCGTCCGGTGATCAATGGACCTGGCCCGGATCTCGTTCTGTTTGAGCTGCAGAAGAATGTTGAAGCGGCAACCGGCGATGGTTTTCATGTCTGCCCGCTGAAGTTCGAAGCCGGTCTTCGATCGTTCACCGTCAAGCAGTTTGATCTTTCGACAAAGTCCGGCGATGTGCTGCCCACAGAAGTCTTCAATCTGCTGAGGTTCGACACTGGAAAACCGTTGCTGGATTCATTGTTGAGTGATCCAGGACAGATACGCCAATCACCGTTGGCTCACTATGCATTACCAGTTGGGATCGACTTAAGTGATCTGGGCGATGCCGAAGGACAGGCAGTCGATGGGCTGTTTCTGCAAGACGATGCCAGTGAGGAGCGGCAGTTCGACCCGGTGTTCATAGGCGGCTTTCCAGAAATGCGAGGCGAGTAATCCGATGGTACGCTTTCAACCCTGTTCAGTGTCGTTCTGTGGGTTACTCGCGTGTGCCTGCGTGCTGTTACTGGCCGTTCCGCACAAAGTATTGATGGCTCAAGAGCTGTCCCCGGAGCATGCCAAATTCTTCGAAAATGAAGTCCGGCCGCTGCTGGCCGAGAACTGCTTTCAGTGCCATGCGGACGAAAAACAGAAGGGCGATCTTCGCCTCGATTCGCTTACGACAATGCTGACCGGTGGTGAATCCGGAGCTGCGATCGTTCCCGGCAAGCCCGATGAGAGTTTGCTGATTCAGGCTGTGCGCTATGAATCATTTGAGATGCCTCCTGAGAAGAAGCTGACGGATGCTCAGATTCAGATTCTGACCGAATGGATTCGAATGGGTGCTCCGTGGCCCGGCAGTGATCCATCCGCGCCGATGGTTCGAAAAACAGCTTCCGGCAGCATCGACCGTTTCACAGATGAAGACCGAGCGTGGTGGGCGCTGCAGCCGGTAACTCGTCCGACGATTCCGGTGATTCAGGACTCCCCATGGGCGCGGAACGATGTTGATCGCTTCGTGCTCAGTCGTATGCTGGTTGAGGAATTGCATCCGGCACCGGCCGCTGATCCCAACTCGCTGGTTCGTCGTTTGTATTTCGATGTCACAGGGCTGCCGCCAACTCCCGAACAGGTCGCCGCGTTCGTGAACGACAAGTCGCCGGATGCGTGCGAGCAGCTTGTCGATCGCTTGCTGGCTTCGCCCGAATACGGTGAGCATGCAGCGAGGCAGTGGCTGGATCTGGTTCGCTATGCCGATTCCGATGGCTATCGTGCCGACGGATATCGTGACAACGCATGGCGGTATCGAGACTACGTTATCGATGCGTTTAACAGCGACAAGCCGTACGATCGATTCGTGCAGGAACAGCTTGCTGCCGATGAGTTGTTTCCGCATGAGGCGGATACACAGGCGGCTCTGGGATACATGCGACACTGGGTTTACGAATGGAATCTTCGTGATGCTCCGGGGCAATGGAAAACGATTCTGGATGATGTGACGGATACAACGGCCGATGTTTTCCTTGGGCTCGGTCTGCAATGTGCAAAGTGTCACAACCATAAGTTTGATCCACTCCTCCAGAAAGACTACTTCCGACTGCAGGCGTATTTCGCTCCTATGATGCCGACCGACGCTGTGCTGGCAGATGATGCTGCGATCTCACGTCATCGCGATGAACTGACAAAGTGGGAGGAAGAGACTCGCATGATTCGTGACGAGATCGCAGCCATCGAAGCTCCCTATCGTGCAAAGTTAAAAGATGCGGCGATCAATCGATTCCCGGTAGAGATCCAGACAAGTGTTCGTAAGGTCCTCAACGAACAGACGGCCTATGAGCAACAGATGAGCTATCTGGTCATGCGACAGGTGGACGCTGAATACGGCAGTCTCGAATCCAAATTGACGCCTCAGCAAAAGGACCGCGTTCTTCAACTGAAGCGGCAACTGGAGACCTTCAAAGATCTGCGACCTGCATCTCTACCAGTGGCACTGGCCGTGTCAGACGTGGGCTCACAGGCTCCTCCGACGACGCTGCCAAAGCGTGCCGATGAACTGATTCTTCCAGGAATCCCGAGCATTCTTGACGACCAACCCGCGAAGATTGAACCACTTGAAGGCTTGAGCCAAACCACCGGCCGACGCGCTGCGCTGGCGAAGTGGCTGACCGACTCAAAGAATCCGCTGGCGACACGCGTCATCGTCAATCGCATCTGGCAAAGCGTCTTTGGTCGCGGATTGGCGATCAACGTCAGCGATTTCGGACGACTGGGCGAACCGCCCACGCATCCGGAGTTGCTCGACTATCTGACGGATCGCTTTGTCACCGAAGGATGGAGCATCAAGTCGCTTCGCCGCTTGATTCTTACTTCGGCAACGTACCGTCAGTCAACTCAGCATCCCGACTTTGCGTCCTTTCAGACAATTGATCCGTCGAATCGCTGGTACTGGCGAGCCGACAATCGTCACCTGCAGGCCGAACAGATTCGAGATGCGATGCTGGTCGTCTCTGGCAAGCTGAAATCCGAACGAGGCGGCCCCGGTGTTCTGTCGGACATCCCGAAACGTTCGATCTACACCCGCGTGATGCGAAATTCGCCCGACGAACTGCTGAACAGCTTTGACCTGCCCCTGTTTTTCAACAGCAATTCGTCTCGCAATACGACGACAACGCCGGTGCAGGCCTTGCTGCTGATCAATAGCGATCTAGTGCTGGGTCACGCTCGGGCGCTCGCCCAGTCGATTTCACTCACCGAGAGCAATCCGGAATTGCAAGTAGCCGCTGCCTGGGAACGTGTGTACGGACGGACGGCGACGTCAGAAGAACTGCAGTCGTCAATCGAGTTCGTGCACGGTCAGGCGAATCGACAGTTGAACTTGCAGAAGCGTCGATCAGAATCTTTCAGCACCATCGAAACTTCCAAGCTGCCTTATCGCGACGGGCAGGCGGTTCGATTCACCAACACCGGGCCAAACCTCGAACTGAAGGTCAACCATGACGCGTCATTCAATGATGCCAACTTTACAATCGAAGCCTTCTTTCAACTGCGTTCGGTCGATGAAGGTTCGTCCGTTCGCACGATTGCGGCCAAATGGAAGGGTGACCGTGCTAAGCCCGGTTGGGGATTCGGAGTGACCGGTCAGGGATCGCGACGCAAACCGCAGACGCTGGTGCTGCAGATCGTTGGCAAGACAGCCTCGGGCGAAGTGAAAGAGGACGCACTTTTCTCCGACCATCGCATCAGCCTGAACACGCCATACTATGCCTCGGCCAGCGTTCGGTTAGCGACGAAAGACCAACCCGGGCAAGTCGCGTTTCACCTGAAAGACATCTCTAACGACGATGAGCCGTTGTTGACGCAGGAAATCGAAACACACATCGTCAGCGGATTTGCGAATGAATCGCCATTCACGATCGGCGGGCTCAGTGGTGTTGCATCACGCACTTTTGACGGACTGATCGATGACGTCCGATTGGTGAACCGGCCGCTTGCCACTTTTGAACTACTTTATTCGACCGAAAAGACGATCGCGGAAACAACAGGCTTCTGGCGTTTTGAAACGGAACCAGGCCTGATGGCCAACAGCGCTGCGGATCGCCTGCCGATTCAGGCTCGTGGTGAGGCGATCATTCAGCTTGAACCTTCGCAGGCAGCTTTGGTCGACTTCTGCCACGCGCTACTCAATTCGAACGAGTTTCTCTATGTTCAATAATCTTCGAAACGGACCAACCCAATTGGATCTTACCACAGTCACTGGTGTTTCCACGCCGCATATCGTGGTGCCTCAATCGCGACGCGAGTTCCTGACTCACAGCGGCGCTGGTTTCGGAGCGTTGGCGCTGGCAGGCTTGTTGAACGAGCGGTCAGTGACGGCCGCCGAGTCAGTCCATTCCATGCATTCGAAGGCGACTCATTTTCCAGCCACTGCTAAGCGAGTCATCTTCCTGTTCATGGAAGGTGGACCAAGTCATCTGGACCTGTTTGACAGAAAACCGCTGCTCAATCAATTGGCAGGCAAGCCAATTCCCGAGAGCTTTGGAAAGGTCGTCACCGCATTCGGTGAGACTCGATCGCCTCTGTTAGCATCGCAGCGAAAGTGGAGCCGTTATGGCGAATCGGGGCTCGAGATTTCCGATTGGATGCCACACACCGCGCAGTGCGCTGATGATTTGGCCATCGTTCGTTCATGCTGGGCGAACGGGATCAATCATTCGGCAGGGGTTTGCCAGATGAATTCCTGCTCGATTCTTAGCGGACGGCCATCTCTGGGCAGTTGGGTGAGTTACGGACTGGGGACTGAAAGTCAGAATCTTCCGGCTTTTGTTGTGATGCAGGATAATGCGACGTCGGTCGTCAACGGCCCTCGCAACTGGAGCGCTGGGTTCATGCCTGCGGTTTACCAGGGAATTCGATTCAGTGAAGGAACTCAGCCGATTCCCTATCTGCACGAACCGGCAGGAGTCGATCCTTCACAGCAGGTGGAGAAGCTGCGGTTCATCAATCAACTCAATCGTCATTATGCCGAACAACATCCTGAGCAGTCGGAACTGGAAGCTCGCATCGCCGGATATGAATTAGCGTTCCGCATGCAATCTGCCGCGCCGGAGGTCATTGATCTGTCCAGGGAGACCGACGCGACGTTGGCATCGTATGGTATCGGCGACAGCGAGACAGAGTCCTTCGGTCGACTCTGTTTGCTCTCGCGTCGCATGGCCGAATCTGGCGTTCGATTCATTCAGCTTTACAGCGGATCGGGCAGCAAGTGGGATTCACATGCCGACATTGAACGCAACCACACCAATCTGTGCCGCAGCGTGGATCGTCCCATCGCCGGACTGTTGCAGGACCTGAAACAGCGGGGGATGCTGGATGAAACACTTGTGGTCTGGGGCGGCGAATTCGGACGAACGCCGATGTCCGAACGAGGTAACGGTCGCGACCACAATCCCTCAGGATTCACCATGTGGATGGCCGGAGGCGGTGTGAAGGGTGGTCAGGTCATTGGTGAAACCGACGAACTGGGTTTGTTCGCCGTGAAAGACAAAGTTCATGTCCACGATCTACATGCTTCCATCCTGCATCTGCTGGGACTCAGCAACATGGACCTGACCTACATTCACAAAGGCCGCCCCGAACGTCCGACCGTGAACGAAGGCGAGTTTGTTAAACAACTGACATCCGCCTGACACCTCAGCCGCATGGCGCGAGCGGTCTGTTAAAGCGACGGGGGATTTAGCTGCACACCCATAATCAACAGCTTGGGCGGGCGAGATCACCAGGCTCGCTCGATGAGCGTTGTCGTGGCCGGTGGCGGATTCAAATCCGGGTTCGTTTACGGATTGACAGACGACGACGGATTTGAACCGGAGTTCGGGGTCGGTCCTTCTGCAGATATCTTGCTTTGGGCCGAATTCTACGCCTGCATGCCCGATTTTGTGTCTCAGCGGATCGACTCTGTTTGATATGATCTGCGTCGTGATTCGGAATCATCGGCCCCGATAGTTCAGACTGGAGGAGTCTCAACGTGAATCCTACCAGCAGCGACATAAATTATCGCGCACCGCCGGAAGCCAAGATCGCACTGTTTCGCTCGCTGTTCCGTGGTCGCGAAGACGTCTATCCTCGACGCTTTGAAAGTCGAACAACCGGAAAGTCGGGTTACGCTCCTGCGTTACGCATGGACTCTGAGTGACAAGCTGCCTGTGATTCCGATTCCGCT
>Ga0105049_10011618_pt1 | contig 10093 bp, 7 predicted proteins | sample MAT06_FD_78087 | JGI IMG/M metagenome (GOLD analysis project Ga0105049, IMG submission 78087) | Freshwater microbial communities from Lake Fryxell liftoff mats and glacier meltwater in Antarctica - MAT-06 | ecosystem: Environmental > Aquatic > Freshwater > Ice > Liftoff microbial mat | place...
CGAGAGGCGCTCATGCTCACGCCAGCGCCGACGGCTCCAGCGCGTTGTTGGGCGGCTTGTCGTCAGACTCGTTTTTGCCAAACATCGGGATGACGGTGCAAGTGGGTGATCGCTAAGACGGTTGCGACCTCGGCTTCCAGAATAAAAACACGCCAGACGGGAAGCGCCGCAGAGTGGCCCTGCGAAAGTCGCGGAAGACGAACGGGTAGTGCTGCGGGCCTTCTTCAATTCGTGCGAACGTGGCGCGAAGTTCACTCAAGAACTCTAATCCCAAGCCTCTACGTTCGCCGTCATGCCACGATGCCGCTTCAAGGACATCGAGTTCTGCCTCAGCCCGAACGGCTAGCCTGGGCATCTACCGCCCGGCACGGAGACGCTGCTGAACCCGTTCGATGACTTCCTGCCATGGCCGAGCATCGCCAGGCGATCCGCGATGTGCAGCCAAACGTTCCCCCAACAGGGCCTGTTGCCATTCCTGGAGCGGTACCTGATCGACAGTGGCTGCGATACGGTCCCAGAGCGACTGCACGTAGTCGATCTGATCTTCAACCGGAAGCGCGTCGAATCCTGGAGGTGGCAGCGGCAACGATTGAGCCATGCTCGGACTATATATCGGCCTCTCGACGTCTGGGCACGTCGGTCGGCAGGGCCAGCCCCGCCAGCAGCGGCGTGTAGGCGATCGACGGGAGGGCCACGGGGCAGTCCCACGCCGATGCCGTGCCAGCCGCGCAGGCGAAGCGGATCCACGGCGCGTCGAAGATCCCTCACCCGCCGGTCGCGCCCCGACCCGCTGGGATTCCTGAACGCAGAACTCGACGCCCTCGACGCGCTGGGGCGTGCCGTCCCATACACTACGCTCTCACGCGCACGGGTAGCGCCGGGCCTCGGCACACGTCAGGGAGCTACGCCATGAACCGTCGGTCGTGTCTGCAGCACTCGAGTGCGTTTGCCGGATTGGGTCTGGCCGGCCTGGCCGGATGTGAAAGGCGCGCGAGCGCCCCGGCAACGGGCGGCCTGCCGGCGCTGCCGTTCTACGACGCGGTCGGCCCGATCGGCCCGATCCGGGCGCACGTCGATCGGATCATCAAAACGACGGTGCGCCTGCGGCCGTTCCGTGCCGCTGGGCCGCGGATGGACGTCGAGCGCGTCGGCAACACGATCGTGGTGCACAACGACGGTCACGGCGGCAGCGGCTGGTCGCTCTCCTGGGGCGTGGCCGAGGTCGCGGCGAAGAAGGCGCGCGACGCGTTGCTGGGGAATCGCGACGTCGCAGTGATCGGGTGCGGCGCGCTCGGGCTGACGGCGGCGATCACGGCGCAGCGCATGGGCATGCGCGTGACGATCTTCGCCAAGCAGCGGCCGCCCGACGTACGGTCGTCGCGGGCCACAGGCGTGTGGAGTCCGGACTCGCGCATTGCGCTGACGTCAGCCGTTGCCCCGGAGTTCGGCGCGCAGTGGGAAGCCATGGCCCGGACGTCGATGGCGACCTATCAGAGCTATCTCGGCCTGCCGGGCACGCCGATCGAGTGGACCGGGGCGTAACGAGTCGCGCATCGCCGACATCACGCCGGACGAGCAGGAGTTGCCGGCCGGTACCCACCCATTTCCCACGAAGTACGCCAGTCGCACCTCGCGGATAAGGTTCAACGCCGCCGACTACTCGCGCCAGCTGATGAACGACTTCCTGATTGCCGGTGGCGCCATCGAGACCAGGGAGTTCCAGTCGCCGCAGGATGTGGCCTCGGCGCCGCAGAAGGTGGTCGTCAACTGCCCGGGGTACGGGGGCAGGACACTGTGGTCGGACGAGAGTATCGTGCCGGTGCGGGGACTGATCGCCTGGCTGATTCCGCAACCGGACGCCCACTACAGCCTGCTCTACAAGGAGCTGATGGTGGTGGCGCGACGGGATGGCATCGTCGTGCAGCCGATTCCAGGCGGCGACGACTTCGGCTGGAACGACGCCAGCGAGGCACCAAACGCGAAGGACGCCGAAGCGGGGGTCCTGCTGCTCAAAGAGCTCTTCGATCGCATGGCGGCCATGCGGTCCTGATTAGCATCTCGGCGGTAAGCCCCGAAGCTGGCCGTTACGCCAGCCCTACGTCTCGTCCAGTCCTCGCGCCATCAGGATCTTGCCGCTGCGCACGAGCTCGGTGATGCCGAATGGCTTCAGCAACCCGATCAACGCATCGAGCTTGTCGGTCTGGCCCGCGCAGCGCAGGATCATCGAGTCGGCGCCGAAGTCCACCACCTTCGCCTTGAAGTTCTCGGCCACCTGCAGAATCTCGGTGCGCTCCTTGAGCCCGGCCTTGAGTTTCACCAGCGCGACCTCGCACTCGATCGCCGATTGGCCGGTGTGATCGAAGGCGTGGACGACGTCGATCAGTTTGACGAGCTGCTTGATGATCTGCTCCAGCGTGTCAGGCTCGCCTGAGCACGTGATCGTCATCCGCGAGAAATCACCCGGCGCCGCGTCGATGCCCGCCACCGAGAGTGCCGCCGACACGACCAGCGATTCCAGGTTGTAGCCGCGACGCGAGAAGACGAGCGCCACGCGCACCAGCACTCCCGGCTTGTTGCGCACCAGCAGCGAGAGGGTGTGGATCGGCTGGGAGACGATGTCGGTCACGATGTCGCGGCGAGGCGCCTTGCCCGGATCGAGCTCGAATTTCGCGCCGCGTGGTACAACAGTGGAAACCATCTATTTTCCCTGATCCCTGACCCCTAATCCCTGGATCCCTGATCCCCTACGTAGACCCCGAGGGCTTGTCCATCTTCGTCCTCGGCTTCTCGATGATCATGCCCGACAGCGGAGCGCCGGCCGGAATCATGGGGAAGACGTTGTCTTCCTTCACCACCTCGGCTTCGATCAGGCAAGGCCCTTTGTTGTACGCCATCGCCCATGTGATCGCCTTGTCCACATCACCGGCACGTGTCACGCGCTTGCCGGGAATGTTGTACGCCGCCGCGAGCTTGACGAAGTCGGGGTTGCCTTCGAGGTCGGCACCCGAGATCCGGTTGTCGAAGAACAACTCCTGCCACTGGCGAATCATGCCCAGGTAACGGTTGTTGATGATCAGGATCTTGACGGGAACCTTCTGCAACACGGCGGTGGCCATCTCGCACATCGTCATCTGGAATCCGCCGTCGCCGACGACACACCACGTCGGTTTGCCGGTCGCCATCGCCGCGCCAATCGCCGACGGGAACCCGAAGCCCATCGTCCCGGCGCCGCCCGACGACAACCAGTAGCGATGCTTGGTGGTGAGGCAGAACTGCGCCGCCCACATCTGGTGCTGACCAACGTCGGTGGTGATGATGCAGTCGCGCCCGCCGAGCTTGTCGAGCCGCTCGAGCACATGCTGCGCGCGCAGGCCGCCCTTCCTGGCGTACTTCAGCGGGTACTGCTTGCGCCAGCCGCTGATCTCCTTCAACCACCCGGCGGTGTCGATCTTCCCGACCAACGGAATCAGATCCTCGATGGCCAACCGCGCGTCGGCGGCGATGGACACATCGGGGCGAATGATCTTGTTGAACTCGGCCACGTCGATGTCGATGTGAATCTTGACCGCGTCCCGGCAGAACTCCGACACCTTGCCGGTGATGCGATCGTCCCATCGTGCGCCGATGGCCATAATCAAGTCGCAGTGCTGCACCGTGCGATTCGCGTAGGCCGTGCCGTGCATGCCCAGCATGCCCTGGTGCAACGGATGGTCTTCCGGACAGGCGCCCTTGCCGAGCAGCGTGTTGACCACGGGAGCACCCAGCTTGGCGGCGAGCTTCATGATCGCCTTGCCGGCGCCGGAGATCAGGGCGCCGTGGCCCACGTAGAGCACCGGCTTCTTGCTGTTCATCAGCAAGCCGGCCGCCTTCTTCAAGAGGACAGCGTCGGCGCGACCGGGGACGTGATAGCCGGGCAGGTTCACTGTGTCCACAAACGGCGCGGTGCATGGACCCTGCGTCACGTCCTTCGGCAGATCGATCAGCACCGGACCGGGCCGGCCGGTCGTGGCGATGTGAAAAGCTTCTTTCATCACGCGCGGAATATCGGCCGCGTCCTTCACCAGGTAGCTGTGCTTGACGACCGGATAGGTGATGCCGGTGACGTCGGCTTCCTGGAACGCGTCCTTGCCGAGCATCGAGGTAATGGTCTGTCCCGTGAGGACGATCATCGGCACCGAGTCCATCAGCGCGGTCAGCAGCCCCGTGACGCAGTTGGTGGCGCCGGGACCGGAGGTGACGAGCACGACGCCCGGCTTACCGGTGGCGCGCGCGTAGCCGTCGGCCATGTGGGTGGCGCCCTGCTCGTGGCGCACGAGCACGAACTTGATCTTGGAATCGACCAGCGCGTCGAAGATGGGCATGGCGGCGCCGCCGGAGTAGCCGTAGACCACCTCGACGCCTTCGCGCTCCAGGCACTGGATGACCTTCTCGCCGCCGGTTGTCGACTTTTGAATCATCATTCAGCCTGAAATCCTAGCCTGTTCGCCTCAAAACACCAATTCTCGTCCAAAGTTGACCATCAATTTGGTAATGGGGTCATCAACATGGCTAATCGATGGCTAAGACAGACGATGAGCCTACCTGATCCCACTGATTATTGCTATTTACGGCCTGAACTGACGGCCCTGATCCGTCAGCGTCACTGCAATGGGCGGATGGCTAATGGGGCTCCGTCACCCAGCGCCAACGAGTATCCCGAGTATCGCCGGCTCGCACGGTCGCTCGGGAACCCCAGGCCGGCGTAGGCCGTCCAAGGGATATGTCGCGGCATGGGACACCACCGGTATCGGTGTGATCTCCGGCATCGACGAGATCTGGCCCGGCCTCAGCGAGAACTCGGACGTCACCGAAGAGATGATCACTACGTGACGGGCCTGGGACTGGATTATCGGTTTCAGGAGGCCCTGATGGCTATGATGAAGGGGCCCCTTCTTGACTGTCTGACTCCATGCCACGATTCCTAGCTCGTCCCGTGTTGCTTGCCTCCTTCCTCGCGTTGCCGGCCGCCTGCCGGCCGGCGCCGCCCCCGCCGGAGCCGACGCCCAGCCTAACCGTGGCGATTGTGGCGCCGCGAACGCAGACCATCGCGCGCGAAGTACGTGCCTCTGGCGCCATCGCCGCCTGGGAAGAGATCCAGATCGGCGCCGCGCTGCAAGGCGTGCGCGTCGAGGCCGTGCTGGTCGAAGTCGGTGACGCGGTAGGGCGCGGCGAGGTGGTCGTGCGGCTCGATGCGCGCGCCACCACCGCGCAATTCGCCCGAGCGGATGCGGCGGTGCGCGAGGCGCGGGCCGCGCTCGAGCTGGCCATCAGCCGGGGGACGCGGACGCGGGCACTGGCGGCCGACGCGCTCGTGCCGGCCCAGGACGTCGACAACGTCGCTGCCGAGGAAGCCCGGGCGCGTGCCCAGCTCGACACGGCGGTGGCCAACCGCGACCTGGCGCAGCTACAGGTCGACTTCGCCGTCATCAGCGCGCCGGAAGCCGGCGTCATCTCGGCGCGCAGCGTCCAGCCCGGACAGGTCGTCGGCACTGGCGAACTGCTGCGCCTCATCCGCGGCGGGCGCCTCGAATGGCGCGCGGAGCTGGACGAAGCCGACCTGAAGCGCATCGTCGCCGGTGCGTCGGTGGTGCTCGACGACGTGGACGGCGCGCAGGTCGTCGGGCGCGTGCGACAGATTGCCCCGGGCATCGACGCCGGTCGACGCACGGGCACGGTCTACGTCGATCTGCCACGGCCAGGCACGCTGCGGGCCGGGGCCTTTGCCCAAGGGCGGATCGTGCTCGGCGAAGCCACCCCGCTGACGGTGCCGGCTGAAGCCGTGGTGCGGCGCGATGGCCGCGCCTACGTGTTCCTCGTCGACCAGGAGCAGCGCGCGCGCGAGCGGCTGGTGGAGCTCGGTGTTGACGTCGGCGACAGCTTCGAGATTCTGAGCGGCCTGACCGCGCAAGACGCGGTGGTCGCCAGGGGCGCGGGATTCCTGAGCGACGGCGACCTCGTGCGGGTCACCGCAGTCGCTCCGACCGCCAAGGCGACCCCGCCTGGAGGTGGCGCATGAACGTCTCAGCCTGGTCCATCCGCACGCCGCTGCCGGCGATTCTGATCTTCCTGGTGCTGACGATCCTGGGCCTGGTCGGTTTCAACCGGCTCGCCATCTCGCAGTTTCCAGACCTCACCTTGCCCACGGTTACGGTGACCGTCACGCTGCCGGGCGCCTCGCCGACGACGATGGAGTCGCAGGTGACGCGCAAGGTCGAAGACGCCGTGGCCAGCGTGGCCGAGATCGACGATCTCGTGTCCACAGTGAACGAAGGCGTCTCGGTGACGCGCATCGCCTTCGAGCTCGGCCGCGACTCGGCACAGGCGCTCGACGAAGTGCGCGATGCCGTCGACCGCATCCGCAGCGCCCTGCCGCGCGACATCGAAGAACCCGTGGTGGCCCGCGAGAACATCGCCGGCGGCGACGTCGTCACCTTCGCCGTCCGCGCCGACGGCCTGACCGACGAGGAACTGAGCTGGTTCATCGACGACACGGTCAACAAGCGCCTGTTCGGGGTGCCTGGCGTCGGGGCCGTGCGCCGGGTGGGCGGCGTGACGCGGGAAGTGCGGGTCGACCTGCGCGCCGATGCCGTGCAGGGCATGGGCGTGAGCCCCGCCGCGCTCTCGCTGCAGCTCGCCCGCATCCAGCAGGAACAGCCCGGGGGCCGCACGACGCTGGGCGGCGGTGAGCAGTCGGTGCGCACGCTTGGCACCGTGAACACGGCTGCCGACCTGGCGGCCTTCCCGATCGCCCTGCCCGATGGCCGGTCGGTGCGCCTGTCGGCGCTCGCCGACGTGCGTGACGGGCATGCCGACCCGACGCAGGCCACGACCCTCAATGGTCAGCCGGTCGTGGGCCTGGCCGTGCGGCGCACGCTCGGTTCGAGCGAAGTGAAAGTGGGCGACGCGGTCCGCGCGGCGGTCGCCGAGCTGCACGCCAGCCACCCACGCGTGCAGTTTACCGAAGTGGCTTCGTCTACCCCTGAGGCGCAGGCCTCGTACGACTCGTCGATGACGATGCTCTGGGAAGGCGCGCTGCTGGCGGTCATCGTCGTGTGGTGGTTCCTGCGCGATCTGCGCGCCACCTTCATCGCGGCGGTCGCCCTGCCGCTGTCGATCATCCCGACCTTCGCGGCGATGTACTGGCTCGGCTTCAGCCTCAACCTGATCACGCTGCTGGCGCTGGCGGTGGTCGTCGGCATCCTGGTCGACGACGCCATCGTCGAAGTCGAGAACATCGACCGCCACCTGCGCATGGGCAAGCGGCCCTTCGATGCCGCCCTCGAGGCAGCTGACGAGATCGGGCTGGCCGTCATCGCCATCTCCTGCACGCTGGCCGCCGTGTTCGTGCCCGTGGCGTTCATGCCCGGCATTCCCGGCAAGTTCTTCCGAGAGTTTGGCTGGACGGCGGCCACGGCCGTGCTCTTCTCGCTGCTCGTGGCCCGCCTCATCACGCCGATGATGGCCGCCTACCTGCTGCGGCCGCAGACGCACGCGCCCACCGACTCGCGGCTGATGCTCGCCTACCTGCGCCTGGCCGACGCCACCCTGCGCCATCGCGGGCTGACGCTCTTGGCGGCGGGGGTCATCTTCGCCGCCTCGCTGGCCATCGTGCCGCTCCTGCCCACGAGCTTCCTGCCGCCCACCGACGGCCGCCAGAGCGCGCTCGTCATCGAGCTGCCGCCTGGGTCGGCGCTCGCCGCCACCCGCGCCGTCGCCGAGGAGGCCCGGCAGCGCATTGCCGACATTCCGGAGATCACGCACATCTTCATCACCGCCGGCAGCGGCGCGTCGGGCGGCGGCCCCGGCGGCGGCGGCCGCGTCGACGAGGTCCGCAAGGCCACGCTGACGATTCTGTGGAAGGTCGAACGCCAGCGCAAACAGCAGGCCCTCGAGACCGACGTGCGCGCGCGCCTGCAGTCGCTGCCGGGCGTGCGCCTGAGCTTCCAGGGCGGCGGGCCCGGCCGCAGCCTTCAGCTGGTGCTCGCTGGCGACGATCCGCGCGCGCTGGCTGAGGCGTCGCAGGGCATCGAGCGGGCGATCCGTCAGCTGCCGAATCTGGGCACCGTGAGTTCGACCGCCTCGCTCGTGCGGCCGGAAGTGATCGTGCGGCCGGATCCGGCCCGGGCGGCCGCCCTGGGCGTCACCACGGCCGACATCGCCGCCGCCGCCCGGGTGGCCACGCGCGGCGACTACGACCAGGCGCTGGCCAAGCTGAATCTGCCCGACCGCCAGGTGCCGATTCGGGTGCAGCTGGCCGACCGCGTGCTGGCCGACCCGGCGATGCTCGGACAGCTGCGCGTGCCCCGCTCCACCGGCGGCGTCGTGCCGCTCTCGGCGGTCGCCACCATCGTCGTCGGCAGCGGCCCGTCCCAGATCGCCCGCTTCGACCGGCGCCGCAACGTCACGATCACGGCCGACCTGAACGGCCGGCCGCTGGGCGACGTCGATGCGCAAGTCAAGGCGCTGCCGGCACTGCAGCAGTTGCCGGCGGGCGTGACGGTGCAGCCCGCGGGCGACAGCGAGGTCTTCCAGGAGCTGTTCCTCGGCTTCGGCATCGCCATGATCACCGGCATCGTGTGCGTCTACGGCGTGCTCCTGCTGCTCTTCAACCATGCCGGTCAGCCGCTCACGATTCTCATCGCGGTGCCGCTGGCGGCCGCCGGCGCGTTCGGCGCGCTGCTGGTGACGGGCACGCAGATCTCGATGCCCGTGCTCATCGGCCTCATCATGCTCATCGGGATCGCGGTGAAGAACTCGATCCTGGTGGTGGACTACGCCGTCGATGCGCGGCGACTGCACGGGATGTCGCGTCACGACGCGCTCATCGACGCCTGTCACAAGCGGGCCCGGCCGGTCGTGATGACGACGCTGGCGATGATTGCCGGCATGCTGCCCATCGCCCTGGGCTTCGCCGCGGACTCGAGCTTCCGGGCGCCGATGGCGATTGCGGTCATCGGCGGCCTCATCACCTCGACCGTGCTGAGCCTGGTGGTGGTACCGGCGGCCTTCACGCTGGTCGAGGACATCGAGCTCGTGCTGTTCCGGCGGCGGACGCCTCGGGCTGTTGAGGTGGCCGGCGCCAAGGCGGTCGAAGGCTGAAGCGCGCGGAGCGCCCTTCGTGGTGCCGTTCCGTCCTTATTGCCCTGGCTTGCAGGTTCGCTCGTCGCGCGGCCACCGCGTCGCGCTTCGCGTTCGCCGCCGCGCTCCCGGGCCTACGGCTTGCCCATGATGTAGCTCCCCGGCAGACCGAGACCGGCAGCAGTCATGAACGACGCCGGCCCCGCCTGCACCACGCCGAACCCACCGGGCTGCACGCCGGCGGCGACCATGCGTTCGCCACTGGAGCTGCCGATTGTGAGCAGGCCGCCACCCGTCTTACCCTCGGTGAGTTCGGCGACGTAGGTGCTGCCGTTGCTCACCGACACGAAGCCCTTGCTGGCATCGTCGAGGCGCAACGAGGCTTTGATGATGCCGCCGTGGTCCATCACCAACGCGGCGCCGGTGCCCTGCCGGGATTGTCCGAAGCCGGCCACGAAGGTCCCCGCTTTGCCGAAAAACTTCGCGGCGTAATGTCCCTCGGGCTGACGGCCGATGTAGATGCGCTCGACGTCGTTCTCGGCCACGATCAACCCGGCCCGCCCGGTGGATGATACGCCGACCGAGGCCTGAAGATGACCCTGCGCCGACAGGGTCGTCACGAACCCGCTCTCCTCGGAGGCACTGAGCCGGACAGCCACCTTCCCGCCAGGAGAATAGACGCGCACCTCACCGGGCTGCACGGTGAAGACGCGCTGGCCGCCCGCGTCCACCACTTCGAACGGGGCCACGACCCTGTTGCCGATGTAGCCCGCCACGGCGGGGCGTTCGAGCGCCCTCAGCCGGCGTTCGAGCGCGGCAATGCGCCTGGCCTCCGCCGACGTGGGATCCGCCGCAGGAACGTCGGCGACGTCGATGCCGTCTGGTCCAGCCTCACTGCTGTTCGGTAGCGCATCACTCCTCCTGAATTGGTGTCTGCTATCGGCGAACTCACTCTTGCCCGCCCTTCGGTCCGCAA
>Ga0105049_10011625_pt1 | contig 10089 bp, 12 predicted proteins | sample MAT06_FD_78087 | JGI IMG/M metagenome (GOLD analysis project Ga0105049, IMG submission 78087) | Freshwater microbial communities from Lake Fryxell liftoff mats and glacier meltwater in Antarctica - MAT-06 | ecosystem: Environmental > Aquatic > Freshwater > Ice > Liftoff microbial mat | place...
GGTTCCGTTGCACGGCAACTTCGACGAGGTGAATCTCCGCTTCTATGTGCGGCGCCGTGTGCAGGGCGAGTGGCGCCGGGCCGCGGTGTTCATCAGCGAGATCGTCCCGATGCCGGCGATCGCGTGGACGGCGAAGCTGCTCTACAACGAGAAGTACCAGTGGTGCCGGATGCGGCATGCGGTCGATCTCGGTGCGGCGGCATCGGGCGGGCCGGGGCAGGTCCGTTTCGAATGGCGGCATCATGGGCGCTGGCATCATCTCGGCGCCACCACCACCGGCATGCCGACGACGCCTGCGGAAGGATCGCTCGATCGATTCATCAGCGAGCACTACTACGGCTACTCCTCGCAGCGCGATGGCGGCACGGTGGAGTACGCGGTGGTGCATCCGATGTGGCGAGTCTGGTCGGTGGCAGACTGGAGCTTTTCGGCGGATGTCGCCTCACTGTACGGCGACGCGTTTGCAGCTCCGCTTTCCGAAGCGCCGGTCAGCGCATTTGTCGGCGAGGGTTCGGATGTGGCGGTGCATGCGGGCGTTCGGATCTACTGAGATTCGAGATACCGGAAACGCAAACGACCCACCGTTTCCGGTAGGCCGCTTGCTTATGAAGAGAAACGAATCGCCCCCTGAGTTTTACGGAGACAAGCCCCAGTGCTTGCTCCACCCTTCTTCGACCCGCTTCTCTCTGCGATCTATTAAGGCAACCGCGGTGCCATCCCGTGCCGATGCGCTAAGTGCAAGCCAGACAACAACCTCGGAGATTTGTTGCCGCGAGGCCTCGAACGGTGCCGTCGCCCGATCTGGTCACTCGGTGTCCTCAACTGTCCTCTGAAGAGACACTCTGGCCTAGTGCGTGCCAACTGTTGTCGCAGGGCGCACCGCTTTGTCAGGCGAACCGCCGAGGTAGGCGCCTGGTGCAACAGCTGGTGCCGACTTCCATGCCTGCAACAGCACGGCACCTGTCGCAACGAGCAGCACGGACGTGAGTTGGGCCAGCGTGAAGACGCCGAGCAGACGGTCGTCCTTGGCGCGCAGGACTTCGATGCCGAACCGCTCGATGCCTGCGACGATCAGATACCAGCCGAAGAGATGGCCCACCGGCGCCGCGGCCTTCCGACGCTGCCAGAGCCAGAGCGCTACCAGGCCCATTACAATCGCTTCATAGATCTGTGTCGGATGCACGGCAACGACGAGGTTCGGATCGGTCCCCGCCGGAAACGTCACACCGAATTCGCGGCTCATGATCCCCACCGTGCTTGGCGGTGCGCCATGCGGAAACTTGATGCCCCATGGCAGGTCGGTGGGGCGGCCGTAGTCGTCATTGGCGAGCAGGCAGCCCACGCGGCCAATGGCATAGCCGGCCGGGAGCGCCAGCGCCGCGAGGTGCATCGTCCAGCGGATCGGAACGCCTTTGCGCCGGCCGTTGAGCACCACGGCACCGACGCCGCCGAGGAACCCGCCGTAGTACACCAGCCCTGCGCGGCTGAAGAGCGCCGCCGGATCGCCGGTGAGCGCCACATACCAGAGCTTGGCGCCGATGATGCCGCCCAGCACCGCGGCCACGATCATGTCGCTGGCGTACGCATCGGCGAAGCCGAGGCGCCGGCTTTCCTTGGCCATCAGCGCACCACCGACCACGAAGGCCAGCATCATGGCGATGCCGAATCCGGCCAATTCGATCGGGCCGAGGTGGAAGACGATCGGGTCCATCGTCATGCGGAGACTCCGGCAGGCGTGGTGATGAGGCCGGGCAGCGGCATCGTGTCGCGGGGTTCGAGCGAGAAATCGCTGCGCTCGCCCTGCCGGAGGCGCCAGGCCCCGGCGGCGGCGATCATCGCGGCGTTGTCGGTATTGAGACGCGGGCTGGCGACGCTGACCCGGGCGCGTGGTGCTACGGCGTCCCGCATCGCCGCGGCGAGTGTCTGATTGCAGGCGACACCGCCGCCCAGCACCACGGTGCGGCGGTCGTAGAGGTCGGCGGCCTTGGCGGTCTTCCGGACGAGTACGTCGATCACCGCATCCTGAAAGCCGCGCGCCAGGTGCGCCTTGTCGGCTTCGAGATCGGGGCTGCTCTGCACGGCACGCAGGACGGCAGTCTTGAGGCCACTGAACGAGAAATTCCAGCGATGCGGTGCGTCGTCCTTGCGAAGGTCGGCGAGCAGCGGGCGCGGCATCACGAACCGCTTCGGATCACCGTTGGCCGCGAGTGCTTCGACGGCGGCCCCACCCGGATAGCCCAGCCCGAGCAGCTTGGCGGTCTTGTCGAACGCTTCGCCGGCCGCATCATCGATGGTGCCGCCCAGCAGACGGTAGCGACCCCAATCTTCGACGTCGAGGAGCAGCGTGTGTCCGCCCGAGACGAGCAGTGCCGTGAATGGCGGCGCCAGCTCCGCATCTTCGAGCGTCGGGGCAAACAGATGCCCTTCGAGATGATGCACGCCGAGCAGCGGGATCCCGAGCGACCACGCCAGCGACTTCCCGTACATCACGCCGACCAGCAGCGCACCGGAAAGCCCCGGCGCATGCGTCACCGCGATGCCGTCGAGCTGCTGGAGCGTGATGCCGGCCTCGTCGAGTGCGGCGTGCACGACGGGCGTGATGGTAGTGAGGTGCGCCCGGCTTGCGAACTCGGGGACGACGCCGCCGAAGATGGCGTGCACGTCCTGCGAGTGGATGCTGAGGCCGGCAAGCACCGGCCGCGGCCCCGCACAGTCGAGCACGGCGGCCGAGGTTTCGTCACAGGAAGATTCAATGCCGAGAATCCAGCGCATCAGTTGCGGCAGCTCACTCCGACGCGGCGGCAGGCGGCGCAGACGGCTCGGCGGCATCGGCGGGTTCCGGCACGCCGAGTGTGCGTGCGATCAGCTTGGTGCTGGCGGGCGACGACCAATCGTACGCACCGATGACGCGCTTCACGATCACGCCGTCCTTGTCCAGCAGGAAGCTCTCGGGGACGCCGGTGGTCTGATAGAGCATCTGAATGTCGCCGCCTTGGCCGGCCAGACGATCGTGCCAGACATCGAAGGTGAGGCCCATCTCCTTCGTGAAGTCCACCACCGGCTGCTCGCTGCCCTCGTCGATGCTGACGGCGATCACCTTGAAGCCCTGATCCTTGAAGCGGGCGTAGGCGCGCTGCATGGCGGGCATCTCGGTTTTGCACGGTACGCACCAGGTGGCCCAGATGTTCACGAGCGTCACCTGGCCTTTGTACGACGTCAGGTTGGTCGTGTCGCCGGTGGCAAGATCGATGGCGCGGAACGCCGGCGCCGCGCGGCCGATGTCTACCGGACCACTCTCATCGGAGAAGCTGGTCAAGGCGAAGGCGCCGGCCACGAGGCCCAGCACCACGATACCGACGGCAATCCACTGCTTCGACATGCGAAAACTCCTTCAGGCCGCGGAGGCGGCGTTCAGACGATGACGGCGCAGGCGCGCACCAGCGCACGCACCGCCTCGGCGATATCGGGGCGGCCGAAGACCGCCGTACCGGCCACGAACGTGTCGGCACCGGCGGCATGCGCGGCGGCGATCGTGTCGACGGTGATGCCGCCATCCACTTCGAGGGTCGCATCGGAACCGGCGGCGTCGAGCATCGCCTTGAGCCGGGCAATCTTGCTGGTCGCCGTGGGGAGATACTTCTGCCCACCGAACCCCGGGTTCACACTCATCACGCAGACCAGGTCCAGCTCCGGAATCACCTCGCTGATCGCCGAGAGCGGCGTGGACGGATTGAGCGCCAGGCCGGCCTGCATTCCGTGCTCGCGGATCGCTGCGAGGTGCCGCTGCACGTGCACCGTGCTCTCGGGATGGAAGGAGAAGCAGGTGATGCCGAGTTCGGCGTATTCGGTGATGTACTGCTCCGGACGCTCCACCATGAGGTGCACGTCGATCGGCAGATCACTCAGCTTGCGCACGGCGCGGATGATCGGCGCACCGAACGTGAGATTCGGCACGAAGTGGCCATCCATGACATCCACGTGCAGCCACTCTGCGCCGCCCGCTTCTGCCGCTTCCAGCTGTTCCTTCAGGCGCCCGAGGTCGGTGCTCAGAATGCTCGGCGCAATGCGTACGGCGCTCATGGCAGACGGCTTACGATGAGGTCCACTTTATCTCCTGCGGTGCGCGTGGTGCCGGCACCGGGACGTGTCACAAGAATCAGCCCCGCAGCATTCGGGAGGCCCACCACCGAATCCACTGCGCCCACCCGCAACCCTGCCGCCGTCACCACCTGGCGCGCCAACGTCAGGGGAAAGCCGATCACATCGGGCATCGTGGCGAGCGAGCGGCCGGTGCTTACGTACAGTTGCACCGTGAACCCCGGTGGGACCGCGGTGCCGGACATCGGGTCCTGCCGCAGCACGACACCCGCGCGCTCGGATCCGATCGCCGGCTCGTCACGCGTCGTGGTGCGCAGCCGGCGCGAGCGCAGCCGCTCACTCGCGTCCCCCACCAGCAAGCCTACCACCTGCGGCACGTCATCGCGCCGCTCGAACAGCGGCCCCGGCGACATGATCACCCACGCCGCGCCGAACGACAGCGCAAAGAAGCCGAGCAGCAGCAGCGCCGTGCGTCCGGTCGGCAGGACGACTTTCGGCTTAGCCGTCACGCCGGAGTCGTGCACAGAATGCGCCGTCTGTTCCATGCAGATGTGGCAGCAGCAGCAGGTCGCCGTCGACCGTGCAGAGCGAACTCGGGATCTCGGGGTTCGGATCGCGACGGAAGTCCGGATGCCGGACGAGGAAAGCGTCGATCTGCGCGGCGTTCTCTTCCGGCTCGAGCGAACAGGTCGAATAAACTAACCGTCCGCCCAGCCGCACCGTGGGGACGAGTGCGTCGAGGAGGGCGTGCTGCGCGGCGGCCAGTTCCGCGAGGGCGCGCTCGGTGACGCGGTGCCGCGCATCGGGGTGCCGCGCAAAGGTGCCGGTGCCGAGGCAGGGCGCATCGAGGTGTACCAGATCGACCGGGCGGACGGGCGGCGCACCGGCATCGGCGACGATGACGCGCTCGCGGCCGCTGCCGGCGCGCGCCAGATTGGCGGCCAACCGGTGCGTGCGGTCGAGACTCTGATCGGCGGCGATGACGAGCCGAGCTCGGCGTCCCGCAGTGAGCGCCTTCCCGCCGGGCGCCGCACAGGCATCGTACACGAGCGACCCCGGCTCGATGTCGGCATACCAGCTCACCAGCGCCTGCGCGGCGTCCTGCACGAGGAAGGTCCCCTCGTTGAAGCCGGGCAGCGCATCGGGCCGGCCGCGCGGTACCACGAGACCGGCGCCGTATGGCGCGGGGTGCGTCTCGACACCGGCCGCTGCAAGCTGCGCCGCGAGTGCTTCAAAATCGGCGCGTGCGGGCTGCAAGGTGAGCGGCGGGCGCGTGTTGTTCCAGCGGAGCAGGCGCTCCGTGGCGCCGATGCCGAAGCGCGCCACCCACCGCGCCACGAGCCACGCTGGGTGGCTGTACGTCGAGGCCAGCCGTTGGGCGGCTTCATCGTCGCTCTCGCTGACGGCATCGGACTCCACGAAGCTGAAGAGCGTTGCGGCCTCGCCGAGTTCGCCCTGCAGCGCGGCATGCGTCAGCGGCGCGAGCGTCGGAAGACGTGCCCCGCGTGCGGCCACTTTGCGCAGAATGGCATTGACGAAGCCCGACTGCTTGTCCGACGCATACGTGCGGGCCAGTTCCACGGTCTCGCTCACCGCGGCATGCGCGGGGATGCGGTCCAGCGCGGCGAGCTGATACGCCCCGAGGCGCAGCACGTCCTGCAGGAGCGGCTGCACGGCATCCCAGCCACGAGCCACATGCGGCGTCAGGAGCAGATCGAGCGGCGCGCGCTCACGCAGAACGCCGGCGGCGAGTTCATGCGCCAGGCGGCGGTCGTCTTCGGCGAGGAGCGTGACCGCCTTGTCGAGGGCGACATCGAACGGCGCACCGTCGCGGACGCCCTGCAGGATGGCAAGCGCGGCGCTCCGCGCATCGGTCGGCTTGCGAGGGCGTGCCTTCACGTCAGCTCAGCATCCCGTCGAATGGGCTCGACGGCACCGCCACCTCGCGGCGCGGCATGCGGCCAGCGAGGAACGCCTGCCGTCCCGCGTCGGTGCCGAGGCGCATCGCATGCGCCATGCGCACCGTCTCTTTCGCCTCGGCGAGTGCGGTGTTCATCAGGATGCCGTCCACGCCCTGCTCCATCACGAGGCAGGCATCGGAGGCGGTCCCGACGCCGGCATCGACGATCACCGGCACCGTGAGGCGGCGCTTGATGGTGCGGATGCTGAACGGATTGATCATGCCAAGGCCCGAGCCGATCGGTGCAGCAAGCGGCATCACGGCCGCGGCACCGGCATCCTGCAGGCGCAGCGCGGTGATCAGGTCGTCGTTGGTGTAGGCGAGCACCTGGAAGCCCTCCTTGGCCAGCACGCGCGTGGCGATGAGCAGGCCATCCACGTCGGGGAGCAGTGTCTCGCGGTCGCCGATCACTTCGAGCTTGACGAACTCGTTGAAGCCCGCCTCGCGGCCGAGGCGGGCGTAGCGGATCGCCTCGTCGGCATCGTAGCAGCCGGCGGTGTTCGCAAGGAGGAAATACTTCTCGGGCGAGAGATGATAGAGGACGCCCTCTTCCTGCTTGCGGTCCAGATCGACGCGACGCACGGCGACCGTCACCACCTCCGCGCCGGAGGCATCGATGGTGGCGATCATGTCGGCATTGGTGGCGTACTTGCCGGTGCCCACCATGAGGCGCGAGCGGAACGTGCGGCCACCGATCACGAACGGCAGATCGTGCAGCGGATCGACGGGCGACATCAGCCGCCTCCTACGAAGTGCACGATCTCCACCATGTCGCCGGCGGCGAGCGACACGCCATCGAGCGTATCGCGGCGGATGATGATGCGGTTGTGCTCGACCACCACGATGCGGCGATCGAGGTCGAGCTGTGTCAGCAACTCTCCGAGCGTGCACGGCACCGGGATCTCGCGCGCCGTGCCGTTGAGCGAAATGGTCTGCAGATCGGTGCGCATCTCAGGCGGCCTCTGCCCATGGGGCCAGGAGGCGGCGGGCGGCCGCGTACGGATCAGTTGCACGCCAGAGTGCGCCGATGGCCGCGATGCCGTAGGCGCCTGCCGCATGCACCTCGGCGGCGCGTTCGGGCGTGATGCCGCCCACGGCGATCACGGGCAGGCCATGCGACGTCGCGGCGTGCAGCGCTTCGAGGCCCGTGCCCGGGCGTTCCGGATGCGTGGCGGTGTCGAAGACATTGCCGAAGATCACGAAGTCGGCGCCTTCATCGCGGGCACGCGCGGCCTCGTCCGGTGCATGCACCGAGCGGCCGATGGCGCCGTGCGCCAGGATCCGTCGCGCGTCGGCCGGTGCCAGATCGCCGTCGCCCAACTGTATGCCATGCGCCTGTACCAGCACCGCGATGTCGGGGCGCGCATTCACGAATACCGCGGCCTCGGGGGCACGCGCCAGCGCCGCGAAACGCTCGGCCAGCGCCAGCAGCGCCACGGCCGAGCTCTCGCGATCACGCGCATGCAGCGCCACCGCTGGGCCGATCGCCGCGATCGCCGCCGCACGCACGCCGAGGTCGGGGAGCCGCGCAATGCGGGCATCGGTGAGCGCATGCAGGCGCGGCAACGGGCGGCTCACGAGAAGCGCGCGCCGAAGAGGGTGCCGTGCCCGCGGGAGAAATCGGCGGCACTCATGCGCGGCTTGCCTGGCAACTGCACCGACGTCGCGCCGACGCAGAGACGATCGGCGGCGCGGATCACCAGCAGGTCGCCGACGATGTTCGTGGCACCGGGCCCCTGCGAGAGCTCGCGGCCGATCCCCGAATCGCCGGGGAGCAGGTGCCCGCCGAAGAGCTTCACTTCGGTATCGCCGAGCATCGCCCACGCGCCGGGTGCGGGGTCCATGCCACGGATCTTCGCGGCGACCAGATGCGCGGGCTCGCTGAAGTCGAGCCGTGCAGAGGCCCGGTCGATCTTCGTGGCGTACGTCATCCCCTCGGCGTCCTGCCGTTCCGCATGCAGGCGCCGATTCGCGATGTCGGGCAGCGTCGTCGTCAGCAGCGAGGCGCCGAGGTGCGCCAGGCGCACCAGCAGTTCGCCGCTCGTCTCACGCGGGTCGATGGCGGTGCGCGCTTCCGCGAAGACCGGTCCCGTATCGAGGCCGGACTCCATCTGCATGATCGAGACGCCGGTTTCGGGGTCGTCGGCGAGAATTGCCCACTGCACCGGTGCGGCACCGCGCCACCGCGGAAGCAGCGAGGCGTGCACGTTGAGCATGCCGAGCGGCGGGACGGCCAGGATGTGCGGCCGGAGGATGTGCCCGTACGCGACCACGATGCCCACGTCGGCATCGGCCGCGCGGAGCACCTCTTCGAACTCGTCGCCGATCGGCTTGAGCGGCTGGTGGACGGGGAGGCCGGCATCGAGGGCCGCCACCTTCACCGGTGGCGGCTTCAGGACGGAGCGGGAGCGGCCCTTGGGACGGTCAGGTTGGGTGATGACGGCACGAACGTCGTGCCCGGCGTCGAGCAGGGCGCGGAGCGAGGGCACCGCAAAGTCCGGCGTACCGAAGAAGACGACCTTCATCAGTCGCCGTCGTCGTCGCGCTCCGGCGTGATCTCGGACACGTCGCGGATGTACGAGGTATCGCCGGCATGTTCACGCTTGTAGCGCTTGAGGAGCATCTCGCGCTTGAGCGGGCTGAGATGGTCGACGAAGAGGATCCCGTCGAGATGATCGAGCTCGTGCTGAATGGCGCGCGCCACGAGCCCGGTGGCTTCGAGGCGGAACGTCTTCCCGTCGCGGTCCAGCGCCTCCAGCGCGACGGTGCCCGGCCGCTTCACGTCCGCGAAATAGTCGGGAATCGAGAGGCAGCCCTCTTCGGCCGTCATGGTGGGGCCGGGCTCGATGACGCGCGGATTCACCATCGCGAAGCGCTGCCCATCGGCATCCACCACGGCGATGCGCGTGGCGACGCCGACCTGATTGGCCGCGAGCCCCACGCCGCGCGCTGCGTCCATCGTCTCGAACAGGTCGTCGATGAACCGGCGCGTCTCGTCCGTGACCTCGGCCACCGGCTTGCTCTCCTGCCGCAGCACCGGAGAGCCGAAGAGGTGCAGCTTGAGCAGCGCCATCAGGCAGCGGCGGCCGGCTGCGCCATCTCGGCGCCGACCCGCACGATGCGCGAGCGCTCGACGACGACGGTGGAGGTCCCCGTCTCGATGGTGACGTGCGTCTCGTTGCGGTCCTTCACTTCCTTGATCGCCGAGACCCGGCCAACCAGGCCGCCGACCGTCATCACGTCGTCGCCCTTCTTCAGCCCGGCCAGCAGGGAGGCGTGCTTCTTCCGCTGCGCCGCCTGCGGACGCAGGATCATGAGCCAGAAGATGAGACCCATCGCCGCGATCTGGCCGACGAGAAGGAGCATGCCGTTGTTGCCGGCGGCAAGCTGCAGGAGTGCGGGGGGCATGAACGGAGATAGCAGCATGTCGAATCAGTCCGTGGTGCGAGTGCGATCGCCGTGATAGCGGGCCAGCCAGCTGGCACTCCACGACGCGTAGGTACCTGACAGGACGTGCGCACGCGCCGTCTCCGCCAGGCGGATGAGAAACCGGATGTTATGCAACGACACGAGCCGTAGCGCCAGCATATCCTGCACCACGAACAGATGCCGCAAGTACCCGCGTGAGACCGTCGTGCAGCACCGGCAGTCACACTCGGCGTCGAGCGGTTCGTCGCTGGTGCGGAACGCCGCTTTCCGCACGTTCACCTTGCCGTCGGTGATCCACGCCGTGCCGTGTCGCCCGTTGCGCGTGGCGGCCACGCAGTCGAACAGGTCGACACCTCGGGCAATCCCGTGGATCAGATCTTCCGGAAAGCCGACGCCCATAAGATAACGGGGCCGCTCGCTCGGCAGCCGTGGCTCGAGGAGCTCCAGCACCCGGTGCATCGTGGGCTTCGGTTCGCCCACGGAAAGGCCACCGATGGCGACGCCGGTCCAGTCGGCGCGGCTCAGGATGCCGTCGAGCGAGCGGAGTCGGAGCTCGTTGTGGATGCCGCCCTGAATGATCGGCCACATCGCCTGCTCCCGCA
>Ga0105049_10011626_pt1 | contig 10088 bp, 7 predicted proteins | sample MAT06_FD_78087 | JGI IMG/M metagenome (GOLD analysis project Ga0105049, IMG submission 78087) | Freshwater microbial communities from Lake Fryxell liftoff mats and glacier meltwater in Antarctica - MAT-06 | ecosystem: Environmental > Aquatic > Freshwater > Ice > Liftoff microbial mat | place...
CGCACTGCCGCCGGGCGCTGTCACATAGTGGTCATCGAAGTGTAAACGAGGTGTCGCCATCCGCCTGCCATAAGCGCCGCGAGAAATGCGGCGAAGGGGCGTGCGGATGCTGGTGCTGAATGGGGTGACGAAGCGCTTTGGCGCCGTGTACGCGGTGGATGACGTGTCCCTTGAGGTGCCGCGAGGCCAGTTCGTCGGCATCATCGGCCGCTCCGGCGCCGGCAAGTCTACCCTGTTGCGCATGATCAACCGCCTGGCCGAGCCGAGCGCTGGGCGCATCGCCTGGGAGGGCAGGGATGTCACCGGACTGCGCGGACCGGCGCTGCGCGACTGGCGCCGCCGCTGCGCCATGATCTTCCAGCAGTTCAACCTCGTCGGCCGCCTGGACGTGCTGGACAATGTGTTGATGGGCCGCCTGGCGCACACGCCCGGCTGGCGCGCGATGGCGCGGCTATGGCCCGCCGAAGACCGCATGATCGCGCTGTCGGCGCTGGAACAGCTCGATATCGCCCAGCTTGCCGCACAGCGCGCCGACAGCCTGTCGGGTGGCCAGCAGCAGCGCGTGGCGATTTGCCGCGCCCTGGTGCAGGAACCCGATATCATCCTCGCCGACGAGCCGGTAGCCTCGCTCGACCCGCGCAACTCCAAGATCGTGATGGACGCGCTGCAGCGCATCAACCGCCATTATGGCCTGACCGTGCTGGTGAACCTGCATTCGCTCGACATCGCCCGCGAATACTGCGACCGGCTGGTCGGCATGGCCGACGGGCGCGTGGTGTTCGACGACGGCCCCGCAGCGCTGACCGATGACGTGGCGCGCGCCCTGTACGGCATGGAGGCCGGCGACGTGATGGCGGCGGACGATGCCCCGGCCATGCCCGAAGCCCTCGCCGCTGCCGCCTGACCCCTTCCACCAACGAGGACATTCCAATGATGCACCGCCGTACCCTGCTGGCGGCGATCGCCGCTTCTCCAGCCGCGATCGCCACCACCGCCCAGGCCCAAGCTTGGAAGGCCAAGTACTCCGAACTCGTCATCGCCGTTGTGCCGGTCGAGAACGCCGGCGGCGTGACCGATCGCTGGGGCCCGTTCATCGCCTATATGACCCGCGAGCTTGGCACCAAGGTGACACTGCGCGTCGCCAACGACTATGCGGCCGTCATCGAGGGCCAGCGCTCCAGCAATATCCATATCGGCGTCTATGGCCCGGCCGCGTTCGCCCGCGCCCGGATGACCGGGGTCAAGGCCGACGCCTTCGCCATCGACGTGAACTCCGATGGCAGCAAGGGCTACTTCTCGGTGTTCTATTCGCTCGCCAAGTCGCCCTTCCAGAAGATCGAGGACCTGAAGGGCCGCAACCTCGGTCTGGTCGATCCGAACTCCACCTCCGGCTACAGCGTGCCGATGTTCGCGCTGAATGAGTTGGGCATCTCGGATGCAGGCAAGTTCTTCGGCCGGGTGCAGACCACCGGCAGCCACGAGAACGCCATTATCGCACTGTCGCAGGGCACGGTGGATGTGGCCGCCAACTGGTGGAACGCCGACAACGACAACAACCTGGTGCGCATGATCGGCAAGGGCATGTTGAAGAATGCCGACGGCACCCTGATGAAGTACAGCGACTTTCGCATCGTGCTGAAGTCGCCGATGATCATCAACTCACCGACCGCATACTTGACCGAGTTGCCCGACGACCTGAAGGCTGCGATCCGCACCACGTTCCTGCAGGCGCACGTGAAAGACAAGGCGGCGTTCGACCGCCTGTCCGACGGCAAGAACAGGTCGTGGGACGCGGTGGACAACGCCGCCTACGACGAGACGATCAAGCTGATCCAGTTCGTCGACGCGCTGCGCAAGCGTTCGTCCTGAGGCGACGGCCAGCGGGCGGCGCCATCCGGCACCGCCCGCATAGCCTGAGCCGCACGGAGCATTGATGACCGCCGTTCCCGCCCACTCTACCGTGACACTCCTGCCGGCCGCACAGCTGGCACCGTTGGTCCACGCCTATACCGCCGCGATGGCGGCCAAGCGGCGGCGGATGGTGCTAGGAGCAGCGCTGTTCGTTGTTGCCCTGGCATTGGCGCTGGTCGGTGCCGAAGTAAACCCTGCCACTTTCTGGGCGAAACTCGGCAATTTCAGCAGCTACTTCGTGCGCCTGGCGCATCTGGATACCGGCGCGAGCGTGCTGTCAGACCCCGCCGAGTGGTTCTGGGGCCTGCGCAAATGGTCGCTGCTGCTCGGCGAGACGGTGCTGATCGCCTATGTCGGCACCGTGACTGGTGCCACGGTGGCGTTTGCCTGCTGCTTTCTGTGTTCGCCCGCGCTGATGCCGTTCGCCTGGGTGCGCATGCTGGTGCGCCGGGTGCTGGAATTCGGCCGTACCGTGCCGGACATTGTCTTTGCCCTGATCTTCGTCGTCGCTTTCGGCCTGGGGCCGCTGCCCGGCGTCATGGCAATCGCCATCCACACCACCGGCGCGCTGGGCAAGCTGTTCGCGGAGGTGGTGGACAACATCGACCTCAATCCCGTTGAAGGCGTGCGCAGCAGCGGCGGCACCTGGTTCGCGCAGGTGCGCTTCGGCGTGGTGCCGCAGGTGCTGTCCAACTTCGTCAGCTACGCTCTGCTGCGTTTCGAGATCAACGTGCGCGGCGCCGCGGTCATGGGCTTCGTCGGCGCCGGCGGCATTGGCGAGGAACTGATCACCGCCATCCGCAAGTTTTTCTATTCCGATGTCAGCGCGATGCTGCTGATGATCGTGGTCTGCGTGATGGTGATCGACAGTATCTCCGAGCGCGTGCGCCACCGGCTGCTGGCGCTGGAGGCGCGGTGATGCGCGACAGCTTCCTGGCCGATCGCGCGGGGCTGGCCACCCGCCACCACGCGACGCTGCGCCCCGATTGGCGACTGCGCGCACGGGTTATGGGCGGGATCGCCGTGGTGATCGCCATCTATATCGCCGGGTTGGTGGAGCTCGAAATCTCGCCGGCGCGCATACTGGCCGGGATGGACCGGCTGGGCGACATCGTATGGCTGATGCTGCCGCCCGTGCCGGCCTCCACGGGGCGGGCAGTGATCTATCTCGACGCGCTGGGGCAGACGCTGGCCATCGCCTTTCTGGGCACCGCGGCGGCTGCGGTGTTGGCGGTGCCGTTCGGCTTCCTCGCCGCACGCAATATCGTGGCCAATGCGCTGCTGCGGCTGATGCTGCGGCGCGGGCTGGATACCTGGCGCAGCGTCGATACGCTGATTTGGGCCCTGGTGTGGATCAACGTGGTCGGGCTGGGCCCGTTCGCCGGGGCGCTGGCAATCATGACCGCCGACATCCCGGCCTTCGCCAAGCTGATGCGCGAGGCGATCGAGACCGCCGACCGGCGGCCGGTGGAAGGTGTATTGGCGGCCGGTGGCTCGCGCCTGGCCGCAATCCGCTTCGGCATCGTGCCACAGGTGCTGCCGGTGCTGGCGAGCCAGGTGTTGTACTACTTCGAGTCGAACACGCGCTCGGCCACCATCATCGGCATCGTCGGCGCCGGCGGAATCGGCCTGGTGCTGTCCGAGCAGATCCGGGTGCTGGAATGGCAGGAGGCAGCGTTCATCATCGGGCTGGTGCTGGTAACGGTCGCCATTATCGACGCGGCGTCACAGCAACTGCGCGCCGCAATCATCGGCCGGGCCGGCGTGTGATGCCAAGCACCGTCAGGAGTGACCCTTGTTCAGGCAAGGCCAGGGCGTTGCCCTGGACCCACCAGGGGCCGAGCCCCTGGACCTCATATTATTGAAATAAAATGAGTTTTTAAAGGCCGGCGGCCTTTGGAAACCTGTTTTCAGTTCATACATTTAAGGTCCAGGGGCTTGGCCCCTGGTGGGTCCAGGGCAAAGCCCTGGCCTTGCCTGTCCCCGATAAGTTGTCTTTGCGACGGTTGGCCTTACTGCGCCTGCGCGCTGGCGTCGCTCCGGGTGGCGCCAACGCGCTGTGCCAGGGCGGCGGCCATGAAATCGTCAAGCGCCCCGTCCAGCACTGCGTCCGGATTGCCCTTTTCCACCCCAGTGCGCAGGTCTTTCACCATCTGATAGGGTGCCAGGACATAGCTGCGGATCTGGTGGCCCCAGCCAATATCGGTCTTGGCGTTTTCCTGGGCGTTGGCGATGACTTCGCGGCGCTGGAGTTCGGCCTCGTACATGCGCGAGCGCAGCATCCCCATCGCGGTGGCGCGGTTGCGGTGCTGGCTGCGGTCGGTCTGGCACGCCACGACGATACCGCTGGGAATGTGGGTGATGCGGATTGCCGACTCGGTCTTGTTCACGTGCTGCCCGCCGGCGCCGGACGCACGGTAGGTGTCGACGCGCAAATCCGACGGGTCGATGTCGATCTCGATGGTGTCGTCGACCACCGGATAGACCCAGACGCTGGCGAAACTGGTCTGGCGCCGTGCAGCGGCGTCGAACGGCGAGATGCGCACCAGCCGGTGCACCCCGGCCTCGGTCTTCAGCCAGCCATAGGCGTTCGGCCCGGTGACCTGCAGCGTGGCCGACTTGATGCCGGCTTGCTCGCCCTCGGACTGTTCCAGCAACTGCATCGTGTAGCCGCGCGCTTCGGCCCAGCGCGAGTACATCCGCACCAGCATTTCGGCCCAGTCCTGCGCCTCGGTGCCGCCGGCGCCGGCGTTGATTTCCATGAACGCATCACGGCCATCGGCCTCGCCCGACAGCAGCGATTCGATTTCCCGACGCTTGGACTCCGCGGCGAAAGCGCGCAGGGCGGCGATGCCCTCGCCGGTCATGGCGGCATCCCCGTCGGTCTCGGCCATCCCGATCAACTCGACGGTGTCGGCCACGTCCTGTTCAAGTTTCTCCACGCCATCGATCCCGCTGGCCAGGCGGTTTCGTTCGCGCATCAGCGCCTGTGCCGCCGCCGCGTCGTTCCACAGTGCGGGGTCTTCGACGCGGTGGTTCAGCTCGTCGAGGCGCGCGCGGGCGACATCCCAGTCAAAGATGCCTCCTCAGCAGCGCGACGGACTGCTTGATCTGGTCGTTGAGGGCGATCGATTCGGCGGACATGGGATGCCTGCGCTGACGCTAGGGGTGATAGCGGCGGCTCAATACAACCCGCCCAACGCGCTGTCGACCCCGCCCGCCTCCGACCGGCCGCCGCCGCCGCCTCCGCCGCCGATAACGGCCGAGGAACCGCCGGGTTCCTGCCCCGGCTTGAACGCATCGGTGACGGCGCCGCTGCCCGACTCCCACTGCGCCATGGTCACGCCCGGTGGCGCGACGAAGCGCAGCGCCGGGCGGTTTTGCTGGACTGCGGTCATGAAGCTGCGGAACACCGGGGCTGCATTGCCGCCGCCGGTCTCGTTGTCGCCCAGGCTGGTCGGCGTATCGAAGCCAATCCAGACTATGGCGACCATGTCCGGCGTGAAGCCGGCGAACCAGGCGTCCTGGAAATCCTGGCTCGTGCCGGTCTTGCCGGCGACCGCGGTCTTGATGCCCAGCCCGGCCGGGTTGCCGGTGCCGCGCTGCACCGCGCCCTGCAGCATGCCGACCAACTGAAACACGCTTTGCGGATCGACCACCTGCGGCCGGGCGTCGCGCAACTCCGGCCGACGCCCGGCATCGTCGCAGCCGTCGCATTCGAGCGCCGGCGCGCGCCACACCACGCGGCCGGCGCGGTCCTGCACCGAGTCGATCAGGCTGGGTGTCACCCGGCGCCCACCGGCCACAAAGGCGGCATAGCCGCCGGCATGGCGCAGCACTGTGGTCTCAACCGCACCAAGGGCCGCGGGCAGCACGCGCGGCATGTTGTCCACCACGCCCAGGTCGATGGCGAGCCGGGCCACCCGCTCCATGCCGACCTTGTCGGCCACCCGCACGGTCACCAGGTTGAGCGATTTCTCCAGCGCCACGCGCACCGGCACCGGCCCGCTGAAGCTCTGTCCGAAATTGCTCGGCCGCCATTTGCCCGCCGCCCCCTGGTCCAGCACGAATGGCGCGTCGAGAAAGCGCTGCGACGGTGAAATGCCGGCCTGCATCGCCGCGAGATACACATAGGGCTTGAAGCTGGAACCCGGCTGGCGCAACGCCTGGGTGGCGCGATTGAACTGGCTGGTCTCGAAGCTCCAGCCGCCCGACAGCGCCAGCACGCGACCGGTGGCTGGGTCCAGCGCCACCAGGGCACCCTGCACTTGCGGAATTTGGCGCAGCGCCAGGCGCTCGGGGCGGGCGGGGAGGCGCGCGACGGCGGGCGCGGCCGGCATCGGCTCGGCCATCACCACATCGCCGGGCTTAAGGATGTCGGCCATCCGCCGCGGCACCGGTCCAGGCGCATCATTCACCAGCGGGCGCGCCCAGGTGCTCTCCGCCAGCAACATGCCGAGGATGCGCGGCGATGCCGGCGTGGCGGCCGGCGTGGCGGGCGCGCGTTCCAGAATGCCAAGCTTGGCCTCCGCGTCGGCCACCTCCAGCACGATCGCCAGGCGCCATTCCGCCAGCATGCCGGGCGGGCGCGCGGTGGCCGACAGGGCGGCCTGCCAGCCGTCGGGTGGGTTCGGCCCTTGCCGCGGCGGCAGGTCGACGTGGCCGACCGGCCCGCGCCAGGTGCCGCGACGCTGGTCGTAGCGCATCAGCCCCTCCCGCAACGCGCGGTCGGCGGCGGCTTGCAGCACCGGATCGACGCTGGTGCGCACCGTAAAGCCACCCTGGGTGACCTGCTCGGCGCCGAAGCGATCGACCAGTTGGCGGCGCACCTCCTCGGCGAAATACTCGGCACCTGCCACCGTCTCGGGCCGGCGAAAGGCCGAAACGGCGATCGGCAGCGATTTCGCCTCGACGTTCTGTGCCGCGCTGATGGCGCGGTCTTCGGCCATGCGGTCCAGCACCCAGTCACGACGCGCCTTGCCTGCTTCGGGGAAGCGGAACGGGTTGTAGTTGTTCGGCGCCTTGGGCAGGGCGGCAATGAACGCCGCCTCCGGCAGGGTCAGCTCGTCCAGCGCCTTATTGAAATACGACTGCGCCGCGGCGGCAACGCCATAGGCCTGCAGGCCCAGGTAGATCTCGTTGAGATACAGTTCGAGAATGCGCTCCTTGCTCAGCATCTGCTCGATGCGAAATGCCAGCAGCGCCTCGCGCACCTTGCGGCGGATCGACACCTCGTTGCTCAGCAACATGTTCTTGGCGACCTGTTGGGTGATGGTCGAGGCCCCGATTGGGCGCCGGCCGGACCCGTACTGCATCAGGTCGAAGACCGCTGCGCGCGCGATGGCGATCGGATCGACCCCCTTGTGGTCGAAGAAATTCTGATCCTCGGCCGAGATGAAGGCGCGCTTCACCACCTCGGGCATCGCCGAGTACGGCACGAAGATGCGCCGCTCGGTCGCCAGTTCGGCCAATAGCCGCGCGTCGCCGGCATAGACCCGGCTCATCATTGCGGGCTGGTAGTGGGTCAGCGTCTCGTGGTCGGGCAAATCGGCGCCGTAGTACTGCACCACCGCAAAGCCGGCGGCAACGGCAACCACGCCGCCGGCAATGGCCAGCGACATAAGCCAGCCGAACAACCGGGCGATCGCACCGCGCCGGCGCTTGGCCGGGCGGCGCGGGCGCTCGGGCGGCACCGGCGTCGCGCCATCCGGTGGTCCAGGCGGCGGTGGCGGGGCAGGTGCGCGGACACGCTCGACATGGCGCTCGATGTGCGCGGCCGTCCGCGTCCGCGGTGCGAGGCGCTCGCCGGCGGTCAACGGAGGGTCGCTGGTGGGGTCGCTCATCGGCGGGTTCTAACGCGAAACCGTCCAACGCGACAGTTTCGCGGAAGCGGCATCATGGTGCGCTGTACCGATAACCCTTGGACCAAGGCAAAGCCCTGGCCTTGCCGCTTTCCCTGGTTCAATCCCGAGGCTCAAAGTTCCCCCGCACCAAAGGGAAAGCCCATTCACCCGGCGTAGCGTTCGCCGCCGGCGGCGAAATAGGCATCCACCGCCCGCAGCATGGCGCTGGCGAGCACTGTGCGGTGGGCCGGGCGGCGCAGTGCGGCCTCGTCGGCGCGGTTGGACATGAAGCCGAGTTCCACGAGCACGCTCGGGATATCGGCTGCCTTCAGCACCATGAAGCTGGCGTGGCGCGCCGGGTTGGGCAACAGCGGCAGGTCGCGGCCCAGCGCGTTGACCACCGAGCGGGCCATACGGGTTGAACCGACGCGGGTTTCCTGGCGCACCAGGCTCACCAGGATGCGCGCAACCTCGGGCGGCGTGCTTTGGAAATTCGGGATGCCGAAGCGGTCGGCGGCGTTCTCGCGCCGGGCGAGCGCGGCGGTTTGCCCGTCCGACGCGTTGGCGTCGAGCGTGTAGACGCTGGCTCCGCGCACCGCAGCGTCCGACAGCGCGTCGGCGTGCAGCGATACGAACAGCGCGGCACCCCGCCGCCGCGCGATGGCCACCCGCTCCTCCAGCGCGATGAACACGTCGCGCCCGCGTGTCAGCTCAACGCGATAGCGTCTGGTGGCCAGCAATTGGCGGCGCAGTTCCTGGGCGGTGGCTAGCGCCACATGCTTCTCGTAGGTGCCGGAGATGCCAATGGCGCCCGGATCCTTCCCGCCATGGCCCGGGTCGAGCATCACCAGCGGCAGCGCCGCCGCCTTGCTTGCGGCTGCCGGGTGCTGCGGCAGCACGAAGGTGAGTGACAGGCCGGAGAGAATGAGTCGGCGACGGATCACGACGATACCCTGTTGCGCACCCTTGGGCGCGGTCAGAAGGGAATATGAACGTCGCGAACCTTCGCACACAAGGTTGGGAAAGTCACCTTAAGAATTGATTTACGACATTTCCTGCAGAACTCGATGGCTGGCATGCCGGCCGCCCGGCCGTGCAGCTTGCAGTTGCAGGGGGTTTGCTTCATGTTGACGGCGTTTCGGTGGCGCGCCGGGAACAGCCCATGAACGGCTGGTCCCGCGCCAGACCGGCGGACAAGACGACGTTCCCAACCCGCGATGCCAGCCCGATCATGCCGATCGGGCGGTGTGGACGCAAAGGGTGGCCCCAGCCGCCCGCCTGCGCCAATCGCCTGATCCGGAACGGCGCCCGCCGGCCGCGCGCCGCTGGACTGCATCGCGCGAGCTTTCGCGCGCCCGGCTTAACAAGCCTGGGGCCTGTGCCGGAACCGTTGCCCGATGCCGTCAGGCGGGGCGCGGAGGGCGGCAAGGCGGCAGGGACTGCCCTCCAACGGGATTGGTCGTGGGGGCGGTCAGCAAAGATTTTCACCGGGGCGGCGCCTCCCTTGAGGCTCCAATCCGCAGTTGCAGGGTATGATGACCGACGCGATGACGCTTCCTCCGCAGCCCGACCAGACCGCTTGCGCGGCCGTGACGGTGCATGTGCGGCGGGCTGCGGCGTGGCGGAATGGGGCAGGGCGGCTTCGGCGGCTCGATACCATCATTGCCCTTGATCTTCTGCGATCGGACCAGCCGCTTCTCCATGCAAGCCTATCGAACCGCCCCCGCCGCGCCGATGCGCGCGGGCTGGCGGTGCACCGGAGTTCGCGACTACATGACCAAACGCATGCTGATCGATACCACCCACGCGGAAGAAACCCGCGTGGTGGTGCTGGACGGTAACCGCCTCGAAGACTTCGACGTCGAGGCCGCCACCAAGAAGCAGCTCAAGGGTAACATCTACCTCGCCAAGGTAGTACGGGTAGAACCCTCGCTGCAGGCCGCCTTCGTCGAATACGGCGGCGGCCGCCATGGCTTCCTCGCCTTCGGCGAGATCCATCCCGATTACTACCAGATCCCCGTCGCCGACCGGCAGCGCCTGCTCAAGATGCAGGCTGAGGAGGCGCGCGCCGAGGAGGAGGACGACGACGACGACCAGCCGCCCGCTGTTCCCCAGCCCGCAGCACCCCAGCCTGCCGCCAAGCCGGCCCGCGCGCGCCGCGGCCGCGGCACCCCGCGTGAAGTGGCGCTGGAGGCACCGGCAGCCGCCACCGCCTATGGCGAATTGAACTTCGGCGAAGTGCGCTTCGGCGATGTCGGGCAGAACGCGCTGGAAACCGAGGGCACAGCGCCGGCGCCGATCGATTTCATCGCCGCCGAGCCGCCCGCCGAAGCA
>Ga0105049_10011627_pt1 | contig 10087 bp, 10 predicted proteins | sample MAT06_FD_78087 | JGI IMG/M metagenome (GOLD analysis project Ga0105049, IMG submission 78087) | Freshwater microbial communities from Lake Fryxell liftoff mats and glacier meltwater in Antarctica - MAT-06 | ecosystem: Environmental > Aquatic > Freshwater > Ice > Liftoff microbial mat | place...
CGAGGCGCAAAGGGCCGTGCGCACCTGCATCCTGTTCGACGGCAACGACGAACCGGCCAGGGCCGCCGCCCGGGCACAATGGCGCGCCCTGACCGAAGCCGGGGTGGGCGCGAAATACTGGGCCCAGGAGGGGGGCGGCGGGGTGATGAAGCAGGAACGCAAGGGCGCCTGAGCGGGCCGCCGGCTGGCGAAAGTGCCGGTTGGCTGGCGAAAATGCCGGTCGGCTGGCGGCGCAGGCGACCGATATGGGGGAAGAATGTTGCCTGCAGGGGCAGGGTGATGGTCGGCCCCGGGGTGCGCCATCTTGCCGGGCAGTCTGGCCCGGCCTGTGCACCGGCGCGCGGGTAAGTGCATCCTGACGGGCCGCCCAACGGCCCGAAAGCGTTTCCTTTGGCAACAGGCTGGGGTAAAGCGGCGGCGCGAGCGACGCGAAGGGGCCGGGCGGTGGCGGTGGCGGATCAGGGGCGGTTGTTGATCCATGCGCCGGTGCCGCTGTTTCGCGGGCCGGACGGCGCGCTGCTGCTGGACGATCAGGCCTGCCGGGGGCTGGCGCTGTGGGCACAGAACTTTGCCCATGTCACTGCAACGATGCCGCTGGCGACGGGCGCGCCGCCGCCGAACTGGGTGCCGCTGGACCGGATCGGACCGGACCGCGACCGGGTGACGCTGGTGCCCTTGCCTGCGGCCTGGCGGCCCGACCAGTTCCTGCGCGCGCTTGGCCCCGGCCGGGCGGTGATCGGCGAACAGATCGGGCGGGCCGACTTCCTCAGCTTTGCCATCGGCGGGCTGTTTGGTGATTGGGGCGCGGTGGCGGGGTTGCTGGCGCATCGGATGGGCCGGCCCTTTGCCGTCTGGACCGACCGGGTGGAATCGCAGGTGGTTGCGCGCGCCGCGCGCGACCCCGGGCCCTGGCGCGCCCGGTTGCGCGCCCGCCTGACCCACCGCCCGATGGCCGCGCTGGAGCGTGCGGTGATCCGCCGCGCCGCGCTGGGCCTGTTCCACGGGCGCGAGACGTTTGACCACTATGCCCGCTACAGCAGCAACCCGCATGTCGTGCATGACGTGGCTGTGGGGGTGCATGCGCGGATCAGCACAGCGGCGCTGACGGCCAAGCAGGCCGACACCCACGGCCCGCTGCGCATCGTCTATGCCGGCCGGGCCGAGGCGATGAAGGGGCCGCTGGACTGGATTGCGGCCTTGCAGGGACTGGCGGCGCTGGGGGTGGCTTTCCGCGCCACCTGGCTGGGCGATGGCAGCCTGCTGCCCGCGATGCGGGCGCGCGTCGATGCGGCGGGGCTGGCGGGACAGATCGCACTGCCGGGCTTCGTCAATGACCGTGCCGCGCTGATGGCGGCGCTGACCGGGGCACAGGTGTTCGCGTTCTGCCACAAGACGCCCGAATCGCCGCGCTGCCTGATCGAGGCATTGATGGCCGGGACACCGATCATCGGCTATGGCGGGGCCTTTGCCGCCGATCTGATCGCCGCGCATGGCGGCGGTGATCTGGTGGCGCGCGACGATGTGGCGGGGCTGACAGCGGCGCTGGCCCGCGCCGCGACCGACCGCACCCGGCTGGCCGCGATGATCGGGCGGGCCGCCGCCGATGGGGCCGGGTTTGACGATGTCAGCGTCTTTGCCCATCGCAGCGCCTTGATCCGGGCGCATCTGCCGTCGGCCTGACCGCTACCACGTCAGGATCATCGTGCCGTCCGCAATCTCGATCCGGGAAAACAGCCGCAGATAGGCCATCCCCAGCAGCGATCCGTCCATCGCGCCGCCATTGACCACCGCGCGCAGGTCGCGGTCGGTCCGATCACCCAGTTGCACGATGTCAAGCCGCACCGGGGCCGTCTGTACCACGCCATTGGCTGTCTGGGCCGAGCCGATATAGGCGAGGGTGTCGGGATCAAGGCCGGCCCTGTCGGCGTCCGACTGCGACAGCACGATATCGCTGGCCCCGGTGTCGACGACAAAGTCGATCCTGGCCCCGTTCACCGTCAAGGTCATGTGATAGTGCCCGTCGCGGCCCTGCGGCAGTGCGATCCGGCCATCTTGCAGCATGGCCTGGGCCGGAGCGATGTCGCGGCGGATGTCGCTCCAGAGGCCATAGGCCGCGATCACGCCGACAAACAACAGCGCCCAGACGGCAAGGTATTGCAGGCTGCGCGACAACTGGCCGCGCAACTGCATGAAGAGCCACCCCGCAAGCGAGGCGGCGATCAGCCCGATGAAGGCCAGACGTGCGATCTGATCTGCGTCCATGGCCCAGATATAGGGTCAGCCGCCGAAACCGCTAGAGCGCAACCCGTCAAGGATGAACTGCACCGCCAGCGCCGCCAGCAGCATGCCCAGCACCCGCGTCACCACGTTGATGCCGACCCGGCCCAGGACGCGTTCAAAGGTTGGCGCGACCAGGAAGGTCAGCCAGACGATGACCAGGTTCACCGCCATGACGCCGGTGATGGCGGCATAATGGATCGGGCTGTCGGATTGCCCGGCCAGCAGGATGATGGTGGTGATCGCTCCGGGGCCGACGATCAGCGGGATGGCCAGCGGGAACACCGACGGATCATGTCCGGGATCGGCCCCTTCATCGGCATTGCTGCGCCGCCGGGTCTGGCGGCGATCAAACAGCATGTCGAGCGCGGTCAGAAACAGCAGCACCCCGCCCGCGACGCGAAAGGCGGGCATCGAGATGCCGATGAAGCCGAGCACCGCCTCGCCCAGGAACAAAAACACCAGCATCAGCACGCCCGCCACGATGCAGGCGCGCAGGCCGATGGCCCGGCGCGCGCCGTCGGTCATCCCCTGGGTCAGCGCCATGTAGAGCGGTGCCAGCCCAGGCGGGTCGATGATGATGAACAGGGTGGTAAAGGCGGTGATCAGGGCGGGCAGTTCCATGGGCGGGACTTTCCCCCGCGCCATGCCCGCCGTCAACGACAGTTCAGCGGAGCGCCTTGCGGCGCGTTTCTTTTTGTTTCGGGGGGGGCGCTGCCCCCCGGCCTTTGGCCGCCCCCCGGGGGTACTTGGGCAAACATGAAAGGCAAGGGGGTGGCTTCAGACCGCCTCGGCCTCTTCCAGCTTTTCGGTGGCGGCCAGCCACAGCGCCTCGGCGCGGGCCAGGGCGTCCATCACTTCGGCGTATTTGCGGTTCCAGACCTCCAGTTCGCCCTTGCGGCCATCTGCGTAGATCGCGGGATCGGACAGGGTCCTGGCCAGCTTGTCGCGCATCAGGTTCAGCTTTTCCAGCCGCTCCTCGCAGCGCCTGATCTCGGCCCGCATCGCCAGCAGCCCATCGCGCGACGGGCGCGGCGCGCGCGGCTTGTCCACCTTTTCGACGGCCGGCTTGTCGGTGCCCAGCAGCATCCGGCGATAGGCCTCGAGGTCGTCGTCATAGGGGCGCACGCGGCCGTCCTTGACCAGCCACAGCCGGTCGGCCACCAGCGACAGCAGGTGCATGTCGTGGCTGATCAGGATCACGGCGCCACTGTAGGCCGTCAGCGCCTCGACCAGCGCCTCGCGGCTTTCGATGTCGAGGTGGTTGGTCGGCTCGTCCAGGATCAGCAGATGCGGCGCATGCACCGTGGCCAAGAGCAGCGACAGCCGCGCCTTTTGCCCGCCCGACAGGCGGCCCACCTCGGTATCGGCCTGGGCGGCCAGCAGGCCGAACCCCGCCAGACGGGCGCGGTGGCGGGTCTGGGGTTCCAGCGGCACGGCGCGGCGGAGATGCGCCAGCGGGGTTTCGTCGATGTAAAGCTCGTCCACCTGATGCTGGGCAAAGAACCCCACCCGCAGCTTGCGCGAGGTCGTCATCCGCCCCCGTGCCACCGCCAGCCGGGCCGACAGCAGCTTGGCCAGCGTCGACTTGCCCTCGCCGTTGCGGCCCAGCAGCGCGATGCGGTCATCCTGGTCGATGCGCAGGTTCAGCCCGTGCAGCACGATATGGTTGCCATAGCCCACCGCAGCCTCTTCGGTGGTGATGATCGGGGGTGGCAGTTCCTCGGGCGTCGGAAAGGTGAACACGGTGCGGGCGGCGTCTTCGGGGACGCGGATGGTTTCCATCCGTTCCAGCATCTTGACCCGGCTTTGCGCCTGCTTGGCCTTTGACGCCTTGGCCTTGAACCGGTCGACGAAGGATTGCAGATGCGCGCGGCGTTCGTCCTGCTTGCGCGCCTGGGCCACCAGATTGGCCCGCTGTTCGGCCCGCTGGCGCGCGAACTGGTCATAGGGGCCGTTCCAGTAGGTCAGCTTGCGGTTTTCCAGATGCAGGATGCCGGTGACCGAGCGGTTCAGCAATTCACGGTCATGGCTGACGATCAGCACGGTATGGGGATACTTGGCGACATAAGCCTCAAGCCAGAGCGCGCCTTCCAGATCAAGATAGTTGGTCGGCTCGTCCAGCAGCAGCAGGTCGGGTTCGGAAAACAGCACGGCGGCCAGCGCCACCCGCATCCGCCAGCCACCGGAAAAATCGGAACAGGGCATCCGGGTTTCGGCGTCGGTAAAGCCCAGACCGCGCAGGATCGTGGTTGCCCGCGCCTCGGCCGACCAGGCGTCGATATCCGACAGCCGGGTCTGAATCTCGGCGATGCGGTGGGGGTCGGTGGCGATGCCGCTTTCGGCGATCAGGGCCGCACGTTCGGTATCGGCGGCCAGCACGGTGTCCAGCAGCGACACGTCCGAGCCCGGCACCTCTTGCGCCACGCCGCCGATGCGCGCGCCGCGCGGCACCTCGATCTCGCCCTGGTCCAACGCCAGTTCATTGCGGATCAGGCGAAACAGCGTGGTCTTGCCGGTGCCGTTGCGACCGACCAGGCCGACCTTGTGCCCGGTCGGAATCACGGCGCTGGCGCCTTCGAACAGGGGACGGCCGTCGACGGAATAACCGATATCTGTGATGCGCAGCATGACGCCCCCTTGCCCGAAGGGGTGGCGGGCGTCAACCGGCGCCGGTCAGGCGGGCAAGGCACCGCCGCGCAGCGAGCGATGTTCCCAGACCGCCACGACAAGCGGGACCGCCGCCGCCGCGGTGGTCAGCCACAGCAGGGTCAGACAGGGCGACGCCAGCGCCAGCGCCACCGACAGACCCCAGCCGACCAGATGCGACAGCGGCACATCGGCCCCGGAAATCCACTTGAACCAGGCATTGCCGGCCACAAACAGCGCCGCACCACCGATCAGGGTTGCGGCCTCGGCCCAATTGCCCGGATCGCCGGGATGGGCAATGGTTCCTTCGGCCCCGACAGCGGCCAGCACGACGCCGGCCACGATGGGAAGATGGGCATAGGTAAAGGCCAGACGCGCCAGGTGCCCGGGATTGGCCGAATGCTCGATCTGACGGGTCGCATGGCGGTGGCCGACGTTGACATGCCCCCACCACATCCCGACGGCCACCCCAACCGGGGCGAGGAAGGCGGCATGGCCGTGCAGGCTCCAATCGGTCTGGGCAAAGGTGGCGCCGGCGACCAGCAGCGCCTTGCCGCGGCAGATGATCACGAACAGGCCCGCGCGTTCGGCGATGTGGCCGCCGCGTAGGGCCCAGTCGCTGCAGCGGTCGCGTCCCAGCCCGGGCACGGCAAAGCCGGCCATCGGGCCCCGATATTCGATGCCGGGTGCGACCAGTCAGAACCACTGCCACGCCTGCGGTTCGGCCCGGCCGCCCCGAATCCAGAACACGGCCGAGGCGACGAACCAGGCCATGATCCGGGCAAAGGTGCGCTTGACGGTCGCATAGTTGCCTGCCGCCAGATACACGAACCCCGTGCGCAGCCAGTTCATCGCGACAAACGCCAGCGCAAAGATCAGGCCGCGTTCGGCAAAGGCATCCGGAATCGCCATCGAGACATAAAGCCCCAGCGCCATCAGCACGAACAGCATCCCGCGCACCGCCGGGGCGTCGGGGTTCAGCGCCCATGTGGTACAAACCCGGACCCACCAGACGGCCAGAAACATCAGCCCGGCCTGAACTGCGCCCAGGCTGTCATGCTGGTGCAGCAGGTGATGGCTGACCCGGGTGATTGCATAGACAATGACCGGATCGAAAGACAGCCCGACAAACCCGACCCGGTTGTCGTTGCTGCACAAAAGCTGCGCCATGGGTGCCCCCTGTCCCCTTTGGGGCCATCGTCAGGCGGACATGTCAGGCTTGTCAGCCGTGCGGGCGGGGCGGGACTGGTGCCGGCGGCCCCGAACCTGGGCAATGCCATCCGGCAGGCCGACACGGCCCGGGATGTCACAGGATCAGATCGGTTGCGCCAAGCAGGCCAGGTCCGTTCAGCCGCAGGAAAAAGTCACCGGTGCCGTCGCCATCGGTATCGCCGACGAGCATCAGACCGCCGCTGCCCTGAAAATAGCGCAGCTCGCCCGCCCGGTCGGTAAAGGCCGCGCTGCCCAGAAAGCGAAACGCATCATTCTGCGGGGTTTCAGTCACGGCGTCGATTGCCGACAGGTCGATCCGGTCCTGGCCGCGGGTGAAATCGGCCACCACATCGTGGCGTCCGACCTGCCGGGCCGAGGTTTCGCCCCCACCAAAGCAAAACACATCCGCACCGCTGCCGCCCGCCATCCAGTCGGTATCGGCCCCGCCGGTCAGCCGGTCGTTGCCCGCCCCGCCATAGATCACGTCGCGCCCGCTGCCCCCGGCCAGCCGGTCGTCGCCGAACCCGCCCCAAAGCCGGTCGTTGCCGCTGTCGCCCGTCAGGCTGTCATCGCCGCCGCGACCGAACAACCGGTCGTCCCCGTCGCCACCAAGGGCGCGGTCCTGCCCCCCGCGCCCTGCCAGCGTATTGTCGGCCCCGTCGCCGCGCAGCAACCGTGGCAGCAGATCGCCCATCCGCGCGGTCAGTACAGCGCGAAAGCCGGGGGCGTAATGCAGCCCGTCGCCCAGAAACATCGGGCCGACGCCGGGCGGGGCGGCGATGCTGTCGGGGTCGACCACGCTGATGCGCGGGTGATCCAGCGACAACTGCTGGGCGCGGATCGTGTCCCATGCGACACGGTGGGCCGCGATCGGGGCCTGTGCCGACAAGGCCGCGACAACCAGCGAAAAGCCATCGGCCCGGGCGCCGAAATCGGCCAACCCTGCCGCCACCTGATCGACCAGCGCAGTCAGCCGCGCGGAGTAGCTGCCGGGGCGCAGGGTGGCATGGGTATCGCCTTCGCCCTGCAGCCACAGGATGCCGCTGAGATGCGCCTGCGGGTCGGCGGACAGGTGGGCGCGCAGCGCGCCGATCAATTGGGCGGGCAATTCGCCGCGGCTGAACCAGTCGGGCCGGTCATAGGCAAAGGTCAGGGGCGCGCCATTGGCATGCACGCCGCCGCCGAAAACCAGCGCATCACCTGACAATCGCCCCGGCGGATTGCCGGCTGCGGCCAGGTCGGCGGCGGCCAGCCTGGCGTTGCTTTGCCCGGCGATGATGAAGAACGGATTGGACATCACACCCCGCCCGGCCCCCGGCAGGACCGCAAGCACTGCCCTACCGGCCGGGCAGTTGAAGTCAGGTTGACATCGGGAAATCGTTACAAATTGTCGGTACTTCTCCCGTAATTGCCGGGGGCGGCGCGGCGGCGGGGCGCGCGGCACAGCCACCTTTTCAAGGCGGCCTGCCCGTGCTAGCTGCCCGCCATCGCCGCAGGGCCGCATGCCCGCTCGTTACTCAGGAGAGCCTTATGGCCATCGAACGCACCCTTTCCATCATCAAGCCCGACGCTACCGCCCGCAACCTGACCGGTGCCATCAACGCCAAGTTCGAGGCGGCCGGCCTGCGCATCGTGGCGCAGAAGCGGGTCTTGCTGACCCTGGCGCAGGCGCAATCGTTTTACGCCGTCCACTCTGCCCGCGGATTTTTCGCCGAGTTGACCCAGTTCATGGCGTCCGGTCCGGTCGTGCTGCAGGTGCTGGAAGGCGAAGGTGCCATCGCGAGGAACCGCGAAGTGATGGGGGCCACCAATCCCAAGGACGCCGCCCCCGGCACCGTGCGCGCCGATTTCGCGCTGTCGGTCGGCGAGAACGCGGTCCACGGCTCGGACGCGCCCGAAACGGCGGCGCAAGAGATCGCCTATTTCTTTGCCGGACTGGAACTGGTCGGCTGAACGGGCGGCAGGTTGACCTGATGGGGCCCGCAGGCAATCGCCGCGCGGGCCCCCGGCTTGAATTGCGGGGCAACATGGATCTGGGCTTTCTGGACGCTGCCACCTGGCTGAACCCGCCGCCGGATCAGGGCCGCGATGCGAACGGGCTTTGGGTGGAAACCGGTGCCGACACCGATTTCTGGCGGCACACGCATTATGGCTTTGTGCACGAAAATGGCCATGCGCTGATGGCCGCAGTCGCGGGCGATTTCACCGCTGTCGTGACCTTTGATGCCGCCTGGACGGCGCCGTTCGATCAGGCCGGGATCATGCTGTGGCAGGACGCCGGCCACTGGATCAAGGCGGGGGTGGAATTGTCGGACGGGATCCTGAACCTGGGCGCGGTGGTCACGCGGGAGCGGTCGGACTGGAATTGCGTGCTGGTACCCGGACTGAGCGGGCCGCAAACGCTGCGCCTGACCCGGCGGGGCGATGCGGTGGCGCTGGAATACCTGGCAACGCGCTGGCGGCTGATCCGCCTGGCCGATTTTCCGGCGGGGCCTGCACGGTTCGGGATCATGGCCTGTTCGCCCAGCAGGGCCGGCTTGCTGGCGCGGTTCAGCGCGATCGGTGTCGGTCCGGCGCAAGACGTGGTCCACGCGGCGTAGGGTGCGCATCTTGCGCACCGTTGTTGCCGCAAGCGGTGCGCAGGATGCGCACCCTACCCGCAGCGGCGATTGACCCCGATGTCGCGCAAGTCCGCTTCGGCCGGCGGGCACCGGTCCGGCGCAAGACGTGGTCCACGCGGCGTAGGGTGCGCATCTTGCACACCAGATGTTGCCGCAAGCGGTGCGCAGGATGCGCACCCTACCCGCAGCGGCGATTGACCTCGCGGTCGCGCAATCGGGTTTCGACCAGCAGGCAGCGGTCGCGCGCCTCGTAATAGTAACCGCGCGCAAACCACATCACGGCTGCGTCGATGTCGCCGTCCGCCACGATCCAGGCCCCGCGCAGATAGGCCCCGGCAAAGCGCAGGTTGGTTTCGGCATCCAGCAACCCGGATGCCGGGCCATCATAACCCATCTGCGCGGCAGTCTGCGGCAGGATCTGCATCAGCCCGTAATAGGGGCCGTTGCGCGCATCCGCGCGATAGTCGCTTTCGCGCTGGATCACCCGGTGCAGCAGCGCCGGCGGGATTTCGTGAAACGTGGCATATTCGCTGATCAACGCCCGCATCCGCACCGATTCGCCAGCATAAAGCCCACTGGGCACCGGCGGCACCCGGCTGCCCGCGCAGGCCGTCAGCACCAGGGCCCCGACCAGCATGACGACAAGACGCACAACCCGCATGACGACCCCTTGCACAACGCGTGTTGCACAACGCGTGCGGTCAGCGATAGCCCGGCACGCCGGAAAGCGAAAGGTGCCGGTGCCGCGGTCAGCGCATGCTTGCCCGGTCGATCAGGCCGAAATCGCGCATGAACGCCTCCAGCGCTATTGCCGCCGTATCGACATGCGCCTCTCGCAGCGCATCGAACCGTTGCCGCAACGCCGCTTTTTCGGCCCCCTTGCAATCGTTCCAAGGCCGCCCCTGCAACCCCATCACCAGCACGTAGTACCCGATGAAATGCGGTCGCTCGCCCGCCTGCAACAGCCGCGCATAGGTGGCGTCGGCACCCAGAATGCGCACCTCCTCGGCCGTATGCAGGCCGGCGCGGGCAAAGGCGGCCTCGGTCGCGGGGCCCAGATTGGGGATGCTGCGGATCGCGGTCATGCAGCCATCATGCCGCTACCGCGCAAAAAAGGCCAGAGCGTCCGGCACCTGTGCCCCGGGGAGAGGGGGGGGCTTGGCACCGGGCCGCTCTGGCCCTGATTGTCCCGACCCCCGGGGGGGAGAAACCCGGGGATGCCGTCGGGCCGCTCTGGCCCTGATTGTCCCGACTCCCGGGGGAAGAAACCCGGGGATGCCGTCGGGCCGCTCTGGCCCTGATCGTCCCGACCCCCGGGGGGAGAAACC
>Ga0105049_10011628_pt1 | contig 10087 bp, 8 predicted proteins | sample MAT06_FD_78087 | JGI IMG/M metagenome (GOLD analysis project Ga0105049, IMG submission 78087) | Freshwater microbial communities from Lake Fryxell liftoff mats and glacier meltwater in Antarctica - MAT-06 | ecosystem: Environmental > Aquatic > Freshwater > Ice > Liftoff microbial mat | place...
CCCGGAATAGGACGACAAGCCACCATTACTGCTTCGGCCACAAGCCGATGGTCCAAATTTAAATCGCGTGGGCAATGCGTAAAGACTCGATCGGCCGAAAACATTTTAAGAGTGCTTTCGACCCGTCTTGCGAATTCTAGCTGTGAGATTTCTTCAAAAAGCTGGTCTCGATACCCTAGAAAATCAACTCGCTTTACGCCTAGAATTTTGAGAGCGGCTTGAGACTCATTCAGAGCGGTATTTTTTTTTCCCCTCGTTCTCGATGTCGGTCCTTCGCCAAAGATCACGATTCGAACTTCGTCTTTCTCTCTAATGTGCCTAGCGATGGTTCCGCCACAACCCAGAACTTCGTCGTCTGGATGCGCTGCAATTACTAAAATCTTCTTTTTCATTCTACCCTCTCAATAATTCTCTCAAGCTCGTAGCTTTTCTGCCAGCGCCATTAGTACTTTAGAATCTGCCGGTCGACCACCGGGCCAAGGAAAGTCCGAGATTCCTCGAGCCGGAATGAGATGAATGTGGGCATGAGGAACCTCAAACCCTACCACCGCCATGCAAATGCGCTCGCAGGCGATTTTTGACTTTAGAATTTCGCTCACTCGCTTGGCGGCTAGCCAGAGCTTTTGATAATCAGAATCATTGAGGGCTAAAATGGGGTCCACGGCCCTTTTGGGGATCACTAAAGTGTGGCCCGAAGCCACCGGGCGAATATCTAAAAAAGCCAGATGTTCTGGATCTTCCCAAACTTTATGGCAGGGAATTTCACCTTTTAAAATTCTTTCAAAGATCGTCATGAGGAACTCCAATTTCTTCTACAATTCAGTTAGGCTAACGTCCTTATGCATTATAATCCTTCGAGCATCGAACCCAAGTGGCAAAAGTATTGGGACGAACATCAAAGTTTTAAGACTGACTTCGACCCCTCAAAACCCAAATTTTACGCCCTCGATATGTTTCCGTACCCTTCGGGAGCTGGACTCCATGTGGGACATCCCGAAGGCTATACCGCTACTGACATCATTTCTCGCTATAAGCGAATGAATGGATTTTGCGTCTTACATCCAATGGGCTTCGATGCTTTTGGATTGCCCGCTGAGAACTACGCTTTAAAAACTGGTGTACATCCTAAAGTTACCACTCAGAAGAATATTCAAACATTTCGTGAACAGCTAAAGCGGCTTGGATTTTTTTATGACTGGGATCGAGAGGTCGACACGACTGACCCACTTTACTATCGCTGGACTCAGTGGATTTTTATTCAATTCTACAAAAAGGGTTTGGCTTACCAGTCCGAAACTCCGGTGAACTGGTGCCCCCAACTTCGCGCTGTACTCGCCAACGAAGAAGTAGAGAAAGGCCTATCGGTTGAGGGTGGTCACCCAGTGGTTCGAAAGAATATGCGCCAGTGGGTTTTGAGAATCACCGCTTACGCCGATCGGCTCTTAGACGATCTCGAAGGTCTCGAATGGCCCGACAGTATTAAAGAAATGCAAAGGAATTGGATTGGACGGAGCGAGGGCGCAGAGATCGATTTTAATATTCAAGGCATCGATAAAAAAATTCGAGTCTTTACCACTCGGCCAGACACTTTATTCGGAGCCACTTTTTTAGTTTTAGCACCCGAGCACCCACTTGTTGATGAAGTCACCTCGGCCGATCAATTGAGAGCTGTGCAAGAATATCGACAGCAGTCTGCGATGAAGTCTGATCTCGATCGCACTGATTTGGCAAAAGATAAGAATGGAGTTTTCATCGGGGCCTATGGCGTTCACCCTTTTAGCGGCAAAGCACTCCCCATATGGATTGCCGATTATGTGCTCGGACATTATGGGACCGGAGCTTTGATGTCTGTGCCTGCCCATGACGAGCGTGACCATGAGTTTGCCCTTCGCTATGATCTTCCTATTGTACAAGTGGTCGAAGCTTCGGAGCTCCCCTTCACCGGAGATGGGGTACACTTTCAATCCGATTTTTTGAATGGACTCGACAATGAGACTGCTAAAAGAAAAATGTGCGAGGAGCTAAAAAAGAAAAGTGCTGGAGAGTCGAAGATCACCTATCGACTTCGAGATTGGATCTTCAGCCGACAGCGCTACTGGGGAGAGCCTATTCCCGTAATCCATTTTGAAGACGGATCGATGCGGTGTTTAGATGAAGATGAACTCCCGCTTTTGTTACCCGAAGTAGAGCGCTATGAGCCGTCGGGAACGGGCGAAAGTCCGTTAGCCACCATCGATCAGTGGGTGAATATTAAAGACCCTAAAACCGGAAAGCTCGGCAAACGCGAAACCAATACGATGCCTCAATGGGCCGGATCTTGCTGGTACTACCTTCGGTATACCGACCCCAAAAACGATAAAGCCCCTTGGGATCCTGCAAAAGAAAAATTCTTTCTGCCTGTAGATCTCTATGTGGGCGGGGTAGAGCACGCCGTACTTCATCTTCTTTACTCTCGGTTTTGGCACAAAGTGCTCTATGATTTAAAATTAGTTTCAACAAAAGAACCTTTCAAGAAGCTGGTAAATCAAGGGCTGATCTTAGGCGAAGACGGGGAGAAAATGTCGAAGAGCCGCGGTAACGTGGTAAACCCCGATGATATCGTGGCGAACTACGGCGCCGATTCATTTCGAATGTACGAAATGTTTATGGGCCCTCTCGAAAAATCAAAGCCCTGGTCGACCGCGAACATCGATGGAATTTTTCGATTCTTGAATCGGATCTGGAGAAATTTCGTTCACGAATCAAAGTTGGTCACTCGAGATCCCACCGAAAAAGAGCAGCGTTCTATTCATGCGACAATTAAGAAAGTTTCTGAAGATATTGAGAATCTTCGATTCAATACCGCTATTTCGCAACTGATGATTTGTCATAACGAAATTTCTGAACAAGAGACCATCTCTAAAGAAATAGCGGAGAAGTTTATTCTAATTCTTTCACCCTTTGCACCTCACTTGACCGAAGAGATCTGGACGTATTTCGGCCATCCCCCTGGCACCCTGAATGTCTCTTGGCCGAAGAGTGAACCTAAGTATCTTTTGGTAGACGAGGTAAGCTATGTGGTGCAAGTGAACGGAAAACTACGAGGAAATATCACCGCTTCGGTGACGGCTCCCCAAGAAGAGGTTCAAGATTTAGCCTTAAGAGACCCCAATGTTGCAAAGTTTGTGAAGGGCGAGATGAAGAAAGTTATTTTTGTTCCCAAGCGTTTGATTAACTTTGTGGTGGTAGGAGAAAGTTCATGAAACTAATTAACCGACCCCGCCGACTACGACAGAATCCTAGTTTAAGAGAGGTCGTGGCAGAAACCTCATTCACTGCCTCACAACTCATTTATCCAATCTTTATTTGTGAGGGAAAGAGCATCAAAAAATCTCACCCTCAGCTTTCAAGCTGCCTCACATTAAGTCTTGATCAAGTTATTCCCACTTTAAAGATCGCTTTTGATTTAGGCGTGAGAACTTGTCTTCTTTTTGGAGTATCTGAAAAGAAGGATGCTAAAGGTAGCGAGGCTTTAAAAAAAGATGCCTTGGTAGTTTGCGCCATTAAAGAAATTCGAGAAAAAATTCCAGAGATGCAAATTGCTACAGATATAGCGCTCGATCCCTATACAGATCATGGTCACGATGGCTTCTTTGAGGGCGGCGAAATTGTAAACGACGCTAGTGTTGAAGCTTTGTGCAAAATGTCGATTCTACACGCTGAGGCCGGAGCTCAAATTGTGGCTCCTTCAGACATGATGGACGGTCGCGTTCTAGCCATTCGAGAAACCTTAGATGAAGTCGGGTGCGAAAATACTTTGATACTTTCTTATACCGCTAAGTATGCCTCTTCGATGTATGGCCCTTTTCGCGACGCCTTGAGAGCCAAGCCCGTCGGTGACAAAAAAACCTACCAAATGGATCCTCGAAATTCTCGTGAAGCCCTAAGAGAACTTGCACTCGATTTAGAAGAAGGCGCCGACATTGTGATGGTGAAGCCTGCAACTTTATATCTCGATATCTTGCGCGACTTTAAAGAAAACTCTTCGGTGCCGGTTGCTGCTTATCATGTGAGTGGTGAATGCGCGCTTTTAGAAGCTGGGGCCAAGGCAGGTCTCTTTGAATACGAACGAGCCCTCTTTGAAAGTATCCACTCGATATTTAGAGCTGGTGCAGACTTAGTAGCTACCTATGCCGCAATCGATCTTGCTCGTAAGCTTCAGAAATAATTGATTCTTTAATAAAAAGTCTATCCTGGGTTGCCTACGCGCCAAAGCTAAACTAAAAAGCTCTGATGGTTGGGTGGTTATTGGCGCTTCATTTATTGGCGGGACAGCAAAGCCCGAACATTGGGCGAATATCCTAAGCCAGATTTGGTCAGAATTCCCCATTCATTACATCTTGATCGTTTAACCACTTATTTCAAACTTCAAAACCCAGCGACGCCCCCCTGCGCTTCTGCACTGTCCGGGGTAACGGCTGCTGACCCCCGCGAAGCTCCCGGCAGCTTGAACTTTTTTAATTCAGGCGAATAATTTTCCGCGAGTATACTTGCCCTGATTAAATTCGTAGATGAAGGGCAGACCGGTCGCGAGTTCAAACTTTAAAATCTGCTCGGGAGTCATCTTCTCGATAAACATAATGATTGAGCGAAGTGAGTTGCCGTGAGCGACGACTAGAATGTTCTTTCCCTGCTCAATGGGCTTATGAATGTATTCTCTAAAGTAAGGCACGCTTCGCTTTGAGGTGTCTGACAAACTTTCGCCATTGGGCGGGGGCACATCAAAACTGCGTCGCCAAATATGAACCTGATCTTCCCCAAATTTCTTGCGAGTCTCATCTTTATCTAGGCCCTGAAGATCGCCGTAATGTCTTTCATTCAAAGCCGAATCAACCCAAGTTGGAGGATTCTGAGAAATCTCGCCCAGAATAATCTCTAAAGTTTTCTGCGCCCGCGTCAGTCTTGAAGTGTGGGCCAAATCAAAATCAGCACTCAAAGATTTTATGTCTCGCCCGGCTTTCTGAGCTTCTTCTATGCCCTTCGAAGATAAAGGCACGTCGACCCATCCTGTGAATCGATTCTCAAGGTTCCACTGCGACTGACCGTGACGAACTAGAACTAACTTTGCCACTTCTTCTCCTTAGGCTGACCCCAAATTAACCGAACCGTCCAAAGTGCGGCCGCTCCGATAACAATCAAAGCACCCAACTTCATCGGATATCGAGGGTTCAGATGATAAAAAAATCCGGCCGCAATCGGGGCCACAATACGAGCTAGACCACCGCCCGATTGATAGATTCCCATCACCGAACCCCGACGCTCTGATCCTGCCGACTTCGAAGCCACCGCTTGCAAACATGGATTCGCTAAACTATAGCCCACTGCTAAAATCACTAGCGCCAAATAAATCATCCAGGTGAAAACTGCGGCTGATAACAAAATAAGTCCTAGCCCCAATACAAAACTTCCGATCCAAATTAATTTTTCGTCCCCAAAAAATTTAGTAAGTCGTCCTAAAAGTCCTCCTTGAACAATCGCCATCATGATGCCGACCATCGCTAATAATAGACCCGAGGCTCTCTCCGAATAACCAAACTCACTGGTTACAAACAAACCAAAGCTTACTTCTAACTGCACGAACGCGAAGGTAAAAAAGAAGAACATAAGAAGCGGAACCACAATCTCTACTTTTGATAAACTTTCGTGGAGGTCCTTCCATCCCCAGGTTCGGCGATTAGCGGCTCTTCGTGAAGAATCCGAAAGCGGCTCGGGAACAAACTTTAAAACTCCCAATAAGTTTAAAAAAGCCAAGGATCCCGCTACCACCGAGGGCCAATGAGCTCCGTAACTAATGAGTAAGCCTCCGATGGCTGGACCAAAAACGAATCCTAAACCGAACGCTGCCCCAATCATCCCCATCCCTTTAGAACGCTCGGACTCGTCGGTTACGTCGGCCACATAAGCACTCGCCACCGCGATATTGCCACCAAACAAGCCCGCGACCGAACGACTCACAATCAACCATGCGTAAGTTGGCGCCATTGCTGCTAAAAAGAATGCGATAGATTGGCCGGCAATCGTAAAAATCAAAACCGGACGACGACCCATGCGATCTGACAAAGAACCCCAAATCGGCGAAGAAATAATCTGAAAAGCAGAATAAGCAGCCATCAACAATCCAATTTGAATAGCATCGGCACCCATCGAGCGGGCGTAAAATGGCAACATCGGAATCATGATTCCGAATCCCAAAAGATCGATGAAGACCACCAAAAAAATCTGCCAAAGACTTTTCTTTTTCAAGAACTAAACCTCAGGCCACCATCGACGATCATAGCTATGAAAATTAAAAATAGATAAATGATCGAGACCCCAAAAAGTTTAAGTAGATCTTTTCTCTGTCCCCTCTTCAAGCCCACCTTGGTGGCTACAAAGTACCAGAGCCAAAGCACAATCGACGCGTAGAGATAAAATTTACCTGTATCCCCAAGAACATAGGGAAGCGCTGAAAGCGGTAATAAAATAAGAGTGTAAATCCAAATTTCAAGCTCGGTTCTCTTTACTCCGTGAGTCACCGGAAGCATGGGGACATGAACACTCTTATATTCATCTTTAATTGCTAGTGCGAGTGCCCAGAAATGAGGCGGGGTCCACATGAAAATAATCAGAAACATGAGCCAAGCATAAACACTCACCTCGCCCGCTACTGCTGCCCATGCAATCAAGGGCCCGGCCGCACCAGCCGCACCACCGATCACGATATTGTAATGGTGTCTTCTCTTTAAAATGAGAGTGTAAAAAACCGCGTAATAAAAAATCGTGGCCAACGAAATCATGGCCGCTAATGGTGTCCAATACATCCAAAGATAAAGCGTCGAACCAATCCCCATGATCACTGCAAAAATAAATGCCGCTCTCGGACTCACTAAACCCTGTGGAATCGGTCGTCTCGATTTAGTGCGATTCATCAACTGATCAATATCCCGATCTAGATATTGATTGAAGGCATTCGCCGAACCCGCTGCTGCTCCAATAGCGACGATAATATAAAGAGACCTCTGCCAATCAACAAAAAGAAAACCCTGCCCTGCTAAGGCAGCCAAAGAAGTAATCAAGACCAAGAACACAATGCTCGGCTTGGTCAGCTGTAAAAATGGCAGAACTTTAAAAGACATGGAAGACTCTGCCAGTTTGTAACTGAACCGCGATTATTTTTCCATATAGCGTTCGACAGCAAAATCGACAGGCATGGTCTCGCGAGCTTCGACCGCCGCGGCCAAGCCCCCGTCGTCCTTGGTGGGATCTACCCCTACTCGCTTAAAGCTCTCCGCATCGTCAGCGGGCACAGGGTCCGGATTAAAGGTATGAACGTAATGAGCCAAAGCTAATTTGTCGGTCGTGCTAAGGGTTGGGTAGGCATTCATCAAAGGCGCAATGCCATTCACTAAAGTGTAAACAATTTCTGAAGTTCTTCGACCATTCTTCCAACCCTCTGATTTCTTAAAATTACGGGCCTGAGGAAGAATGTTTACCCCATCCTCGCCATGACAAGTCTGGCAGGCATTCTCTATATAGAGCTTCTTCCCATGGGCCAGAATCTCTGCCGAAGGCTCAAAAGGTCGATTAAAACTAGGCCCCTGTCCTGCAACCACTTTGATAACTGGGCCTGTCACCCTCATTTCTGGCGGTCGAGACCACATATCGGCTCCCGTTAAAATCAGAAACGCTCCGAGAAATAGAAATCCACTCAAAAAATAAAGCCGGTTTACCGTTGTATCGTATTTTAAACCCATGAAGTAAGCCATCACCGCGGCGGCTTTGGCAGTGGCAATCAGCATCGCAATAAGAAAGTTAAACGATCCAAAGTGAGTAAATTTTGCAGTGATCACGGTAATGAAAGTCAAAAACAGAAGAAGCAAAAAAACCCGCATTCCGGTTTTATTCGAAAGAATGTGATGCTCGTGCTGATCTTCTTCGTTCTCGTTATACTGCGACATCGTCTCTCCGTTTATTCAAAAACAGTTTAGCCCACCAAATAAAGTAGTGGGAAAAGGTAAATCCATACTAAATCCACAAAATGCCAATACAGGCCCGTCATCTCTAAAGGGGTGTAATACGCTGGGCCGAATTCTCCGCGCTTGGCTCTCCGATACAACCAAACGAAAAGTCCCGCCCCCACAACCACATGTAAGGCGTGCAACCCCGTCATCAAAAAATACAGAATGAAAAAAAGGCGAGCTTGAGGGTGCTCGGCAAAAGCTTCTACATTCCATTTCAATCCGAAAATTTCAAAAGGAAATAATCCGTGATGGACCTTCGAACTGTACTCAATGCTCTTGACCACCAAGAACCCTCCACTACAAAGAAGGGTGTAAATAAGGTTCTCAAGAATACCCTCGGTATTCCCTTTTTGAGCGGAGCTAATGGCTCGAGCCACCGTAAAACTACTGACGATTAAGATGACGGTATTAACCGCCCCCATAATCCAGTCCAATTCCAAAGAAGCCTCATGAAAATCAACGTAATATTTTTGTCTAAAAATAAAGAAGGCGACGAAGAGCGCAGAGAAAAAGAGAATCTCCTGAACCATGAAAACCCACATGCCAAGCTTAGCAGTATCAAACTCATGGCCGGCGCTGCGAAAGTGGTGGGCGTGATGATGCTCTACGCCGCTAGTCCCTGTGGGCTTCGAAGACATAACTAAACCTTCTCTCCTACGTAGTCGTAAGGTCCATGAGTAACGACGGGATCTGTTCTAAAGTTTTCAAGAGGGGGAGGCGAAGTAGCTTCCCACTCCAAAGTCAAAGATCGCCAAGGATTTGAATTGGCCTTTTTGCCGTAAAAAAGCGCGTAGACCAGATAGCAAAGCGCCATGAAAAATCCAAGGCCCACACAGAAAGATCCGATGGTCGAAATCTCGTTGTAAATAGTGAACTCGGGTTTGTAGTTAAAATATCGCCGGGGCATTCCCAGCTGACCCGCAATAAACTGGGGCATGAAGGTAAGGTTGAAGCCGATAAAAATTAAGAAACAAGAAAGCTTCGCTGCGGCCTCATTATAAAGCTTTCCAAACATTTTTGGAAACCAATAGTGAAGCCCAGCCATAAAAGCGAAAAGAGTTCCTCCGACCATCACATAATGAAAATGGGCGACCACATAATAGGTGTCATGCAAATGAATATCGAGGGCCATGGTGGCAAGTACCACCCCCGTCAACCCACCAATAACAAATACAAATAAAAATCCGAATGCATAAAGCATGGGCGCATCAAAATGAATACTTCCCTTATACAAAGTCGCAACCCAACTGAAGACTTTTACACCTGTGGGAATGGCAACAAACATGGTGATGAGAGAAAAGATAAAACCCGCCAAAGAGGTTTGACCGCTCACGAACATATGGTGACCCCAAACGACGAAAGAAACGAGAGCAATTCCAAAAATTGCCGCCGCCATGGCTTTGTATCCAAAAATTGGTTTGCGCGAGAAAACTGGGATCACATCGTTTATCACGCCCATCGCTGGCAAGATCATAATATAAACGGCGGGATGAGAATAAAACCAAAAGAAATGCTGAAAGAGGATCGGATCCCCGCCCATCGCAGGATTAAAAATTCCTACGCCCACAATTCTCTCGAAAGCTACCAAGCCAAGAGTCAAACCTAAAACCGGTGTCGCTAAGACTTGAATAATACTGGTCGCGTAAATAGACCAAACAAAAAGTGGCAACCGATCCCAGCTTTGACCCGGAGCTCTCAACTTGTGAATAGTGGCAATAAAATTTAAGCCGGTAAAAATAGAAGAGAAGCCAATAATAAAAGCTGCGGTTAACATCAAGGTTGCATTCGTGGCTCTATCAACCGAGTAAGGGGTATAGAAAGTCCAACCCGTATCAACACCGCCCAAGAACATGGTCAGAACAGCGAGTACGGCACCGGTCAAATATAGGTAATACGAAGCCAAGTTCATTCTCGGAAAGGCAACGTCTTTTGCTCCCAACTGCAGTGGCAAAACGAAATTTCCGATCGCCGCAGGAATCATCGGGATGATGACCAAGAAAACCATAATCACCCCGTGGTAAGTCAGGGCCCGATTATACGCTCCTGCA
>Ga0105049_10011630_pt1 | contig 10086 bp, 7 predicted proteins | sample MAT06_FD_78087 | JGI IMG/M metagenome (GOLD analysis project Ga0105049, IMG submission 78087) | Freshwater microbial communities from Lake Fryxell liftoff mats and glacier meltwater in Antarctica - MAT-06 | ecosystem: Environmental > Aquatic > Freshwater > Ice > Liftoff microbial mat | place...
CCCAGCCCTGGTCAAAACGGTGGCCGTGGTGGGTATGACGCTCTCGCAAGCCCTGCTGAATCACTACGGGATTCATCTCACGACCCGGCTGACGGACTTTAGCGGTTGGTTAATCCTGGGGGTGGCAACGACGCTGACGGTTGCGCTGTTGCTGGCGACGAAGCAGTTCGAATGGGCGCGGTTGTGGACCTTCACCAATTTCAGTGGTCTTCCGACGGCGGCGCCGATATTTCCGCGGCAGGACAATCTTTCCTGGTTGTTCTGTCTGGGTTTTTTGTTTCCGGCTTACACGATCACGGGATTCGATGCGTCGGCGCACACCTCGGAGGAGACGGTCGGAGCGGCCCGGAATGTGCCGCGAGGAATTGTCCGATCAGTGGTGGTTTCGGCGGTCTTGGGCTGGTTTATGATTGGGGCATTGTTGCTGGCGATGCCCGACGTGCGGGCGGGCGTGGAGCAGGGAGCCGCGGTGGTGCCCTGGATCATGAAGAGCGTGTTGCCCGCAGGATTTTCCTGGCTACTGCTTGGAGCCATTGTGCTGGCTCAGTATCTTTGTGGCCTGGCGGCTCTGACTTCCGCGTCACGCATGACCTTCGCCTTTGCCCGCGACGGTGGGCTACCGGGTTCGTCCTGGTTAAAGGCGGTCAATCCACGAACGCATTCGCCCTCTGTGGCCGTCTGGACCTCGGCGGTCATCTCGGCCTTGCTGATCGTGCTGTTGCGTTACGAAACGATCGCCGCCATTGGGACGGTTTTTCTTTACCTGTCCTATGTCTTGCCGGTGGCGGCTGGTTTTTTTGCCTACGGCCGGCGGTGGCGGCGATTTGGTCCCTGGCAATTGGGGGCCGCGTATCGTCCGCTGGCGTTGGTGGCAGTGCTGGGCTGTTTGTTTCTTCTGGTGGTTGGAGTCCAACCTCCGAACCAGCAAGCCGTGCCGATTCTCGGTGGGACGGTTTTGTTGATGGGAGTTGTTTGGTTCGGGCTCGAGCGTCGTCGTTTCCAGGGGCCTCCGGCAGTTCGGGAATGAGCAAACTCGGCGCGTTTTTGGAGCCGTGGGTGATGACGGCCCCCTTGCGGGAGACTCGTGAATTCGTCCGCTACGGGCGTGGGTTCAGGGGCGGGCGAAGACCTGCTTTCGGTGCCGTGCCTCCAGAGGTTTCCATCCTCCGGCGGGCAAGGAACCGAGTTCAAATTCGCCGATTTTTACCCGGAGCAGACGTAACGTCGGATGACCGATGGAAGCCGTCATGCGCCGAACTTGGCGGTTCTTACCTTCCACCAGTTCGAGCGAAATCCAGCAGTCTGGAACATTTTTGCGGAAACGAATGGGAGGCGTCCGGGGCTCAATTGCGGGCTGCGGGCCGAGTCGAACAATCCGGCAGGGACGGGTATGATGTCCTTGAAGCACCACTCCGGCCGCCAGACGTTGGAGCGCGTCATCCGAGGGCACGCGTTCGACTTGGGCCCAGTAGGTGCGGAGGTGGCCTTGCTCGGGATCAAGCAGGCGGGAATTGAGTCCGGCTTCGTCACTGAGGAGGAGTAAACCCTCGGAATCGGCATCCAACCGGCCCAACGCGTAGACTCCTGGGGGAAAGCTAAATTCCGCCAACGTCCGGTTCGGTGAGCCGTCGGGGGTGAACTGCGACAGCACGCCGTAGGGCTTGTGGAAGGCGAGCAACACGGCTGCGATTGAATCAGCTGAAGCGCGCCGGGCCAAGGGAGGTGTGATCTGAGAATCCGGTCCTATTTCGACGTCATGCGGTGGACGATTTCCGTCTCGCCAGGTCCGGGAAGGGCTTCGTTTTCCCGGATGAATTCACATTGAGTCTGGGCGACCTGATCATTGGGGAATTCCTGGAGGAGGCTCTGATAGAGATTTAGGCTCTCGCGCCAACGGCCCTGTTCGCAGGCGAAAAATGCAGGAGCCGTTAGGTCGGCAAGGCGTTGGGCGGTGGCGTCGGGTTCCGTTTCCAGCCCGAGTAATTCGTAGACGACGAAGCCGCGCTGGCTGCCTTTGACGGCGATGCGGGCCACTGGGCGGGTGAGGAGTGTATCCCCCGCGGCGAGTCGGGTGTCTTCGGAGAGGAGAATGCGGGTGCCGAACACGCGATTTAAAGATTCCAATCGAGAAGCCACATTTACTGGATCGCCGACGGCGGTGTAGTTCATGCGCGAATCGGAGCCGATGTTCCCGACGATGACGGTGCCGGTATTGAGGCCAATCCGGGTGGGAAAGGCGACTTCGCCGGCGGCGATCCAGCGGGCGTTCAGTTCGTCGAGCGTTTGTTGCAAGCGCCAGGCGGCGGTGCAGGCGTCGAGCGCATGGTTGGCGTTGGGTTGCGGGGCACCCCAGAACGCCATCACGCCGTCCCCGATGAATTTGTCCACGGTGCCCTGGTTTTCTTGGATGATCGTGCTGACGGCACCGAGGTAATTCCCGAGGTGTTCGACCAGTTTCTGGGCCGACACCGTTTCGGCGATTCGGGTGAACTCTACGACGTCGGAGAAAAGGACGGTCAGCCGTGCGCTTTGGCCACCCAATATGGCTTCGGCTCCACTGGTGACGAGGCTGTTCACCAGATCCGACGGAACGTATTTTCGGAACGAGCGAAGGTTGGTTCGGGCGTCGCCCAAGGCTTGTTCCAATTGACGGATCTCGCGAATGGCGCTCAAGGGACGCGGTCGTGCGTCAAATTCCAACTGGCTGAGGGCATGGGCGTCGCGACTCAACTGGCGCATAGGTTCCGCGATGCGCCGGGCCAGGCCGAGAGCAGTGACGATGGCGATCAATAGAAAGGCCACCGCCACCCCGGCGGCCCAACGGAGGTTCTGGGCAACGCCACCGACGACCTCAGAGAGCGGCATCATCATTAACAAAATCCAGCGCGGATCTTCGGGGCGTTGTAAGCGACGGAATGAGCCTAAGTAGTTGGTCGAACTGGTTCGGAACTCGCGGCCGTAGTCACCGAGGCGAAGTTGGCCGGTTCCGAACTGCGGATCTGCGATCAAGGCATTCACGTAGGAGGTAAGAACCGGATCGCCGGGCAGGTTTGTTGAGGTGAGACGTCCGACCCAACTGGAGTTGGGATGCCCCAAGACCCGCGGTGAACGCTCGCCAGTTGGCCCGGTCCGCCCGGTTCCCTGTTCTTCCACGATGGCGACATAGCCAGGGATTTGATGGTCTAAGGTTAGCAAATAGCTGTTGAGCTCGGTCAGGGTAAGACTGGCGGCTATAAACGCGCGATTAGTTCCATCGGTTCCCCGAACTGGGGAAACGTAACGGATAGCCCACTGAACCCCGGTCATGGATTCGTCCCACAAATAGGCGGCAGTCCATCCCGAACGTCCGCGTGAACGTGCCTCCCGGAAGCCAATTTCTGCGAGCACTGTGTCGGCAGGAAGATTGGTAGTGTGGGAAACCAGCCGATTGGTGCCTTGCCAGTTCCAATAAAGAACGGTCAGTGATTCTCCGCCAGTCCGGTATCCTTCCCGGATCCAGATTTGACCGTTGGTTTGTCGCTCGGCTTGAACGAATTCGCCGGAGGGGTCTAGAACGAAGGTTAAGCGTGCGACGGAGGTTTGAGCTCTGAGCGATTCGGCCAAAAAGATGCCGGTTGCAGGGAAGTTGGTCGGGGACAGAACCCGAGGGCCGAGGACTTGAACAATCTGGCGGTTTTGGTCGACAGCGCGTTGCAGCAACAACTGAACCTTGGCATCGACCTGCGACAGCGTCTGAACGGCGATGATGTGAGTGAGTTCGCGCAGGTTTCGGGAACCAAACCAGGTGCTTAAGCCGATCAACACGGTCGCTGTTCCGCCTAAAAGGAGTAAGAGCACACCGGTCAGCAGTGCGCGAAAGCTCAAGGATCGGTTACGGGCGGGGTTGGGCAACGAGGTGAGTTTAGAGAGGAAGAAGGTTTCGCTCCACCTTCGAATGCGCAACGCGCTTGAGGCGACCCGGGCATTGGGGCAATGAATTGAATAGTTGCGGACTGACCCAAGGGTGGGTGAACGATCTTTTCTACCCGGTATTCCTGTCTACAGTCGATTCAGTGAGTGATTTCGAGTTCCGATTTGGGGGTATTGGCCGGCTGTTTGGGTCGTCCGGTTTGGCGCGTTTACGGAAGTCCCATGTGTTGGTGGTGGGGATCGGTGGGGTGGGTTCTTGGACGGCTGAAGCTTTGGCGCGGTCTGGCGTGGGTACGTTGACCTTGATTGACCTGGATGAGGTATGCGTCAGCAACGTGAACCGGCAGTTGCCGGCCCTGGAAGGGACGATTGGGAAATCCAAGGTGGACGTAATGGCGGACCGGATCCGGGCAATTCACCCGGAGTGTCGGATCATTTCGGTTCTGGAGTTTCTGACGGAAACGACTGCGGACCGATTGCTCAATACATTTCAGGAAGCGGGTGGGAATTATGTCGTTGATGCCATTGATGCTTCGGCGAACAAATGCCGATTGATCGCGGGGTGTCGAAGTCGGGAACTACCGATGATCACCTGTGGGGCTGCGGGAGGGCGAATGGACCCGACCCAGGTCCGCATTTCAGATTTGGCGCAGGTGACCCACGACCGCCTGTTAAGCGATGTCCGCCGGCGGTTGCGGCGAGAGCATGGCTTTTCGGAAAGCGAGAAAACCTGGGGTATTCCGGCGGTTCATTCGCCGGAGGCGGCGGTGGCTCAACAAGCGGATGGAAGCATTTGTGTCGCGACGGAAGTCCGGGCCGAACCCGGCGAGTCTCCTCGGCTGAATTGTCAGAAAGGCTATGGATCAGCGACGTTTGTTACGGGAGTCTTTGGGTTTGTGGCTGCTGGGCAGGTCGTCCGCCAATTGGCAGCTGGATTCGGGGAGACAATTTGGCAATTCTCTGGTGTGCGGCGACCGATATCCGCTGCGATGAAAAGCGCCGTGAAAGTTGAAACTCTGGCCGAGGAAGCCGGGTAATTTAGCGAACGATTTACGAGGAATTGATCATGCCCACAATGCACGAAGTTGAGTTTGAGATTCACGGAAGTGATATGCAGTTCATTGAGGTCATCCTCGATCCGACTGAAGCCGCTGTCGCCGAAGCCGGCGGTATGATGTATATGGATCCTGGGATCGAAATGGAGACCATCTTTGGCGATGGTTCTGGCCAGAATCGAGGTATTCTTGGGTCACTGTTAGGGGCGGGTCGGCGGATATTTACCGGGGAATCGCTCTTTATGACGGTTTTCCAGAATCGTGGCCAAGGTAAGAAGAAAGTGGCCTTTGGGGCGCCGTATCCTGGGAAAATCGTCCCCATTCACCTCTCGGAAATCGGCGGTGAACTCATTGCCCAGAAGGATTCGTTTCTCTGCGCCGCCAAGGGAGTGAATATCGGCATTGCCTTCAATAAGCGGATCGGGACGGGCCTATTTGGTGGCGAAGGATTCATCATGACGCGTCTAACCGGTGATGGTTGGACCTTCATACATGCGGGAGGGACCCTGTTGGTTCGAGATTTGGCACCTGGCGAGACGCTGCGGGTCGATACGGGGTGCGTGGTGGGCTTCCAGCCCAGCGTGGACTTCGACATTCAGTTCGTTGGAGGCGTGAAAACCGCGCTTTTCGGAGGCGAAGGTCTCTTCTTTGCGACGTTACGAGGTCCGGGGAGGATCTGGCTGCAGTCCCTCCCGTTCAGTCGAATGGCGGATCGGATTGTGGCTGCTTCCCGTTCGGGAGGACGGCGTGAGGAGGGGTCTTTGTTGGGTGGATTGGGCCGGATGCTCGACGGGGATAGTTAAACCCGTTGATTCAACCCGCCGGGCTCGGCGGCGCCGTGGAAGGTGCGGGAGTTGCGATCTGGAGTTCTTTCCAGAGAACTTCATAGATGGGCACGGGCTGACGGAAACCTTTGACGCTGACGGGATCGAGTAGCTGACAGTGGATCGCCAGCTCGGGCATTTGTTCACGGAGTTCGAGAAAAGTAGCCTCGCCGATAATGATCCGGCCGCGGCCCGACACGCCCTCGAGTCGGGACGCCAGGTTTACCTCACGCCCAAACACCGTGTAGTTCAAGATGTGGTTATCGCTGCCCATCAAGCCGACGGTCATGTAACCGGTGTTTATTCCTGAGCCCAAGGACAGTTGAGGTAGCAATGAAAGCAGAGGTTGTCCGGCGGCAGATCGTTGAACATTTTCTGCTTCCCGCCGGCGGCTCTCGATCTCGCGTTCGACGTTGAGTTGATAAAGGGCTCGCTGCGCGGCGACGGCGGCGCAGACGGCATCAACGGCGTGGCGGGGATTGGGAGTGGGAGCGCCCCAGAAAGCCATGACACAATCGCCGATGTATTTGTCCAGAGTGCCGCGGTGCTGCTTGATCACGTCGGCGATGGTCGCCAGATACAGATTCACAGTTTGCAGCACTTCGGCGGATTTTAGCTCGAAATAAGCCTCTGCGGCAGGGCCTGTAAGCCCGGCTGCACGAACATGTTCCTCCGCTGCCGCCTGAGCTTGATCGGTCAGTTCAGTGAAACCTCGAACATCGGCGAAGAAGACCGTCAGCTTTCGGCGAGCGCCACCGAGACCAATAGAGTCAGCTTTAAGGAGTTCCTGGACCACGTTCGGGGAAACAATTTTGGAGAAAATGCCCCGGACGCGGTGTCGTTCGGACTGCTCAAAGAGGCTGCGATACGTAAGCATAGCAGCGTAATTGAGCGTCAAGCCGACCGAAAGGGGGTGGGCAAGGGGCAGCCACCATCGGTAGAGTTGAAACGCTTGATCGGCGACCGCCATCCAAACCAGCCCAAGTCCGAGAACGGCCAATCCAGCGCTAACCGGGCGGAATCGCCATGCGGCAAGTGCGGATAGCAGTGAAAGGGTAGCGACCACTCCATAACTGATCCAGGCCGGTGTAGGACGAACAAACTGATCACGTAGTACCGAATCAGCGACGTTTAGATACGTGCTGGGCAGGAAATCCACGGCAGCCAACGGGGTGGCCCCGCGATCAGCGATATTATTTCCAGTGGCAGTCGAACCAACGACCACTAAGGCATTGGACCAACGATTGGGAGGCGGGTTGTCTGGATCGAGCTGTCGCTTTTTTCCATCGGCCAAAACTTCGATTAGTCCTTGGGTGAGGAAGCGTTCAATATTGGTACTCGTGACACTCCAATTAACGGGAAATCGATGGTCAGCCATCACGGGAAGCTCCCGAAAACCTTGCCCGTTGGTACTCGTCAGACGAATGAGTTCGGGCTTCATCAAGGCATTATCGAGGTCGAGCCCGAGGCGATAGGCAGCCAAGACAATTCCCATATGCCAAACCCGTCGTGGTACCAAGGCTGAGTCCACACGGGTGGCACCCCGAAGCAGGGGGATTTTGACGGAACCATCGCCATTTATCGGCCAGGTGATTGATTCGTCCGAATGGATCGAGCGAAGTTCAATCGCTTTTGCCGTGACGCGCATGACCCGCAGGTTTTGGCGGCGGGCCTGCAGTTCGATCATGGGATGCAGCAATTGATAGTCGACGTAAGCATCCACGCGACGCGCTGAACCATCAATATCCTTGGGTGAACCCGCTTCGCCCAATAGGGCACCCGTGCGACGAAAGAGAAAAGCAGGGGGGAGATTGGTGAAAGAAGCTAGAATCGCAGGGCCAGATGCGACAAGTTGTTGCGCCAGAAATTCATCGGAAGTGAAATTGGTTAACCCATCGAGGGGAACAAATCCATGGTCTCGGCGTTCCTCGCCGAACAGAATATCGAAGGCCACTACTTCTGCGCCTTGTTGATGCAGCTCTTCTAAAACCAGGCCGTAAACGTATCTCGGCCACATAGGGCCGACGGGTTGTCCCAGCAAATCCCCATAGAGTAGCGCTTCGATACTGCGGTCATCCAAAGCTACCAATCCGATTTGTGGAGAAAACTCCGCGCTTTTCTCGGCGGCTCGGCGAGCGCGCCAGTCGTAAGTCACCAATTCCAACCGTTGAAATGGATCATGACTGCGCAGCGATTGGAGCATGCGGGAGGACTCGGTCGTGGGTTCCCATTGATCGAGAGTCCGGCTAACGGCCAAAAGGATAAGGGCCGCACACATGCCGCCGAGCGCTACGAGCCAAGGGTGGTACCGACGAGTTCGGAGGCGCATGGGATCAAGGTATAAAAAAACCCGGAGCAACAGGTGTTGCTCCGGGCTGAAATTCTAATCTAGAGAATCAGTTGAGGATTCCCCCTAGGCGACTACTTGGAGACCGGAGTCTTACGAGTCTCTTGGCCGTCTTCGCCGCCATTATCGGGTTCGACTGGGGTGGATACACCACCTTCGATCGGCGAAACGAAGACCTGAGGTCCGACCGGAAACGGAAGCCCCTTGCCAAAACTGGAGCCGGCGACGAAGCCGGGAGCAGCGAGGTTAGACGGGATCGGCACGACTCCGGGAATGCTCGGATCAAACATTTGACCGGCGCAGACGTTGTATTTGGCTTCGCGATTCGTCTGCGAATCTTTCACCACAACATCGACGCAACCATCCCAGACAAGCACTGCTCCATTTGCATAGGTCGTGAAGACCGTGCCGCGAATGGCCGCCGTGCTGGTTGGAGTTTGGACGATGTACTTGGACTTACTAGAAAGGCGATTGACCTGAGATTCGATCTTGCCGGACTTCAGTCCCAAGTGGGTGTTGACGATCTTCTCAGGTCCGGCGGAATCGACCGTCAGTTCGTCGATCGTGAGGGTGGTTTCCTCGAGGACTCGCGTGTACCCACCATTGTCACCCAAGTTTAGCAGGATCTCAGAAGCCGGACCTGTTTTGATGATGGTGCCCGGCCCCACCGAGTCACCCACCGCGGCGGGTGCCGAACCAAGGTAAGCGTTGCCGCTTACCTGAACGACCTTGGCGCGTCCGGCTTGCGGAGCTGCGATGGCAAGGTTAACGGCCAGCGCGAAAATTGCGCCGACGGAAAGCATACGTGAAAAGCGTCCAAAATAGTTCATGGGGAAGCCCTTTGGAGAATGAGTACCAGTTGTTGTCGAGACTAGGGAGGGAGGTCCAAAAGTCAACGCCTTAATTTCCTGCAATTGGCTTTGGTTCTTGGGCCTTCCATCCGGTCGCTCATTCAACGGTTTTGTAGGTGAGTAGGACAGAAAAAAACGCCAGATTAATACCTCATCGATTTTTTGGAATCCCTCGGCTGCAAATGAAATGAACGTTGGAAGTCCATCCGACCCGGCCAGGTTTTGGCGTTTTGGGAGTCCCTCGGACTTGTAGACAAAGACGGATCGACTCGCTATTTCGGCCCTGGAAACGAAATTATGGTGGCACAAATTTGGTTTATCACTGGTACCGATACCGATGTCGGCAAAACTGTCCTGACCGTTTTGTTGGCGCGACTTTTGATGGAGCAAGCAGAGCCGTTTCGGGCCATCAAACCATTTTGCTCGGGTGGCCGGACGGACGCCGAAATGCTTTTCCGGGCGCAGCAGGGCCGAGTTTCCTTGGACCAAATCAATCCCTGGCACTTCCGGCAACCGGTGACGCCCCTGTTAGCTGCTCGGGCCGAGGGTCAGCGCGTCACTCTGGAAATGGTGATTGAGTTCATCCGCTCGATCACCCCCGTTCCGCCGAAGCTTTTGGTGGAGGGGGCGGGGGGGCTGTTAAGTCCATTGGGAGATGGATTTGGTGCGCGGGAGCTGATTGTGTCGCTTAAAGCGATGCCTCTGGTCGTTTGCCGGAATCGCTTAGGTGCTATTAACCAAGCCCGCTTGGTTTTCGCTGCCCTGCCGAGTGGCGCATCTGCCCGGGCTCGCCTGATCTTGATGGATCCACCGCGGCCGGATGCTTCGACTTCAACCAATCTCGAGGTGCTGGCGGCCTTCTTGGGGCGGCAACGAATTACTCGACTCCCCTGGTTCTCGGCCGGGATCTGGGAGCCCCTCAGCCGGCATACTAAGTCGCAATTGGAACGAGTGATCTCCTGAAAGGGGGCTTGCGTTTGGTTTCCTGCTCTGCGATTTAACGCCACGCTTTGTCGGGAAATGGGGTCGTAGCTCAGTTGGTAGAGCGTCTCGTTCGCAATGAGAAGGTCAGGGGTTCGAATCCCCTCGGCTCCACCATC
>Ga0105049_10011635_pt1 | contig 10085 bp, 7 predicted proteins | sample MAT06_FD_78087 | JGI IMG/M metagenome (GOLD analysis project Ga0105049, IMG submission 78087) | Freshwater microbial communities from Lake Fryxell liftoff mats and glacier meltwater in Antarctica - MAT-06 | ecosystem: Environmental > Aquatic > Freshwater > Ice > Liftoff microbial mat | place...
GGCCGTGCTCGATCACGGGAACAAGGTGCTGGTCGATGCCAGGGCGAAGAACACCCACGTCGGCAAGATGCTCACCGAGGCGGATCTGCCGAAGCCGGCCGGCGCGGCGAGCGGCACGCTGAAGGTCGTCGACTACCCGTACGCCGACGCGACCAACCCCGGCCCGATGATGTTCTCGTGGCCCGCGACGCGGAAGCTCGACGCCGCCGAGCGCCTGCTGCTGGGCCTGTTCCTCGACGCGTTCGCCGGCGACGAGAGCACGACGCTGTACAAGAAGCTGATCGACAGCAAGTCGCGCGTGCTCGATCTCGGCGCCAACGCTGTGTGGTCGTACAACACCGACGATCAAGGCCAGCCGATCTTCATCGGCGTCACCGGCTGCAAGCCCGACAAGCTGGACGACAAGTCGCTCGGCGAGGTTCGCGCGCTGATCCTCGGCGAGCTCGAGCGGATCACGAAGTTGCCCGATGGCGATGCCGAGCTCACCGCGTTCAACGCGAAGCTGGCGAGCCGCGTCGTCGATCTGCAGCGCCGGCTCAACAAGTTCCTCGATTCGCCGCCGGGCTTTGGCTTCCGCGGCACCAGCTCGGGATGGATGGATCACCTGCAGTCGCTGTCGAAGACCGGCGGCTTCAAGAAGTCCCTGACCTTGCGCCCCGCCCTCGTCAAAGTTCGCGAGGTGCTCGGCGGCACGTCGAACCCGTGGCGCGATAAAATCAAGGCGTGGGGCTTGCTCGACACCCCGTATGGCGTCGCCTCGCGGCCGAGCCCGGACTACCGCAAGAAGCTCGACGGCGAGCGCCAGCAGCGGATCGATGCCGAGCTCGCGCGCCTGCAGACGCAGTACAAGACCAAGGACGCGCCGTCGACGCTCGCGCGCTACCAGCAGGACTACGACGCCGACACCAAGAAGCTCGAGGCCGCGGCCGCCGCGACCGAGCTGCCGGCGCTGGTCACCAGCCTGCCGATGACACTCGACGATGGCCTGTCATATACGACCGGCGAGATCGGGATCGTGAAGACGTTCGTCGCGACGTTCGACTCGATGGCGTCGGCGCGGATCTCGCTCGCGTTCCGGCTCAACAACCGCGTCGATCCCGCTGATGGCATGTACCTCGCCGCGTTGCCGGCGCTACTCGGCGATGCGGGCGTGATCATCGACGGCACGCCGCTCGCCCCCGACGAGATGCGCGAGCAGATCCGGAAGCAGATCCTCGAGCTGTCGATGTACTTCGTCGATGACGATCGCACGGGCCGCACCGAGCTCATCGTCGCGGGTGCGGGCAACGGTGCTGCCGAGACCAAGACCGCGCTGACCTGGATCCGCCGCGTGCTGTTCACGCCCGACTGGCGCGCCGCCAACCTGCCGCGCCTGCGCGACCTCGTCGATCAGCGGATCACCGGACTGCGTGCACGCATGCTCGGCGCCGAGGAAGGCTGGGTCAACGATCCGCGCGACGCCTGGCGCCACCAGTCGACGCTGCAGGCGCACACATCCTCGTTCCTGACCCAGATGCACGACCTCCATCGCCTGCGCTGGCAGCTGCTCGGCGATCCGCAGGTGACCGAGGAGGCGAGCAAGTTCCTCGCGCTGGTCGGTGATGCCCCCAAGCAACGCGCGCAGCTGGTCGAGCTCGCGAAGGGCCTCGCCAAGCTCGATGACCCGAAGCTCGCGCCGAAGGCCGCCTCGAAGGCGTACGACGCCGCGCAGAAGCTTTCCGTCGCCGCGAAGCCACTCGCGATTGCCGCCGGCAAGGACCTCTCGGCACTGATCGCGGATCTCCCCGACAGCTCGCTCGCCGCCGACTGGAAGTACCTGACGCGGCAGCTGGCGAAGGACCTCGCGATCGGCAGCGCGGGTGCGCTCGCGAAGCTCGAGTCGCTGCGCTCGCACCTGATCCAGGCGCAGCACATGCGGGTCGTCGAGGTCGGCTCGCGCGCCACCCAGACCGCGATCGCGGGCGAGCTCGAGAAGCTCGTCCACGACATCCCGAACGACAAGATCGCGACCGCGCCAGGCGGATCAACCACCATGACGCCGTTCAAGAACCGGCTCAAGGAGCGCGACCCGGCCGCGGTCAACCCGCAGTTCGTCGGGCTCGTCGCACCGGGCACGTCGAGCGGCGTGTTCCTCAACCTGGCCCCAGGCACCTGGTACGGCGACGTCACCGACGACGCGGTGCTCGACTACCTCGCGTCGAACCTCTACACCGGTCACGGCGGCCACAGCGTGTTCATGAAGACATGGGCCGCGGGGCTCGCGTACTCGAACGGGCTGCGCCCGACGATCGACGGCGGCGCGCTCGTCTACTACGCGGAGCGCACGCCGTTGCTCCCGACCACGCTCAAGTTCGTGATCGAAGAGCTCAAGAAGGCGCGGCCCGATCCGTCGATCGCACGCTACGCGGTCGCCACGGCATTCTCGTCGCGCATCGCGAGCAGCTACGAGGCACGCGCGAGCTCGATGGCCGCGAACCTCGTCGATGGGCAGACGCCGGATCTGGTGAAGGCGTTCCGCACCCGCGTGCTCGAGCTCGCGAAGCAGCCCGACATCGCGGCCAAGCTGTTCGCGCGGATGGAGTCGACCTACGGCAAGGTGCTGCCCGGCTACGGCGTGACCGCGACCAAGCCGGATCCACACGCGACGTACTTCGTGATCGGCCCCGAGAAGCAGCTCGCCGCGTGGGAGGACTATCTCAAGGCGACCTACAAAGATCCGAAGACGGCGAAGTTCCATCGCCTCTATCCGCGCGACTTCTGGATCCCGGCGCCCTAGTTAGAACGCGCTCCCGTTGTCCATACTCTCGACGTCGATGATGAAGCCGCCCAGATCTATGCCGAGGTTCTCGTGATGCTCCGCACGGCGGACACGCCGGTTCCCCCGCGCGACGCGTGAATCCGCGGCCCACGTCGTGGGCGTTTGGTTGCCGTCTTGGAATCCAGCGCCTGCCAGACGTGTGTGGGAGATCCCGACGCTGCCTGACTTGCGCCGGTGAACCGCGTGTGCCGGACGCCGCAGGGAATGGCATTCGAGTAGGCGTCACACGGGCGATGTCTTGCGATCCGACACCGACGTCGCCCCGGTGTGTTTGTTGCTCACTGCGGCCAACATGTCGAACTACTCTCTCGCCTCGCCTCCTCTTCGTTGCATGCTCGCCACGCTCGGTCTCTCCGCCGCATGCGGCTCGGATCCCGCGCCGGACCTCCCGAATGCCCGCCAGCTGATCTCGCTGTCGAGCTTGAGCACGTGGGAATCCGAGGCGTGGCTCGCAGCCTCGCCCGAGGGTCGGGTGCTCGTCGCCGCATGGACCGGTCGCGACACGGTCGGGGACTGGAGCCTCGGGGGCCCGATCGGCTACACGTTCTCGTCTGACGGAGGGGCGACGTGGAAGCCACCGGCGGCCATGGCGTTCCCGGATCGGGAGACGCCGTTCAACGTCAAGGTCGCGGCCGATGCACGCGGCGACTTCTGGGCGGTGTGGCTGGCGAGGTCGATGCTCGGCCCGAAGGATGCGATCGTGGTGGCAAGATCGAGACCGGACGCGCTCTCGTTCGAAGCGCCGATCGAGGTGACGAGCCCGACCTCGACGGGGGACTACGATCTGCCAGCGATCGTGAGCCATCGAGGGGCGGTGCTGGCGGCGTACACGGTGTTCCACGAGAGCTGCATGGCCACCGAGGTCGCGCGCAGTATGGATGGCCTCACCTGGACACGAGCCACCGCGGGACCATGCGAGCCTGCCACGCCGGTCCGGAACCTCAACGCGATCTGCGCGAGCGAGACGAGCGACCGCGTCTGGCTCGCGAACGCCGCGGGGGATCCTGATGGGGACTCGGCGAGTCCCCTGCGCGTCGAGCTGCGCCACAGCGATGACCACGGCCTCACGTGGCCCGCGTCGTCGCTGCAGATCATCTCGGCGCCGGGTCAGCGCGTCGCGTTCGACCCGATCGTCTGCACGATGCAAGGTGACGATCTGTGGATCGCGTACGGCCTGACCGATGGCGCGATCCAGCCCGGCCTGTTCGCGAAGCTCACGTCGATCCAGGTCGTGCGCGTGGCGCCCGCAGGCACCGTCACCCGGTTCGAGGTCCCGAACCCCAGCGGTGCGTTCGCGATGCACCCTCAGATCACGAGCGATGCCACCGGCACCGTGCACGTGCTGTCTCATGTGGGTGCCAGAGACGATGATCCTGCCGGCGCGCTGCGATCGACGCACCTGCCGCAGGGCGCCTCGCAGTTCGAGGCCGGCCGCTCGCTCGACGGCCCGATGCGCTTCAACGAGCAGTGGGGCGAGGAGGGCTTTCTCGGCGACTACTACGGGGTCGCCACCGCCGGCGGCTCGATCATGGCGGCGTATGGCTTCGGCGCAGGGACCGACATCCACATCGCCTTTCAGAAGTGGTCCGCGATGCCGTAGGCCGCGGTTCCGATCCAGATCTGTCTGGTTGGCGGCGCGGAGGAGAAGCTCCGCTGGCAGCCTGGTCCCTGCCGGCGAGCACGCGGGCCCAACCTCGAACAGTGGCTCGACGGCCGCACGGTCATCGCGACCGGCGAGCTCACCGTCGCTGACATCCTGATGGCGTGCGGTTCGTGAACAAGGACGAATCGCTGCTCGCGCGCTCGCCTACCGCGATCGCTGCAAGGCGTGTTTGGTTTGGCAGCGCGTGTTCGACGCCTACTGCCAGCGCGTCGTAGCCGCCTGAGAGGCGCGGGAGGCTATGCTCGCGCATCATGAAGTGCCTGCTCCTCGCCTTCGCCTTCGCCCTCGCCGCCTGCGGTGGTCCAGCTGCTCCACCCACCACACCCGCGCCGGAGAAGCTCGCACCCGTCCCAGAAAAACTCCTCGTCCTCGTCGACGATCAAGGGGTCGGGCTCGGCGGCCATGATCCGGTGAGCTACACGAAGGGCCCGCCGGCCGCAGGCGTCGCCGATCAGACATCCGACCACGGCGGTGCGAGGTATCGCTTCGTGTCGGCCGAGGACAAGACGGCGTTCGACGGCGACAAGGCGACGTTCGCACCGGGCTTCGGCGGGTACTGCGCGTTCGCGGCCGCGCAAAACCGGCTCTCGGCCGCCGATCCGAAAGTCTTCGTGATCCACGAGGGACACCTGCTCGTGTTCACGAACGAGGACTACAAGACGCGGTTCGCCGCAGACCCGAAGGGCAACACGGCGAAGGCCGACGCGAACTGGCCCGGTCTCGTCGCGAAGCACGGCAAATGAGGGTCGTCATCGCCTTGCTCGCGCTGATCGGCACCGCTGCCGCTGCGCCCACCGTCGAGCAGCGCCGGCGCGAGATGAAGATCGGTCTCTGATGACCAAGCTGCTCAGCGAGCATGCGGAGACCCTGCCGATCCACCGGCGCATCCTCTGGTTCGCGTGGCTCGGCTGGATCTTCGACTTCTACGATCTCTATCTCCTCTCGGTCCTGATCACGACCACGTCGCTCGGCGCTGAGCTCGGGTTCGATAGCTCCGCACAAGCGTGGCTGCTCGGCACCTCGCTCGGTGCCAGCGCGGTGGGCGGGTTGCTGTGCGGCTGGCTCGCGGATCGCTACGGCCGCAAGCCGATCCTGATGATGACGATCCTGATCTATAGCGCCGGGACCTGCGCCTCGGGGCTGGCCGGAGACGCGACCACGCTCGTGATCGCACGCGCGTTCACCGGTCTCGGCATCGGCGGCGAATGGGCCGTCGCGCATGCACTCGTCGGCGAGACCGTCCCCCCCCACCTGCGCGGGCGGTACGGCGGCTACCTGCAGAGTGGCGCACCCGTCGGCCTCGCGCTCGCCACGCTGGTCGGCAACTTCGCCGCGCCGGAGATCGGGTGGCGGTGGACGTTCATCCTCTCGGCGCTGCCGGCACTCCTCGTGCTGGCGATGCGACGCGGCCTGCCGGAGTCGGACCTCTGGCTCACCCGCAAGCACCAGGCGCCACGGTTCGCCGACCTCATCGTGCTCGTTCGCCCGCAGCTCCGCCGGGTCGCCTTGATCTCCCTCGCGATGACGGTCTGCGCGATGGCCGGCTACTGGATCAAGACGATCCGCCTGCCCGCCTACTTCCAGGACTTCCGCGGCTTCTCGATCACCGATTCCGCGACGCTGCAGTGGGTCGGCCATGTCGGATCGTTCATCGGTTACGTCTCGTTCGGCTACTTCGCGGATCGCTGGGGTCGCCGCCCCACGTTCTGCGCCTTCGCACTCGTCAAGGCACTCGCGTTGGTCGTGGTCACGCTCGGCTGGTCGATGTGCTCCGACAACTGGTTCGTGTTGTGCGCCGTACTGTTCGTGATGGGGCTCGGCGAAGGCAACTGGAGCGCGATCGGCCCGCTGCTCTCCGAGCTATTCCCCACGACCGTGCGCGCCGGTGCACTCGGCCTGATCTACAACCTGTCGCGCGGCACGCAGCTGTTCGCGCCCGTGATGATCGTCGCTGTCGCCGAGAGCTACTCGCTCGCACACGGCATCGCGATCGGCGCCGCGTTCACCGCGCTGTCGGCGTTCCTCGTGTGGGGCTTGCCCGAGACCCGCGGCAAGGTGTTGGCGACGTGACGTCAGTCGAGCAAGGTCGCGCCGATCCGGAGCTGCGTCTTGATTCGCTCGTACGTTTGCGATCATGATCTCGACGTCCTCGTGCATGGTCGGCACGACCTCGACCTCGCTGAAGGAGAACTGGGATTGAAACCGCGTGCCGATCACCACGATCCACGATCCACGACCCACGATCCACGACCCACGAGCCACGACCCACGACCCACGACCCACGACCCCCGACCCACGACCCACGACCCACGACCCACGACCCACGACCTCGACGGTGGCGAAATCCGGATCGCCGCGTGATACACGGGATGCCATGATCAAGACGTATCCTGTCGTCGCTGCCGTCGTGCTCGCGGCGATCTCGACCGCTACCGCGCAACCCAAGAAGGCCGAGCCGGTCGACTATGCCGCGATCGCGGAGAAGGTCGTCGGCGTCTCGGCGAACGTCAAAGAAGGCGAAGTCGTGCAAGTGCACGGCGGCGTCGGCGACCTCGCGCTCCTCGAAGAGATCGTGCTCGCGGTGCGGAAGCGCGGTGCGCATCCGCTGCTGACGATCACCACCGACAAGATCGCCCGCGCGTCGAGAACGGCTCCGGAGAAATACGATTCCCAGGAACCGAAGCTCGCCAACGAGCTCACCAAGCTGATCAACGTCCGGATCTTCATTCCCGCGGTTCGCGATCCGAGCATCGGCGGGTTGCTCGCGCCGGATCGCGAGGCCAAGCGCGCCAAGGCAGAAGCTGGCATCGCCGATCTCGAGCTCAAGCGCAAGGTCCGCGTCGTCGAGCTCAACAATGGTCTCGTTCCGTCGCCGTGGCGCGCCAAGGAGCTCGGCGTCAGCGAGCCCGAGCTCGCGAAGATCTTCTGGGATGGGCTCTCGGCGGACTTCAGCGCCGTCGAGGCCAAGTGCAAGGCGTTGCGAGACACCGTCGCGGCCGGCAGCGAGCTCCGCATCACCCACCCGAACGGCACCGATCTGAAGCTGAAGGTGAAGGGACGCAAACCGAACGTGAGCGACGGCGTGACCAGCGATGCCGAGGTCAAGGCCGGGGGCGTCGGTGCCCAGGCGTGGTTGCCCGCAGGCGACGTCTACCTGACGCCGGTGCCGGGCAGCGCCGAGGGCAAGCTGGTCGATGATCGCATGCTGTTCATGGGCAAAGAGATCACCGGCGTGACCGCCGAGATCGCGAAAGGCAAGACCACCTCGATCACCGCGAAGGCCGGCTGGGAGAACGTGAAGCCGCGCTACGACGTCGCCGGTCCGGGAAAGACCGAGGTCGGCTTTGTCGACTTCGGATGCAACCCGGCGATCAAGAGCGGCGGCAAGCTCGAGACCTGGATGGGCGCCGGCATGGTGACCATCGGGCTCGGTGGCAACGTGTGGGCCGGCGGCACCAACAAGGAACCGTTCGGCCTCCTCCATCAGCTCGCAGGCGCAACCGTCACGCTCGACGGCAAGCCGCTGATCGAAGCGGGCGTTCTCAAGTAACGCCGCAGTCAGAGCACCCGGGACAGGTTCTCCAGCGCGATCCGACGGAGCTTGAGGTATCGGCCGTCGTCGCACGCATGTCTCGTAGCCCACGCGATGATCTCGGTCGCGTCGCCGCCGAGCTCCGTTGCAAAGCTGTCGGGCCAGTGATGGTGCCAGGCGAAGACGAACGCGGCGAGCGCTTCCGCGTCGCGACCAGCGGGCCGCGATGTGATCGCCGAACGTGTCGCTGTGGCGAGCTCGGCGGCGCCGGGCCTCGTACCCGACACAGGTAGCGCGAGCGGGACGCCCCCATCGCGGAGGATTTGCCACGGGTCGCGCATGTGCATAACGTTACCACCATGGCACCGTTGAGCTTCGATCGACTGCGGATCCAGGCGTTCCTGGAGCTTGCGGGCGATCGTCTCGACGGTGAGTGGTTACTGATCGGAGGCGCCGCCGCGGCGGCGTGGTTCGCTCCGGCGCGCACCACCGAAGATGTCGATCTGATCGGGCTGGCAGGGACTCAGGAGGAGCGCTTCGCACTGATGCGACTCGCGCTCGAGTGCTCGCTCCCGATCGAGGCCGTGAACTCGGCGGCCGATTTCTTCGTCAAGCGCATCGATGGCTGGCGAGACGAATTGGTGCTGCTGCTCCGCGGATCACGCGCGACGATCTATCGACCGACCGCCACACTGTTCTTGCTGCTAAAGCTGGATCGCCTGACTCCTGTCGATCTCGACGATCGCCTGACGCTGATCGAGCGGTGCCGCCAGCACGGAGACTCGTTCGATCGAGCGCGCATTCGGGGTGGTCTCGAGCGGCTGTCCGAAACCGACGATCTCGATCTGCGCGTACGACGAGCCGTGTTGGCCGCGGCCTGCCTGCCATGATGCGCGACTACGTCGCTCGGTTGTGTCTGTGTTGGCGTCGGGGACTTGGGCGTCCGCATCGTTCCGGCCAGCCGTGCGCAGACGAGAACACGCCGTGGGATCGGACGCTGTGACATTGCGCTGGAGGGATCAGCCTGCGGTAAGACTTGACGCCGTCGGTCACCCTGGTGCGGCCGCTCGGGTCGGGCTTGCAAAACCAGCGGAGGATGTAGCGCAGGCGTGGGCACTCGCCGGGTCCGCTGTTGCCGTTTGATGGACCGTGGTCGCAATCCTCCCCGAGTGTTTTGGCAGGAGCTCGCGGAGCCGTCGATTCGTCGACGGGAAATGCCGATTCGGATCGGTACGCTAGCCCGTGAAGAGCGGTTGCAGCACGGGCCGCGACTTCGGTGTGGTCTACGAGGTCGAGACCATCGTCGGTGGCCTGCGTCGCGCGATGAAGGTGCTGCCGCACCGCTGGGCGGACGACGCCTCGGTGCAGCAGCGCTTCATCAACGAGGCCACCGTTCTCGAAGAGGTGCATCACCGGATCGCGCTGCACGGTTACCTCGCCAGCCAGAGTGAGGGACGCGAGGCCCTCGTCGCGAGCTGGTGTGAAGCGATCGTCGCGCCAGCCGCGCCGAGGCCGAGCGCGACGAGGTTGGCGCCCGGGACGAACAACAGCGCGGTGACGCCGGCACCGAGGCCGAGCGTGCGGCTGCGATGGCGCGTGAGGAACGCGAGCTTGTCGCCGTACGACAGCTCGCGACGCGACAGCACGGCGTCGTAGCTGTCGTACGCGGCCGAGCGCGCGGTGAGATAGAAGCCGAGCACGAGCGCGCCGATCGTCCCGATCACCGGGATGAAGCCGAGCGCGAACACGAGCAGGAACGACAACACCGCGATGACCAGGCGCCGGATGCCATGGGCGAGGCTGACCGCGAAGCTGCGCACGAAGCGGCCGAACGAGAACTTCGGCCCGGCCTTGCCGGTGAGCTTCGCCTCGACCGCTTCGGAGAGCATCTCGTTGAACGGCCCGGCCACGATGCCGACCACCGCGACCAGCAGGAACAGCGCGCCCGCACCGAGGCCGACGATCACGATCAGCCAGACCAGCGCGCTCGCGAGACCCTGCAGGAAGCCCGGCAGCCAGCCGGTCAGCCACTCGACCGCCGGATCGACGAGGTGCGCCACACCGGCGATCAA
>Ga0105049_10011637_pt1 | contig 10085 bp, 11 predicted proteins | sample MAT06_FD_78087 | JGI IMG/M metagenome (GOLD analysis project Ga0105049, IMG submission 78087) | Freshwater microbial communities from Lake Fryxell liftoff mats and glacier meltwater in Antarctica - MAT-06 | ecosystem: Environmental > Aquatic > Freshwater > Ice > Liftoff microbial mat | place...
AGGCGCTCAGGTGATCCACCCCCCGAAGCCACAGCCCTGGGGTCAGTCGGCCCGCTATAGGGACTTCGACGGCAACGTCATCGAGCTGACCCAGCCCCCGGCTTCGCTTCCAGTAGTCGGCTAGTTGACCGCTTGCTATCATGACGTCATGACGCGTAAGGCCACCACCGTCCGGATTCCTGAGGAGCTCGCCGACACCGCGGAGGTCGTCGCTCGTGCCCGCGGCGTCAGCGTGAACGCGCTCATCCTCGACGCGCTGCAGAGCGAGGTCGACCGGGTGAAGCACGACAAGCAGTTCATGGCGGTGCTTCGCTCGCATGTCGAGCGCGACAAGGAGATCCTCGACCGGCTGGCGGAGTGAGGTATCTGACGCTGGCCGAGGCGCTGGCCATCGCCGAGGCCGTCACGGGCCTGGACCTGGTCACCCTCGCGAAGGCGTCCCGACTCGAGCTGCTCGACTCAGCACTCCACGCCCCACAAGCGGGGTTCGGCGAAGAGGACTTCTATCCGGACCTCGAACAGAAGGCGGCCGTCCTCACGGTCCGCATCGCGAGGAACCATCCGTTGCCCGACGGCAACAAGCGCCTCGCTTGGCAGTTGACATGAGCACAACGTTTGCCGAGGTCAGGTCACCTTTCGTGTGTCCGGTCGCTCAGCCGCCTTCAAACTGCGTGTTGGAGCCGGTGGTGCGGAGAGCGGGTCGGGTGAGGGCTGTTGCGTGTACCCCGCTTCGTCGGCGTGGAGGCGGGCAGGAACTCGGCGAGGTTGAGCATCTCGGTGCCGCAGTGCTCGAGCATGGGTGGGCCGAGCAGGTCGGGGTGCCGGCGGGGAAGTAGAAGCGGCTGCGCATCCCGGATCGGTGCTCGGCACGGCGGATGGCGTGGACAAGGCGGCCAAGTTCGACGCCCGAGTCGCTGTCGCTCACGATGGCTCACCTCGAGGGTGGTCAGCCGCGAGGTACGGCGGCGGTGTCGACTCGTCGAACGAGGCCGATGTCGGGCTCGAGGGTGATCAGGCTGCCATCGGGGATGGCGCTGAGGGCGTCGGCGACGCCGATGACTGCTGGGAGGCCGAGTTCGCGGGCGGTGATGGCGGCGTGGGAGAGGTAGCCACCCTGTTCGACGACCAGGCCACCGGCGATCGAGAGTGCGTAGCTGAAGGCGGGGTTGGTGGACGGCGTTATGAGCACGTCGCCGGGTCGAAGCCGCTCGAGGGCATCTGACGCGTCGCGTGCGACGCACGCGCGGCCAGTCACGGGGCTCGTGCCGATGCCGAGTCCGGTCAGTGGCTCGCTGGCCCCGTGGTAGCTGCCGTCGGCGAGGGCGAGCTGGGAGCGGATCATCAGATGGAGAGGTTCGGGGAACACCGCGAGCACTTGCGGGCCGGGCATCGGGGCCCCGAGTGAGGTCGGGGGGAGCCGCTGACTGCTCGCGGCCCGGGCAGCAGCAAGCGCCGAGATCTCGGCCGCGGCGTCTCGGCCGTCGGCGAGGAGTCCGAGGACGTCGTCGAGAGCCACCTCGACGACGTGGTCGACCTCGGCGAGTTGGCCGCGATCATGGAGACGGCGGCCCGCTTCGAGCATCGCCCGACGGAGCAGGCCTACGGTCCAGGCGCCCGTGATGCCGCCGTTGTCGTCACGCAGGCCATAGGTGAACCGGGCGTCGTCGAGCAGCCGGTCGAACTCGACGCGGTCGGCGGGCGGGAGCCCGTTCCGCAGTTCCCCGACGTCTGGCACGACGGGCGGGGTGGGCAGTGGGGTGGTGGCCAACGTGAGCACGAGGTTGGGTAGCTCGGCGAGGCATCGACCGTCGATGTCGTAGCTGGTGATGAGTCGCCAGCTGTGATGGAGCAGGAACCGGTCGAGAGCGGCGTCGATCTCGGGGCCGAGGTCGCGAACCTCGTCGAGCGAGGTGGGTGTGGTGCCGCTCTGGGCTACGACGGTGCGCACGAGATCCAGATCGGGGTCCGCGCCGGTGGATGCGGGCGAGTCGCCGACGAGTGCGGCGAGCAGATCCTTGGGCACGAGCCCGAAGTCGGCGCCGCGGGCGAGCAGCAGTCCGGTGGCGAAGAGGTCGGGACCGTGCAGCATGAAGTGGGTCCGGTAGCCCTCCTCGGCGTTGGCTTGGCACCGGCGGAGATGTCGTGTCAGCGCCTCGTCATCGAGGGCACCGGGGTCTACGGCTTGGAGAGCCAGGTTGGCTCGGGTCCACAGCGGGCGCAGCTCGTTGCGCCACACGTGGACCTCGTCTCGCCATGGTCGATCCCGCAGCACGGCACGAGCGGTCGCGCGACGACGCCTGAACGCCGGGTGGAGGCGCGTCGCCAGCCACAGCAGTGGCCGCGGCGGGGTGGACGCGCCGGCGCGGCCGATCAGGGGCACCGGCCCGAGGTACAGGTGCCCGTCGATGATCGCGGGAATCAGACCCTTGAACGGAACGCCATAGCGTGCGTAGGTCGCGGCTTGAGTCGGACCGAACGTCGAGACGTACAGGCGGGTGTACTCGGGGGTGAGGCTTCGGGGGAAGTGGTCGGACAGGAGGATCCAGGTGCCCGGCGGCGGGGCGTCCGCCGACCACGACGCAACGGACGGCACGCTCATTCCCGGCCTGACTCGCGAAGCGTGGACTCAAGCAAGACCGTCGCAGCCCAAACGACAGCGTCGGCGGCCTGCTCCACGGACAGACCTTGGCGGTCGTTCAGCTCGAGGAGCGCGAGTGAGCCACCCAGCAGCAGGCACAGGGAGATGAGGCGTTCACCGGCATCCGACCCCGGGTCGATGCCGAGTCCGGTCAGCTCATCACCGAGCCGACGCCGCCCCGCGACCAGCCGGGTAGCCCGCATCTCACGCCCCGCTGGCGAGCCGACCTGATGGCGCACCAACGGAAGGTTCTCGGCAAAGCCGTTCCACAGCGCGACGAGGTAGTCGCGAAAGCCGGGTCCGTAGAAGCGATCCGGCCGAACGGCCTCGGTGGCCGCTGCCGGGATCCAGGCCGCCGCGGTGAAGAGCTCGTCCTTGTTCGGGAAGTACCGGTAGATCGTCGCGACCGACGCCCCCGAGCGGCGCGACACCTCGGACACCGAGAGCCCCCCCGATCCTCCCTCCGCCACGAGCGCGATGACGGCGTCAAGGATCTTGCGCTCGGTGAACGCCCGCTGTTCGGCCCGCAACGACATGAGAAGGTCATACCACAATGAGAGGATCTTGTTACTTGTGTTTCAACGATGACAGAGCCAGATCGACCCACCCACCGGAGCTAGGTGGCTCGGGCATTCCTGCCGGAGTGACGCAGGGGGCATCTCGGGCATTGAGCGACGTGCGCCCCGTTGCCGATCCGGCGTTGGGTGGGGTCGAGCGATTGGCTGCCGGTGCTCAGATCGCTCGAACTTCGGCGAGCCGCTTGACTGCGTAGTCGTCGTCCCAGCAGACGGCGGCTTCCCAGGCGGCCGACGCTTGCGCGGCGATGTCGTACGCACCGTCGTCGAGGCCGGCGGCGTTGTGGGGCAGCACCAAGTCGAGGTCGGGGACGTCGACGTGCGACTCGTCCCAGTCGATCAGCGCGACCCGATCCGAGGTCATGCGGACGTTGCCAGGGTTGTTGGGGTCGCCGTGGACGACGCATGTCGGACGTCCGGTGAGCCGCGCCCACGCTGCTCGGCATCGAGCAACGCCCTCAGACGGCATCGCGTCGAGGTCGATCTTCGTCCCGGTCTCGGCGTGCAGGAGGTCGGTCGATGATCGCCAGCCCGGGCGCTGCGGCCAGCCCCGCGTCAGCCGGTGCAGCTGGCGGAGCGTGTCGGCTACGCGACGCCAGTCGGCCTCCGTCTCGGGCGGTACGCCTTCGACGTAGGTCATCACCACCAGACCGTCGGCGAACAGCCGGCCGTCCGTCGTCGGGAGCGGCACCGGCACGGTCAGACCTTCACGGTCGAGGTGTTGGAGGAGTTCGGTCTCCCATGCGAGATCAGCGTCGCCCCTGGCGCCGAGGCGACCGACCGCGAGGTGCCCGTTGACGCGCACGCTCCACACGTCGTTGGCGACTCCGCCAGCGAGCGGTTCGATGCAAGTGACGTCGTCCCCCCACTGCTCGAGTGCCTCCCATCCCACGGGCCACATCCTCGCAAAGTTCCGAACCTCGCTCGCGGCGAGCGGCCGGAGCTGCCGCGGTCAGGTCTGTGCGCTCAGCACCATCCACACCAGCCAGGCGCACAAGCCTGACGCGAGGGGTCCGACGCGGTGGGATCGAAGAGTCACACGGTGACGAGGATGCGCTGACTGGCGAAGGCGCCAATACCGATGTGGCGGCCGTTGACCTCGACGGTGGTGGTGCCGTCGGGGGAGGCGGCGGTGATCGTGCCGGTGCGGCCGGGGATGACGTCGGCCTGCTCGAGGAAATCGAGCAGACCCGGCGTGAACTCCAGCTCCTCGGGGATGCGGCTGACGGTGAAGCCGCCGCCCACGCCCACCTCGCTCAGCGGTACCGAGGGGGGCGCGTGGTAGTCGGCGCCCGGGATCGGGTTTCCGTGAGGACACGTGGTGGGGTTGCCCAGCACCCGCACCATGGCCGACTCCACCGGCTCCGAGATGATGTGCTCCCACTTGCCGGCTTCCTGATGCGCGTCGGCCCACGACAGGTCGAGGATGTCGGTGAGGAACCGCTCGGCCAGCCGATGCCGGCGCACCACGCGCTCGGCCAGCCGCTGGCCGTCCTTGGTGAGGCTGATGGCGTTGTGGTCGATGGCGACGAGCCCCTGGCTCTCGAGACGCTTGATCATCTCCGACACGGCGGGGCGCGAAACCAGGAGCCGATCGGCGATGCGAGCCTGGATGACCTCGACGTCGTCCTCGCGGAGCTCGTAGATGGCCTCGCAGTACTCCTCGAACGCCGGGTGGAACTCCGGGGTCTTGTAGTCAGCCATGGGGTGAGGCTATCGGTAGCCTCATTCGGATGGATGACCTCGACCGCCCGAAGACCTGTGACCTGTTGAACCGCGTGATGCAGGCCGAGCTGGCGGGGGTGGTGCGCTACACGAGCTACGCCCTGATCATCGTCGGCCCGAACCGATTGCCCCTCGTCGACTTCATGAAGTTGCAGGCCACCGAGTCGTTGGCCCACGCCCTCCAGGTGGGCGAGCTGCTCACTGGGCTCGACGGCATTCCCACCGTGACGATCCAGGACATCGACGGCCCGGCGCCCGGCTCGATGGCCGACGTGCTCCAGGCGAGCCTGGCCCACGAGGTCGGTGCCCTCGGTCTCTACAAGGATCTGCTCCGTGAGGTGGAGGGCAAGAGCATCTACCTCGAGGAGTTCTCGCGGTCGCAGATCGCGGCGGAGGAGCTCCACGTGATGGAGCTCCGCAAGCTCCTCCGCGACTACACCCCCGGTGCCGAGAACTCCCTCGGGGTCATGCACACGTAATCGATCCCGACTGGACTGCGCCGGGCCACCCGCGCTCCTGCTCAGTCGATTCGCAGAGCGGTGAGCTTCAGCTCTGGCGCGCTCTTCTTGGCTTGTTCTGGGGGCTTTCCGCATTCGAGCACTGGTAGGACTCGGGTCACCTCTACCTGTCCTCTGGCTTGGCCTCCCTCCCACTCGAGGGTCACCTCGGCGCTCTTCCCGTCGTCGGCGACGGTGGTCTCTGCTCGGGTGATGTGCTGCTCCAGCCAGGGCCAGCCGTGCTCCTCGAAGAGGGCTCGTTCCACGGGTTGGGCCCACATGCCCAGGCCCGTGGTGCCGCGGTCGTGGGCGGCGAGGGCGTGGACGTCGGCCGTGCGACGCACCACGCCGTCGAGAAGGTCGGCGTCGACGTAGGCCCAGGCGCGGCCGTCGGGGAGGGTGATGGCGGTGGGTGCGAAGCGGTGACCGCCGGTGTGGCTGCACCGCCACACCCGCACGTCGGTCCATCGCGCCGCCAGCTCGAGGTGCAGCAGCGTGCCCCACCGACCACAGCAGGGGTCGCGGCGCCCGTGGGCGCACACGAGCACCTCGGGGGGCGCTTCGCCGACAGCCGAGCGCCGGTGGGCGCTGTCGGTCAGCGGATCCTCGAGCAGCGTCGCGAGCAGCGCAGGGATGTCGGCCATGGGCACTCGGTGGTCGACTCCCGGGAGGTGGTTGGTGCGCACCCGCCGCCGGTGGACGACGCGCAGCAGACCGTCCGCCGCGCGGTCGGGCTGGGGCACCACGGTCATCAGCCGGGCGCCCGGGCGGGCGGCGGCCGGGGTGAGGGCAGGGATCTCGCTCACGTCGCGGGGCCACGGCAGCGGCCACTCCACGAGCACGACGGCATCGAAGGAGCCCGCCGAGCCGATCGGGTCGACGTCCTGCGCTTGGGTCCACGGAGCGCACCGGAACTCCGGATCGTGCGGGTGTTCGGGTGCCTCCACCGTGTCCGTCATCCCGGCCAGGGTACGAGGGGATGGGTGCGAGGCGGCGAGCCTCGGCTACGGTCCCCCCGCAAAACAAATCGCTCTAGGGCGGGGGAAGCCGGTCGAAGTCCGGCACTGACCCGCAGCCGTAGGCCTGTCGTCATCGCACCTCAGGCAAGTCGGAATGCCCTCCCTGAGCGCATTGGCTCCATTGAACGTCGAGGTCTGCGGATCGGGAGCCCGGGTTTGACCTCAGCCTTCGGCTGGGCCGATTCCGGGCGATGTGCGCACCTCGCCCGTCGGAAGGTCACCCCATGTCCGTTCGCTTCTTGCGCTGCCTCGCGGCGCTCCTCACCGTCACGACCCTGGTCGGCGCGATCGGGCTCGGAGCCGCTCCGGCCGCGGCGGCGGAGCCCGTGCCGCCCGCCGCCGCCGCCCTCGACTGGCTGGCCGGCGAGCTCGCCGCCAACGACGGCATGCTCACCGTCACCTTCGGCACGGACGTGTACCCCGACCCGGGTCTCACGATCGACGCGATCCTCGCGGAGCTCGCCGGGGGTCGGGCCGACGACCCGGCCGTGGTGACCGCCGTGGCCGCGGTGGATACCGCCACCTTCGACTACGTCAACCAGTCCTCCGCGTTCCCGCTCGATCGGGCCGCCAACGCCACGGCCAAGGCGCTGCTGCTCCAAGAGATCCTCGGCGCCGATCTCGGTGACAGCGTGGACCTCGAAACCGACCTGCGAGCGCTGATGGCCAACACCGGCGACGAGATCGGCCGGTTCAACGACACCGACCTGCAGGGCTACGGCAACTACTCGAACGGACTCGGCCAGGCCCTCGCCCTGTTGGCCCTCGATCGCACCACGGGCGGAGCGCCGGCCGATGCGGTCAGCTTCCTCCTCGACCAGCAGTGTTCGGACGGCAGCTTCCGGCTCTACTACTTCGGCTACGTCACGAGCTTCGATCCCTTCGAGACGGTGGGCGACCTCACGTGCGCCGACCCGGCGGAGGGCGACGTCGATGCGACCGCTCTCGCCCTCGAGGCGCTCCTCGCCGTGTCCGCCAGCCCGGCCGCCACCGCGGCTGCGGAAGACGCCACCGACTTCCTGCTCGGTGCCCAGGAGGCCTCGGGCGGCTTCAGCGGCACGGGGGCGATCAACGCCAACACCACCGGACTCGCCGCACAGGCGTTGCGGGCCGCCGGCCAGACGTCGGATGCTGACGCGGCCGCCGCGTTCCTCGCTGGTCTGCAGATGCTGGCCTGCGCCGACTTCGGGGCGCTCGCCTACGACCCAGCCACGTTCGGCTCGGGCGTGGAGGCGGATCGCGCGCAATGGATTCGGGCCACCGCCCAGGGGGTGCTCGGCCTCGGCCTTCCCAGCTACGGCACCATCGGTTCGGTCGCACCCGTGCCCGCCGGTCTGGATCCCGTCGCGTGCCCCGTCGCGGTCACCCCGACGGTGGTGACGGTCGCCGCTCCGCCTGGGACCACGCTCCCCGTCACGGGCCGCCACGCCGGGGCGGAGGCCTCGGTGGCCCTCGCCTTGCTGGTGATCGGCGGCGTCCTGGTCGGGGAAAGCCGCCGTCGCCGAGCGGCTCTCGCGGAGCGCACGTGACGTGAAGGCGGCCCTCCGGCGCGCGGCGGTGGCCCTCACGGGCCTGCTCCTCGCGTCGGGGGGCCTGGGCCTGCTGGCGGCCTCCCCGGCCGCCAGCCGGCCCACGGCCGGGGCCTGCACGGACACCGCCGGCGTGACGGTGGTGGTCGACTTCGGATCGGCCGGTGGCGGGGTGAAGACGGGCTGCGCCGCCGCTCCCCTGAAGAACGGGTTCGAGGCGCTCGTCAAGGCCGGCTTCGACATCACGAACGTGCGGAGTCAGCCCGGGTTCCTGTGTCAGATCGATGCTCGGCCCACCAGCGACTGCCGGACCGTGCCGAACGCGTCGCACTACTGGTCCTACTGGCACGCCGCCCGCGGCGGATCGTGGACCTACAGCAGCTCGGGCGCGAGCCGCACGCCCCCGGCCGGAAGTGTGGAGGGTTGGTCCTTCGGGGCCAGCCAGCCGCCCGGGGCCGCGCCCCCGGGACCGATCGTGACGACGACCACGACCCGCGCCACCTCGTCGACCACCAGTCCTCCGACCACGACGAATCCAGTCGTGACGGCCCCGGGGGCCACAACGACGTCGGTCGCCGACGACGCGACCGACACCACGGTCGCCACGGCCACCACGGCCACCACGGCGGTCGGCGAAGGTTCGGCCGTCGACCCCACCACCTCCACCCGTCGTCCGTCGTCGGACGATGCCGACACCGCCACGGAGGAGGCCACTGCCGCGAGCGCGGCCGACGAGGGCGGCGGCTCACCGGCCGGTCTGCTCGTGGCCGTTGGGCTGATCGTGGGCCTTGGATGGCTCGGAGTGGGGACGGCCCGTCGACGGGCGCGCGCCGCGGAGTCGGACGGATGAGCGCGTCGGGGCGTCTTCCCCGAGCGCTCCACCCCGGGGCCTGGTGGTTGTGGGCATTGGGCATGGCCACCGCCGCCAGCCGCACGACGAACCCGGTGCTGTTGGTGCTGATCGGTGTCGTCGTCGCTCAGGTGGTGGTGGCCCGCCGCACGGACGCGCCCTGGGCCATGGGCTTCAAGACGTACGTCTACTTGGGGCTCGTCGTGATCGCCATCCGCGTCATCTTCCGGATGCTGTTGGACGGGCAGTACGGCGCGCCCATCCTGTTCACGCTGCCCGAGGTGCCGCTGCCGGCCGCCGCCGCCGGGATCCGCATCGGTGGTCCGGTGTCCCTGGAGGGGTTGCTCGCGGCCTTCTACGACGGACTTCGCCTCGCCATCCTGCTGCTCTGCGTCGGAGCCGCCAACGTCCTCGCCAACCCCAAGCGGCTCCTGAAGGCGATGCCGGCCGCGCTGCACGAGATCGGCGTGGCCATCACGGTGGCCCTCACGGTCGCCCCGCAGCTCATCGAGAGCGGCCAGCGCGTGCGACGGGCCCGGCGGCTCCGAGGGGAGGAAGCTCGGCGCTTCCACGTCTTCCGAGAGATCGCCATCCCCGTCATGACCGACGCCCTCGACCGCTCGTTGCTGCTGGCCGCCGCCATGGACTCCCGTGGGTACGGGCGGGCCGCCAGCGTGCCGATGCGCACCCGCGCGATGACGGGCGCGCTGCTGCTGGCCGGGCTGATCGGCATCTGCATCGGCACCTACGGCCTGCTCGACAGCACCGCGCCGCGCTATCTCGGGCTTCCCCTTCTGGTCGGAGGTGCCGCGGTGGGATGGGTAGGGGTGGTGCTCAGTGGGCGGCGCGTTCCCCGCACCCGCTATCGCCCCGACCCCTGGGCGGGGCCGGAATGGAGCGTGGCGGGCGTCGGGCTGTTCGTGGCGATCGTGGTCGTGGCCGTGAGCAGCATCGACCCCACCGCACTGGTGCCTTCGCGGCAACCCCTGCAATGGCCCACCGTCCCCCCGGTGCCGGTGGTGGCGATCCTCGTGGGCGTGCTCCCGGCGTGGCTGGCTCCGCCCGTGGAGCGCGGATCGGCGCGTCAACGCGCCATCGAGCCGCGTGCGCGTGCGCTGGCCAGGGTGCCGGGGGGATCACCTGCGAGCGCGCCACGATCACCTACCCGGACGCGCCGGAACCCACGCTGCGCGACGTCGACCTGGTGATTCCCGAGGGCGAGCTGTGCGTCGTGGTCGGCCGCACCGGCGCC
>Ga0105049_10011640_pt1 | contig 10084 bp, 6 predicted proteins | sample MAT06_FD_78087 | JGI IMG/M metagenome (GOLD analysis project Ga0105049, IMG submission 78087) | Freshwater microbial communities from Lake Fryxell liftoff mats and glacier meltwater in Antarctica - MAT-06 | ecosystem: Environmental > Aquatic > Freshwater > Ice > Liftoff microbial mat | place...
ACAACCCTGGCAAAACCAAAGCCAAAACCGGTAACTGTTAAGGAAGACGATGAAACGATTGATCTTCTACCCACTAAGTTTCTAGATTTATTAGTGCTTCCGGAAGGCCCTGTAGCTGAAGGCCAAAGTTTCAAAACCAGAATGTATGATACGGAAATTACCGAAACCGTTACAGACTTCAGTAATCAGATAGCCAATATTAAACTCCAGATAAAATCATTTCTCAATTCCGGAAAATTTGAAAAGGATGCTAAAAAAATGGCTGGAGACACCGAAGAAGATGAAAAAGATGGGATGGGAATGGATTCTGATATGCCCGAAGATATGTTCCCTGGTGCAGGGAAAGGGGAACAAACCCCTGAGATTGGCCAGGAAATGACAGGAGACATCAAACTCCTTTTTGATAATGGAAAAGGGATGATTAAAGAAATGAGTGGTGTTCTCAATTCAAAAATGAATATGATGGGAACCGAAATGACAACTAAATCAACTGTAAGAATGACTCCCGTTCAATAACGAAGAATTCAATGGATAAACCGGAATTGTTTGAAGCAAAAGTTTAGAACGAATTTATTTCATAGAGCTTGAGAAGATTTCAGTATCACTTGAAACAGCATTCAAAAAAAATGCTGAAATCTTTTCCCGTTTCTGAATGAAATTTCAGAGGAATCAACCTTCTTTGCGGCCTTTCAGAAAACTAATTAATACCCGATGAAAATCATCGTTCCAATGGCCGGTCTTGGAAAAAGAATGCGGCCTCACACGTTAACAGTACCTAAACCTCTTATTCCTATTGCAGGAAAACCAATTGTTCAAAGACTGGTAGAAGACATCGCAAAAGTTTGCGGTGAACCAGTAGAAGAAGTCAATTTTATCATCCACAGTTCCTTTGGTAAGGAAGTAGAAAACAGGCTAATAAAAGTGGCTGAATCGGTTGGGGCCAAAGGTCTGATAAGCTACCAGGACACACCTCTTGGAACTGCGCATGCCATTTTATGTGCCAAAGAATCGCTATCCGGAAATCTGGTCGTTGCATTCGCCGATACGCTGTTCAAAGCAAACTTTACACTTTCAAAAGGCCACCCGAATACCATTTGGGTGCAGAAAGTAGAAGACCCAAAACCCTTTGGTGTAGTGAAACTGAACGGGCAAAATGAAATCACTGATTTTGTTGAGAAACCTGAAACTTATGTTTCTGATCTGGCCATTATTGGAATTTACTATTTTCAGGATGGAATTCAGCTTAAAAATGAAATCCAATACCTCCTTGACAATGATATCAAAGACAAAGGGGAATACCAACTGACCAATGCGCTTGAGAATATGAAGAACAAGGGGGTTGTATTTGTTCCTGGCCAGGTAGATGAATGGCTGGATTGTGGAAACAAGAATGCTACGATTTTTACAAATGAGCGGTATCTCACCTACTTACCTGCTTCTGAATTAGTATCTGGTAATTCCAAAGTGGAGAATTCTGTATTGATTCAACCAGTATATATTGGCGAAGGAGCAGTGGTTAAGAATTCTGTGGTTGGACCTTATGTTTCTGTTGGAAAAAAATCAATCGTCGAAAATTCTGTCCTTTCTTCCTGCATTTTACAGGAAAATGCGAAGGTGAAAGACGCAAATCTCCGAAATTCAATGATCGGAAATCATGCTGAAGTAAAAGGCAAAGCAGCCGATCTTAGCTTAGGAGATTTTAATGTAATTCACATTTAAAGTTTCTACCGGCCAGATTCCAATAAATAGAAATACTATTTTAATAGTGAGGAGGTCGTTTGACAAAATGGCCTCCTTTTTTTATCCACTATCCAATTGAAATTTTAATCGAATGGGTCAAATCGTACAAAATATGCGCATTTTAGCAGCCATAGCAATGTTTGGAGTTTCAATCACCCTTCATTCGCAACCCAAACTCAAAAAAATCTGGTCTTCCGATACGACGATCCGAACACCAGAGTCTGTTTTGTTTGACCCGAAAGAGAAACTACTTTGGGTTAGTTGCATTGATGGGAATTCATCGGAAAAAGATGGCAAAGGACAGATTGCACAATTGCGAACCAATGGCCGGATTATAGACAAAGAGTGGATAACCGGATTAAATGCTCCAAAAGGATTGGCCCGATCCGGAAACTTTTTATATGTGTCAGACATTGACGAACTGGTTGTGATTGATATCGGTAACCGAAAAATTGACAAGAAAATACCGATTGAAGGTGCCAAATTCCTGAATGATGTCAGTGTGAACACATCGGGTGATGTTTTTATTTCAGATTCAAAAACCGGAAAAATCCACCGGTACTCTAATGGCAGTATTCAAACCTGGATGGAGGATCTGAAAGGTCCGAATGGAATATTGTGCATCAAAAACGATGTATTTATTCTGGCTTCCGGTTCATTGCTGGTGGCTGGGGAAGACAAACAAGTTAAGATCCTTTGTGAAGGATTGGATAAAAGCACGGATGGAATAGAGCAAACAAGTTCAGGGGAATTCATCGTTTCCTGTTGGTCCGGAGCAATCTATTTCGTTGACAAATCCTGGAAGGCAAACCTCGTGCTCGACACAAGACCTGTGAAAAGAAATACGGCAGATATTGGGTTCGATCCTGAAACGTCTACTGTTTTTGTACCTACTTTTTTTGGAAATCAAGTTGAAGCATACACGCTGAAATAGATAATTAAATGATGCAAAAGACAATTTCTTCCACCGATAAAATTGCCATATTCGGTGCCGGGCTGGTTGGATCTTTACTGGCTATTTTTCTGGCGAGGAAAGGTTTTAAGGTTGAAATTCACGAAAAGCGGCCAGACTTACGATTTAAATCCTTTGCCAATTTACGATCCATTAATCTGGCGCTCAGTCACCGCGGATGGAAGGCATTGGAATCAGCCGGTTTGGCCGATTCTCTTAAGGAGCTTGTGATGCCCATGTTCGGAAGAGTTGTTCACCCTGAAAATGGCGAAACTTCTTTTGCCCCGTACGGGGCAAAAGATCAGGCTATTTATTCCATTTCAAGATACAAACTGAATTGCTTTTTGCTGGACGAGGCGGAGAAATTTCCAGGAATAAAAATCTATTTCGAAAGCAAAGCAGAAAAATTTTCTTTCGACAAATCATTGTCTTATGTATCAGATGTTGAAGGACTTAGACATAGAATTGAAGCCGATGCTTTTATAGGCTCAGATGGTGCTTTTTCCGCTCTTCGGTATGAAATGATGAGGGAGGATAAATTTTTTTACCAGCAGCATTATATAGAGCATGGTTATAAGGAATTTACGATACACCCCTCTCCTTCCGACGATTGGGCTACCCGCAAAGATGGGCTTCATATCTGGCCAAGGAAGTCGTTTATGATGATAGCTTTACCCAATCAGGACAAGACATTTACAGCTACCTTGTTTTATCCATTTCACGGGAAATCATCTTTTGATACAATTAAAGAGACAAATGAAATCAGGGACCTGTTTGAAACCGAGTTCGCAGACCTCATTCCTTTGATACCCGATTATGTGCAACAATTCCAGAATCATCCGGTTGCTTCTTTGGTAACCATCCGATGTGCACCCTGGAATAACAATAATTTCCTCCTGATAGGCGATGCGGCGCATGCGATCGTACCTTTTTATGGACAAGGAATGATTGCCGGTTTTGAAGATTGTAGAATCCTAATGGAAATGATTGACCAGTTCACAACCTGGGAATCTTTATTTAATGCATTCACAAAGGCTCGACAACCCGATGCAGATGCCATCAGTCAATTGGCACTGGATAATTTTATTGAAATGCGGGATTTAGTTTCCACACCGGAATTTCAATTGAAAAAAAAGCTGGAAAGTCTATTGTTGCAAACCGGCATTCTAAACTGGATTCCGTTGTACTCGATGGTCACTTTTTCGGATATGCCCTATTCTGAAGCGTACAGGCTTGGCAAGCGCCAAAACGCCATTCTTGAAAAGATACGGGCAGCAGAAAACTGGAACTTGCTTGCTCCCGAATCATGGGGAGAGAAATTGCTCTTCCATTACCATAAGTGGAAAGATATGTAACCCATTAATTTTAATAGAGGCAGACCAAAACACAGGTTAAAAAACTGCATATTTCTTAAAAAACAAACACTGGTTTTGAATTGCCTTGGTCTTTCGTCAAATTTGGCTTTTTCCAGCGTCAATTCGAAATTCCTGTGAACCAACTCAGAATTGGCAACAGAAAAAACCAATTTATTCGGACTACCAACGACACCCTACGTATTATGACAATCAAAGAGCAAGCCGAAGAACAGGCAACTAACCCCCTCACAAAGTTTGTAGAAAGGGTACTTTCTTATACGAAAGGAAAAAACCCAGAGAAAGTAAACAAGTCGATTGATGAATCCGATTTCATCAGCCGCGATTTGAGTTGGCTCCAATTTAACTTCAGGGTGTTGGATCTGGCTAAAAGTGAAAAGCGAAATCTTTTTGAAAAGCTAAAATTCCTAGCCATTACCGCATCCAACTTTGATGAATTCTTTATGATCCGAATAGGATCTCTCTATAACTATCTTGATTTTGGAAGGGAAAGAATGGACTACTCCGGCTTACGGGAAACCCAATTTAAAAGCACTCTTTTCACTGAAAGCCAGGAGTTTTACAATGCACAAAGTAATTTATACAACAATGAGTTAAAACCACTTTTTAAACAAAACGGGTTTGAAATTGTAGGGATCGATGATCTGAAAGACAGCGAAAAAGAGAAAGTATTTGACTATTTCAACCGGACAGTACATCCCATGCTCACACCTATGATGCTGGATGTGTACCACACCTTTCCGATTGTGCTCAATAAAACGCTGACGTTTGGAGTGATTACCCGAATGGAAGACAATCCCAAAAACCCGTTGCGATTATCCTTTGTACAGGTACCACAGAATCTCACCAGATTTTTTGAAGTACTCCGTGGTGAACATAAAATCCTATTGCCTATCGAAGAAATAATCAGGTGGCAGATGGATAAACTATTTCGGAACATTGAAATAATAAGCATCAATTTATTCCGCGTTTTACGAAATGGGGATATTTCCATTGAAGAAAGTGATGATGTAGAATCTGATCTGGTGGATGAAGTGAGGCGACAATTAAGTAATCGAAAAACCGGTCGTGTAGTTCGGGTGGATGTAGAAAACAACTACTCGGCCTACATGATGAAAATATTGAAAGAACGCTGGGATATTGATACAGATAACATCTTTGTTACTAATAATATTCTTGATTTCACTTCATTATGGCAAATCATCAACCACCCGGATTTTAAAGACAGAACCCCAATTTCTCCTCTACAGGTTCCTCCGCTTTTTTTCCCGAAAGAAGGACGGAATGTAGGAATATTCGACATTCTTAAGAAACAGGATATCCTCCTTCATCATCCGTTTAACAGCATGGAGCCGGTTCTCCGGATGCTGGAAGAAGCAGCTACAGATCCGTATGTTCTTTCTATAAAGTTAACAATTTACAGGTTGGCAAAAAACAGCCGGATTATTGATGCCTTGTTAAAAGCGGCAGAAAATGGAAAGTATGTATCCGTTTTGTTTGAAGTAAAAGCAAGGTTTGATGAAGAGAATAACATCAGGCAGGCACAGAGACTACAGAAAGCGGGATGTTTTGTAATTTATGGACTAGGTAGCTATAAAACGCATACTAAACTTTGCCTCATTGTTCGGAAAGAAGAAGATAAAGTAACCCGGTTTGTTCATTTGGCAAGTGGTAACTACAATGAAGAGACTTCAAAAATTTATACTGACATCGGTCTTTTGTCTTCAAAAGAAGTGTATGCAAGTGATGTTTCAGAATTTTTCAATGTAATCACCGGTCACAGTAAGCCAGACAGATATGAATATCTGATTACTTCCCCCAGAGATATGCGAAATCAATTGATTGGCATGATACGGCATGAAGCGGATAATGCGGGAAAGGGCCTCCCAAGTGGAATAGTTTTGAAAATAAACTCCCTTGAAGATCAAAGCAGTATTGAAGAATTGTATAAAGCCAGCCAGGCAGGTGTACCTGTAAAACTGATTGTACGGGGGATTTGCTGCCTCCGCCCCGGAAGAAAAGGTCTGAGTGAAAATATAACCGTGAAATCCATTGTAGGCGATTTTCTTGAACATACCAGACTGTATTATTTCAATAACGCAGGCTCTCCGAAAGTATATGGTGGTAGTGCCGACATGATGAACCGTTCTTTCGACCGAAGGCTTGAATCTTTGTTCCTGCTGATAGACGAATCATTGCTTCGGCAAGTGGTAACCATTTTACACTATAACCTCAAAGACAATGTGAATAGCTACGATATGACCGAAGATGGGTCCTACGTTAAATACCAGCTTCTGGAAAATGAACAGGAAATCAATATTCACAAGCTGTTTTATAATTTCGCCGAGCAGAATCTGATCAAAGGATGTCTCTTTTAAGCATTTAGGCATCCTTTTTTCAAAATAAAATCTGGTTTCAATTTAAATTTATTGAAATTCTTTCCAGGAAATCTGTCCCGTTTTTTCGATAGCCATTGGCAGGTACAAATTAAAAAAAGCCTTCTTTTGCATTGACACAAAGAACAATCTATTACTTCTTTACCCGAAATGCCACCTTTATTGAGAAGGACCTTAGCATGCTCAGGGAAAAATACCGGGTAATTACCTGCGCATTTCCTGAGGCAGAAAAGTGGAAAACTCCTCTCCTGTTTATAAAGCAAATAGTGTTTCTATTGAAACATATATCATCCTGGAAATCGGCTACTACCATTTGCCAGTTTGCCGGATACCATAGTTTTATACCTTGTTTGTGGGCCTGGATTGCGGGTAGGCCGTCTATTATAGTGGTTGGAGGAACGGATTGCGTTTCCTTTCCATCTTTAAAATATGGCCATTTTCAAAATCCACTGCTCGCCCTTTTTACGAAACTCTCGTATCGGTTTGTAAAAACGGTGTCAGCGGTCCATCACTCTCTTTTTTTAAGAAATAATCCATATGCTGGCGAGAAAGAAAGGCATCAAGGAATTCTACATTTTATGCCTTCCGCTGATTTTAAACAGAATGAGATACCGAACGGTTTTGATATCGATTGGTTTAAAATTCTTACTCCCTTTGAAGAAAGACCTAACTACAGTTTCATTAGTATTTCAGTTTCACTGGATGATCCTATCCGGCTGAAGCTCAAAGGAATTGATTTGATCCTGGAATTAGCCAATCGACTGCCTCAAGCACAGTTTACTCTTATAGGAACGAAACCCAATCCAATGATTAAAGTGCCGCAAAACGTGCATTTGGTGCCCTATGTTCCAAACCCGGAACTGAAAAACCACTACAATAAAAACAGGTATTATCTCCAGCTTTCCATTTCAGAGGGATTTCCAAATGCATTGTGTGAAGCCATGGCTTGCGGTTGCATTCCCATTGTATCTGACGTAGCAAGCATGCCCCAAATTGTTGGCGAATCCGGTTCTGTTCTTAAGCATCGGGATGTTGAAGAATTGGCATCCATCATTTCGGATCGACTTCAAAAGCAAAATGAATCAGAAATTTCACAGGCGGCATCCCTATCTATTTCAGAACGATATTCCTGGAACCGTAGAAAAAAAGAACTTTGGGAAATGATAGAAAAGGGTTGACAGAGCTTTTAATGAGACTGAAATTCCTTTAAAACTTATACCTTACCTGCAAGACCACATCCGTCCGATGATTGGCTTTGATTTCTTCAAGAGCCGATCCAATCGTCTTCTGATCTTTCTGAAATGTTCTTGCTATGCGAAACCAAATATCAATTTTGCGTGTTGGGCTAAATTGAATCAAACTGTATACCCTGGTTCCCCGACCGTATAAAGCAGGGATAGAAAAGGCATACAAAACATTTTTCTCGTATAGATATTGTCTTGTGTTATAATCATCTGTATCAAAAATACTGAACCGGTTGCTGATGCTGAATTTACCAAAATCGAAATTGATGTCCTGAGAAAGAGATATTCCGTTGGTTGTATTACCTCCCCTCTCCTGATACCAGCGGCTTCCCTGAACACGTGTTCGAAACGACATCCAGGTAGTGGCTTTGGCATCAGCCTGAATCACCCAGTTTTTGCGATGTGTAGGTGTAAGAAAATCGGAATTGGTCGTATTTGAGGATAGATTTCTCAGTTTAGTTTCATCCCGGTATTGAACGAACATAGACATGGTTTTAGATGGAGAATAAGTAAGCCTTGCCAGATATTCCTGCCCACCTCCCGGGCCATCAGCCTGATAGCTCAAATAAGGAAAAACAAACCGATCGTAGTAAAAAGCCGCTTGCCACTTTGGATGGAACCGGTATTTTAATCCCCAATACACTCCCTTTTCATTCATATACCGGGTAGCTTCTCCAAAACCATTGCTGTAAAACGCATGATAATCACGCGAATAATCACGCAACACCATACTCATATCTATGCCCCGGCCCAAACTTCCAACCAGGCCAGCAACAGCTGCATGACCTCCTCCTTTACTCAATGCAGCTTCACCGAAAAAGGAAAAATTCTGATAATTATATTGTCCACTTACGCTAAGGTTTTGATTTTGATCCCCATTGAAATCAAACTGATTATAGATACTTGGTCTGCGGATGATGGGATACTGGTATTTCAAGGCGGTTCCCAAAACTCCAAACTCATATTTACCGGTTGGTTCTTTGTACACCGTGGCTACAGTCAACATAGTTTCTCTGTTAGTTTGACGGCTGTTAAGCTCCGTTTTAGTTCTATGGAAACCAGTAATATTAATTGAAGATGCGTAGCTCTCGATAAAATCATTATCAATTGTATCTTCACCGGATTGTACATTTCCATCCACGTATTTTTGGCTTCCTAAAACAGTGACCTCTACGTTTTTCAAAGACATAGTGGCACCAGCGCCTCTGAAAAACATACCTTCGAGAACTGATGTGTAAGGCCTTAATCCAAGACTGGATCTACGGACCGTGTTCACGGGTTCTGCCCCTTTTCCAACCGCAAAGCCTGCGGAATAAACCAGCCCCTGACCAAACATAAACTGGTAATCCCCAAAAACTATCTTTCTGAAAATGCCTTTATTCTCCAGCATCACATGGGCCGACCAGAAGTCCATACCATACTGACTGTTAGACGGATTCCATGAAAACTTTTCACCTGGATCCTTTTCCGTCGTAAACCCAACACTAAAGTCTTTAGGATGGCTGATCCGGTACCTTGCAAACAGTTTATTTTTATCGCCGAGATATCTTGAAGGAATATTTCCTGAAGGATCTGGAATTGCATTGGTATACCCTTTTTGTTGTTCTACTGTCCTGCTTGCACGAACGATAAGGCTGTTATTCTTTTCTTCTTTAAGACGTTTCCATAATCCTTTATTATCCTGGCTCTGCGGTGTTTCATTGACAACCGCAAATGGTAACAACGAATAAATTGTAGGCAGATCAAATGATGGAATTGCCTGAAGCTCATAAATAGAAAGCAGCTTGCCTGTTTTCTGGCGATGTTTAAGAAATTCCTGAACCTGTTGTTCGCTCAGGATATAGGTGTTACGCAATTCTTCCGGACTGGCATTATTCAAATCAATGGGGTTGGAATAAAGCAAAAGCAGTTGTTCATACAGATCTTCATAATTAGCATCTGAACTCTGAAGATTAAAGAGTTTTTCTATGAAATCCTCAACCTGAATTTCCGGTTTAGGATAGGTTTGGGCACCTGATTTAAGTGATAAAACCAATCCTAAAATAAGAACACACAAGATTCTCCGGATCATTTGTCAATATTTGTTGTCTTAGTTCCCTTGTTTTCATTCTTATCTTTCCCAATGTGGATTTGAAGTCCAATGCTCTGGCTCCAACCCAATTGAGGGTGATTTGAAAAACCGTAATCCAACTGAAGATCCCTCCATTTAAATCCGATTCCTCCGGTTGCAACCTGAACCTGCGTAGTGAATCCTGTTCTAAGCCAAAGATTGGGTCTCAATTCATATTCAACCCCCGCTTTTACCATCGCTTTCTGGTCCAGGTCTTTTTGAACTTCAGTTAGTAGAAGGACGGACTTTACAGGTGAGAATGAGATACC
>Ga0105049_10011641_pt1 | contig 10083 bp, 6 predicted proteins | sample MAT06_FD_78087 | JGI IMG/M metagenome (GOLD analysis project Ga0105049, IMG submission 78087) | Freshwater microbial communities from Lake Fryxell liftoff mats and glacier meltwater in Antarctica - MAT-06 | ecosystem: Environmental > Aquatic > Freshwater > Ice > Liftoff microbial mat | place...
GCAAAAGCTGCTCCCCCTCGCTGCCAAGCTCCAGCTTGGCCGCGAGTGCCAAGCTTGGGAACGAGTTCAACGCATTGCTTTCACTTTGCGGTCACACCCGGCAGGTGTGACCCACGGTGTGGCTTACCGTGGGTCACTCTTGCCGAGAGTGACTTTGCACTGCATAAACTGCTCCCCCTCGCTGCCAAGCTCCAGCTTGGCAGCGAGTGCCAAATCGGAACAGTGTAGAACGGCACACCGTGCCGTTTTCCTCGGCACGGTATGCCTAGCTACACCGAACGCTAGCGGACCGTCATGAAGCGCCCGACGGCTTGATTCTCGACCTGGGCCTGCCGACAGGTTTTCCACCGCGCTGCAACCGTCCCTTTCGAATCGAGACACATTTCTTACCCGTTGCTTTCACCCGGTCTTTACCGCATCTTCATCATCCAAAAAAAATTTCTGAAGTTCTAAAGCGTTTTCGAATTTGACTTCAGAGCTAGCATTCATAGAATCGCCAACCGTCGAGCCAACCGGCTGGAAGCGATCGCTGAAAGACAGAAACGAGCCTTAACGGTTCCTTGAGTCGTTTTAATGCTCGCTAAACTTCCGTTAGCAAAGACATCAGGCAGGATGGTTCCTGTTTGGAAAGGAAACCACAAGCGATTGATAGTCGCTTGAGGACTCGCATGGTTTAGGAGTTTGCGATGAAACTAGCGCACGAAGTTGCTAAGTTCGATGATTCGATCGCCCATTCGGTCGAAAACACTTTGCGCCAGCGGATTGGCCTTGAGAGAATGGATCTTTGGTTTGGTGGTGGTGCGAAATGGTCACAAATCGGTCATAATGTGATCGGGATCGAGGTTGCCAGCTCGTTCATTGCCGATTGCGTTTCGAAAATGTTTCGAGATGATCTTCAAGCGTCGGTTGCGGAAGCTGCTGGTTCCGAGTTCGGTTTTCAAATCCTGGTCGCGCCGGAAACAGTAGAGAATCCCTCGGCCTCCAGAAGTGCTCCCAATCCATCCTCGCAAAACGCGTCGAATGTTTCCACCTCGAAGGCCACTTTGATCGCAACCGCAAGCACCACGAACAAAGCCTCGCACTCGGCTCTTGCCAAGCAAGACCATAAGGAGCCCGCACGCACCGGTTCGGGTCCAGCCCTAAAGCTACGGGTCGCAAACGAAACCGTTGGCGGTGGAATGGAACGTCCACTTTCGAACTTGGGCGAATCCCAGTATCCGGTCGAACTACAAGTCGACCGGTTGATGGAGCTGAGGCGGGAGAACGAAAAGCGGTGGGATGAATTCGTCCTTGGAGATCACAATCGCTTGGCTTACACGGCCGCTCAAATGGTCTTAGAACGCCCTGGCCAAATCAATCCGCTTCTCATTCACGGACCGAGCGGGACGGGAAAGAGCCACCTCGCCATCGGACTAGCTCACAAGCTGCGTTTGAGCCATCGCATGCGGAGGGTGTTGGTCCTGACAGCAGAGCAGTTTACTATCGAGTATACCGAAAGCGCTCGAGGGGGCGGCTTCGCCAACTTTCGTCGCAAGTATCGGGATGTTGAGGCGTTGATTCTCGATGATATCCAGTTCTGTTTGGGCAAAGCAGGCACACTCGTCGAACTTCGGAACACCATAGACATGTTGCTTCGCGATCGTCGTCAAGTCGTTTTGGTTGCCGATCGAGGTTTGAATGAGCTATCGGGATTGGGGGCCGATCTTTATGCGCGTCTGTCGGGTGGGATGGCCTGTTGTATTGACCCGCTCGATGCGGTATCGCGAGGCGAAGTTCTGAAACGCATGTGCCTCAAATCGAATTTCCAGCTCTCCGAGGAATGTATGAAAGCGTTGGCTAGCCAGTGCAGCGGGGATGCTCGTATTTTGCAGGGTGTTTCGCATCGCTTGATCGCTCAGCAACGCCTCGTCGGCCGGCCCTTGACGGACGACGAAGCAATCCGTTGCACATTAGACCTGATACGGGCCAGCCAACCGGTTGTTCGCATGACCGATATCGAAAAGGTCGTTTGCGACGCGTTCGGTCTGGAAGAAAAAATTCTGCGGGCAAAGAGCAAGTGTCAGAATGTGAGCCAACCCCGCATGTTAGCTATGTTTCTGGCCCGAAAGTACACCCGGACCGCGCTGTCGGAGATCGGTGAATACTTCGGAAAGCGTCAGCATTCCACCGTGATTTCGGCACAGAAGAAAGTGGAGAGCTGGCTGGAGTTAGACGAATGGATCGGTTGCGGTCGCGGTCAAATCGCGGTCCGCGATATCCTTAAAAACCTAGAAGCTACTCTGCAGGTCGGCTAGTGGTTCGTCAAACTCTAGTTTTAGGAGTACGAAGCTCGGGGGGCATCACGCTCTGCGTGATGTCCGGAACCGGCCTTCGCTTGCCATGCTCGACTACGTAGAACTCCAGTGCAAATCCAACTTCTCTTTTTTAGAAGGGGCATCGCATGCGCACGAGCTATGCGAACAAGCCCTCGAACTTGGTTACCGCGGCATTGCCATTACCGACCGCAACACACTTTCCGGTGTTGTTCGAGCTCACACGGCTGCTCGGGATCTCCAGATCCCATTTATTGTCGGTAGTGAGATTCATCCCGTCGATGGCCCTCCAGTTGTTTTGTGGCCTACCAGTCGGATCGGATATGCAAATTTATGCCGATTGCTTTCCATCGGTCGTCTGCGGGCCGAGAAAGGGACATGCACCCTTTCGTGGTACGACATTGCTCAACATCATGGCGAACTTTTAGCTGGCTTCGTTCCGCGATTGCCCGATGCTCCTTCGGTATCACCCAGCGCCCATCGATTCTCCATCGATCCGAATGTCCCACTTCCAATCCAGCCGATTCCCTCGAAGCCTTGGAGCAAAGTGGGTTACGATTTTGATGGGAAGGAGTCCGCACCGTGGGTCGATTGGCTGCGCGACTTTCGCGAGCTCTTCGGCGACCGAGGCTACTTGATCGCTAGTTTGCACCGAGGGGTGGACGACACCTCCGCGCTCGCGAGATGGATGGCTATTGGGCGAGAATCCGAAGTCCCGCTACTTGCCACGGGGGACTGCCTCTACCATAAGCCTGAACGAATGATTCTGCACGATTGCCTGTCTGCCATAGCTACGGGCACCACCATTGATGCGGTCGCGCCATCGAGACCCATGAATGCCAGCTACGCGATGCGGAGCTTGACCGAAATACGAGGCCTGTTTCGAGGCTGTCCCCAGGCGCTCGCCAGAACCTGCGAAGTCGCCGAACGCATCCAATTCTCGCTCTCATCCCTCCGTTACGAGTATCCGACGGAAGCAGCTCCGGACGGGATCGCGGCGATCGACTACTTGAAACAGCTCGCCTGGAAAGGGGCCAAAGAGCGCTATCCACGAGGTGTTCCGAATTCTGTCATCGCGATGCTCAAGCACGAATTCTCGATCATTGCCGATTTGCGATACGAAACCTACTTTCTGACGGTGTGGGATCTAGTTCGGTTCGCCCGTTCTCGCAATATCCTATGCCAGGGTCGCGGTTCGGCAGCCAACAGCGCCGTCTGCTATTGCTTAGGCGTAACCAGTGTGGATCCTAGCCAATACGATCTGCTATTTGAGAGATTCATCAGTCGCGAAAGGAATGAAGCCCCAGATATCGATGTCGATTTTGAACACCAACGTCGCGAAGAGGTTATTCAGTATGTGTACGAAAAGTACGGTCGTCATCGCGCTGGTATGACCGCAACGGTGACTACTTATCGACTTCGCTCCGCTGTTCGGGATTGCGGCAAAGCCATCGGACTTTCGCAGGATCGCATCGACTCCTTATCCAAGATCGTCGAGGGGCGTGGAGGCCCCGAGTCGATCGAGGAACGCTGTTCCGCGTCTGGAATCGACCCCAAGTCCGACGTAGGCGCTCGCTACATTTATCTGGTGCAATCAATTTTGGGCTTCCCCAGGCACCAGTCCCAGCACACGGGCGGAATGGTGATGACCCAAGGTGCATTGCATGAGCTATGCCCCATCGAGAACGCCGCTATGCCAGGCCGCACAATTATCCAATGGGACAAGGACGATCTGGACGAGCTCGGCATACTCAAAGTCGATTGCTTGGCGTTGGGAATGCTTTCGGCTATCCACCGTAGCCTCGATTTGATTGGCGACCACTACCAGCGACCGTTGACATTGGCCTCGATTCCTGGCTCGGACTCCAACGTCTACGACATGATCTGCAAAGCGGATACGGTGGGCGTGTTTCAGATCGAGAGCCGAGCTCAGATGAGTATGTTGCCTCGATTGAGACCTCGTTGTTTTTACGATCTGGTGATTGAGGTTGCGATCGTGCGACCAGGTCCCATCCAAGGCCAAATGGTGCATCCCTATTTAAAGGCTAGGCAGTCTGGCATACAGCCCGAATACCCCACCGAAGCCATCGCGAAAGTGCTTCGGAAAACGATGGGTGTGCCATTGTTTCAAGAGCAGGCGATGAGGCTAGCTGTGGTAGCGGCCGGCTTTACCCCGGGCGAAGCAGACCAGTTGCGAAGAGCCATGGCGGCTTGGCGTCGGCCGGGAGTGATCGACAAGTTTCGAAAGAAGCTGATCGATGGAATGCAAACGAATGGCTTGGACGAACTCTTCGCCGAGCGCGTCTTCAATCAGCTGCGAGGCTTTGGTGAGTATGGGTTTCCCGAATCGCATGCTGCAAGCTTTGCATTGCTCGTCTACGCCTCGTGTTGGATCAAGTATCATTATCCTGAAGTTTTTTGTTGCGCCCTGCTGAACAGCCAACCGCTCGGTTTCTATGCGCCAGCCCAATTGATCCAAGACGCACAACGGCATCAAGTGATAGTCTTGCCGTCGGACGTCAACGCCAGCGATTGGGACTGCACTTTGGAGTCGACGCATTCGGGTTCATCCGGGGCTAGCAACTCGAACCGGCTGGCGATTCGGCTAGGGTTGAGAATGATTCGCGGTCTGCGGGCCGAGGATGCGGACCGAATTGTAGCTGCCAAAGCGACTGGAGTTGCATTCCAGGATCAAATCGATCTGGTTCGTCGAGCGGGATTGACGCAGGCCTCGTTAACGATTCTGGCCGACGCCGGGGCGCTCGAATCGTTGTCCGGTGACCGCCGGGCAGCCTACTGGCAGTCCCTCGCGCAGGAACGAACGCAGGTAGCGATGCCGCTATTTGATGCATGCGGATTGGAGCAGGACGAACCGATTCCAGAAAGTTTGGTTCGCATGAGCCCGCTCGAGGAGGTTTATTCGGATTACGCCACGACCGGGCTTTCGCTCAAGGGGCATCCGATCGATTTCTATCGCGAGCAACTTGCGGAATTGCGAGTCACGACCGCAAGCGAATTGGAGCAACAGCCGAACGGTCGGTTCGTGCGCGTGGCCGGCCTCATATTGCTCAGGCAGCGACCGGGTACGGCCAAGGGGATTACCTTTGTCACGATGGAGGATGAGACGGGTTCGATCAATTTGGTCATCCGACCCGAGACTTGGAAACACTACTACATGCTGTGCAAACAGTCCAACGCTTGGCTGGTTCATGGGATACTAGAGAACCGTCAGGGGGTCATTCACGTTTTGGTTGGACGGGTCGAAGATTTGCAAACGATCATTCGACCGATCGATATTCGGTCGCGAGACTTTCGTTGAATGTTACGCAATCCCTATGGGAAAGTCGGTTTGCGTTTTTCGGTAAAGGCTGCCAGACCTTCACTTGCTGCGCTGGTGCTGCAGGCGGTAGCCATCATGGCAGCGCCGCTCACCAATTGCGTGATCAGCGACTCGCCGATCATTTCGTTGAGCAGCCGCTTGCTCATTTGAACCGACTCTGCAGCGCTGCTGCTGATCTTGGTTGCCAAGTCATGCCCTTTGGCCCATATCAACTCCGAAGCGACCAAATGGTGCACAAGTCCAACGCGATGCGCTTCGGAGCCATCGATCGATTCGGCCCCTAGCAACATCCTGGCTGCGACGCCAGCGCCGCAACGGAAAGAAAGTAGAGGAGCTACCAAGCCCGATATTAAACCATGTTTGCAAGCGGGTAACTCAAATCGGGCTCGTGGACTGGATACCACCAAATCGCTAGCCAACACCAGGGCCATTCCCATCCCCAAGACTGGTCCATCGATCGCGGAAACGATCGGTTTAGGAAAGCGAAGCATGACTTCTATTAAATCTTGCAATTCGGTGGCGACTTCCTGCCACTGTTCGTAAGGATCATTAACTTTGGCAATCGCATGCCATTCCTTGAGATTGACTCCCGAACAAAACGTTTCACCTGAGGAGGCCAAAATGATAGCCCGAACCGATTTTTCCCGATGAAAATCGTTGAACGTTTGAATGAGGTCCGCAACCATGCTGCGGGAGAGTGCATTGTGCGTAGCGGCATGATCGAGAATGATCGTGCCGCTCGGGGGTTGCTTGCGTTGTTTAAGCATATTTTCTTAAGGAAACGTGTGGACTCTCCTAAACAGAGACTTCGCTCGGAATGGTGTATCCTGCCCGATAGTCCCGAGTCAACATCGCGTTTGCCTTCGGATTGTTCGGGAAGGTTTCCGAAACGGGATCGAAACCGAGCCGGGGACCGACGAGCATCTTGCAGTCTTCGAGATTGTTGGCTTTCAAGTGTTCGGCGGTACGTTCCCAGCAGGCTTTCATGTTTTCTGGTCCTTGGAAATCTTTGAGCTTGTCCGCGATGTCCCGCGATGCCACTTCGGTTCCCATCCGCAAAGAAATGTTGGCCAGATGGCAAAGTGCGCTGGAAAGATGTCCGTCTTCGACATCGGCATTCAGGATTTTGTGATCCCGTTTGCGAACGGCATCTTGAAAGTTCCGATAGTGGTGGCCATCACCTCCTCCATTAAATTGTTTGACTGGTTTGCCCTCCAGATCGAATATCGTCCCTTGTTCGTAGGTCGTCATGACGAGGTAGCCTTTGGTGCCCTCTACAATGATGCCAACCCTCGCACCCTTGTAGTCAGTGGTTTCTAGACCCCGCACTTCGAAGACCAATTGCTTGGCACCATAATCATGGACCGCTATTTGGGTATTGGCCGTTTCGCCGGCATCCTCGTAACCCAGTCTTCCGCCCAATGAGAAAGTGCGTTCGCAGAGTCGATTTTCATTGAGTGCCCATCGGCACAGATCCATTTGGTGGATACCTTGGTTACCCAAGTCGCCATTGCCGTAGGCCCACTGCCAGTGCCAGTCGTAATGAAACCTTTCTCGTGTGACCGGTAGAATGGGAGCCGGTCCAGACCATAGATCGTAGTCGACTTCTTTGGGTACGGAGTAGTTTCCTTTGGGGCCGATCGATTTGCGTCGTTTGTAACAAAGTCCTCGCGAAACTTGGACTTCGCCGATGCCCCCGGCATGAATAAAGGCCATGGCTTCGCGCATTCCCGGATTGGAACGGCTTTGAGTACCCGTTTGGACGATACGATTGTGTTTGCGGGCAACTTGAACGAGCCGCCTACCCTCCAGCACGTTGTGCGATACAGGTTTCTCGACATACACGTCCTTGCCAGCTTGAACGGCCCAAATCGCCCCCAAAGAATGCCAATGGTTCGGAGTTGCGATACTCACCGCATCGATCGATTTGTTCTCGAGCAGCTTGCGGACGTCTTTGATCCAGACCGGCTTGAGGCCATTCTGCTTGTCCGCCGTGGAATCGCACGCTTTCTGACCCGCCTTTTCATCGCAGTCGCAGATATGCGTGACTTCGGTCCCCGGCTTGCCCGCGAAGCCTTCCATATGGGAATGTCCTCGACCACCCGCGCCAACCACCGCGACTCGGATAGTATCGTTCGGCCCGATCTTGGGAGACGGAGTATCGTCAGCCTGCAAAGGATTTGCAAAGCGGGTCTGCAGTGCCATGGCAGCTGCGGTGGTTAGCATACTTTGCTCTAAAAACTGACGACGATTAGATCGATTCATGGTAGGCCTCGTTAGAAGGTGGAGAGGGGAAGCATTTGCCAACGGAAATAGTTTACACAATTCTGGATCTGGTTGCTGGCTGGATTTCCCAGTAAAGCAGTTAAGGAAGCAGTTAAGGGGTCAGGAGTCAATTGCCGGAACGGCCCATCGGGTGCTTCGCACAATTGACTCCTGACCCCTTAACCCGACTTGACCCCTTAACTCGGACTAGCGATGGGCTTTTCTGGCATTCGGCTATAAACTATCCAGCCGAAGCTCATCGGCCAGTCAAAACCATAGGGAGAGAAGTAATCAGTGAAGCTCAAGGAATTGTTGGGAGATCCATCTTGGTTGTTCGATTTAGGTTTCCCCATAAAGCCTCTGTCGAAGCAGGTTCCGAAACCTTCCTCGCTGGAATGGAAACTGAGCGATGAGTACAGGCTTCCAGTGCTCAACAGTCTGAGCGATGTGAAGAGCTTCGCCGAGTTTGCCATGGGCTGGAGCGATGCGGGACTTTTCGTGCAATTGAGTGTGAAATCCCCCCATGGCGTGACATCGGCCTCCAGCGCTTCGAAACGGACGGCTATCATGTCGGTTTATCTGGATACGCGATGGAGTCCAGGAGTTCACCGTGCGAGCATGTATTGCCATCGATTTGAGTTGATACTGGATCGACCGACCAGCGCCTCGCCGATAAATCGTGGGCATGGCGAGTTGAGTCCTATCCAACGCGCCAGGGCAGCTCCGAATCCCATCCATCCCACGGATATCCCCGTCGCAACGTTTCTTCAAACGGATGGCTATACCATTCGCACTTTTCTGCGAAGCGACGTCCTGACCGGTTTCGAGCCCCAGGAGTATCAAGACATCGGCGTTTTCTACTCCATCGACGATAGTTTGGCAGGTAGTCAGCTTTTGGCCCGAACCCGTAACTGCCCGTATTTCGAAGACCCGAGTGTTTGGTGTCGGGGCAAGTTGATTTCCAACGACGAATAGATAGCATGTTTCTATTGCAACGAAAAAACACTTTCTTTGGAACGGTCGACGGTTCGCCACTTCGTCCCGATCTTTTGGCGGTCATGTCTATCGAACAGATCAACTCCATCGAGCTAGATTCCGACCGTGGGACTGTCCGGCTCGAACAGCTCTTTGATGTATCGACCGATAGCCTGCCGCACGAACCATTCTTGGTCGTGGATGGCGATTGCGAGCGCCTGGACTTGCTCGGAAAAGAGATGGTCAGTGGCACCCTTTGCGTTCTGGGTAACATTGGCGATCGACTGGGTCAGAGCATGCGAGGTGGCACAATTGTCGTCTCGGGAAACGCGATGAACCATGTAGGTTCTGACATGTCGAACGGGTTGATATACATCGCCGGCAACTGTGAGCACTTTTTGGCTTCGCCAATACCTGGCAAGAAATCGGGGATGCGAGGTGGTGATATTTTGGTGGCCGGAAACGTGGGCGATCGCGCTTGCGAACGCATGAGGCGTGGCACGGTTTTTGTCGCAGGGGATGCGGGTGCGTTTTGTGCTCCACAAATGATCGCTGGAACATTGGTGGTTATGGGAAAACTCGGCCGCGAATGGGCTGGCGGCATGCGGCGGGGGAGTCTCGTCTTGGGGCAGGACTATACGACCGAGCCTACGGCCAGTTTATCGGAACCGAGGGATTTTGAGCTAAGCTTTCTGCCCTTGGTTTGGCGTCATGTCGAACGTGTCCAGAACGAAGCTATCGGTGCATTGACCTTGTCCGTCTCTTTTTCGACACAGTCGCTTCAACGGACCGCTAGGCAGGCCCCGGGGCCCATCAAGATTCCTCGCACTCGCTGGGTGCAAAGACAGATAGCCGATCTGTGTTCTAGCGGCCGCGGTGAAGTATTGGTACTGAGGCGAATATCGTCTCCCGCTTACCAAGCTAACGAGTTGCTTTCACTTCACGGTCACACCCGGCAGGTGTGACCCACGGTGGATCACTCTTGCCGAGAGTGACTCTGTACGCATTGCTTTTACTTCACGGTCACACCCGGCAGGTGTGACCCACGGTGGGTCACTCTTGCCGAGAGTGACTTTGCACTGCACTGCTTTCACTTTAAGGTCACACCCGGCAGGTGTGACCCACCGTGGGTCACTCTTGCCGAGAGTGACTCTGTACTGCATTGCTTTCACTTCACGGTCACACCCGGCA
>Ga0105049_10011643_pt1 | contig 10082 bp, 4 predicted proteins | sample MAT06_FD_78087 | JGI IMG/M metagenome (GOLD analysis project Ga0105049, IMG submission 78087) | Freshwater microbial communities from Lake Fryxell liftoff mats and glacier meltwater in Antarctica - MAT-06 | ecosystem: Environmental > Aquatic > Freshwater > Ice > Liftoff microbial mat | place...
CCTCGCTATGGCCTGTTGCCGCTGAGCCTGGTAGCGTTCTGATGTCGGACGGGCAAACCTGGCAATGCGATTATCTCGCCTGTGGCTTTGGGCTGGTGCCTAATCTTGAACTCGCGATGTTAGCTGAGTGCAAGATTGAGAACGGCTTCGTAAGAGTGGACGCAATGCAACAAACGAGCGTGAAAGGCATCTACGCTGTTGGTGAACTGACGGGGATAGGCGGAGTAGAAAAGGCTGAAGCGGAGGGGGAAGCCGCCGGCAGTGGAAGCCGCCTCAAAGGCAACCATAAAAGATTCGTCAGCCTGCTGCGCGAACACTTTACGCTACGCCCGGAACTCAAATCACTCGCCAAACCAGAAACGATTGTCTGCCGCTGCGAGGATGTGCCCCTGGGCAAGATCGAAGCTTGCACTAGTAAGCGCGAAGCGAAGCTACAGACGCGCTGCGGGATGGGGCCCTGCCAGGGACGCATCTGCGGGCCAGTGCTTGAGTACCTGCTTGGATGGCCGCCAGACACGGTGCGCCAACCGGTTCACCCAGTGCCGATGCGAAAACTGCTCAACCCAAGAGAAACCGCCAACTTCTGAGGTGAAACGCGGCTTGCGCCGACGGGATGGGAAAACCAAGAACCCTCACTCAGATGACTTCACCCTGGACAGGGGTGACGAAGGCAGTGTGGATCCCGCGAAAAGGAGAATTCTCGTCATCTTCTATGGGTGACGAGTCACGGCAGCTCCCGGCGAGTCATTACCCTGCGACGCTGCTGTCCCGAATCACCATCTAAGAGAATAGTGCCTCCCGCCCTGTTGGGCGGGAGGCACTTGCAAGAGCAAAGGAAGAAAATCGGTCAGCACCCGCTGAGGGTCTTGACTGGCTTTTTGCTATCAGAACCCGAAACGCAGCCCGAGGCGGAAAACTCGTTCGTCGATGCCTTCCCGTCCAGTGCCGCGCACGCTGGTGATCTCCATGAAACGCGAGTTTGACACGTCGGAGATCGGGGCGTTAAAGTGCGGAGTATTCGTCAGATTGAAGACTTCAGCGCGGAACTGAAGGTTCACCCGCTCCGAGACGCGGAATGACCGGAAAATGCTGGCATCCACGTTGATCACGGCTGGGCTCTGGAGGTTGTTCCAGCCGGATGTGCCGAATCGGGCCTCACGTACCTGACCGAAGGCCGTCGGGTCAAACCACTTCTGGCCTGGTCCGGCACCGCCGATTTTCTTGACTACGGGATTCAGAAGATCAGCTCTCTGCGCGTTGCCGGGTGCGTTCAAATCGGTGCCAGGGGCAGTCACCGAGAAGGGCGGACCGGAGTAAGCCGACATGAGTCCATTCATCTGCCAACCGCCGAGGAGCCAATTGCCTGCGCCGCTGGTAAAGTACTTCTTGCCTTTGCCGAAAGGTATTTCATAAATGCCGGTGAACTGGAAGTTATGAGGGGAATTCAAATCGCTCACCGCGCGGTTCAGATGGAAATGCGAGGGGAGGTGAATGCGCGGGCTACCGTCGGAGTTGACGTTGCCCGCGGTGCCCATATTCTTGGAAAACGTGTAGGCGAAGAGGGCCTGCCAACCGGCGGCAAAGCGGCGCTCGAGTTTTGCCTGGAGCGAGTCATAGGCGTAGGTGCCCAAGCCGGTGACCTGGATGGTATTGGCAAAGCGGCCGAAGCGCTGTGCGAGGGGACGTCCCGCGTTTCCTCCACCGATGGGGCCGGCGTTGCGGTTGAGGTTGCCCAACTGATTTACAGCGCGCGTCGCCACATAGGCGGCCTCGGCCACCCATCCTCCACCCACCCGCTTTTGGAGAGCTACGTTCCAGCTCTGGATATAGCCGCGGGTCCACTGGTTTGCAATTAGCGTGTTTGCTTCCACAAACGGGCCGATATCGATGATGCCGTTGCCAAGATTTGGCGCGACAACGGCGGGTATGCCCGCGTCAAACTGACTGGCTGCCGTCCAGGCATCCGCGGAGGTCTGGTTGAAGGGAATCAGCAAGGGATGATTGGTCCTGAATGGGCGACCGAGGTTGAAGGGATCGTTAGTGATGCCGTAACCGGCTCGAATCACCATATCGTCCGTTACGCGATAGGCGAGGCCGAAACGGGGAGTAAAGCGGCGCTTGCTTTCGTTGACACCGCATCTGAGCGGAACAACGCCCACGCCACAAACGAGCATCTTGTTGGTGCCAAAGTCATACTGTTCCAATCCGCGATCGCCTCGAGTCGGGAATGGGAAGTACTCCCAGCGCACGCCGATGTTGAGTGTGAGTTTATTGGTTACCTGCCATTGGTCGCGCAGGAAGGCCGAATAAAGGTTGGTGCGGGTGGTGAATTCGTCGGGGACCATGAGCAGGCGGCCGAGGGAGTTAGTGCGGCCCAGCATAAACGAGCCCCAAGAGTTGTATTCCGATGCGTTGGGGGCGACTGGGCCACCGGGAGACGCGCGAAAACTGGTTTGCCCATTGGCAAAACCGAAGCCGCCAGAAGCACCCCATGGCGCACCAACAAACTCGGGCTGAGTCTGGTTCAATTGCTGCTGGTAGAAATCGGTTCCGAAGCGGATCTGATGCTTGCCTCGTGACCAGTTCGCGTTGGCGACATATTGGAACTGTGGATCCCGGTTGATGTAAGGCATGAAGTTGTTTGGATGCCCGAAGTTTGAGAAACCGGCTACCTGAAACTGCGGCATGCCGCCCTCGAAGAAGCGTGGACCGTTAGTGCCCGGCAGTTTGAGGATGTCGAGGCCCACTTTTTCTTCAAGGCGTGGCTGGCGGGAATCTCCCTTCATGAGGGTATAGCCGAAGTAGGCGTCCACGATGAAGCTCGGTTTGACGACATAGGTAGCGGCAAAAGTCGTGGAGTAGGAGTTGCCCGTGGCACGGCCGACCTGACCGCCGGCAACCGGATCGCCGCCCAATTCATTACCAAGCCTGCCAGGATTCGCCACCCGGTAATCGAGCAACGACAGCCGGCCATACATGGTTAACTTTTCGCTCGCATTCCAGTTGACCTTGGTGTCGAGGGTGTCGCGGTCAAAAGCGTAAGAGTTGCCTGTGAAGTAATTGTTTACAGTTCCATCGGCGGTGGGTGTTGGGAAAAGAGCCGCCAGACGCACAGCTGCCGGGCTGAAGCGCGAGGCAGGAATCTGCTGATTGGGGAAGGGCTGGCGTCCGAAGTTGGACGCGTCTCCCGTCATGGGATCGAACACGGGGCGGACACCCGGTGCGCCGGACAGATCGCCATTGCGCATGGCAGGGGTAGGAATAGAAGCCAAGGACGAGGCGTACTGGCGGTCTCGGGAACTCTCATAGCTGGCGAAGTAAAACAACTTGTTCTTGATTACCGGCCCGCCGATCGTCCCGCCAAACTGGTTGTAGACCAGTTTCGGCATCTTCTGACCCGCAGGAAGAAAGAACGGCTTTGCTTTGGTCGCATTCGAATTGTGATACTCGAATCCCGATCCGTGCAGGCCATTCGTGCCGGACTTGATCTGTACGTTAATCGCAGCTCCGCCTGCCAGACCCTGTTCGGCGTCGAAAGAGTTGGTTACGACGTTCACGGTTTCGATGGATTCCAGCGCGGGCACATATGCCACCACATGGGGGAGCCAGACGTTTGTCGAAGAGGCCCCGTCAATACGGGTGTTGTTGGAGCTGGAACTGGTGCCGTTCACATTGAACTGAAGTGCTCGAGAAGGATTTGCCGGCACTGAGTGGGCATTGCGCGGCGGAGAAAATCCGGGGATGGTTACAAAGAGACCCTGATAGTTGCGGCCAGGCGGGACCGGTACATTGAGCAACTCCCTGCTTGTTACTTCGGCGCGAACTTCGGCGCGATCCGTCTGCAGAGTCGCAGCGCTGGCCTCGATGGTTACCGACTCGCCCACCGCGCCTACTTGCAATGCCGTGTCGGCGCGCGTCACGGTATTGATCGCAACATTAAGACGCTGCTCTTTTTGTACTTTGAATCCTTCTTTGGTTAAGGTGATTTCATACGTGCCAGGCAACAGGGTTGCGAAACCATAGGCACCGTTCTCGTTAGTGATGGTGTCGCGAGTTTGTCCCGTTTCGGAGTTCAGGAGCACAACGCGGACGCCGGGGATGCTGGCTCCTGATTGGTCGCGAACATTTCCAGTCAAAGAACCGTGCAAGATTTGGGCGTAGCCGATAGAGGCAAGCACCATGATGAAGAGAAAGGCAATGGATAGCCGACGCATAGAAAAACTCCCGTTTCTTATTCCAACGAATTACTGAATGATATTCCATCGACTGGGCCAATGCAACTCTTTTCCGGCGGCATTCACGTCCCTATTAACCAAGTGGATTAAACCAAAAATTCCTCGGATTCACATGCCTTACCAGTCAGGCCCGGAGGGGTGAGGGGGAGTTTTTTCAGAGGCTGGATTTGTCGAGAAGGCTATGGGAGGAAGAGAAGGGAGGGAAAGCTGCGAAATGGCAATGGCAGCGGTTCGGTATCTGCTCCTCGTTTCGCGCGCTAGAATTGAGGTTTGGCTGAACGCACGACGTCACTCCTGTTAATACTTTTGGCTCTGGCTGGCTGCAAGCACACGCCGCCGCTGCCCAGCTTGGAGCTGTCCACGTTTCCCGCAACTGTGCGCCGGGCGATCACCGAAGCGCGCGAAGTTGCGATCACGCAACCGAAGGACGCCGCCAGCACCCTGCGGCTGGGGATGATTTTGCAGACACACGGCCAGATGCAAGCCGCGCTTACCTGCTACGAACGCGCCTTCGCTCTGGACGCAGGCCGTTTCGACACACTGTACTATTGGGGCTTCGCGCTTGCCGAGAGCGGTGAGACTGATTCGGCCATCGAGCGCCTGCGTCAAGCGCTGCGGGTGAAGCCAGATTCGCTGCCAGTGGCGCTCAAACTGGCTGAGGTGACACGGGATGAGACGATGGCAAAAGATCTAGTGCGGCGCCATCCGAACGAGGCGACGGCGCACTACCTGATAGGCCGGGCCTCCAGCGGTGCCACGGCAATCGCGGCATATCGCAGGGCGCTCGAGCTGTTTCCGCGCTATGGTGCAGCGCAGTTCGCGCTCGCGGCCGAGTACCGTAAAAGCGGGCAGACAACGACAGAACTGCTGCACGACTACGAACAGGACAAGAATGTGTGGCCCCGTCTCGACGACCCTGAAGGCTTCGCGCTCGCTGAGCTTTCGGTAAGTGCGCCTGGATTGCTGCGGCGCGCGGAAAGAGCCAACGAAGCGGGACAGCTGAACCTTGCGCTGGCCTTGCACCAGCAGGCTCTCCAACAGGACCCGCAGCTTGCCGAAGCATGGATCAATTTGATCTCGATCCATGCCCGGCTCAAGCAGCCGGAAGCGGCGGCAAAAGCCTATGAGCAGGCAGTGAAGATCGCGCCTAACCGCACGGATGCTTATTATAATTTTGGTGTGTTTTGCCAGCAGCAGGAACGATGGCAGGAAGCCCGCGCGGCGTTTTTGAAGACCGTCTCGCTGGACCCGCGTCACCCCGAGGCCTATCTTAACCTGGGCAGTCTGGCTGGCCGGCAAAAGAATTTTGACGAGGCCGCGGCGGCTTTTCAGAAAGCAATCACGGCGCGGCCCGACCTGGCGGCGGCACACTACAATCTTGGTTTGATCCACGCGTATCGCCATAACTTCCCCGCCGCACGAGCCTCACTCAAGAAGGCCCGTGAGCACGCCAACCCGGAACTGGCCGGAGCGATCGAAAGGGATCTGGCACGCTTGCCATGAAGTGCGTTACGCTGATCCTGCTGCTGGCGAGTTCTTGCGCGAAACCGCCGCAGCCGCCACCCGAAGCACCCTTTCTCGACGGCGCCGCGGCCAGCGGACTTCGGTTCCGTCACCAATCAGGGACGCAAGGCAATTTTTACCTGCCTGAAATCATGGGCTCAGGCGCCGCGCTCTGCGATTTCGATCAGGATGGCGATCTCGACGTATTTCTCATTCAAGGCGCTCCGGGAGTGAGCAACCGCTATTTCCGCAATGAGCTGATCCCCAGCGGCAAGCTCGCCTTCAGCGACGCCACAGCGAGTGCCGGTCTGACACAGAGCGGTGTTGGCGTGGGCGCTGCGATTGGAGACCTGGACAATGACGGCCGTCCTGATCTGCTGGTCACCTATCTTGGCCGAAACGTGCTGTTCCGCAACAACGGAGACGGCACATTCAGCAACGTGACCAACGAAGCGGTAGCCCTTGCCGGCCGCTGGTCCACTAGTGCCGCGTTCTTCGACTACGACCTTGACGGCTGGCAGGATTTGGTGATTCTCAATTACATCGACTACTCCTTTGCCACCAACCAACGTTGCTTCGCGCCCAACGGCGACCTTGATTACTGCACGCCGCGGGTTTACCGACCCGCCGAGGCGCAACTCTTCCACAACGACCACGGCCGATATCGCAAGGTGGCAAACGCGTTCGCCGCGGCGCTTGGTCCGGGGCTCGGTGTCACTGTGATTGACGCCAACGACGACCAGTGGCCCGACCTATTCATCGCCAATGACTCGATGGCCAATCATCTGTGGATCAACCAACGCAATGGAACCTTCACCGAGCAGGCGCTGGCGCATGGCGTTGCCTATGGCGAAGAGGGTGTGGTGAAAGCGGGCATGGGTGTGGCACCGGGGGATTACGACAATGATGGCCGCGAGGATCTGTTGGTGCTGAACCTGATGCGTGAGGGTGCCAGTCTTTTCCGCAATGCTGGTACGGGTAACTTTGTCGACGTATCGCTTGCCACGAAGATCCACGCCCAGACCTTTCCGTACACCGGCTTCGGAGCAGGTTTTGCGGACTTTGACCGCGATGGATGGCTCGACCTGTTTCTGGCAAACGGAGCCGTTACCCGCCGCGAAGAGCAGCGTGGGCAACCATATCCGTTTCTCGAATCCAACCTGCTGTTGATGCAAGCGGGCGGCCGGTTTAGCTCAGTCAGGGTTGGCGAACCTGGGGTCGGCCGTGGCGCGGCATTTGGCGATGTGGATAACGATGGAGACGTTGATGTGCTCGTGAACGTCAATAACGGCGACGCCCGGTTGCTTCTGAACACTCAACCCGGAGGGAACTGGCTTGCTGTTTCGGCGCCTGGTCCCGGCCTTGGGTTGGGACGCCGCGTGGAAGTTACCTCTCCAGGCCTGCCAAAGCAAGTGCGCGTCATACGGTCGGCGTTCAGTTACCTGTCAGCAAGTCCGCCGATGGCCTGGTTTGGCTTGGGGAGGGCGGAACGGGCACGGGTGGACAACATGCCGGTAGATGCGGTGAATCGGCAGGTGCAAATGTCGCGGTAGAGGCAGGCGGCGATTTCCTTCGTGGAATCAAGACAGGCACCGGAGCCGGGGAAGTGTTTTGAGGTCCTCGCTCTGTACTATCTCGATTGGGATCGCGGGAGTGACTATGCGAGAAAGCGATAAGAAGGCTCCCCATGCCCTTACTGATCCTATTGCTGCTACCGACATTCTCCTGCCAGCGCTCTCCGTAGGAGAATCGCTCAAAACAAAAGAAACCGCCAACCCCTGAGGATTGGCGGTTTCTGCTTTTGACTTCTTCGACCTTGGCTTAGAAGGTATAACGAAGCGCGACCTGCAGGTTGCGCATGTCGCCACGCGTACCGCGGATCTTGCCAAAGTTGCCGCTCTGGATGTTGGTGTCGGGGTTACCCCAGTTCGGGTGGTTCGGGAGATTGAAAGCTTCAAAGCGGAACTGAAGGATATGACCTTCCTTGTAGGGCATTTTGAAGTTCTTCAAGCTCGAGAAATCCCAACGAACAAAGCTGGGTCCAATGAGAGTGTTGCGCCCAACGTTGCCGTAGGTGCCAGCAGCCTGCTCCACAAAAGCGGCTGTATTAAAGCCGTTTTCAGTCGAGACGCCGCTTACCTGCGGGTTCTGGCCGGTGGCGTTCGGGCGGTCAAAGAAGGCACCGGTGTTTGAACGGTCACGACCATTGACGACGGTGATGGGGAAGCCGGATTGGACCGTAAAGATCGAACCCAACTGCCAGCCACCGATGAGGGTATCGGCGAAGCCGTTTGAGATGTTGAACTTCTTGCCCTTACCGATCGGAATGTCATAGAGGACGCTTGAGGCAAAGCGGTGTTCATTGTTAAAGCTCGACAAACCGCGTTCGCACTGACGGCAGCCGCTGTTCTGTGGGAACAACGTATCGCCATTCTGGTTACGGATCGCGCTCGCAGTATCGATCGACTTGGCATAGGTGTAGCTAAACAGGGCGGTGAGACCACCCGAGTAACGCTTGGTCAACTTGGTGCCAAGGGAGTTGTAGTTGCCCTTACCACCGTTATCGACCAACTGGATGCGACCGAATTCCGGGAAGGGAGAACGAGCAGCCAGTGAAAGAGCGGAGACACCCGGGTCAACCGGAATCGATTCATTGACAGCACGCAGGCCTTCCAGGCGACGGCTCACCGAGCCAAGGTAGCCAACTTCAAGAACAAGGTTGTTGGAGAGCTCGCGTTGGACGTTGAGAAGGTACATCAGAGTGTAGGGAGTGCGGCGGTCATAGGCATTCGCAAACGAGTACGGGCGGTTCACGTTGGCGACACCACCTGCAATCGAGGCCAAACTGTTGCCCCAATTGAGCTGCGGGGTGACCTGGCTGGAATTGTCGCGAAGACGGCCAGCAAGGTTACGGGACATATCGAAGCGGGGGTTGCCAGTGTCTTGAGAATAAAAAGCGCCGGCACCAACACGAATCACTGTCTTATCGTTCAACTGGTAGCTGGCACCAAGACGGGGAGCCCAGTCGTTATTGTCGCGACGAACCAGGCGATTACCAAGCGAACCATCGCAACGAACCTGGATCGGAATATTCGGGAAAAGCGGACCGGCGGTCCAGCGAAGATTGATCCCTTCATAGCAGTTCTGGCGGGAAGCGCCTTGACGCATAAAGTAAGGATGTAGGCTTTGGTCCTGAACCACCGCCGCCAATGGGTTGGTGGGGCGAATGTCGTTGGGAACAATTGCATTGAACAAGGTTCCGGTCTGATCCGTCCAGGGAGGCGTATTTTCATAACGCAGACCCAGGTTGAGAGTCAACTTCTTGCTGACGCGCCATGTGTCATCAATATAGAAAGCAAAGCCGTTGGCGCGGAACTGAGCCTTAGCAATAGAGACTGCCGCTTCAGCCTGGAAAACTTCACCGAGCAGGAAGTCGGCAAACGCGTTGCCAGAATTGGCCACAAGAGGGTTACGCGTCGCATTGCGGTCAAAGCTGAACTGACCGCGAGCAAACTGGTTGCCAACCTGATTGTATTCGTCGCGGCGGAACTCACCACCAACCTTGATGGTGTGCTTGCCCTTGACCCAGCTCAGATTGTTGATGAACTGCATAGCGCGGTTGTTGTTTTCATAAGGACCTTCGGAGCTATTGCCGAAGCCGCTGTAAGCAGTGAGTGAGACACTGGGGATGCCCCACTGCACGGGAGGGCCGGAGGAGAGCCCCGGGATACCCAAGGTGCCCACAACGTCCGTTTTAAAGGCAAGCTCAGGGCCGGTAGTGTTGTAGAACTTCGTGAGACCGAAGCGGAACTCATTCACCAGGCTAGTGGTGAGTACACGGGTATTGGTAACCGTCCACTGGGTGGCGTCGGTCACAATCTGTTCGCCATTGTTGAGGAGGTTCGCTGTGAGCTGGTTTTCTTCCGATCTCGAATAGCGGCCAAACCAATTCGATTTGTCACTCTCCACCCAGTCAAAACGTTGGATGAATTGGTCTTTATTGATCGGACGGCCAAGCGAGATGAGGTGATTGGCATTGAGTCCAGCAGATGGGTTGTTGGCTTGCGGATAGAACGGCAGAAGACGTTGCGAGGTAGATGCCAATCGGCTCGCCGGGATGGTGTTGTTGGGGAACAATGAAGCGCCGGTAACTACGCCATTGGCGATCACGCGCGTGCGAGGATCGTAAATGCCGTTCGTATTAATCGCACTATTGAAGTCGCCAGCGAAGTTGGAAGCAGTCGGCAGTGTGAACTGGCCGATCACATCGCGGCGCTGACGGAACCACTCATAGTTGGTCATGAAAAACAGCTTGTTGCGGCCATTGAAAAGTTTCGGAATCAC
>Ga0105049_10011644_pt1 | contig 10082 bp, 8 predicted proteins | sample MAT06_FD_78087 | JGI IMG/M metagenome (GOLD analysis project Ga0105049, IMG submission 78087) | Freshwater microbial communities from Lake Fryxell liftoff mats and glacier meltwater in Antarctica - MAT-06 | ecosystem: Environmental > Aquatic > Freshwater > Ice > Liftoff microbial mat | place...
AGAAGCAACGTACAGGTGCGGGAGTCAAAGAACCCGAACGCGAACATCCCTCGCACTTTGTGCAGGGCCTCGGTCCCCCAATGCCTCAGGGCAGCGAACAGCGTTTCGGTGTCGCACGTCGTCGAGAATCGCTCGCCAAGGCCAGAGAGTTCTTTGCGCAGTTCGGCGTCGTTGTAGATCTCACCGTTGTAGACGAGCGAGAAGCGGCCATCGGCGGAACGGAAGGGTTGCGCACCGCCGGGTGAACGATCAAGGACCGCCAGCCGTCGATGGGCGAAGACCATGCACCCATCCCGCACCAAGCCCACACCGTCGGGGCCTCGGTGGGCCATCAGGTCGCGCATGTGCGCAATCTGAGGGTCGGTGAGTGTCACCGGTGAGCCGCGGGGGGCGATGATGCCAAGAATGCCACACACGCACTGCAGCGTATCGGCGAAAACGGCCGTCCCCGTACTTCAGCCCCGAATCGCGGCCGGAAATCTCAACCTGTCATCTTGACCGACCCCAACGCTTCTCATAACCACAACTGAACGATCATCTGCGGTTCTTTGAGTTTGCCCTGCCATTCACCCACGGAGGTGGTGACAAACTTCACTTCATACTGCGGGTGAGCGTCCAGCCACTCGTTGATCTGCTGATCGAGATATCCCAGGCTGTCGTCACCCAGTTTGCCGTGGAAACTCTTGACGTGGATGGCACCTGTTCCGGTGAGGTTGGGCGATCGCTTCCAATTGTCCTCGTGCTTCCTTGAACCCAGCCCTTGGGCGAAGGCCTGAATCTTCGGCGGCGGCGGCTCCGGGGGCAGGCCGCCCAGGGTCGGGCGGGGGCTTGCGGGCGCGGGTGAGCCAAACCCGGCGGAGGGGGCGTCAGGAGCGAACAGGCAACAGGAAGCATTCATTCATCAACCTCCAAGCATGGAACTCGGGGAAGCGAAGCGGCGGCCCTTCTTTCGGGCCACGTGTGAGTGTACCACGGCGTCAAGGGTTCGCCAAGCGACAGGTTGGGCACTGGGAATTGGGCACTCGGCACTGGGGACCATGGGTTCACGAGCAGCGGCCAAGGCTCATGGCCCCAACCGAGTGCCGAGTGCCTTTTCCCCGACGCCTCGTGCCGAGTGCCTACTGCCTACTGCCGAACCTCCGCACGAACTCCGCGTATTGCTGAGGTGTATCCACGCCTCGCTCCGAAAACGCGTGTGCGACCACCGCGATCGAGTACCCGTGTTCCAACACCCGCAGTTGCTCCAGCATCTCGCACTGTTCCAGCGGCGTTGGTTCAAGCCCCGCATAGACCTTCAAAAACGCGTGACGGTAGAGGTAAATGCCCACGTGCCGCAACGGTGGAACCTCGACGCCGCCCGCCCGCCGGTGCGGCACCGCGGCTCGTGAGAATGTCAGCGCGGTCCCATCCAGCCGCCGCACCACCTTCACGATGTTCGTATCATCCACCGACTCTCCCGCCGCGAAGGGTGACGCCACCGTCGTGACATGGGCCAGCGTGTTCATCGCGATCACGACGGCCGCATCAATTAACCCGGGGTCCATCTCCGGCTCATCCCCCTGCACATTCACGATCAGGGCATCGTCGGCAAGCCGCAACTTGGTGGCCGCCTCGGCTAATCGGCTGGTGCCGTTGACATGATCCAACCGGGTGAGCACGCATTCGGCGCCAAACGCCCGGGCCGCATCCACGACCTCCGCATCATCGGTGGCGATCACGACGCGCTCAATCCGCATTGCTGCGCCCGCACGCTCCCACACATGCCGGATCAACGGCCAACCGGTCTCGGCGGCGAGCACCTTCCGCGGAAACCGCAACGAGCCCAAGCGGGCGGGGATAAGGGCGACGGTCTCGGACACGGCTGCGGATCCGCCTCTCTGCTACGCCATCGATCTGCTATTTCGCCCGCAACTCGGCGACCAACTTCTTGATCGCATCCCGCCGAGCCCGGATGTCCTTGTACCCGAACTGCTGGGCAGCGATCGAAGCGGCGATCCGTTCGGCATCTTCCCCCGTCGCCAGGTCGCGGGCCGTCTCGGCCTTGGCCTGCAACGCCGCCATGAGAAAGTACCGCAACTCCAACTGCAATTCGGGCGTCAGTTCCCTGCTCTCGAGGGCCTTGCGGAATGTTTCGATCGCTTCATCAACATATTCGATCTTCAGAAACGCTTGCCCGAGAAAGGTCAGCGCCACCGTGCGGCCCTTGGGGTCGCCCTGGGCTTCCTGCAAAAGCCCGATGGCACCGTCCCAGTCGTTGATGGCGAAAAGCCGCTTCCCCAGTTCCAACTTGCGGGAAAGATCGCTCGGGTATGCCTCGACCCGCAACTTGTACTCGTCTGCTTCCAGCCGGTTCATATCCGCGGTCGCCTGCGCAAACATGCGGCCGACATCCTCGTCGCCCGGGGCCTGCTCGGCCATCCGCCGCAGTTCCGAGACGCCTCGCCTCGCCTGCCGGATGCGCACATCGCCTGCCAGTTCACGGAAGCGGAACTGCTTGAACTCAACGGCCGCCTTCGTATACAGCGCGTGGGCCATTTCTTCATCCTCCCGACGGCCGCGTTCCATCAGCAACTTCGCGAGTTTCTCCAGGCTGGGGATGTCGCCCGGCCGGTTCTGGACTTCCTGCCGCGCCGCGCCGATCAACCGGTCGATGGTTTCATCCGTTTTGCCGATGCGGTCGGCGTCATCCAGCAACTGCTGCTTCTCCGCGTTGCGGACGTTCTTGCGATACCCACCCTGCTCACCCGTCTGGTCATAGCCGCCCGAGTTCATCGTGGCCTGCGCGGCAAGCCCGCGGATGTGGGCACCCAACTGGCCGTCCGATGGATCAACCTTGTACGCCTGCTCCGCCGCAGTAACCGCCTTATCGAAACTCCCGACCTTGTTGAAACTGTCGCTCAGTTTCATGAGCAGGTCTTTGCGTACACGCTTCTCGCGCAGCACCGCGGCAAGCGCCCGATCGCCCATCCAAAGCGCTGGCTCCGACAAATTCAACTTCACCGCGAGTTCTGTCGCTCGCACCGCGAGCGAAGCCTCGGTCGGCTTGACCGACCACTCCAGCATCGCGCTCAGGTAACGATCCACGTCCGTCTTACCCGAAACCGCGTTCTGCACTTCTTTGCCCGGCCCTTTCTTGGAGGCCGGATCCGAAAGGAAGCCCGGCACCGATTGAAAGAACCCTTCGAGGCCTGTCATATTTGCCGGATCCAGCCGCAGCCCGCGCAGCCAGCACACCATCGCGTACTCGTAATTCGTCGCGTCGTGCATGCTCCGCGCGTGCTGGAAGAACTTCGCCGCCTTCTCGGGCGAAAATTGAAGCGGTCCTTCAGTCTGGACCGGGTCCCCGGGCTCCCCCGTCTTACCGACCGGGGGCTTTTCATCTTTTTTGCCGAACCACGCCAACGTTCAGTCCTCTCATCAAATTCGCCACCTACACCGTGGCACGTCCACAAATCTACCGCACTCGGCTCACCGTATCCAATCCCGATCGCTCGCGGCATCCATCGTCTGCCTCGGGTTTCTAAAGTCTAGTAGATATCGCCCAACCCCGCCCGACCAACCCCGCCGGTTGGCCGAGGCAAGTGGCCCAGCCCAAGACCCTAGCCGAGTCCGCCAGCCCCTCCAGCCCGCACACACCGGCCCTACCGTCGGTCGAACATGCCCGTCGATCCGCTCCAACTCCGAATCCAGACCTATCCCGCCTCAGTTCTTCGCACTCCCGCAGCAATTGTTGCGGCCGTCACCGACGAAGTCCGAGCCGTCGCCGCCGCCATGTTCGACCTCATGGTCACCGCCGAGGGCATTGGGCTCGCCGCGCCCCAAGTCGGCCTCTCCTGGCGGATGTTCATCATCGACATCCCCCCCGACACTGGCCGATCCAAGGCCCAAGGCGGCTTCGCGGATTTTTCGGACGGCCGCCGCGTCTATATCAATCCCGTCCTCTCCGAGCCCAAGGGCGGGTCCGAGGCTTACGAAGAAGGGTGCCTCAGCCTCCCTGACATCCGGGGCGACGTTCTGCGTCCGCCCATCATCACCATCAGCGCGATCGACCTTAGCGGCAACCGCTTTCAAACCACCGGGAGCGGCCTTCTGGCCCGCTGTTGGCAACACGAGATGGACCACCTCGACGGCGTCCTGATCCTCGACCGCATGAGCCCCACCCAACTCCTCAAGAATCGCCGGGCCATCCGCGACCTCGAAGCAGGCGACGAATAACCCACAGCCGCTATGACCACTCGACAACGCATTGTCTTCCTCGGTTCCGGAGCCTTCGGGCTCCCGACCCTGCGCTGGCTCGCCTCGGTCCATGAAGTTGTGGCCGTTGTCTCCCAACCCGACAAGCCCGCCGGCCGGGGAGTCGAACTTTCACCAACCCCCATCTCCGCGGCAGCCGCCGCGAGCCTTCCAAACGTCCCTCTCGTTCGAGCACCAAACGTCAATGAGCCTGAAACGGTCGCCATGCTTGACGCGCTTAAGGCCGACGCCTGGGTCGTCATCGCCTTCGGCCAAAAACTGAGCAAAGCACTTTTGGGTGGCCAGAAAGCCATGAACCTCCACGCTTCGCTCCTCCCTCGCTGGCGCGGAGCCGCCCCCATCCACGCCGCCATGATCGCGGGCGACCCGCTCACTGGCAACACCGTCATTACCTTGGCCGAGCGCATGGACGCCGGCCTCATCCTCGACCGCTCCGAACACGCCATCAGCCCCACCACCACCGTCGGCGAACTGCACGACCTTCTCGCCGCCGACGGTCCGGCGGCAATCGGCCGCGCCCTCGAGCGGGCACGGCGTGAATGGCCCTTCGGTGAACACCAGCGAGAAGCCGATGTCACCCTCGCCGGCAAACTTTCCAAGGCCGACGGCTGGGTGGATTTCTGCTCCGATGCAGACACTTGCCGCCGTCGCATCAACGGCCTCTCCCCTTGGCCGGGCGTCACCGCCACCTTCCGCAACGAACCCCTCCGCCTCCTGCGTGCCGGCCCATCCATCGCCCAGCCCAGCAAAGGCCGCGTCGGCGAAATCTTGGATGCAGCGGAAGGCCTCATCGCTTGCGCTCACGGAACCTCCGTGCACCTTCTCGATGTTCAACCGGCTGGCAAGCGGCCCATGCCGTGGGCCGACTTCTCGAACGGCAAACGTGTGAAACCGGGCGAAGCCATCGTGGGAATGTCGGCGGGCGGTGCCCCGTGCTGACATTGTGGGACCTCATCGAACCGCAGCCCGCCCAAGCCCCATCCAAAGCGACACCCAAGCCCCTTTGCCCCGCTAAGACTTCCCGCGCCCGCCCGCCCGGCCCTGCTCCGCTTCACACATTCCCCAAGCCTGGGCCTTACGACGCCATTGTCAACGTCATGCTCGCACGCTACGGCGTCGAGGTCCGCAAGTGGCGACGTTCCTCCAGCGGCTTGGCGTCGCTCGTGCAACGGCGCGACGGCCGAATCGAACGCTGGCTCGAATCTCCCAGGCCAGTCACGCCCCTGTCCCTCTCCATCTTCCTGCACGAAATCGGGCATCACGCGCTCGGCATCGGCGCCATCAAGCCGCGCTGCCTCGAGGAATACCACGCCTGGCAATTCGCCTTCGCCGCCATGCGCGAGTTCTCGGTCCCCATCTCCGAAACCGTCCTCTCCCGCTACCGGAGGGCCATGCAGTATGCTGTTGGCAAGGCCGCCCGCCGAAACATCCGCACGCTCCCTTCCGAACTCCTCGACTTCGCTCGCGAAGCGAGTGTCACCGTGAATCCGCCCGGCCACCCACGCGAACGCCTTTAAGCCATGTCCGCACCACTCGTCACCATTCTCTACGACGGCCTTTGCCCCCTCTGTGCCCGCGAAGTCCGCTTCCTCATCAAGCGTGACCGCAACCGCAACAGGCTCGGCGTCATAGACATCACCGCCGCTGGCTTCGATCCCAGCCGGTGGGGCCTTTCGCTTCCCCAGGTTCACGCCGCCATCCACGCCCTCGATTCCAGCGGCCAAGTCATCACCGGTCCCGAAGTCTTCCGCCGGGCCTACGCCGCCGTGGGCCTTGGCTGGCTCGTGGCGTGGACCGCCTGGGCCCCCTTCCGACCCATCGTCGATGCCCTGTACCGCTGGTTTGCCCGCAACCGCCACCGCCTCACCGGCCGCACCAACCCATGCGAATCCGGGGCCTGCCAGATGCCCTGATGGCCCCAGCGTGGCCACATTCTTCTGTTGTGCCGCCGCCGCATCACCCAAAAACTCGGTAGGATTCCCGTCTGCCGCGCATCCATCGCGGCATTGCCCTCATGGGCACCCTTGATCTCCCTCTGGAGCCTTCGATGTTGACTTGGAAGTTGCTCTGCCCGCTCGCGATCGCGGCATCCCTCGGCCTCGTTTCCGCCGGTTTGCAGCCCGAGCCCGCGACACCTCCGCCGCCGGCCACCGCTCCCACGCCCGCGGCGCCCGCCACAACCCCCACTCCGGTCGCCGCGCCGCCCGAACAAACCGCGATCGGAACCGAAACCGAAGGCGCGAAAGCCGACACACCCCTTCAGCCAGACGTGACACCGGCCGACCCCGCCGCCAAAGCCCCGCTCGAAACGTCCCCCAAGCCCGAAGGACCCCTGGCCAAAATCGATGCCGGAACCTTCGCCTCCGTCTCCGCCCGCAGCATCGGCCCGGCCCTCATGTCGGGGCGCATCGCCGATCTTGCCATCAATCCTCGCAAAACCAGCGAATGGTACATCGCAGTTGCGTCCGGCAACCTTTGGAAGACCGTGAACGCGGGCACGACTTTCACGCCCATCTTTGACGGATACGGCTCCTACTCCATCGGCTGCGTCACGCTCGACCCCAACAACCCGAGCACGGTCTGGGTCGGTACGGGCGAAAACAACAGCCAGCGCAGCGTCGGCTGGGGCGACGGCGTCTATGTCTCGCACAATGGCGGCGCAACCTTCACCAACGTCGGCCTCAAAGAGTCTGAGCACATCGGCACGATCGTCATCGACCCTCGCGATTCCAAAACCGTCTTCGTCGCGGCCATGGGCCCTCTATGGCGCTCCGGCGGCGAACGAGGCGTTTATCGCTCCAAAGACGCCGGCGCAACTTGGGAACGCATACTGCACATCTCCGACGACACCGGTGTGAATGAAGTCCGCATCGACCCGCGTAACCCCGACGTCATGTACGCCACCGCCTACCAGCGCCGCCGGCACGTCTGGACGCTCATTAATGGCGGCCCAGAATCCACCATCTACAAATCCACCGACGCCGGCCAGACCTGGGCCAAATCGGCAAGCGGGCTTCCCGCCGTCGATACAGGCAAGATTGGCATCGCGATCTCACCCGCAAACCCCGACACCATCTACGCCATCGTCGAAGCCGCGGAAGGCAACTCGGGGATTTATCGCTCCACCAACACCGGCGCCACATGGGAAAAACGCAGCGGCTACATCTCCACCAGCCCCCAATATTACAACGAACTCTTCGCAGACCCGCACAACGTCAACCGCATCTACTCGATGGACACGTACCTCAACATGTCCGACGATGGCGGCAGCACTTGGCGCAGCATCGAGGGCGGCGACAAGCACGTCGATAACCACGCCCTCTATATCGACCCCACCAACACCGACCACCTCATCGCCGGTTGCGACGGCGGCCTCTATGAATCCTTCGATCTCGGCCGCAACTGGCGGCACTTTGAGAATCTTCCCGTCATGCAGTTCTACCGCGTCGCCGTCGACAACGCCGAGCCCTTCTACAACGTCTACGGCGGCACCCAAGACAACAGTACCTTGGGCGGACCCAGCCGCACCACCGATCGGCTCGGCATCACCAACGAGGATTGGTTCGTCGTGGTCGGTGGCGACGGCTTTGAGCCCGCTATCGACCCGACCGATCCCAACATTGTGTACGGCCAGTGGCAGCACGCGGGTCTCGTCCGCTTTGATCGCACCACGGGAGAATCCACCGATATCAAACCCCGCGAGAAGGTCGGCGACGCCCCCTATGTCTGGCATTGGGATTCCCCGCTGCTCATCAGCCCCCACAGCCACACCCGGCTCTACTTCGGAGCCGACCGTATCTTCCGTTCCGACGACCGCGGCGATTCCTGGACCGCCATCAGCGCCGACCTCACCCGCAATATCGACCGCAACACCCTCAAGGTGATGGGCAAGGTTCAAACCATCGACGCCGTCGCCAAGCACATGAGCACCTCCATCTTCGGCAATTGTGTTTCCCTCACCGAGTCCAGACTCAAAGACGGCCTGCTCTATGCGGGCACCGACGACGGGCTCGTCCACGTCACCAAAGACGGCGGCGCTACCTGGCGGAAAATCGAAACCTTCCCGGTCGTGCCAGATATGACCTACGTCTCTGATCTTGAGTCCGGCTGGCACGCCGAGGGCACCGTCTTTGCCACGTTCGACAACCACAAGAACGGTGACTTCACGCCATACGTTCTACGCAGCGACGACTCGGGCGAAACCTGGCGCTCCATCGCGGGAGACCTGCCCGCCAACAACACCGCCCTCACCATCGCCCAAGACCACGTCAACCCCAATCTCCTCTTCATCGGCACCGAGTTCGGTGCCTACTACACGATCGACGGCGGGACCAAGTGGGTCAAGATCTCCGGCCTCCCCACCATCCCCGTCCGCGACATCGATATTCAACGCCGCGAGAACGATCTCGCCCTTGCCACCTTCGGCCGGGGCTTCTACATCGTCGATAACTACACGCCGCTCCGGTTCGCCACCGACGAGATCCTCTCGAAACCCGCAGCCTTCTTCCCCATCAAGCCCGCCCTCGCCTTCATCCCACGCTCTCGGATGGGAGGCGGCGAAGGCCGGGGCTGGGCCGGAGCCTCGCACTATTCCGCCCCCAACCCGGCCCTAGGTGCAACTTTCACCTTCTCGTTGAAAGACAAACTCACCACCCTTGCTGAACGTCGCAAAGAGTCTCAAGGCAAGGATGACGCCGTCTATCCCACCCTCGACCAAACCCGGGCCGAACTCCTCGAACAGGAGCCCGAAGTCTTCATCGATGTGCGCTCCAACGGTACTTCCATCCGGCGCGTCCCCGCTCCACGCTCCGCGGGTGTTCATCGAGTCACCTGGGACCTCCGCCACACCTCGCCCGGACCCGCGGACCACTCACTGGCGGGCGGCACCGGCGTGTTCGCCGTTCCCGGCTCCTACACCGCGACACTCTGCCGAATCATCGACGCCGGCTTCGAAGAACTCACGCCCGCTGAGCCCTTCGAAGTCAAAGCCCTCGACGACCGCCGCTTCACCAACCCGGCCGAGCGGTCGGCCTTCGACGCCGAAGCCGCTTCGCTCCAAGCCGCCCTCTCCGCCACCAACTCCATCCTCAACGACGCTTCCAACCGAATCACACTCCTCCGCCGCGCCGTTACCCAAGCCGGCGGGGTCCCCCTCACGGCCCTCACCGATGTCGAGGGCCTTCGCCTGCGGCTCGCCACCCTGCGCACCAACCTCTACGGCGACGAAGCCGCGGACCGCCGGAACGAACCCCGCCCACCCTCCATCGCCGATCGCATCTACACCGTGGCCGGGAGTCTCAACGAAACGTCCGCAGGGCCCACCACCACCCAACGCGAGCAATTCCAGATCGCCCGCGACCAACTCAACGCCCTGCTCGCGAACCTCAAAACCCTCATCGAAACCGACCTCGCCGCTCTGGAAGCCCGCTTCGATGAAGCCGGAGCACCTTGGACCCCGGGCCGCTGGCCGATCATCAAGTGAATGTGGAAGCCGTGTCCCTTCACGACGGACACCACCCCTGATTCGACGCCCGGCCCGCAATCGGGTAGGATCGCTCTACAGAGTCCGCGTGTGAAGACCGCGCCGAAGCGCCGATGACCCGGAGCACGACCAATGCCAAAGTACGTGGATGGATACGTCCTTCCGATCCCCAAGAACGTCGCCGCGTATCAGAAAATCGCCAAAAGGGCCTCAAAGATTTGGTTGGAACACGGAGCGCTCCAGTACTGCGAATCCGTTGGCGAGGATCTCTCCGGCGATACTCCCATGGTGTCGTTCCTGAAGCCTTCCAAGGCCAAGCCCGATGAGACTGTGATCTTCGCCTGGG
>Ga0105049_10011648_pt1 | contig 10079 bp, 10 predicted proteins | sample MAT06_FD_78087 | JGI IMG/M metagenome (GOLD analysis project Ga0105049, IMG submission 78087) | Freshwater microbial communities from Lake Fryxell liftoff mats and glacier meltwater in Antarctica - MAT-06 | ecosystem: Environmental > Aquatic > Freshwater > Ice > Liftoff microbial mat | place...
GTCTGGTAGGGAACATCAAGCCGACGGGCAACGTCAGTCAGGGTGAGGCCTTGCTCGGTGACTAGCTTCACGGCTTCAACTCTAAATTCAGCGGTAACAACGCGTTTGGTAACTGCTTTCATTGTTTCTTATGTCCGTTGTCCGGACGGCACGCTGGTTGAAATTTGCTCGCCCATTGGTGGCTTATTAGTGGCTGATCAGTGTTTGACCAGTTGTTAAAGAGCGGCGTAATAAGTCGCCGATATCCGTTAACAGCACGCGCCGCCTACAAATAGACCTAGCGGCAACCACGCCAACCGATCACCACCCAAACGTCACCTGCATCCACGGCCACACTGTCGCCATAAACCAGGTCGCGCCACCGGCCACGAGCAGGTAGCGAAATAATTTGCCGATGGCAAATAGCAGCATGCAAAGCCACGCGTTAAAACGCATCCAGCCTGCCGCCACACACAGTGCATCGCCGAATAGTGGCACCCAGCTAAATAATAGCGACCAAATGCCGTATTTTTTCATCCATTCTATTGCTCGGCCTTCGGCTTTGTTGGGCAGCAATCGGCCCATCCAATATGAAGTGACACCACCACAGGTATTGCCGATAGTGGCAACGGCAATCGCGGTCCAAATAATATCGGGATGCTTTGCCAGTAAAGCGATCAGCACCACTTCGGATGAGCCTGGCAAAATGGTGGCAGACAGAAATGCGGAGGCGAATAAGCCCCACAGCCCTAGTTCAGGTGAGAATTCAAACATTCTTGATTCGCTTAAAAGTTATTGGGTGGTTGCCGTGCGCGCAGGTCTGGGTGGTTCACCGAACCCATAGGCGACGCGAGATGTTTTTTGCGTAAGTCCAACTTGTATCCAGCCGTGATTGATGCCAACTCTGATGCCATCGGGTTGCGACCAGAGGTAGAAAACATTTTTCTTCGTTTCTTTATCGATGACCGCCATTTTGAGTATGGCTGTGCGGGTATTTTGGTAGGTTAATTGGGCAAGTTCGAGTAAATAAGGCGTTTCACTACCATCGTCGTAAAGCAGGGGGATTTTTTGCCCCTCGTTATGAATCATGATGTCTGACCGAAACGAAAATTTCTTATTGGTGATGTCAGCTGCCGGGCCATCGCGATGTAGATATACCCAGCCGGTGAAATAGCGCACCTTACGATTTTTAACGGGCGTATTGGTTTTAGAGCCAAACACATAATTGCCCGCTTCGTCGCGCGCTTGGTCGTTAATCCAAATTTCACTCTCTGATAATTTCAACGTGTCGGTAATGATAATGCGCTTATCGCCATAGCGTTTGGACACAAAGCTGCACGCATTCGGCTTCATCGTGCCTTCAAATGATTTGGCGTTATTGTCATAACGCCAATAGACTTCGCAGCCCGGGGTGGCGCGTAACTTACTTACATCAAGGTCCGCAAAGATGGCGGGCTTTTTGTGCGCATCGAAAAACGCCTTGTCGTCCGGTAAATTAAATATCTCTAGCTTCACCGCGTTTTCTTTTTCGTCTGGCGAAATACGGTAAATGCGCTGACGGTAAGATTTCGTTAAATCGCCATCAAGTGACTGCTGGATGTAGTAAATGTGGCTACCGATTTTGGGGGCGAGGATAGGGGCAAAAATGTGATGGGTATGGGTGATTTTCTCCTCTACCAGTTTATTTTTAGCCTCCTCTTTCACTGCTGCTGCCAAACTTATCTTTGCGTCCGCCGATTGCTGCCAAACCTGTTCATTGTTGTTCCATTCGCCGCCAAACCAGCTAATAAAGCGATCAAAGTCAGCTTTTAATGGGGGCAAATTGGCGCTGGCTGTCACAGCTATTTGTGCCGCCGCATTAGTCGCCGCACTAACGAAAATGAGCGCTGCAATAAGGAGGATTGCTTTGTGCAGGAACGATTTTTTTATAGACATGATGGGCTCCAGAATTTGTCCGGACATTTTACGCACAAAGCAGTCGCCGCAGTCGGTAGCATGGCTATCGCCAGAGCTTCCGCACCTTGAGGAAAACGGCGTACGCGACATTGAGCAGCGTCGGCAGTGGCGGTATCGATAGTACCCGCCCAATAAAACGAAACCGTGGCAGCGCCAGCCATAACGCGATAAAGGCCGGTGCACCGTCGGTAATGCCGTTGGCATTTACCACGTGAAATCTTGCCAGCGCCGCGTCCCTTGTCACGCCACTTGGCAAGGTAGCGTCATCACAGCGGGAAACATCCACCCAGTTAATGTCGCCCGCCCCGTCTTGGCGCTGATAAAAACCTATCTCGCGCGTACAGATGGGACAGGCGCCATCGTAGTACACGCTGACCGCGCAGTCATTATTGTTTGTGTTGCTGTTCATGGCGGGATTTTTGTTGGGCAATGATTTCATCGAGTTTAGTAGTGATGACGTTTAGGGCGATTAGTTGCGCGTTAGTCGCGTCAGGAGCGGCTAGATGTTGACCGCGTTCTTTCAATTGATCACGTTTTTCAAGTATTTGATTGCGAAATTCTCGGGCGTCGATACTACCCGTCAGCTCCATATTGGCTAGTACCAGCAGTTTCAAATTTGAGTTTGCTCAAGTTAGATTGATGCAATATTGGCCTTTCACTTAAGGTAACGTCCTGAATATTTTCGAGCGGTATCGTCTTTTCAACGGTAATTAAAATGCCTTTACGAAAGCGAATAGCCTTATCGGTCAATTCACATTCAAGTTTTATAAAATAATGCCGCGCCCACCATTGGCCTAGGCTCAAAACCGAGATGATGGCGAATGGCAGCCTGATGATGGTGGCCGCTAACGTTAAGCCAATTGTTAATACTAAGTAGGGTCGAATCAGCGGATCAAATTTGGCGCGTATTGACGGCGAGGTTGGTGTGAGCAATGACATTAAGCTGGCCTTTATGCGCGACTGACCTAGAAGAGATGACAGGTATTATGATTATGCTTGGAACTCTCAATTATGGGGAAACATCATCATGGCAGAACTAAAAACCAAATTAAACGACGCCAGCGTAAAAACATTTCTTAGCCTTGTTGATGAACGTCGCCGTGACGACGCTGCAGCAGTGGTGGCGCTCATGCAAAAGGTGACTAAAGCGCCGCCAAAAATGTGGGGCACATCCATTGTCGGTTTTGGCAGTTATACCTACAAATATGAAAGTGGTCGCGAAGGCAATTGGATGCTGGTGGGTTTTTCACCGCGCAAACAAAATCTAACGCTTTACATCATGGCGGGTTTTAATGAATATGACGATCTCATGGCGCAACTTGGCAAACACAAAACCGGAAAATCTTGTTTGTACATCAGTCAACTTAGCGACATTGATATGAAGGTGCTTGAAAAGCTAGTGAAAGCGTCGGTTAACTATATGAAAGCAAAGTATCCAGCCTGAGCGGCGTTCGGGCAATATATGCTCCAACGTATTCGTCAATAGGCGACTTTTGCATTTTATGATCCAATGTGCGCACCGACACTGATTCATAAAAAAACGGCTTCACATTTGCATGTGAAGCCGTTTATTTTACGCGCTGAAACGATTTAGAAATTCGCCTTGAACTGTGCACCCACAAAACGCGGCTCGTTGATAAAACCGGTCAAGTTATTGAAGTCGATGCCACCGACGACGCGAATTTGGTTCGTAATATTACGACCATATACAGCCACTTCGTACTTACCGTCTTGCCACTTGTAGCCCACACGCAGCCCGCCTTCGGTGAGCGCCTTGCCAGTGTATTCACGCGCCTCGTATAAGAAGAAATTAATCTTCGAGCGATACGCCCAATCGGTGTAGATGAAAAATTCACCACCTGCGAGAGGCATCGAATATTTCAAGGTCATATTGGCGACGTATTTTGGTGCCTGCGGTAGCGAGTTGCCGTTGATCGAGACAATGGCGGAGCTAAAGCCTGCTGCTGGTACCACAACACGGTTGGTTGGCGTACAGCCGGAGCCACACACTTGAGTGCGTAGGTTGCCATCTTTGATTTCGGTATCGTTAATGCTGCCGCTGACCGTCAACAATAAATTGTCGGTTAAGTAGGCCTCCATATCGAGTTCAACGCCGCTGCCTTCGGTTTTAGCCGCGTTGATTAAGCGATTAAAGTTGGCCGAGCCACCAACCGCCGTCAATTGTTGGTCTTTGACGGTGTAGCTAAATACGTTCGCATTTAGTCGAGCGCGCTTGTCGAATAAATCGGTCTTGATACCCGCCTCATATGAGGTGACTTTTTCAGAATTCGCTATCGAGAGTTGATCACCAAACAACAAACGACCTTGAATGGAAGGCGCACGGAAACCTTTGGCAACACGACCGTAAAGGTTGGTTTCTTTGCTCAGCTTGTAGGTGCCCGATACATCCCAGCTCGCGTCAGAAGCGGAGGTGGTGGTTTTTAAGCGGCCGATAAAGGTTGGCGAGAAGGGCGCGGCCTGCAGGCGATTTGCGGTGAAATCTTTTTTATCATTGGTGTAGCGTAGGCCCGTACGCACATTGAAGCTATCCGACAAATCAACATTTACCGAGCCGAATAATGCGTAAGCTATGTTCGATTGGTCTTGTGTCGCGAAGCCATTGCGTGGGTTGCCCGGTGCTAAGGAATCGTAGTTAATGCTGTCAATGGATAAATCCTCTTCGAAATAATACGCGCCGACTAACCATTTCAACCCTTTGCCTGCGTTCGACTCTAGGCGCACTTCTTGGGTGAATTGTTTATGCTTCGGTAGTCCATCAGCGGATTCAGCCGCGAATGGAATAAAGCCTGGCCCACTCAAGCCCGCCGGAAGAAATGCGGCACCAAAGCCACCATCAATATCGCCGCGCGAAAATGACTTCACCGTTTCATAACCAGTGATTGAGTTTAGCGTTACATCGCCCAGATTCCATTTCACGCGCACGCTGCCGCCAGTGTTCTTAACATCCTGCGAATTAACACCGTCAATGGATACTTTTTCGGGATCAAAGCCGCGCACGATTTCGTTGCTGCCGCGCTGAATGATGTTGGCGCGAAATACGCGGGCAGAGCCATTCAAATCGCGATGGTGAATATTAAATAACGCTTCAAAATTTGTATCCGGCTTATAGAGCGCTTGGGCGCGGAAAGCGTTATCGCGATAGCCTTCTAAATCCCGTGTCGGGCCCCGCGCATTGGTATTTTTGACCCAATCTTCACGCGATTGGGCTTGCATTGATAAACGCACCGCAAATTGTTGATTCACCGGTACGTTGAGCGCACCTTCAAGGTTGATGGTGTTGTATGTACCCGCACCAAGGTTTACATAGGCTTCGCTATTAAAACGCGGCTTGGCGGATTCAAACTTAATAACGCCAGCAGGGGAATTGCGACCAAACATGGTGCCCTGCGGCCCCCGTAATACTTCAATGCGATCAAGGTCGAAAATCGGGAAACCTTTTAAGATTGGATTTTCTTGCACCACATCATCATAGATGAGCGAGACCGGCTGTGATGCATTGATGTCGAAGTCGCCGTTGCCTAAGCCGCGAATGTAGAAACGCGGAAACGCGCGACCGAACGAGGATTCAATATTTAAGCTCGGCACGCGTGCGGCAAGCATTCGAATATCCTGACCACCGGAATTGATGATGTCTAATTTTTCGGCTTTGATGGCGGTGATCGATGACGGCACATCTTTCATGTTTTCACTTCTACGTTCGGCGGTTACGGTAATAGTTTCTAACTTGCCCACTTCCACCTTTTCTTTATCGGATAATTTTTCTTGCGCAAATGCGGTGTTGAAGGAAAATCCTACCAGCAAAGCAGCAACGCATAAACTCAGGTGCGTTGGGCGCGGGAGTGTGGCGGTAGTTTTGGCTATTGGCGGTTGAGCATTAACGTCTCGCTGTGGCATATTGGCTCCTGAGGTAGTGGATGTTTTAGGATGATTAAGGTGCAGCGTGTTACACCGCAAAATTTTACGTTGCTTCACTTTTTTACGAGTTAAAAAGTCACTAAATCTGTAAATGTGTTGTATCTATGCTGCGGTGCAATATTTCAGTTCTTGAATGTTTAGGTTAATTATCCAAGCTAGCTTTTTGAAAAGAAGAGAGAAAATATGAAATTACTAGATCAGTATCAACTGCATAAACACGTCGGCTTCTTGAGATTGGTCAATTTTTGCTTTTTGATGCTGCCGTTGGGCTTGACAGTGAGTTTGAGTGTGAATTTGAGCGCGAACGCGAATACAAAAAAACCAACCGCGAGCGCGACGCCGTATCAGTCATTCAGTGAAATTGTTGATGCTTCCCCAGCGAGTGAATGGCGCAGGCCGCCCGCCGAAAATATCGTCTATCTTGAGCTAGCGTCTGGCCGTGTCGTGATCGAGCTTGCCCCGCAAATGGCGCCAAACCATGTCGCTAATATCCGCGCCTTGATACAGGAGCGTTATTTCGATGGGCTTGCCATTGTTCGTTCACAGGACAACTACGTCGCGCAATGGGGTGAGCCCGTTGATGCACAATCTAGAGAAATTAAGACGGCTAAAAAATCGCTGGACGCCGAGTACACCGTTAAAAATAAAGATATCTCATTCGATGCCATCAAAGACCGCGATGGTTATGCACCGGAATCAGGTTTTCACAATGGCTTCCCGGCGGGGCGAGACCCAAAAACGGGCGAGGCATGGCTCGCACATTGTTATGGAGCCGTTGGTGTGGGCAGAGGCAATGCAAATAACTCTGGTAGCGGTGCCTCGCTCTACGCCGTAACGGGTCACGCGCCACGGCATTTAGACCGCAACATCACGGTGGTGGGGCGGGTGCTGCAAGGCATGTCGTTATTGTCATCGTTGCCGCGCGGTAAGGGGCGGCTAGGCTTTTACGAAAAACCAAGTGAAATGACGCCAATTATCAGCGTGCGATTAGCCAGTGAGGTCGCTGAAGCCGAACGCATCAACATCCAAGTGCTCAATTCAAACAGCCCATCTTTTAGTGCTGCGCTAGAGGCGCTACGCAATCGAGGCGGCGATTGGTTCAAGCGACCCGCTGGTCATTTAGAAATCTGTAATGTGGCGCCCGCGGTGCGCGTGATGAAGTGACGAAAACGCTGGCAATGGCGCACGGTCTGCACCGTTGGCATCACCTTAGAAACGGCAGTTGACCGCTTTAGTTGCTTGAACGTGTGCATAAATAAACGAGTTTAGCGGTTTAGCACGTTCACCTATTTGGTGACGCACGCTACTGGTGCGATTGCACATTGTTCAAACTCCCTAGCCGCGTTGCTCCTCCTTGCACGATAAGGCCTGCTCTGTCCGTGTTTGCCAAATGAGGCCGTGCTAGAAAGTCCGAAAAATGCACACTTATGTTCCCGACGGGGACGCTATCCCTGTGGGACGCACCCGTCCAACTGCCGTTTCTAGGATTATCGAGTTGATCAAACCCGCGGCGGGCTATATTTTTTGTGTGCCCGCCGCCGTCTGAATACTGCCGTAACGGTTATTACGTTTATTGCGTACCACTTACAACCGAACTTGCAGCTTTTTACGTTGAGGCGCTGCTATTTTTTGAAGGACAACTACACTTGCTCAAACGCGCGACGGGCTAGGTTTTTTTGTATGCCCGCCGCTGTTTGGATATTGCCGTAACGGTTATTACGTTTGTCGCATTTGCTTCTTTACTGCTTTGCTACCGGTACTGCTCAGAGGTGCAACTATTTTTATTAACATCTACTGCTACTGCAAAACTGTTGATGCCGCGTCTTGTTGAGTAGGTATGGCCTCCCCTACTTTTTTTGCGTTTGCGTCGATCAGCGCAGGGTAAGACTTAAGGCGTCAAGCTGGCCCGCACCAGCTACGCCGCGTACTATTACGGCGCGACCGACGTTCAAGTTTGCCGCCGTGCCACCGTTAAATGTTGCGCTGGCAACATTGATTCGTTCTCCACGCACACGGATGGTGTTGCCGCTCAATTCAGTGATGATGCCGTCAACCACATATTCGATGCGTTCAGTGCGGCCAATGACGCGTGCCTTGGTTGCCTGCACAACGCCACCTATCTGTCTGCCACGCGCTTGCAATCGTGTGCCTGAGGTAACCGTACTGGCGATACCAGTGGCGGCAAGCTCTACTTCACTGTCGCCTAAACGTACTCGTGTGGCACCTAGTAGTGCGGTGACAATTGAGTCCAGCACAATAATTTCATCGTCGGTTTTTTTTGCGGTGATATTTGTAATGACTTGTGATGCGACAATTTCATCTACTGCCGGATCAACAAAACCAACCACACGGATGCGTGAGCCCGCAGGAATTACGGTTGCGGTAGCCACCGAATTGGTTGATGCATTCACTACGCCTAACTGCAGCGCGCCGGTTACGTTGATGATGTTGCCGACTAGGGTAATAAAGCGGCTACTGGTTGACACGCCAGTGCCGACGTTGCCAGACAATTCAACATTGGTATTTGTCGACTCCCCAAGTAATGTCAGGCGTGTGGCGAGCACCCGAGTGGCTAATGGACTGTTTGATAGCGCAGGCGTCAGACTATTGATGCCATAGACTTCAACCGTATCGCCAATATTTAATCCGCGTAACGGCGTCAGCGTACTACCCCGAGAGCCACCGAGCTCGCCATTAGTGCCATCGAAAATCGTATTTTGGTCAAAGCCAATAAGCACACCTTGAACGCTCACCATTCGATTGATGCTGTCAATAAACGCAATGCGTCCGCGCACCGCATTTTGTGCCAGCACAAATGAGGCATCACCTAAACCTGAGTCATTGATTATTGTGCCGGTGATATCGGCGGTCATCCCGAGCCGCAGATCATTGGCCGTGCGATTGGTCGTGGTATTGAGCAACGCTTGGGTATTTGCTTCGCCCAGCGATGTGCCGGATACTTGAATTGGCCCTAAACCGGTGATGACACCGCTCGCCACCATTTTGTCGGTGTTGGATTTACCAGTGCCGCTGGAGGTGATTTTGGTTTCTTCCTCAACACAGCCTGCTAGGCCGATGAGCAGGACGATGGCGGCCATATTGGCGAGCTGTAGGAATTTAGCGTTCATACGCTAGCTCCGGCGACGTCTTCCGAAAAAAAATACATACCAACGCGCACACGCGTCGTTGCTACTTTAATTGGCGTTATCATTGGCTCGGCTGTATTAACTTCAGCCGCATCGTACTTCAAGGCACAAGCAAATAGCTCTTCATAAACACCTTGCCATAGCTGGCGGGTGCGGTCGTGCAAGATGGTGGCCGCCTCGGCTGAAAGCTCATCCGCAGCAATATAGCGCTCTAGAAAAATCGGTTTTTCTGACAAGATGTTAGCCACCGCGGCAGCACTATGATCCTGCAACGATTCTGTCATTGGCAGCAGTCGATCAACGATCAAATTACGCGGCACAAACGCATCAGCCATCAAACGCACATGCTCACCCGTTTCATCCACAGCGGGGATAACCTCAATTGCCCCCAGACGCAGGAGTTCATGCAGCATCGAGCTTGGGCGATAGTCAGTAGTAGTAGTGCGAATTAAGCTATCAAATGAAACCTGTTGGCCGACTGCACGCCTAGGCAATACAAGAGGACTTCCTGATGGATCAAGATATGCTGGGTTGTTGCGCCACATTGTGTGGACGGCGGACGCAAATGACGTTATGCCATCTACCCGTGTTTCGGCCTCATTGTCACGACAAAGTCGGCGAATTTCTTTACGATTTATGCCGGTCAATAGCGATAGTCTTGTGTCAGAAGTGTCTTTATCTACAAAGTGCTTGCGAGCAGTTTCAACATACACCCGCTTTAGCAATTCACTTGCCATTTGGTATGTCACGCCGTGCGTAATCAGCAGCCGGACTAGCGGCTGCAAAATTTTTGCAGCCGACTCCAACAACACAGCCGCCAGAGACTGGTCATTCGCAGCGGGATCATTTAAGGCGTTAATTGTGGCGCTTGCGTTTTGCATTTATCGGTGTAGAATTCATCTCGTGGGTGCGGGAAAAAATCCCGCAGTGACGTTAATATAGCCATATTTAATTGCCTTGTAAAGGACTTGAGATGAAAAATTCTATTTTTTTAAGAGCGGTACTTTTTAATCTAACCGCATCATTAACCTTAATAATCATTTCCATGGTGATGGTCACCAA
>Ga0105049_10011649_pt1 | contig 10079 bp, 11 predicted proteins | sample MAT06_FD_78087 | JGI IMG/M metagenome (GOLD analysis project Ga0105049, IMG submission 78087) | Freshwater microbial communities from Lake Fryxell liftoff mats and glacier meltwater in Antarctica - MAT-06 | ecosystem: Environmental > Aquatic > Freshwater > Ice > Liftoff microbial mat | place...
ATGTGGTTCTAAGTAATTACTCTAACATGTCAACATCAACAATAACCAAGTTGTGTCTTTAACAATTATAGAACAAGAATAAAATTAAAAAAAAATATACAAATATTTAATACTAGATTAAAGACTTTTAATATTTAATAGTTTTATTTATTTTTTTACGGTAGGCCTAATACTTTAAAATTTAAACAAAATGTGTGAAGGATGTAACTATTTCCTATTTGCATATAAGGCATTTAATATAAAAAAAATAAATCTTTGTATTACTAAATTCATCTACTAAATTAAATAGTATTTAAAAATTATAAACAGAAATTACGCTTGATATACCTAATAAATAAAAGTTATAAGCTATAAAAAAAACAATTATGAAAATTCAATTTAACACAGACAAAACTATAAATGGAGACGAAAAGCATCAATTGCATTTTACAAACTTAATAGAAAACAGTCTAAAAAGATTTCAATCAAATATTTCAAGATTAGAAGTTCATTTATCTGATAAAAACGGGAAAAAGGACGGATTTAATAACATGCTTTGTTTAATAGAAGCAAGAATAGAAGGCAAGCAGCCTATTGCTGTTTCATGCCAAGCAAATACTATAGAAGAAGCAGTATCTGGTTCAATAGAAAAGTTAAAAAGCTCACTAAACACTATTATTGGACGTTTAAATAATCACTAATTAAAAACTAGGAAAAAAAACAGAAACCATGTCTAAAAACGAAAAAACTTCAAAGTCGGTGGCAAGTACTGCTTCAAAACTTTTGCACAACCCCAAATCTTCTAAAGACGTAAAATCTGTTGCTGCATCAGCCCTAACACAAGCACCCGACAAGAAAAAAAGTAAGAAAGCAAATTCAATAAAAACGAAATAAAAGCATCATAGCAAACCTTAGCAATTACTTAGAGTGGAGCAAAATATAGAAAACCAAACAATTGGAATACCAAGAATAGGAGATAAAGCTCCTCATTTAAAGCAATAACAACGCAGGGTGACATAAATTTTCCGGCAGATTACTCTGGCAAATGGGTTATTTTATTTAGTCATCCGTCCGATTTTACGCCAGTTTGTACCTCGGAGTTTATGACCTTTGCAAAGCGTGAACCAGAATTTGCTGCTTTAAATTGTAGGTTAATAGGATTGTCTATCGACGGTTTATACAGTCACATTGCTTGGCTAAGAACCATTAAAGACAAAATTGAGTTCAAGGGCATGAAAAATTTGGAAATTACTTTTCCTTTAATTGAGGACATCACCATGGAGGTTGCCAAAAAATACGGAATGATTCATCCCGAAGAGAGTTCTAAAAAAGCTGTTAGAGCCGTATTTTTTATTGACCCTAAAGGAATAATTAGAGCATTAATTTATTACCCACTTTCTTTAGGTAGAAATTTTGACGAATTAAAACGAGCTCTTATAGCAATGCAAACTGCGGATGCTTATTCAGTAGCTACTCCCGCCGATTGGCAACCCGGTGATGATGTTATTGTGCCCACTGCTGGTTCATGCGGCATTGCTAAAGACCGAATGGAAAATAAAGAAGAAGGCATTACTTGTTACGATTGGTTTTTCTGCACAAAAAAATTGTCTCTTGAGCAGATAAATAATCCACCAAAAATTAAATTTTAAAAACAAGAAAATTAACATGGGTTCAAGAGATAGAATTGTACGAATTGGATTAGCAATTATAATTGCTACCCTCTATTTTACTCATGTTATTACAGGCACAATAGCATTGGTATTTCTAATTATTGTGGGCATTTTAATTATTAACAGTTTCGTTGGTTTTTGTCCTCTTTATTATCCTTTTGAAATAAGTACAAATAGAAAATCTAATTAATGAAATTGAAAGTTTATAAACACGTTTAAAAAAACATAAAAATGGAAACACAAAAAAACTTAGGCATTTGGATGGATTATGCAAATGCAAATTTAATTGATTTAAATTCAGAAAGTAAATCTCAAACGATAACATCAAAATTTAATTTTGAGGTTAAAGATGAAGCAATTCGTAAGAGTGAAAAGCTTATGCACAATAAGGAACAACAAATGGATGAAGCATATTACAAACAAGTTGCTGGCGTGATATTAAATTATGACAATGTGCTTTTATTTGGGCCAACAAATGCAAAAACAGAACTCTATAATTACTTAAAAAAAGATTTACATTTTAAGGATATAAAAATTGATGTTGAGCCAGCAGATAAAATGACTGACAATGAAAAAAATGCTTTTGTAAGAAAGCATTTTAGAGCCTAAAGTAATTTGTAAACCTGCCGAGAATCAACTATCAATTCTCAAATAAAAATAATAGATAAATTAGAGCAAACACAAATATCAAATAATATAAAACTTTTATCAACCTTTTTAAATTTTGAGACTGGTAATTGAAAATTTAAATTACTTTAATTTTCTGTAAATTAATTCAGAACTAATTTTTTAGTAATGGTAACATTGTCTTTAAATTTTACTTTGACATAATAGATTCCACTAGAAAAATTTTGACGATTAATTTTAGAGCTCAGTAAAAACTTATTTTCTACAAACAACGTTCTTCCTGTTGCTTCAAAAATCTCTATTTGAGCAGGATTTTTAGTTTCAATAACAAAATCGAAGTTAGCAGGGTTTGGGTATATTTTTAGGTAACCCAAATTAGAAAAATTTGCACTGCCACTTATAATAAAAGCATAGTGTTCACCTATAACTGTGCAGCCATACTGGTTTGTTTGTGTAACATAATAACTTCCTTCTGTGCTTGGAATAAAATAATTTTCCATTGAGAGAATATTTATTGAATCGCCCACTAAAAACCAATTATAGATTATTAAATCGCTATTAAAAACAAATAAACTATCATTAGATTGCCAAATACTTGTAGGTAAATTTGGTGTTATACTTGGCACAAAAAATTGATGTGTGAAACTACAACCGTTACTATCTGTAATTACTAAATTATGTAATCCTTCGGAAACGCTTTCTACGTTAGAATTTATTTGGTAAGGCACTCCATCTAAAAGAAATTGGTAAGGTGCAACTCCTCCTACAACATCAACTAAATTAATGGCAGAAAGTGAATCGCAGTTTTGATTTTCAATTAAAAAATTAATGTTTTGTGGGCCATCAATAAATGGAACAAAATAATTTTGATTTACGCTACAGTTATTTGTATCAGTAACCGAAATCAAATAATTGCCTGGTGAAGTTATTTCAAAAACTCCAGAATTATTTGATACTCCTGATGCCATAATAAAACTATAATTTTCATTGCCTCCATTTGCATATAAACTAATAGAACCAATAGAATTATTGTAACACGAAACAGGATTAACTAAAGAAGAATCAATTTCTACAGGAGAAAATAAAGAGCCAAGGTTAAAGTTGGTATTACTTATGCAGTTGTTTGCCGACAGCACAGTTAAATTATAATTGCCAATTGAAGGAGGGTAAAAAGTAGAATTTCCTGAATTTGTAGTTTCAGTAAAAAGTGTATCGTTTATTGTGTTTTGCCATAAATAAATATAGGGTGGGCTTGAGTTAATTGAAGCTACTGCAAAGCCATTAGAATCTGAATTGCAAATAAAATTAGTGGTATTTACGTTAATTGATGGAGATTGAATTGTAACTGCAAAATCTCTATAAGTTGTTTCGTTACCAATGCCAAAAACACATCTGTAAACTGTATTTTCGCTTGGGTTTACATTAAGTGTATTTGAAGTAGAAATTACTGTTTGCATGTCAGGAATTTGATACCAACTAAAATTTTGATAGGTGTATGGAGTAAATGGAATAGTGGAAAGTGAATAATTAGTTGGCCCTGTGCAGCCACTAGGAGTAAATCTTTTTGCATCGTTGCTTGCTTGCCAAGGGAAATTGTTTCTTCCGGGAACAACAGTTGCCAATGTTCCAGTGGAATTTTGAATTCCATGTGTAGCGTTTCCATTGCTCCAGGTTGTACAAATAGATTTTTGAAAAATATAGGTATCAATATAGTTTGTAGATTCATGCAATACAATTTGGTTAGTTGATATTAAATATGTGCAATTAAAATAGGGCACTTGACACCAACTAACTACTAATTTTCTATTGGGTGCCTCACCAATAGTTTCCATTTTTATTTGCCCACCATGGCCTGGATTAATATCATGAAAAGGGCCAAAAATTGCATTTTTGGGAAAATCGAAGCTTGCATTCGGAATAACACTTCCAGTCCAATCACCAGTCTGATTTGGGCTAAATCCTACCCAACCATTAGAGCCAATGTAAAATTGATTGTATGTATTTCCATAAAAACAAAAATCAAACCCAATATTAAAACTTCCTCTTACGTTATCGTCCGAAAAGCCAGCTATCGCATTGCCGGGCATGTTGCAGGAATTTGGTAAACTTAGCGTAATACCGCTATTTAAACACATGGTTAAACTAGTTAATTGATTTGTATTTGTGTTTTCTGTTAGTGTTGCAGTTTCAGTAAAAGTGCAACCAACACTATCTTGCACCGAAATGGAATATTCTCCAGCAGGTAAATTTTCGAAAAGAGAACTAGTAGAAAATCCACTACCATTTAATGAATATTCAAAGGGAGGATTACCTCCAACAACTTCAAATACATTTATAGCACCCAATAAATTTTGATAAGGATAAAACTGATTGTAATTTATTGAATTTATTGAATTATAACTTTCTATGTTTATACTCTGCGAAATTGAGCAGCCAGCAGAATCGCTTGCAACAAACGTATAATTGCCATAGATACTTGTTTCAGCAATTCCATTATTTATACTTAATGGTGGAAAGGATGATATTGTTGTGGCACCACTACCACCAGTAGTTCCAACTAAAATACTTGCAGTTTCTGTGCCCAAACAAGAAATAGTATCAGTGCATACTAAACTTAATTGTAAGGGATTATTTTGAGCTGAAATACTAACCGGAAAAGATTGTGAACATCCAAAATCATCGGATGATATTACGGTGTAATTTCCCATGTAAGGTGGATAAAAAACAATGTTGCTTGAGTAACTACCGTTATCAATAATATTTCCTAAGCTATTAGATAATGAAAGATGAACAAGCCCGCTATCTAGGTTTATAGCATTTATACTTCCTGTGCTATCTTGGCTACAAATAAAATCTGTTACCTGAGTGCTAATGTTAAATGTGCTAACTTCAACTAAATAATCTGTTACAATAGAAATATTGTTTAAATATTTTTTTGCTCTATAAGTTGTTGTTGAGTTTGGAGAAATATTTAACTGAAATGAAGTTGAAATTACATTTGTTGTGTCTGGCAATACAAACCATTCTATAGTTGTTGGATTATTTATTCCATAAAAATAAAATGGTGCATCCTCAATTTGATATTCGGATAGTGAGTTGCAATCGGCTTCAGTAAATACGGGAACAAAACGTTTAGTTTCGTTTATTACTTCAAATGCTGTATTGTTTCTTCCAGGCACAACAGTTGCCAAAGTTCCATTGGAATTGTGCAAGCCATGCACTGCATTTCCATTGTTCCAACCTGTACAAATGGGTTTTTCTAAAATATTTGTTTCAATAATATTGGTAGTTTCATTTAATACTATTTGAATAGAAACTGTATTGCCGTTGCAACTAAAATAAGGTACATTTAAATAGGTGATAATTAATTTTCTGTTGGGGCTCACTCCCAAAATTCCATATTTAATACTACCACCAACAGCTGGATTTAAATCTTGCCAACAAGCCATAATAGCATTTTTTGGAGTACTTATAAATATATTTGGAATTTCAGATGTATTAAATGCTAATCCTTGACTTTGTGTAAATTCTATGAAACCATTTGCTCCAACATAAAAATCAGAAAAAGTGTTTCCATAAAAACAAAATGGAAAACCGATGCTTAGTGGTCCAATAACATTTTCATCGCCTAAACCTTCTATGTTAATTCCCGGGATATTGATTATTGAATCTTGAATTAAGTTTAGAGAACCACCTTGACAAATATGGTAATTGTTGGTGCTTTGTGCAATTGTTTTAATTCCAAAATGGAGTAATAAAATTAAAGTAATAATTTTTTTCATGATTGATAATTTTAAAACGACACCATAAATGTAATAATTATTTTTAATCACTAACTATTAGTTTTAATTTATCTAAATTTTTATTTTTACTTACACATAAAAACTATTTTAAAACCTTAACATTATTCAAATTCTTCACTCGTTTTTTACGAGGAGGTAATAGAAATATAAATGCATTTGCAAAACACATATTTCATCTTAGTATATAATATCATTAGCTCACAGATAAAACTTATATTATGCCACTCTTACAACTTAAATTTTATGGGATGAATAAACATCACATTTATCGCTTTCCCATTTTTGTATCCAGGCGTCCATTTTGGCATTGATTGTATTACTTTTCTTGCTTCTTCGTCAATGTCCTCTCTAACGCCTCTTACTACCTTTGCGTCTTTTACCTCACCTTGCTCATTTATTATAAACCTAACGTAAACTGTGCCTTGTATTTTATCTTTTTTTGCTGACGATGGATATTTAATTGAATCTTTCATGTATTTAAAAAGTCCTTCCTCCTTGCCCGGAAATTCAGGCATTACCTCAACAGAAATAAAATTTTTGAGTGAACTGTATTCTTGGGTCACTTTAATCTCTTTTTTGAGTTCATTTAAAAAATGTTCTACTACTGATGAATCACTACCAACTTGATCGTAATATACCCAAACACCAATTTTTTTATTTAATTCGTAGATGCCTTTAGATTCTCGTTTTCCATTCTCGCTGTAGTACAAACATGTTCCATCTACAATTAGTGGCACTCTCTGCGAAATTCTTGCTTTCATTTGCAAATTACCATTTTGGTGATAGTCTCTTACCATATCTCTGCCATTTTCTAAACCAAAAACTCTGTAATAAACAGAACTATCTTTGCTAGATTCTTTCCAAGTTTTATCAAAGTATAGGGTGTCTTGTTGTGCAATTGAAATTTTTATACAAACTACCAATAGTAGTGATGTTGCAAGTTTTTTCATACGGTGAAGTTTTTTTATTGAAGTTATTTATTTCTTTTCTTTCAGCACTAAAAACTCTTCCTTAGAAATAGATTCACATTTTTTTATTTTTCCTTTTCTATCGAGCTCCACTCTTTTGTAATTAGAATCATTGGAGTTTTCGAATCCTAGGCTTGGGTCAATTAATGGCGTGCCTTCAACTATTACTCTTGTTTGTCCATAGATGTATGGTATATACCAAAAATTTGTTCTAATAACCCCGTCTAAAAGTGCCACACAGCCCGGTATGCTTTCTATTGCTCTATCTATTGCTTCTTTTGGATGGATTTGTTTAGTGGGAATAAAAATTATAATGTGAGCCATATCTTCGCCTGTAACTCTGCTTTTGCCTTTGGTGAAGTTTGACGATTTAGAAAAATCTACATTTTTAGTAGAAATTAGTGTAAAATCTAGGTAACGGTTTGTACATCCCGTTAAGCTTATTACAGCAACCACAACAATAGAAAGTTTAATTTTTTTTAAGTTCATTTTCATGCTTTTCATTTTTTTTTAAATAATAGTTTTTTTAGTTTGTATTTTTTTTAGTTCCTAATTGGTAATTTTTTGTTGTTTTTAGTTGATGTTTTTTTGTTGTCTGCTAATAGTTTTAATATAATTATCATTTATCATTTATCATTTATCATTTATCATTTATCATTTATCATATATCATTTATCGCTTTTCATTTATTCTTTATTATTTTTTATTTTTTATTTATTATTTATTATTTATTATTTATCATTTATCATTTATCAATTACCATTTATCATTTATCATTTATCATTTATCATTTATCATTTACCATTTATCATTTATTATTTATCAACTATATACTCCCCACTATTGCTCTAAGCCCAATTTTATTGCCATATTTATTAATGCAACTGTATTTTTTACTTCTAATTTTAGCATTAAATTTCCTTTGTGCCATTCTATAGTTCGTGAAGAAAGATTTAATTTTTCGGCTATTTGTAACATTGTGTTTCCGTTTGCCATAAGCATTAGAACTTCTACTTCGCGGGCCGAAAATTTATACTTGCCAATTGTGGTATTGTTTAGTCTTTCTATTACTCCTGGCATTACTGATACTTCTTTCTTTGTTTTTTTTGGGAAAGATAATTTTCCTTTTAATGTATCTTTAATGTATCCTTTTAAATGAATATCTCCTTCTGACTTTAGCATATAACCTACCGCTCCTGCGTCTTTCATCTTTTGTATGGTTTGGTTGTCTTCAAACTGCGACATACCTATAACTTTTACTCCTACAAATTTTTTTGTAATATATTTTGTTGCTTCAATGCCACTCATTTCTGGCATATTAATATCCATAAATGCAATATCAAAATTTATTACTTGACAAAGTTCTATGGCTGCTTTTCCGCTAGAAACTCCTTCTACTTGGCACAGTATATTGGTTCTAAAAATTGCCCTTTCAAAACCTTCTCTTAGCATTTGATGATCGTCTACAATTAATATTTTTATCATAGATAGATGTTTTTTTTTTACTTCAATTTAGTTTGGTTTTCTGCTGTGGCATGCAATTCTTTTGATGGTAATAAAATTTCGTTCTTAAAGCTAAACACCCATTTTGTGCCATGTTCGCTGCTCGATTTTACTTTTTGTATTCCCCCCAAAACTAGTGTTCTTGCTTTTATAGAATGAAATCCAAATCCTGTGTTTATAGCTTTAACGTTAAATCCTTTTCCATCGTCTTCAAAAATTATTTCAAAGGTTTGAGGCTGGTAATTAAGCATAATAAACACTTCTTTTGCCTTTGAATGTTTGTTAACGTTTTGCACAAGTTCTTGAATTAGTCTAAAAAGGTTTAGCTGGCATGTGCCCTTAAAAACTAGCGGCTCGCCAATAACATTTAAATTAACGGTTATACCCTTGCGTTGCATGTCGCCTAGTAGAATTTCTAAAGCATTTAGCCAATTTCCATCTTCGGTGCTAAACGGACTTAAATCTTTTATGGCGGCTGTTAGTCCTTCTCTTGCTTTTTGCTGAAAACCCACTATATGCTCTAGGTTATTTGAAGTGTTTTCTAGAGCGATAGAAGTGTTTACAAGGTGGCTTAGTTCGTAGTCTAAGCCAGTGAGTGCACTGCCCACATTGTCGTGCAGTTCTTGCGAAATTCTAAAGCGTTCTTGATCTTGGGTGGTTACCATGGTTTGCAATATTCTTTTTTGATTTGCTGCTTGTAGTTTTTGATTGCGGAATATTGCCAATAAAAAAAAGACGACAAGGCTAAAAAAACCTCCACATACTAAAAAGGTAAAAAAAATTATTTTATCCGTCGAGAGTTGAACCACATGGCTAAAGTAATAAAAACATGCAATAAAAAATTAACAATAGAGTGAATTCCCCAAATATAATTAGCTATTAATTTATTTTCTTCTAGAGTGAAGGAGCCTTTTACTGCGAAAAGAAAAATATTGGTGCTGAAATAGAACAAAATAGTAAAGGCAAATATAAAATGTGGGTTTTTTACTACTTTTCCTTCAAACTCTTCAGCTATTTTATGAATAACCAAACCCGAAATTAAAATTAGACAAAAACTTTCTGCTGCTATTTGCGAATAAATTCTTACAAACATTCCTTGAGCTAATAATCTGCTCCATAGATAAACTAAAAAATAAAAAACAGTTAGTATAATAAAATAAATCTTGGTTTTTTTTGAGGCCACTAATGGATAAAAAATATACACCATAAATAGATATTCCACCACCGAATAGGCTGAGCTAATAAACAATGTTGGGTAATAATTGATAGATAAAATTTTGCAAACAGTTTCCGAAACAACTGTATATGCCATATACCAAAACACCTTTTTAAAAGTAGAATCAAATTTTTTATACAAAATTAATCCTGCCAAAAAAGGAATTAAGGTACTATACAATGATAATGATCTTAGTATTTCTATAGTTTTCAAAACAAATTTAAAAATATTGATTGATGCAATTTATGAATTTAAAACATTGCTAGCTCCGCATGATTCTGGGCACCCTAATGCATAGTCTAAAATAACTGAG
>Ga0105049_10011650_pt1 | contig 10079 bp, 7 predicted proteins | sample MAT06_FD_78087 | JGI IMG/M metagenome (GOLD analysis project Ga0105049, IMG submission 78087) | Freshwater microbial communities from Lake Fryxell liftoff mats and glacier meltwater in Antarctica - MAT-06 | ecosystem: Environmental > Aquatic > Freshwater > Ice > Liftoff microbial mat | place...
TCCAAGGTCTCGTACTCGTTGCTCGACGCGCACGGCTACAGAGACCGTCGCATCCTCGTCGTCGGCGGCGGCGACAGCGCGGTCGAGGCCGCCCTCGGCCTCGCGGAGCAACCCGGCAACGTCGTCTCGATCTCGTACCGCAAGCAGGCGTTTTTCCGATTGAAATCGCGCAACGAAGCGCACGTCGCACAGGCCCTCCGATCCGGGACCTTGACGGCGTTGTTCGAGAGCGAGGTCGTCGCGATCCAGGAAGCCGACGTGCTCCTCCGCACGAGGGACGGGCAGGTGGAGGCGCTGCCGAACGACGAGGTGTTCATCTTCGCGGGCGGGACGCCGCCGACCGAAGTCCTCGAAGCTTCCGGCGTCTCCTTCGACCCGAGCGAACGCGCGGCGGAACCCATCCTCGCAGAGCTCGGCACCGGACTCCTGCCTGCGCTCGGCGTCGCCTTCGTCCTCGCGCTCGGCGTCGTCGTGTGGACGTTCGCGCACGCCGACTACTACGCCGCGCCGCTCACGGAGCGGCCCTTCTCGGCGAAGCATGCGCTGCTCTCGCCGACGGGCTCGTTCGGATTGACCTGCGGCATCGCGGCGACAGCGTGCGTCTGCGCCAATCTCACGTACCTCGCGCGCCGATCGCGGCGCTTCCCGTGGATCCCGGGCTCCCTGCGCGCCTGGATGACGGCGCACGTCGCCACGGGGATCGCAGCGTTGCTCCTCGTGCTCGTGCACGGCTCGATGGCGCCGCGCAGCACGGTCGGAGGTCATGCCGCCTGGGCCTTGGCGTTCCTGGTCCTCACGGGAGCGATCGGTCGGTACCTCTACAGCTTCGTCCCGCGCGCCGCGAACGGGCAGGAGTTGGAGCTCGACGAGGTTCGCGCGCGCATCGCGACGCTTTCGTCCGAGTGGGACGCCGGACGCGGTGGTTTCACCGACGCGCTCCGCGCCGAGGTCGACCGATCGGCGACCGAGGATCGTTGGCGCGGATCGCTGCCGTCGCGTCTCCTCGCGTTGGCGCGGTCGCGTCGATCGGCGCGGATCCGACTCGCGGCGATGCGTGATCGCGCTCGCTCCGAGGGCATCGCGCCGCACGAGATCGAACGGCTCATCGATCTCGCCGGTCGCGCTCAGCGGGCCGCGATGACGGCCGCGCACTTCGAGGATCTGCGCGGAATCCTGGCCTCCTGGCGCTGGTTCCACCGCTGGGTCGCGCTGTTCTTCGTGCTCGTCCTCGTGAGACACGTCGTCCTCGCGGTGCAGTACTCCGACATCCTCGGATGAGAACCGGACGCAGTGGATGGGTGCTCGGCATCGTGTCGGCGGCGTTCGTCGTCACGCTGGTCCTCTTCGTCTCGCGCTCCGACTCGCCGGGCCCGATCACCCGAGTGCATGCCGAGTCCGCGCGAATCGACGAGGCCGATTGCGCGGCCTGCCACGGCGACGGGCCCAAAGGCATGACCGCAGCCTGCACGATCTGCCACGCCGAGATCGGGCGTCAGGTGACCGAATCCGCCGGCTTTCACGGCGGGCTCGCCGACGTCGCACGCTGCGGACGTTGTCACGGGGAGCACCACGGATCCGATTTCGAGCTGGCCGGCGTCGGCGCGTTCGCGCTGGCGGGAGTGTCCGATCGAGGCGCGTATGCGCACGAGGGTCTGTCGTTCACGCTCGGCGGCGTACACACGAGCGGCCTGGATTGCCGCGCGTGTCACGAGCACGCGGACGACGCGGTCCTCGCCGAATCGACGCGTCGATTCCTGGGCGAATCGCAGCGCTGTGCGAGCTGTCACGACGATCCGCACGCGGGACGCCTCGCGGACTGCCGCTCATGCCACGGCGAAACGGAACCGTTCGCCCGGGTCGCGGCGTTCGTGCATCCCGTCACTTTCGAGTTGGCGGGAGCCCACGCACGCGCGGCCTGCGTCGACTGCCACGCGCGCGGCAGCGAGTTCGCGATCGAAGCCGGCGGCAGCGCGGCGGCGACCCGGGAGCCTCGGGACTGCGCCGCGTGTCACGCCTCTCCGCATGCGGCGCCGTTCGTGACCGCCGTCGCCGCGCGACTCGCGGTCGGCGCCGGCGAGTCGTGCGCGAGCTGTCACGCGGCGGAGCACGCTTCGTTCCGCGAACCGCGCCAGATCTCCGCGATCGAGCACGCAGCCGGCGGTTTCGAACTCGTGCCCCCCCACGATCGCGCTGCGTGCACGGACTGCCATTCGCGGCTCGCTACGCCCGAGCCGCACGTCGCGGCTTTCGCGGAGTACGCCGCCGCACATCCGGGCCGATCGCCCGACGACTGCGCCGCGTGCCACGCGGATCCGCACGCCGGCCAGTTCGGCGGCAGCGCGGACCGAGTGGATTGCCTCGCGTGCCACGAACGCGCGCAGTTCGATCCACCGACGTTCGGCGCGGCGGAGCACGCGCGCACGCGGTTCGCGCTCGATGGAGCCCACGCCGAGGCGTCGTGTCACGCTTGCCACGCGCAACACGCTGGAGCTCCGCGGATGTTCCGCGGCACGGACACGAGCTGCGCGAGTTGCCACTCCGACGCGCACGATGGCGCGTTCTCGCGCGAGGCGATCACGGCGAACGAGGAGAAGTCGGGTAGCGACTGCTCGACGTGTCACACGAGCACGAAGTTCGCCGACGTCGAGCGGTTCGATCACGCACGTTGGACTTCGTTCCCGCTCGAGGGCGCGCACGCCGCGGCCGGTTGCGAAGCGTGCCACCGACCGCGGTCGACGCCCGACGCGCACGGCCGCGGCTTCGGCGTCGTCGCCGAGCTCTTCCCCGGCGACACGACGAACTGCGCGACATGCCACGCGGACGTGCACGGCGGGTTCTTCGCGCGGAGATCCGGAAGCCTCTCCTGCGCGACGTGTCACACGCCGGAGAGCTTCCACGCGGCGGCGGGCAAGTTCGAGCACGGATCCAGCACGGGTTTCGAGCTCGCCGGCGCGCACGATCGCGCGTCGTGCGCGGCGTGCCACGCGACGAGTCCTAGAGGTGTACGCACCACGCCGCACCCCGGCGCCGGATCCGACGACTGCGCCGTGTGCCACGCGGATCCGCACGCGGGCGCCTTCGATCGCGTCGATGGCGGAGCGGCACGCTGCGCGCACTGCCACACCACGGAGTCGTTCGCGCCGGCGCGCGACGGTTCCTTCGATCACGGCGCTTGGACGAAGTTCGCGCTCTCCGGCAGGCACGCCGAGGCAGCCTGCGCGAGCTGCCACGCGCAACGAACCGAACGCGACCAGAACGGCCGCATGACGGAGCGCGCGCAAGGCACGCGCTGCGCCGATTGCCACGCGGATCCCCACGCCGGCCAGTTCGCGAGCGGAGGTTCGACCGATTGCGCGGCGTGCCACTCGACGTCGCCGGACTTCCTCACGCTCGACTTCGACCACCAACGCGATGCGCGGTTCGCGCTCGACGCGACACATGCGCGGCTCGCGTGCTCGGACTGTCACGTCCCCTGGCGCGCGCCCGGCGGCGCGCGTGTCGTGCGCTACAAACCGCTGGGGGTCGAGTGCGCCGATTGCCACGACGCACAGGGAGGCACTGCGCGATGAGTTCCAAGTTCGCGCCGCTCCTCGCTCTCGCGATCCTCGCGCGCACGGTTTCCGCGGCAGAGATCCGCCTCGAGCTGCGCGTGACCAGCACGGCGGGTGCGGCGGTCTACGTCGACCGCGGATCCGCGGGCGGGCTCGTCGAAGGAGATCGCGTCGAATTCCGCTTGGAATCCGGCTCCGTCGCGACGGGTATCGTGCGCTCGGCGACCGTGAACAGCGCGCGCGTCGAGCTGGATCCCGGCTCGGAACGTCCGCCGAGGGGCACCCGCGGCGAAGCCCGCGTGCCCGATTCGCGTCCGAACGCGGACTCCACGCCGCCCGCGAACGACGCGATCGATCATGCGCCGTGGACGCACCCGCCCGAGGAGTGGAACAACGATCGTCCCCTGCTCGCACCGGCCTTCGGGCTCCCGCCCGAGGCGCGCGCAGCGAACGTCCACGGCCGCGCTTGGTTCCGCTTCGACGGCTCGCGCAACGACGAAAGCGGCGACACGTACAGCCTCTTCTCCGTGGGCACCGACACGACGCTCGAGAATCCGTTCGGTGATGGTGGCGCGGTGCGCGTCGCGGGCGAGATCTTCGCGAGGTCGGCGGACGTCGACGGTGACGACGGGTTCTACGACTACGACGATGCAGGGCTGCGGCTCGATCACCTCGCGTACTCCGTTGGCGGGACCGAGGATCGGCCCAACCAGTTCCTCGTCGGTCGATTCCTCCAGGAGGCGGTGCCGGAGTTCGGCGTGCTCGACGGCTTCGAGTGGAACCGACGAACGCGCGGTGGAACGAGCTTCGGAGCTTCCGTCGGTTGGATGCCCGAGCCGACTCCCGATCGATCGTCGTTCGAGGACGTGCAAGCGGCGGTGAACGTGCGCCAGGCCTTCGGAGCCGACGAGGCGGCCGAGATCGGCGTCGGATGGCAGAGCACGTGGCACGACGGCGAAGCGGATCGGAATCTCGCCGTCGTCGAAGCCGGCGTGCGTCCGTCGGACGCATGGTCGGTGCGAGCGACGGCGTGGGTCGATCTCTACGACTCGTCCGACACGCTGAAGTCGACAGGGTTCGAGCTGACCGAGGCGCGGCTCGCCGCGACCTGGCGGGCGAATTCGGATTCGGGACTGCGCGCGTTCGTCGCACAGAGGCGGATTCCCGAGCTCCTGCGGGACGAGTTCCTCGCGCGACGCGCGGACGACGTCATGAACTCCGTCCTGGATCGGATCGGCGTGAGCGGTTGGACGGGCGTCGGGAACTCCACGCGGCTCGATGCACGTCTCGAAGGCTGGAGCGACGAGGAGGACGAGGGCTTCACGGGCGAACTCGGCGTCGGCTTCGAAGGCGTCTTCGGCGACGCGAGTTCGCTGACTGCCGCGGCCTCGTGGGCCGACGGCTCGTACTCGAGCGGCCCCGGCGGGCGGCTTCAGGCCAACATCGCCTTCGGTTCGACGCGCGCCGGCCTCGGTTGGCATTCGGCGTGGTATTCGCAGAAGGACTACGGCGGCGACGACGCGGACATCGCGCAGCACGCGGCCTTCGGTTCGCTCGACGTCGCGCTGTCCGACGATTGGGATCTCTCGTTCGTGGTCGATCGATCGTTCGGCGACGGCGCCGACGGGTGGACCGCGGGCTTCCTCGTGCAGGCGAGATACTGAGGACTGCCATGGCCACAGCCTCGATCTTCGGCATCCGACGCGCGCACGCATCGATCGCGGCGCTCGCGCTCGCCTTGACGTCGCTCGCGTGCGCGGTCGGCGTCGCGGGTCGCCGCGCGTACGAACCCGTCGCGCGCCAGGAATGGCAGCACGCGCGCGGTCCCGTCGTGCCGCACGACACGTTCCCGCGGGACTGCTCGCTGTGTCATGCCGGCTCGACCTGGCAGAAGATTCGCGACGACTTCAACTTCGACCACGCGCGCGAGACGGGCGTCGTGCTCGAGGGCGCGCACGACGCGGCCGAATGCCTGCGCTGTCACAACGATCGCGGTCACGTCGCCGAGTTCGCCGCTCGCGGCTGCGTCGGATGCCACGAGGACATCCACCAAGGAAGGCTGGGCTCCTCGTGCGATGTGTGCCACGACGAATCTGCGCCGGATTGGTCGCCTCGCGGAGCGATCGCCGAGCACGCGAAGACGCGCTTTCCCCTGGTGGGAGCGCACACCACGACCGCCTGCTGGGCCTGTCATCCGGGAGCACAAGTCGGGAATTTCGTGCAGACGAGCACGCGCTGTGTCGACTGCCACGCGAAGGACCTCGCGGTCGCCACCGAGCCCGATCACCAGATCCAAGGTTGGACGGATTCGTGCGAGCGCTGCCACCTACCGACGGATTGGTCGCGCGCGGGCTTCGCGCACGGCTTCTTCCCGCTGCAGGGCGGTCACGGTGGCTTGGAGTGTTCGGCCTGTCACGCGGGCAACGATTTCAGCGGCCTCGACTCGAGCTGTTTCGCGTGCCACGCGGACGACTACGCTGCGGCGCGCGATCACGAAGCGCAGAACTTCGGGACGGATTGCCAACGCTGCCACACCATCCAGAGTTGGGAACGCGCGAACTTCGATCATGCAGGGATCGTCAGCGCCTGCATCGCGTGCCACGCCGACGATTACGACGCGACGACGCAGCCGGATCACGGGGCGAACGGCATCGGCACGAGCTGCCTGGACTGTCACTCGACGCGCTCGTGGGGCGACGGATCGTTCGAACACCGACAGTTCCCGATCCAGGGCGGCGACCACGGCGGGCTCGATTGTTCGGCGTGTCACGCGACGCCGGGGACTTTCCGTCAGTTCACGTGTGTGAATTGCCACGCGCACACCTCGCGCGAGATGAACAACGAGCACGATCGTGTGCGTGGGTACACCTACCAGAGTTCGGCGTGCCTCAAGTGCCACCCGAACGGCCAATCACGCTGAGGGATCGCGGCGCGAGCCCGGCCCCGCGGAGTTCCCCTCCTCGACGCGTTCGAAAATCAGGTCCGGGGCTTCGGCGGCGGCAGATCGCGCGCCTCGCACGCCGACTGCCAACCCTGGCGCGCATGCTGGCCGTCGCAGAACGGCTTGTTCGCGGATTGGCCGCAGCGGCACAGCGAGATCACCTGTCGGCCCGCCAGGCCGAACAGCTTTCCGGTCGCATCCGTGATCGTGAAATCGCCTTCGAGGCGGAGAGGGCCGTTGTCGTTCACTGTGATCTTGGTCATGAGGTCAGGGTAGCGACGTCGGGCCCCATCGTTCGCGTCGGATCCAGGATTGCCGGTCCGCGCAGGTCCACATCAGGCCGAACGAATCGCGGTACCCCGATCGGAGCGCCGCTTTCATCCCCCAGACGGATGATTCGGAGTGTCCGCACGGTGGACGGTGCCCCCTGGTTTGGCTCACAGCCCAAAGCGGATCTCGATGCCGTTCGTCAGGTCGAACGTCGCGCTCGTGCAGAACGTGGCCGTGTTGCGATACAGCACCTGGTACGGATGAACGCCGGGCGTCACGACGTTGCCTTCTACGTGAATCGCTGCTTCGACGGCTGCGGCTCGCCTAGGAGCCCCAGACCTCGCCCTTCGGATTCGCAGCGACGCGCACGACGGCCTCGCAGTACGCGACCGCCGCGGCTTCGCACGATTCGAGCGGGCCCGTCAGCCACGCCGCCGCGAAGTTCGTCTCCGTCGGCGGCGGGAAGATCTTCACGGCGCGCACGCCGGCTGCTTTGAGCGCCATGTCGAGTCCGATCGTGGCTTCCATCGGCGGCGCGACGAGATACGCCATCGCATCGCCGGGCGAGAGGCCGGCGAGCGCGCTCAAGTAGTGACCGAGCGACGAGACGACGTGCGGGAACACCGCGGTCTTCTTCGCCTCGTCCGCCGCGTAGAAGCACGCATCGGACTCGAGGCAGCGCACGAGCGCGTGCAGGCCATCGTCGATCTCGGTCGGCGTGCTCGCGGCCAGCACTCCGAGGATCTCGCCCGACAGCGGGCCCGATGCGTGATTCGCTCCCGCATAGAAGCTCTTCGCGAAGACGACGTCGACGTTCGCGTGTTTCGTCGCCTCGTCGAGCGCGACGTAGGTCGGATCGTCTTGATCCACGGTGATGAGCCCGAGCGAACGATGGCGCGTCGGATCGGCGCCGTACGCGACGAGCAGCGCCGGATCGGCGTTCGGCAAGCGCCGCACGGACAGGATGCGCGGAGGCAGCGGTTGCAGGATCACTTCCCCACCTCCACGAGTCGCACGCGCACTTGTGGAGCGCGAGGCACGCGCGAAGCCGCTTCGCCGAGTTCCGCAGTCAGTCGGCTGAGATCGAGGTCGACGCCGCTCTTCTTCTGATCCACCATCGCGCGCGCCAGCACCGCAAGGCGCTCGCCGGCGACTTCGGGTCGCGTGCCGCGCGCGTGGATGTTCGACATCATGTTCCGCTGGCCGTCGGTGTTGCCAACCTTCGGATCGTAGACGAGGTACGCGGAGAGTCCGTCGCCCGTGCCGAGTCCGGGCCGCTCGCCGAGCAGGATGGCCGCGACTTTCGCGCCCACGACGGCGCCGATCTCGTCCTCGAGCCACACGCGCGCATAGCGCGCGACGACGGGCACGCCGACGGTCAGTCCGCGGGCTTGGCACGCCTGCGTGAACGACTCGAGCAACGCGCGGCCGTTCTGGATGCACGCCGTCGCGGAGAGTCCGTCCGCGAGGATGGGTTGCACGTCCACGCCGCGTTTTCCGGCCTGTTTCCAGCGCGCGAGCGACTCCTCGTCGAGCCTGCGACCGAGATCGGGGCGCAACAGGAACTCGCGGTGATCCTGGACGCGACTGCGGAGACCGATCAGTCCGTTCGCGGAGGCCCAATCGGCGGGCAGCTCCGCCGCCACGGCTTCGTGCGCGACCGCGAGCTCGGCCTGGAACTGCAACACGACATCCGTCGCGTAGCGCGTGCCGACGTGACCGATGCCGAGCAACGCCGTCGTGTGCGCGGCGGACTCGCGCGCATAACGCGAACCTTCCTGACGCCGCGGGAAGACGCGCGACGGCGGCTCGGGGATCCGCGGGAGCGGCGGCGCGAGCGACATCGGAGCCGAAGCGCCGAGGTCATCGCGCAGGCGCGCGATGAGCTGTCGCGTGCGGCTCATGACGCGGCCTCGTCGCGCTGACGCGCAACTTCGTCGCGCTCGCGCGCAACTTCGTCGCGCTCGCGCGCAACTTCGTCGTGCTCGCGCGCAACTTCGTCGTGCTGGCGTGCAACTTCGTCGTGCTGGCGTGCGGCCTCGTCACGCTGGCGCGCAGCCTCGTCGCGCTCGCGCGCAGCGGCGTCGCGCTCGCGCGCAGCGGCGTCGCGCTCGCGCGCAGCCTCGTCGCGCGCGATCGCAGCACCGAACCCAGCGGCTTCGAAGCGGGCGCTCATGGCACGATCGCCTCCGGCTTGCCGAACGCGCGGCCGGGCACATCGCGCTCGTAATCCCAGATGTCGCGCTCGACGAGCCACGCGTCGAACTCGGGCGTGGGCCGCTTCTTCAGCAAGCTGCGGATCGACGGGATGTCGTGATACGACGTGCTCTGATAATTGAGCATGATGTCGTCGCCCACGGGCAGCGACATCAAGTACGTGCAGCCCGCGGCGCCGAGCAGGACCTTCAAGCTCTCGAGTTCGTCCTGCCCCATGCGTGCGTGATACGTGAAGCACGCGTCGCAACCCATCGGGAGCCCGAGCAACTTCCCCATGAAGTGATCCTCGAGCGCCGCGCGCGTGATCTGCGGGCCGTCTTCGAGGTACTCGGGCCCGATGAAGCCCACGACCGTGTTGACGAGAAAAGGCGCATAACGCCGCGCGAATCCATAGCAACGAGCCTCGAGCGTCACTTGATCGACGCCGTGGTGCGCGGCCGAACTGAGCGCTGACCCCTGTCCCGTCTCGAAGTACATGCAATTGGGTCCGCGCGCGGTGCCCTTCGCTTTCATGAGCGCCCAGGCCTCGTCCATCAGCGCGACCGAGATGCCGAAAGCCTTGTTGCCGAGTTCCGATCCGGACAACGACTGGAACATCAAATCCATCGGGCAACCGAGCCGGAGCGCGCGCATCTGCACCGTGACGTGCGAGAGCACGCAGTGCTGCGTCGGGATCCCATTCTTCTCCAGCACACCATCGATCGCGGTCAGGATCTCAGCCGTGCTCTCGGCCGTGTCCGTCGCCGGATTGACGCCGATGACCGCGTCACCGCAACCGTACGAGAGCCCCTCGCGCATGCTGTACAGGATCCCCGCGATGTCGTCCGTCGGATGGTTCGGCTGCAAGCGTGACGAGAGTCGCCCCGGCAATCCGAGCGTCGTGTTGGCGCGCACGATGACCTGACACTTCGCGCCGACGGTCATCAGGTCCATGTTCGACATGAGCTTGCAAACCGCCGCCGCCATCTCGGGCGTCAAGCCCGCGGAGATCGAGCGGATTTTCAAGCCGTCCGTATCACTCTCGAGCAACCACTCGCGGAACTGTCCGACCGTGAGGTGCGCGACGGCCTTGTACGCGGCCTCGTCGAGCGAGTGCTCGA
>Ga0105049_10011652_pt1 | contig 10078 bp, 8 predicted proteins | sample MAT06_FD_78087 | JGI IMG/M metagenome (GOLD analysis project Ga0105049, IMG submission 78087) | Freshwater microbial communities from Lake Fryxell liftoff mats and glacier meltwater in Antarctica - MAT-06 | ecosystem: Environmental > Aquatic > Freshwater > Ice > Liftoff microbial mat | place...
CCGCCGGCACCATCAGGGCCGGGCGCGGACCGGTGCGGGGCTTTTCCAAATTCGGCAGCGATATCGGGCGAGGCGTCCCCACGAAGAGGGGCTTTGGCAGGTCAAGGGCCAGAGGGACCTTATCCTGGGCATGTACGGACGCGGAAAGGGCCCCAAGAGAAAGAGCGGTGAGGACGAAACGTGTAAGCATACGGAAAACGAAAAGGCGGTCGAGAATGATGGGAAGTGGCGTTGCGAGCGGTCAGCGGAGCAGCGTCAGACCACAAAATCGCTCGGATTGAAGGTGAGCATCTTTCGGGCGGTCACGGCTTCATTGACCTTCAGAACTGTGACAGTTGAGGCAAAGCCTTGTTCACCGGAACACGACAGCGGCGTACCCTCACGGATAGCGGAGAAGAAGTTCTCCAAATGAGGCTGATGAATCGCCTTGTCCAACGTGACAGGGATATCCCAAGCGGAGAGCGCCGCCGTCTCGCGGACATCGACCACGGAAGAACGAGGAGCGGCCATCGCGAACTTCGGCTTAATCTCCTTTTCCCACGGCCGACTGGCAACGGCCGCACCCTCTTCACCGGTACTTGGCCGCTTCAAAAGCCCCTCCGTCACATAACGTTCCCAATCTGGCGCCTGCGCCTCACGGTAAAGCTTCGTATACTTCGGATTTTCGGACATTTTCAGCGCCCCTTCGACTCCCATGAAGTATTCGTGATAGCCCCCGCCCGCACTCGTGGTGGTCAGCACTTCATAAAAGGCACGGACAGTCCCTTCCGGCGTCGGAAACTCATAGATCGCCATCACGTTATCGAACCATTCATGGTTCTTATAATAGTCGGCCCCGCCGCCCGCCATTACCGTCGCGGGGTTCGTGTCGAGCATCCAATTGAAAACGTCGATCTGGTGCGCGCCCAAATCCGAGATCGGGCCGCCGGAATACTTCTTAAACCAGCGCCAGTTGCGGAACTGATGCATGTCTTTGTAGCCGTACTTTGCGAGCGTCGCTGGAGGGATGGCCGTCTTCTCCTGCCAGCCCAAATCCTCGCTGACCGCTCGGTTCCACTGGCCGTTGATCGTGGTAATACGCCCCAAAATCTTGTTTTCCCGGACGAGGCGATCGCGGGCGTGATGATAACGGGGATTACTTCGCCGTTGATGGCCGATTTGCAGAAGCTTTCCCTTCGCCTGCGCGGTCTTCACCATCGACCGGGCACCCTCGACGGTGTTCGCCATCAGTTTCTCGCAATAGACGTGCTTGCCCGCATTGAGCGCCGCATTCGTGTGCGTCGCGTGCAGCCAGTCGGGCGACGCCACGATGACGGCATCGAGATCGGGCACACTTGCCAGCATCTCCTGGTAGTCCTCGAAGGGACGGGCCGCGTGACCGAATTTCTTTAGCAAACGCTCCCCGTAGGTCCGATTGACCTCCCAGATGTCGCAAACGGCTTTGAAGCGAATATCGGGAATTTTCAGCGCAGCATTGATGAGCACTTCGCCCTGTGCGCCCGTGCCGATCAGTCCAACGTTCAACGCTTGCGTGCCACCACTTCCGGCCGGGGACTGCGCCTTGGCGACATAGGGAGAAGCGAGCACCACGGCACCCAGCCGCGCGCCGGAGGACAGAAACGAACGACGGGTAACGGAAGAATCTAAAGTGTTTTCACTCATAGGAAACGATCGTTAAATCTTATACGCGATCCGCCCAGAGTGCAAAGCGATTATGGCGAACGAGCAGGAGCGCGCCTGCGGTGAGCCCGACGTAGGTGCCCATCCAGACAACGCCTTCGTTCTCCTGTACGGCCATCAGGCCAAACGAAAGCCCCACCCACGTCAGTCCGAGAAGAATCAGGGCCAATCGCGTTTTGATCCCGAGGAGAATGCCCACACCCAAAAGCAGAAGAATAAAGCCGAGCGGTAACGCAAAAGCCTTGGTCGCCCAAACTGGCAGGAAGGACGCACCGGTAATGCCGCTGGCAATCCGTCCCATGTTGCGTCCGTAGTTTTCGAACGAGTAGCTGCCGCCCAATTCGAATTTCTCAAGGCCCGAAAGAAGCGCTCGCAGACCCAAAAAAAGGCGCAGGATCAAAAACGCTGCGCTGAATTCGCGTGAGGTGACGACCGGGAGACCAGAGGGATTGGACATGTGGAAAAACGAGTCGTAATAGAGACGGTTGCGACAAAGGCGGGTTACTCACACCCTTCGGACAAACACGAGAAGCGAGCAAGGAGAGCTCCACGTACCCAGAGGCGTGACACCGTTATCATTCCGGCGCGTTAAACAGGCTGGGGGCAAGCCAAGACTGCGGCCGACTCCGCTAAACCGCTTCATAGGACGCCACCGTGCAGAAATCGCGATAAACCTGGGACAAAAGCCGCTTCGACATTAACCGCTACGAAGCTCTCGGGAACTGCCGACCCGCCCACCGCCTCACGCCTGCAAAGTTAAAATCTGCGCGGCAATCAGCTTGGCACGAGCTTTGACGTCGCCCGCACCCGAAGAGGCAGCCAAGGGGAGCGCATCGATCGCCATATTCACCACGTGGCCGTCGACTTTGGTTTTGTCCAAGACCAGAGACAAAATCGTGGAGAGAGCAATCAACGACGAAGCGTGATGGTTGATCGCGATGCTGTGGTCGTCCAAGATTTTTTGAAGCTGAGGGTCCATGTAAATCGTTTCGTTACGGATCTTGTCCCGATCCGACCGGTCGGAGCTTCGGGTGGGTAAAAAGTGGTGCTCAGGAAGGGACTCGAACCCTTACGCCTTTCGGCACACGCCCCTCAAACGTGTGTGTCTACCAATTCCACCACCTGAGCGTTACTAGCGAGAGGAAGGCGGACTAAGATAAAACGAGCGGTCTCTGTAAAGCCCCAATTTTCGGACGCTAAATGGGCTTTGACGTCGCGGCGACTCGCGGGAGATTAAGCCCCCTCCGGTCATGACCCTCGACGAGATTACCCGCGCCCTGCTTGCCTCGTATGAAAACGACGGCGGAATCAACCACTTCGACGGCACCAACCTGCCTTCCCAGGAGTCGCTCGATAATCTCTGCTCCGAGTTCATGCACCTATTGTTTCCCGGTTTTTTCGAGGAAAAAGCCCTGACCAAGCAGACGGTCGCTGTCGTTACCCAATGCCGCATCGAGGAAATTCATCGGCAACTGGTCTCGGAAATCGAAAAGAGCCTGCGTTTCACCCAACACGCCTCACCCGCCGCCCAAGCCGAGACGCTGACCATGGAGCTGCTCGGTCGGTTGCCCGATTTACGGCAACGGGTGAAGACGGATGTCACGGCCGCGTACGACGGGGACCCCGCCGCCCGCAGCATTGAGGAAATCATCCTTTCCTATCCCTGCGTCCTCGTCATCTCGCTCCAAAGAATCGCCCATGTTCTTTACAAACTGGGTGTTGCACTCCTTCCGCGAATGATCACCGAGTATGCTCACGAACGTACGGGTGCAGACATCCACCCCGGCGCAGAAATCGGCACCCATTTCTTTATCGATCACTGCACGGGCGTGGTCATTGGGGAGACCGCGCGCATCGGCAATCACGTAAAAATTTACCAGGGAGTCACCTTGGGTGCCAAATCGTTTGTTACCGACGATCGGGGCCATCCGATCAAAGGGGTGAAACGCCATCCGAAGTTGGAAGATCACGTCATCGTCTATCCGGGGGCCACTATCCTTGGAGGCGATACCGTCATCGGGGAGCACTCGATCGTCGGCTCCAATGTCTGGCTAATGCAATCGATGCCGCCACACAGCATCGCGTATTACCAAGGCGACCAAGCCTCGACCATTCGTCCTCGGAGAGCTCGTGAAGCGATTGTCGAGGATCCCGGCGACTGGGTGATTTGACCACGAGGCACCGCGTTACCGTCGGTCGCGATCGGAAATCGCTCGGGCGACTTTCCCCGCCAGCCCGGGACCGCGATAGATCATACCCGAGTAGATTTGTACGAGGCTGGCCCCTGCATCCATTTTTTCCGCCGCACTGACTCCGTCGCCGATCCCGCCCACTCCAATGATGGGTAACTTTCCCTGCGTTTTAAGCGAAAGGTAGCGGATCACCTCGGTCGAGCGCTGCTGCAAAGGTCGACCGCTGAGCCCACCCGCTTCGTTGACGGCTGCGAAGGGTGCAGGCCGAGCGAGGGTGGTGTTGGTCGCAATCACTCCATCGAGCCGATGATCGTGAATCGCCGTCAATACTGCGTCGATCTGCGCCCAAGAGAGGTCGGGAGCGATTTTCAACAGGACCGGTACCCGCCGAAACCCCGGTTGGGCGGCCCGCGCCACGTTTGCCGCTGTAATGGCACCGAGCAACTCTCGGAGACGGGATTCGTCCTGCAATTTGCGCAAGTCGGGCGTGTTCGGACTCGAAACGTTGAGCACCAAATAGTCCGCGAACGGCGCGAGGGCTTGGAAACTCGAAAGGTAGTCCGCCGTGGCCTCTTCGAGGGCAGTCACCTTCGACTTCCCCAAGTTGATCCCCAGAGGAATGGTGCGAGCCCCCGGCCCGGGCTGTGACTTCAACCGTGCTGCCACCGCAGCCGCGCCTTCGTTGTTGAATCCCATTCGATTGATCACCGCCTCCTCCTTGGGAAAACGGAAAAGTCGCGGGCGGGGGTTGCCAGGTTGGGCAAGCGCGGTGACGGTCCCGATTTCCACATGACCGAAGCCTAATGCCGCCGCTCCCGGCCACGCCCGCGCGTTCTTGTCGAAACCGGCTGCCAAGCCCACCCGGTTGGGAAAGGTGAGGCCGAAGAGAGAAACCGGACGAAATTGATCGCGCGGAAGCGCGGAAACGTGTTCCAAGGCTCTTTTTAAAGGTGAGAGCTTGCCCAACCACGCCATCGCCTCCACGCCCAACTCGTGCGCTCGCTCCGAATCCATTTTGAATAAGGCCGGCCGGAACATCCGATGATAAAGAAAATCCATACGGTACCTACCCTTGAAGGGACCAAATCGTTAACACAAGACTGCGGCGTGAACCCACATTTGAAGAAAAAAACACTTTCCCGGTTTGACTCTCAGCGAGACCAGCGTTTTTGCTGCGAAAAATTTTAACGCTCTTATTTCGCTACTTATGGCCAAATCCTCCGGCATTCTCGATTGGTGTATGGTTCGCCTCGGCGAAGACCATAATTGGTGGGTACGCGAAGTGAGCGACCCCGTTCGTTGGGACACCGACGGGCTGAGCATCATCGATCCACGTCAGGTCGCGCATCTGATCGAACTGGTCGAACCGCTCCGCGACTACGGTTTCAACCAGGACGTGATGGATTCCGCGTTCATCTCCTTCCGGATCGAAAAAGATCTCGGCGAAGGCAAGGTGCGCCTCAAACGCGTCAAGGAGTCGATCTTCGAATCCGAAGAGAAGCTCTTCGCCCTCCCCGACATCGTCGACGAGGAGAACGGGCCCTACGCCGACTTGCTCGACCATCTCACGCGCTGCCGCGTCAAGATGCTCAACGATCTCTTCGACTTCGAGCAAAAGCTCACCGTCGACGAGGTCGAAGACGAAATCCGCGAGGATCAAAACGCGGAATTCATGGAGGGCAAAGCCATCCATTCGTTCGAGGAACTATGCACCATTCTCGACTATGCTCCCGCCGGCTGGGATACCGAGGAGGAAGGCGAGGAAAAGGCCAGTGTCGAAGAAGGCGACGACGCCGATCTGCCCGAAATCGACGAAGAGGACCAGAAAGCCCTCGAAGGCGACGCGTCCCTCAAGTGGGACGAGGATGAAGAGAAGGAAGAGGACGACGAAGCCAAACCCGCCGCCGAAAAGGACGACGACGACGACGACAACGAAGAGGACGACAAAAAAGAGGACGACGACGAGAAAGAGGACGACGACGACGAGAAACCTCGCGGCACCGCGAGCAAAACCAAAAAGAAGCGTTAACGCCCGCTCCGAATTCCGGAGACTCCCGTATCGCGGCTGCAACTACGGCAGCCGCGAACTTCCGCGGAGCGCTCGCTTAGCGAGACAACAAGGCCGCCATTTCCTTGGCAAAATAGGTGAGAATCGAGTCGGCTCCGGCCCGCTTGATCGCGAGGAGCGACTCGAACCGGGCCTTCGGAAGATCGAGCCAGCCCCGCTCGGCGGCCGCGTGAATTTGTGCGTATTCGCCGGACACCTGGTACGCCGCCACCGGCCGCATCGTGGCGTTGCGGATCTCCCTAATGATATCCAGATAAGGCCCGGCCGGTTTGACCATCACGATGTCCGCGCCTTCGGCCTCGTCGAACGAAGCTTCGAGCAAGGCTTCCCGACGATTCGCCGGATTGAGCTGATAGGTGCGCTTATCCAACGTGTGCGTGCCCGCGGCCTGCGCACTGCCCACCGCGTCGCGAAACGGGCCGTAATACGCCGAGGCGAATTTGGCGGAGTAGGCCATGATTGACGTATGCGTGCGACCCGCGGCGTCGAGCGCTCGCCGGATTGCCCCCACCCGACCGTCCATCATATCCGATGGAGCGACGAAATCCACGCCCGCCTGTGCATGCATCACCGCCATTTTTGCAAGAACCGCCACCGTCTCGTCGTTGGCCACGTCGGCGCCCGCCGAGTCGAGGACACCGTCATGACCGTGCGTGGTGTACGGATCGAGTGCGATGTCCGTCATGACCACCATCGACGGAACCGCCGTCTTGACCGCCCGGACTGCCCGTAGAACCAGCCCTCGCTCGTCCAACGCCGCCGTGCCTCGCGCGTCCTTGAGGGACGGTGCCATTTTCGGAAAGAGCGCCACCGCCAGCACACCGACTTCGGCAAGGGCCACACACTCGCGAGCGAGATCGTCGCAGCAAAGTCGGCTTACCCCTGGCATCGAACCGATCGGCTCCGGAGCGCCCGTCCCATCGACGACAAAGACGGGGGCGATGAAATCGGCTGCACGAAGTACCGTCTCCTCCACCAGCGTTCGAACCGAGGCGGTTCGGCGGAGGCGTCGAGGGCGATGAATCAAATCGAGCTTGAAGTCGGCAGACATATTGACGTTGTTCGCCACTCAAGCACGCCATGAGCCGGGTCGCCACACGTTTTTGCTCCTTCTCCCTGCGTTTCGCCACGCCGCGAACGTTGGGCCGCGGTTGCTGATTTCCGCAACCGCCGGCATCGCCGCGGCACCCAAGGGTGCTGTCATCGCCATTCCGTTAAGCAAAAAGACGTTCCGCTTCGGCGGATAACCTGTTAGCGTTATCCTTTCACTTATTCTTCATGGCTTTACGACTTTTCGACTCCTTACATAGAGAGATTCGCGAGCTACGCAGACCCGACCCCGCCACTCCGGGAGATCTTTTCACGTTCTATAACTGCGGTCCCACCGTCTACGCCCCCGCCCACATCGGTAATTTTCGTACCTTCATCGTCAACGACGTCGTACGCAGAATGCTCGAGTTGGAATTCGGCGCGGAGAAAGTGAAGCACGTTCGCAACTTGACGGACGTCGACGACCGAACGATCGGCCAGTCGCGCAAGGAAGCCCGCCCACTCGGCGAGATTACCCGAAAGTGGACCGAAATGTTTCATGACGACTGCAAGGCACTCAACTGCCTGACTCCCCACGTCGAACCCACCGCCACCGGGCACATCGTCGAACAGGTCAACATGATCGAGGTCCTGATGCAGAAGGGAAACGCCTACCGCGCTCCCGATGGCTCGGTTTATTTCAAGGTCGCTTCCTTTGACGACTACGGACGTCTCTCCCGCATCAAAGAACGGGAACTCAAAATCACCAACACCGTCGCCGACGACGACCACAAGGACGACGTCGGCGATTTCGCCCTTTGGAAAGCGTATAAACCGGAGGAAGACGGCGATGTGAAATGGCCCGGCCCCCGAGGTGCCTCGGAAGGCCGGCCGGGCTGGCACATCGAGTGTAGTGCGATGAGCAAAAAGCACCTCGGCGACACCATCGACCTCCACACCGGCGGCGTGGATTTGCTCTTTCCCCACCACGAAAACGAGATCGCCCAGAGCCAGTGCTGCAACGGCACGACGTTCGCCCGCCACTGGTACCACAGCGAGCACCTTCTCGTGAACGGCACGACGATGAGCAAGAGCAAGGGTAACTACTACACCCTTGGCGATCTCACGGCGAAAGGCTACTCGCCGATGGCCGTCCGCTTCGCGCTGCTCTCCGGTCATCCCCGTAAACAGCTTAACTTCACGCTCGATTCGCTGCACGCCGCCGAAAGTGCCCTGAAAAAGCTACAGGCCCTCGCCGATCGGGCGATCGCCGCTGCCGGCAAGACCGTCGCGGATTTCTATGACACGGCAGACCTCCTTCGCCACCGTTCGGATGCGCAGCTTTCGCCACGTGGCTTGGGAAGTCTGCTCGAGGATCTGAACACCCCCGGTGCCTTCGGCGATATATTTTCGGAGCGCAAGGCGGGCGATTCGATCGATGCCGCGTCGTCGCCCCTCGACGATTTCTATAGCCTCGCTCGCGTGATCTTTGCGCTGGGCTTGAACCTTCATCCGCAAACGGGTCCCCAAGCCGATGCACCCGCGCCGATCCGAGAACTCGCCGAGCGGCGGTGGGCCGCGAAAAAAGCCAAGGACTTCAAGGCCGCCGACGTCTTTCGTGGCGAAATCGCCGCCGCCGGTTGGTCCATGCTCGACCGCAAGGACGACTACTCGCTCGAGCCGAAGAAATAACCGTTCCCGCCCTCCCCCCTCTCTCGTCGCGCCGGCGTTTCTACCCCTGCTCCTCAGCTTTAAAATTTTACGCCTATGTCCATGTCTCCCCTCCAAGAACTGCGCCACTCCGCCTCGCACATCCTGGCGACGGCGGTCCTCCGTCTCTATCCAGATGCCAAACTCGACATCGGTCCGCCTACCGATACGGGGTTCTACTACGACATCGACCTCGAGCATAAATTTACGCAGGACGATCTCGTGAAGCTCGAGGCGGAAATGAAAAAGGTCGCCGACGAGAATCAACCCTTTCTGCGCAAGGAAGTCAGCCGCGAAGAAGCGACCGAGATCATCGAGCAGCGCGGCCAGGAACGCTACAAACTCGGGCGGCTCGCCGACATTCCCCCAGGCGAGGCGATTTCCTTCTACCAAAACGGCGAGTTCATGGATTTGTGCGCCGGCTCCCATGTGCGCTACTCGTCCAAGCTGAAAGCGTTCAAACTGCTCTCGATCGCCGGCGCTTACCACCGCGGCGACGAAAAGAATCGCCAGCTCCAGCGTATTTACGGAACCGCCTTTCCTTCGAAGGAAGAACTCGCTCAGCACCTCGAACGCCTGGAACAGGCCAAGGCGCGCGATCACCGCAAGCTCGGCAAGGATCTAAAGCTTTTCGTGATCGACGAAGATGTAGGCCAGGGACTGATCCTCTGGACGCCGAACGGCTCCATCCTCCGTCAGGAACTGCAGAATTTTATAGGCGAAGAACTGCGCAAGCAGGGCTACCAACAGGTCTTCACCCCTCACATCGGCAAACTCGAGCTCTACAAAATGTCGGGACATTTTCCCTACTACAAAGAGTCGCAGTTCAGCCCGGTGGTCGAAAACGAATCCCTCGCCGCCATCGTCAAGGAGGGCTGCAGTTGCGGCGAAATGATCGCGCGCCTCGACGCGGTTTCGTCCAAACTTCGGGAAACCGTGAACACGCGTTCCGGTCGTGAAGTAATCCCCGCGGATCGAGTGATGGACGCGGATAAGCTCCTCGACGGTTTCATGCTGAAGCCGATGAACTGCCCGCATCACATCAAGATTTTCGCTTCGCAGCCGCACTCCTATCGCGACCTGCCCGTCCGCCTCGCCGAATTCGGCACGGTCTATCGCTGGGAGCAAAGCGGCGAGCTCAACGGCATGACCCGTGTCCGCGGTTTCACCCAGGACGACGCACATTTGTTCTGCACCGAAGCCCAGGTCGAGAAGGAGGTACTCGGTTGTCTCTCGCTCGTGAAAGTCGTTTTGACGACGCTCGGCATGAGCGATTACCGCGTCCGCGTCGGCCTGCGCGATCCGGACTCCAACAAGTACACCGGTGCCGCGGAAAACTGGGATAAGGCGGAAGCCGCGTGCCGCGAAGCGGCGATATCCATCGGCGTGGCCTCCACCG
>Ga0105049_10011655_pt1 | contig 10076 bp, 9 predicted proteins | sample MAT06_FD_78087 | JGI IMG/M metagenome (GOLD analysis project Ga0105049, IMG submission 78087) | Freshwater microbial communities from Lake Fryxell liftoff mats and glacier meltwater in Antarctica - MAT-06 | ecosystem: Environmental > Aquatic > Freshwater > Ice > Liftoff microbial mat | place...
ATGCTTGGGCAAGAACAATTGTCTGTATTATTTAGAAAGATATTTCAAATAAAACGAAAAGCATTTTTACCTTGGGTAAATGGAGTTAGGTGGACAATCATCATCGGACTGTTTTTTTATGGCATTGCCTTTATTTATAAGTATGCTCCTTCTGTAAAAGAGCGGTGGAAACTTATTTCTCCTGGTTCTATTTTAGCAACTTTTTTAACACTAACTACTACCGTTTTATTTTCGTATTGGGTAAATAATTTTGCAGCTTACAACAAAATTTATGGCTCTATTGGAACCGTTTTAATTATCATGTTATTGATTTACATCAATTCCCTAATATTACTAATTGGCTTCGAATTAAATGTAAGTATTACCTATCTTACTAAAAAAGAAGAAGTAAGAAAATCGATAGAAAATAAAATAATATAGGAAAGGAAATTATAAAAAGCCGATCACAATTTTTTAAAATTTTTATAAGCTATTTTTCTAATAGCCGCTTTCTCCTTTGTTGACCAACTTTCTTTAAGTTCTTGTTCATTAGGAAGTGGGATGTGATTAGAATTATAATGACCAGCTATATTTTTTTGCCTGAAAGCTTCATAAATAGTAACAGCACAAGCAACAGAAATATTTAAGCTTTGAATCATGCCAACCTGAGGGATTATAAAATTTCCATCTGATAAACGAATAGCCTCTTCGCTTACACCTTTAATTTCATTACCAAATAATAAAGCAATATTCTGAGTAAAATCAATATTATAAACATTAATTGAACTTTCTCCTAAATGAGTTGCATAGATTAAACCATATTTTTTCCGCAATTCTAAGAAACATTCATTGGCATTATCAAACTGATGAATTGTTACCCATCTATTGGCACTCCTACTACTTTGAAAACCAAAATAATCGTGTTTAGGAATGAGTGTATTTAAAACATAGATATTTTGAATACCCACAGCATCACAGGTTCTCATCACTGCAGCAATATTATGATGGTCGTGCACATTCTCTAAAACCAATGCAATATTGGACTGTCTTTTACTCAAAACCTCATTGACTCTATCGCTTCTTTCGGGTGTCATGATTTTCTACCAATCAATTTGTATTTTTAAATAATAAGCACAAAAATGAGGATTACTATTGAATTTATAGTATATTTTTGTATTGTACCCGTTAGTCAACCCTATGACAGCAAAATTAACACGTGCAGAGCACATGCTCTGGATTGTGCCTATAATCTATGGATTAATAGCACATTATTCAGCTTACTCCGAAATCATTTTGGCGTACTACAATAATTTATTCTACTTATATAATTTTTTTAATATTGTAGTAATCTTTCTGTTGATATTGATTATCCCGTTTTTAATACACATAGGAATTAGAAAATTCGAAATTAGAAATACGATTATTGCTATAGCTCATATAACCATATCCCTTACTATTATAATTGGAATTACATTTATTTTTAGTGTTAACCTTCCAATAAATACTGATTGGTTGTATTATAATAGTGGTGAACTTTCTACTTTCACAAAATGGAACTATTACAATGAAATGTGTATTACTTTGTTTAAAACATTCATTGGAGTACAAGTAGTTTATTGTATTTATGGAACTAAAGTACTCATATCTAATTATATACTTAGTAGAAAGCCAGTATTAACCCAGCATGAATATGAAAATGAACTAGCAATGCAAATGGCTGGCTAATTTATTCATTCTCATTACCCATTGCTGCTTGTTTCATTCTATGTGAAGTTTCTTTACCAAGATAATTTTCAATCTGTTTTTCTAATATATAAATCAATGGTGTTAAAATAATAGCCATTGAAAACTTATAGATATAATTAACCAAACAAATTGCTAATACTAACTGCCAACTCCATCCATTACCAATTTTGAAAGCAATAAATAAAACAACAAAACTGTCAACTAATTGTGAAACCAAAGTAGATCCAGTTGCTCTTAACCAAATCCATTTTTCGCCTGTTACTTTCTTTATTTTATGAAATACGGTAACATCAACAATTTGACTCACCAAAAATGCAGTTAAACTTCCTATAATAATCCACATACCCTGGCCAAAAATTCCACCAAATGCAATTTGCATATTATTTATTCCTATCTCTTGCTTAGAGCTTATCCAGAAATCTGCTGGAGGAATTTTCATTGCAGTATAAAATATAATAAATGCATAAGAAATTAGAGCAATAGCAGTATAACTAATTCTACGAACAGCTTTTGGCCCATAATATTCATTTACAATATCAGTAATAATAAATTCTAAAGGCCAAAGCAAAACGCCACATGTGAGATTAAATGCAAGTCCAGATTGACCGAATAGGGTAAAATTTGAAGGATTTATTCCAAATAATTTCTCTAAAGAAAATATTTTACCCCCAATACATTCGGCAATTAAGGCATTGGCTACAAAAAAAGCGGTAATTCCGAGAAATAACTTGGTGGGTTTATCCTTTAAAATGTTTGTTATCATTTAGGCAATATTAAGTAAACATAAATTTCAGCCAATAAAAACAATAAATTAGCTAAGCCCAACCAAAGGGGCAAGCGATTAGCCGATTTGTTCATCAACATTATTCCATACCAAATGTTCACTAAAAGGTTAAGGAAAGGTGCTACCATCCAACCCAAAATAATAATAATATTAGAAATATCGGCCTGATGAATAAAATCATGGGTTCTTTGAATAATTACACAAACCAGAAACAGTAGATTGCAAAGGAAAGCCAACCTTGCAGCAAATAAAAGTGGTTTCATAAAGTAAAGATAAATGAATACTTATATACTTTTCCTTAGGTTTGCTACTCCTAAAACATCCATATGAATCGTATAAATTGGAAAGCACTGTTTCCCCATGCAATTGCAATTGTTATATTTTTTGTTGTAGCCCTTATTTTTTGCAAACCTGCCATAGAAGGCAAGGTTTTACAACAACATGATGTAACTCAATGGAAGGGAATGGCACAGAATTCTTTTCAATACAAAGATAAAAATGGTCATTTCCCTTTATGGACAAATGGTATTTTTAGTGGTATGCCCGCTTATCAGATTACTGGCATTAGCGATAACCCAATTTCTGTAGGATACATTGGGCTACTTTTTAACGGTGGCTTGCCGAAACCTGCTGGAGCTTTCTTTTTAGCGTGCTTGTGTTTTTATTTTTTAACTCAAGTGCTTCGAGTAAATTCTTATGCAGGAATTATAGGAGCACTAGCATATGCTTATGCAACTTATAATCCAATTATTATAGGTGCTGGGCATGATACAAAAATGAATGCAATTGCCTATCTCCCTTCAATAATTGCCTCTTTGATTTTAATTTATGAAAGAAAATATTTATGGGGTGCAGCTACAACAGCATTGTTTACTGCACTTCTTGTGGGTGCCAACCACTTACAAATTACTTACTATAGTTTAATAATCATTCTTTTTATGAGTATTGGCTTTGCAGTAAAATGTATTCAAGAAAAAGACTTTAAACATTTATTTCAATCTGCTGGCATAGCTTTTTTTGCTGCATTATTGGGCATTATGATTAATGCAACTACCCTATTAACTACTTATGAATATTCTAAAAAAACAATCAGGGGCGGAAGCATTTTGGCCGATGGAAAAACTAGCGCAACTAAAACTGGATTAAGTGCCGATTATGCTTTGAGTTATAGTATATACAAAACTGAGCCCTTGGTAATGATGTTCCCACATATATATGGAGGAAGTAGCAACCAATTAGAAGTTGCTGAAGATAAATCTAAAGCTATAGAAGCATTGCAACAAATGCCGCAACAATTGAGCCAACAAATTCAAAGTGCTTTACAATTTTATTGGGGAGGCATTGAATCTGGCACATCCGGACCGCCATATGCAGGTGCCGTTATTTGCTTTTTTGCTTTAATTGGTTTTGTATTAGTAGATAAAAAATATACTTATTGGATTGGTGCATTGATAGCTTTTACTTTACTATTGAGCTGGGGTAAATATTTTCAAGAATTTAACTTGATGATGCTTAAATTTTTACCAATGTACGATAAGTTTCGTGCACCAAGTATGATACTAGTAATACCAACTTTTTTATTCTGCATGCTTGCAACTTTAGCAATACAAAAAATTCTATCAGAAGAAAACAAAGAATTATTGTGGAATCAATACAAGAGAGGACTACTAATAGTTGCTTCAATTTTTGCACTTGCCCTAATTGTATATATCACTTCAGATTTTACAAACGAAGGCGATAGAATGCTTACTAAGCAAGTAAACACCATTCCTGATGCTGCTCAAAGAGAATCGATTTCCACTTCTGTTAAACAATTTACAAATGGATTAATTGAGGACAGAAAAGGATTATTTCTAGGAGATTTATTAAGAACGTTTTTATTTTGTTTAGTTGCTGCCGGAGCTGTTTACGCAATTATAAAAACTAAAGTAAACACCCTAATAATATTAGTAATAATAGGTGTGTTTGCAATGATCGACATCTTTTCAATTAATTCTAAATACTTAAACAGCAATAATTATCAGGATGCCGGAGAGTATGAAACTACTTTTACTCCTTCTGCTGCAGATAATCAGATATTGAAAGACACAAGTTATTATCGTGTATTAAATCTTACACAAGGAATTTCAGGAGCTTTTAATTCTGGTGCACTTACCGCATATTTTCACAAATCTGTAGGTGGCTACCATCCTGCTAAATTGAGTATCTACCAAGATTTAATAGAAAAGCAATTATACAATTTTCCTAATTGCTTACCTGTACTTAATATGCTTAATACAAAATACCTCATCTTACCCGATCAACAAACTGGCGCTCCAATTGTACAAGAAAATAGTAATGCATTAGGCGCATGTTGGTTTGTAAAAGGAATGCGCTTCGAAAAGGGACCAGCTGAAGTAATGAATGCGCTCACTTATTTTACTCCTAAAGACACTGCAGTAGTTGAAGAAAAATACAAAACCGAATTACAAACAATAAATGCAGCAGATAGTGCAGCTTCCATTTTTTTAGTGAATAATAATAATGATGAAATTATTTACAGATCAACATCTTCAACTCAAAACTTTGCTGTTTTTAGTGAGATTTTTTATGAAAAAGGCTGGATAGCAACAATAGATGGCAAAGAGAGTCCGATTATTCAAACCAACTATGTGTTGCGTGGACTAGTTGTTCCTGCAGGAATACATGATATAGCTTTTAATTTTAAACCTGCTTCCTTTTATACAGGAAACAAAGCAGCAATAGGATCATCAGTTGTAATTTGGCTATTGTTGATTGCCGCTATTGGTTCAAGTTTCCGCAAAAACAAATCAGTATAAATGTTACAACCTACAGTTCTTGGTATCATTTCGTTTAAGGTTTTTCCAGCACAGATGGGTGGACAAAAATATGTAGCAGATTATTATACAGAACTTTCCAAACATACCAAAGTGGTATTAGCGGTATCAAAAGATAATCAAGTTGATCGTTATGCACCTTTTACTATTTATCCTTTTTTATTTAATAATTGGTTGGCTTTTTTAAATCTGCTATATGTTTTAAAACTTTGCAATATTATTCGCAAAGAAAAGATCGATATTATTTTAATTGATCATAGCTATTTTGGCTGGCTCGGCTTTTTATTGAGGCTCTTCACCAAAAAAAAATTAGCAATAAAATCTGCAAATATAGAAGCACTCCGTTTTAGGGATTTGCGAAGAATCGGATGGCAATTATATTTTAAATATGAAGGATGGGTTCACCGTATAGCCAATATAAATTTTTTCATTACCGATGAAGAAAGAGAATTTGCAATTAAGCAATGGCAACTTGTACCAGCAGTGTGCAAAACGTTACACTATGGATCAACAACATTATCTCCTACCTCTAAGGAAGAAAATATCAGATGCAGACAATTATTGATTTCAGAAAATAAACTAAGTAATAATACCGTGCTGTACTTATTTAATGGAACTCTAGATTACTTAGCAAATTCTGATGCATTATATATTATTGTACAAGAACTTTTAAAGAGACTAGAAAATTCTATTATTCCGTTTAAAATTTTTATTTGTGGTAATCAAATTTCCGAAGAATGGGAAAAAGTTATTAAAAATAAAGAGCAGATCATTTTTAAAGGTTTTGTTCATGATATAAACCTTTACTACAAAGGGGTAGATTGTTTTATTTGTCCTGTTACTTTGGGAACTGGTATTAAAACTAAACTAGTAGAAGCTATTGCCCATGGCAAAAAAGTAATAGCCTGCAAAAAAAGTGGCGAAGGCTTTAATAAAGAAGAATTAGGCGATCAATTAGAGCTGATTGAAAATTACAATTGGACAGCTTTTGCAGAAGCAATGAAAAACATCACTACTAATAACACAAATTACCAACCACCCGCTACTTTTTACACAAAAACTAATTGGGCGAATATTGTACAGGATTCCATTTTATCTTTACATTAATGATTACTAATAGTCTTGCCATATCAATTGTTATTTGTACTTACAATAGAGCTGATTATATTCAGGAAGCTATGGAGAGTTTGTACAATCAAACTCTAGTAAAAAACGCTTTTGAGGTAATCATTGTGAATAACAATTCATCTGATAATACCGAACAAGTTTGCACCAACTTTATTGCAAACCATTTAGATGCAGAGTTTTATTTTGTTAATGAACAATTGCAAGGTTCTTCATTTGCAAGAAATACTGGAGCAAAACTTTCAAAGTCTCCCCTACTTTGTTTTATGGATGACGATGCCGTTGCTGAAAAAAATTATTTACAACGGATCATACATTTTTTCGAATCAAATCCAAATATTGGCGGACTTGGTGGTAGAATTATTCCTAGGTATATTCCTTCGGAACCTATATGGATGAGTTATTTTGTTTCTTCATTAGTTGGCAATTTTGATTATGCCCAAACAATTACCGAGTTCAGTCCAAATAAATACCCGCTCGAATCTAATATGATCATTAGAAAAGATGATTTTATTGCTGTAAATGGCTTTAATACTGCATTGCCTGGTGTAATTGGTGATTTTAGAATTGGCGGCGAAGGCAAAGAATTTTTTCTAAAACTAAAAGCAATTGGCAAATCTATTTATTATGATCCCTCCATTATTGTTGAACATGTTGTAGAAATTAAAAAACTAACTTCCGAATATTTATACAGAGTTGCAAGTGGTATAGGCAGAGGCGAAAGAGTTAGAACAAAAGAAATTAGCAATATAGCTTTTATAAAAAAAATAATTGAATATTTGTTCAAACTAGTGGCATCTTTTATTTTAGCTGTAGGATACTTTCTAAAAGGACACCCATTAAAAATGAAACCAATCATTCAATTCCGAATTGATGCTTTAAAAGGCTTGTTAAATTATTAATATTTATGAATTTGTATCATTATATAGTTGAAAGAAAAATAAAGGGAACTTTAAGTAGATGGTTTGGTTTTAAATTTCAACATCCTTCTGAAACATCCAAAATTAGAAGATGGGTATTGCCTTATTGTATTGGAAATGGCTGCGACATTGGTTTTGGAGGCGATAAAGTTGTTAAAACAAATTGCGATGGAATTGATTTTCCTCAACCCTATGCCAATGCTGGCAAAGACAAAGTAGACATTCCTTGTGATGTGATAAAAGATGAAATACCAGTAGCCGACAATACATACGATTATGTATATACAAGCCACTTAATTGAAGATTTTAAAGACACAACCGATGCTTTAAAAAAATTCATCAGAATTTTAAAAAACAACGGTACACTTATATTAGTGTTTCCTGATCAACCAAAATATGAGTTGTATTGTAAAAATATTGGACAAGCAATGAATCCTTATCATATTCATTCAGATATGGGCTATGAACTAATGATTAATAGACTAAATGAAATTCCTACAATTCGTTTTACCGAACTTTTAAAAAGTAATTGCGATATTGATTACAATGTTGTGATGATCCTTAAGGTTGAGAAATTAAACTCTTAAAATGTTTACTAAAGTACAGTAACTGATAATCAATTGCTATATTCCAATAACGCCAATCGTGGTTTCCTGGTCGCTCTGTATATTCATGTGGAATTTTAAGTTTTAATAACTTATCATGCATCGCTCTATTCATTGGCATTACTCTATCTTCCGTTCCACAGTCGATAATAATACCTAATGAATCTTTTGGATTATTTTCAACTACATTTAATGCACTCCAATCATTCCAATATTTTCTATTGATTGCAGTATCTCCTAAACGTTGTTCTACCTGATACCCTTTGTTAATAACAGTTACATGTAATGCCCCACTCATACTACCGCATGCACTAAATAATTCAGAATGGCGGAAAGCTAAAAATATTCCACCATGCCCTCCCATACTAAAACCTGTAATTGCTCGTGCTCTTCTATTTGCAATTGTTTTAAAATTAGCATCTATATATTGCGGCACTTCAGTACCAATAAAAGTTTCATATTTGTATGAGCTGTCAATCGGGCTATCAAAATACCAGCTACCTATAGCACCATCAGGGCAAACAATAATCATTTGATATTCATCTGCCAACTGCTTAATATGAGGTGCTTTAGTAACCCAATTTCTAAATGCACCTCCAAACCCGTGTAAAAGATATACTACAGGGAAACGCTTACTGCCGTCTTTATAAGAGTCGGGTATAATTATAACAGCTTTAATAGATTTATGCATAGCTGCACTAGGAATAGCAATTGTATCAATGGTTGAAGCTGATACAGAACAACTTATTAATAGTAGACTTAACCCCAAAAATATTTTTTTCATATTACTACAGTTATTAATTATCTACAAACCAGTTTTTAAAAAAAAGTAATTGATAATCTATACTACTTCCCCAATAATCAGCATTGTGTTTACCAGGTCTTTCAGTGTATGTATGTGCAATTTTCTTAGTTAATAATTTTTTATGCAATGCTCTATTTACAGCTAAAAAAAAATCGTCGGCCCCACAATCAAAAATAATATTTAAGTCGTCATTTTTTAATGAATCAACTAAATTAATTACTGTGTTTTTTTCCCAATTTGATGGATTGGATTCAATAGTTCCCAATTTTTTGAAAATATCCCAACTTTTAGAAAAAGGGCGTATATCAACACCTCCGCAAATACTACCTGCTGAAGCAAATAAATCTTGGTGTTTTATAGCAAGATATAAAGCGCCATGACCTCCCATACTTAAACCCGTAATTGCTCTAAAGATTCGATTGTTGAGTGTTGGATAATTGGCATCAATGTAAGGCAAAAGCTCTTTTGTAATAAAAGTTTCATATTTGAATGAAGTATCTATATCACTATCAAAATACCAACTACTATATCCTCCATCTGGCAGTACAAGAATGGTGTTCATGCTATTAGCAGTTTTAATAATCTGAGGTGCGTTTTTAATCCATTGTTCTTGATTTCCACCATGCCCATGTAATAGATAAACCACAGGCAATTTAATAGCAGTATCTAAACGATCTGGTTTAACAACTATCACTTTAACTTGTTTATTCATGGAGTTGCTAAAAATTTGAATAGAGTCAACTGAAGCTTGAACTGCTGAAACAACAAAAAGAAAGAAAAAAAGACCCCACAATTTCATTTTCAATAATATTTAACCGTAAAATACAAAATGCCACTCAATAATAGTGAGTGGCAATCGATAAAGTTATTCAAAATAATTATTTATTTTTTTGCATTGAGTTTTGCATTGGGTTAGTGCCACTACTTTGACCTCTACCTGCTCTTGAGCCTGCTTTAAATAAACTAAACTTACTTGGCTCTACTGTATCAGAAGGCCAAATATTATTTGCTTCATTAATATCTGCAGTTTCCTTTAAAGGATCTAGTTTAATACTAACCGCTTTTTGGCTGGTCATGAAAACTTTTGTAACCTTGTTTTCATTGAGTCTCCATATTTGAGCTGGAATTCTTTCAACTTGACTTGTTCCGTCAGCAAAAGTAAATTCAACAATAATTGGCATTACTAAACCACCTTTATTAGAGAAAGTTATTTCATACAAGTTGGCATTAGCGTATTTAGCTTTTTCTGCATCAGAAACAGCTTCACCTGCACCA
>Ga0105049_10011656_pt1 | contig 10075 bp, 7 predicted proteins | sample MAT06_FD_78087 | JGI IMG/M metagenome (GOLD analysis project Ga0105049, IMG submission 78087) | Freshwater microbial communities from Lake Fryxell liftoff mats and glacier meltwater in Antarctica - MAT-06 | ecosystem: Environmental > Aquatic > Freshwater > Ice > Liftoff microbial mat | place...
CTTCGCAGACTGGTGGGTTCTGTTACTGCTGATGGCTTTAGTTGGGTTGCCCGGCATATGGGTGACGACGGCAGTGCAGACACTCTTGCAAACTGCCGGGGCCGATCTATCGGGGTCGCGTCTTTGGAACCTGCGCTACCATAGTTGCCCTGTTGGGATTGCTCGACACTCTTCTCGCCGGCGTCCTAGGTGATCGGGTATCCGTAGTGACTTTGCTCAATGTGCAAGGATGCGGTTATCTGTTGGCGGGGATTCTTGTACTCGTATTATTAGGACGTGCGCTACAAAAACAGACTGATCCGCCCAGCTTAAAATAAAAAGAGACCCGATTGCTCGGCAATCGGGTCTATCATTGCGATAAAGGTTACGCTTCCAACGCTTCAACCGCCGTGAAGATCAACTCATCATCCAGGGTATCTACCAGGATATGCTCCCCACTCATCACCCTGCCCTCTAGGATCTGCACCGCCAACGGATCGGCAATGCGATGCTGGATCGCCCGTTTCAGTGGGCGCGCGCCAAAGGCTGGGTCGTAGCCATCCTGCACGATCAAGGCTTTGGCCTTGGTCGTCAGTTCGATGGTGATGTTGCGTGCCGCCAACAGTTTGCGCAGGCGGCCCAACTGAATCTCGATAATCGAGGTCAGTTGCGATGGTTGCAGCGCATGGAAGATCACAATCTCATCGACGCGGTTTAAGAATTCGGGCCGGAAGTGTTGGCGCAACACCTCACGTACACGCCGTTCCACTTCTTCATCCACGCCGGCCACATCCAAGATGTGTTGGCTGCCGAGGTTACTCGTCATGATGATCACCGTGTTCTTGAAGTCCACGGTACGCCCCTGGCTATCCGTCAAGCGACCATCATCCAGTACTTGTAAGAGCACGTTAAACACTTCGGGATGCGCCTTTTCGATCTCGTCAAAGAGCACCACCGAATAGGGACGGCGGCGCACGGCCTCGGTCAACTGACCACCTTCGTCGTAGCCCACATAGCCGGGCGGGGCACCAATCAGACGCGCCACTGTATGGCGCTCTTGATATTCACTCATGTCGATGCGCACAATGTTTTGCTCATCGTCAAAGAGGAACTCAGCCAGGGTACGGGCCAGTTCAGTCTTACCCACGCCAGTCGGTCCCAGAAAGATAAAGCTGCCAATGGGCCGATTCGGATCTTGCAGACCGGCCCGGCTACGGCGAATGGCCGCAGCAACCACACGCACAGCCTCTTCCTGGCCAATCACACGTTCATGCAACACGTCTTCCATGCGTAGCAATTTGGCCCGCTCGCCTTCCAGCAATTTAGATACGGGAATCCCGGTCCACTTGCTGATCACGGTGGCGATCTCGTCGCCATCGACTTCTTCTTTCAGCAGCGCGCCTTTTTGTTGCAGCTGTTGCACCCGTTCCTGGGCTTGTTTCAATTCATTTTCCAACGAGCGCATTTTGCCATAGCGCAACTCGGCGGCTTTTTGCAGATCATAGGCCCGCTCAGCCTGCTCGATCTGGGTGCGGATGCTGTCGATTTCTTCTTTCAACTCGCGCACGTCGGCAATTGCTTCACGCTCGGTCTCCCAGCGGCTGGTCAACTCGGCACTCTGCTCTTTCAGATTCGCCAGTTCACTTTCCAAGGTATCCAAGCGTTTGCGGCTGGCTTCATCGCTCTCTTTTTTCAATGCCTCGCGCTCAATCTCCAACTGCATCACGGCACGGTCGATCTCGTCCAACGCCTGTGGCTTGGAATCGATCTGCATGCGCAAGCGGCTAGCCGCCTCGTCAATCAAGTCAATCGCCTTGTCGGGCAGAAAGCGCTCGGTGATATAGCGATCACTCAGTGTGGCCGCGGCGATCACCGCCCCATCGGTAATGCGCACACCATGATGCACTTCATAGCGCTCTTTCAGACCACGCAGAATGCTAATCGCATCTTCAACGCTGGGCTGATCCACAAAGACGGGCTGGAAGCGCCGTTCAAGGGCAGCATCCTTCTCAATATGCTTGCGATACTCATCCAGGGTGGTTGCGCCGATGGCGTGCAATTCGCCGCGTGCCAGCAACGGCTTAAGCATATTGGCGGCATCCATCGAGCCTTCGGCGGCACCTGCGCCCACCAACGTGTGCATCTCGTCGATAAAGAGAATGATCTTGCCCTCGGCAGATTGCACCTCGGCCAGCACGGCTTTGAGCCGTTCCTCAAATTCGCCGCGGTATTTGGCACCAGCCACCAACGCGCCCAGATCCAGCGCAATCAATTGTTTGTCGCGCAAACTGGTGGGCACGTCACTGTTGACAATGCGCTGGGCCAATCCTTCCACAATCGCCGTCTTGCCCACGCCCGGTTCACCAATCAGCACGGGGTTATTCTTGGTACGCCGGCTCAGAATCTGGATTACACGGCGAATCTCTTCGTCGCGCCCAATGACAGGATCGAGCTTGCCCTTGCGCGCATCGGCGGTCAGATCGCGGCCATATTTGGCCAGGGCTTCATATTGAGCTTCGGGGTTGTCATTGGTCACCCGTTGGCTGCCGCGCACGCTGGCCAATGCCTGCATAATCGCGTTGTAATCGACGCGCTGCCGATTTAACAGGTCGCGCGTCTTGCCCGCCGTTGAGGCCATCGCCATGAGCATGTGTTCGGTCGAGATATACTCGTCCTTCATGTTGGCAGCGATCTTCTCGGCCTCTTGCAAGATTGCGGTCAACTCGCGCCCGAGGCCCGTCTGCATCGATGCGCCGCTGGCGCGTGATTTGGCAGCCAAGGCTTGTTCCACACTGCGTTCGAGGAGCGCGGGGTCAGCACCGATCCGGTTGATAACGGCAGGGACAACACCCCCTTCTTGTTGCAACAAAGCAAGCAACAGATGTTCTGGCTCAATTGTTGCATGTTGGTATTCTTGGGCCTGGCGCTGGGCCTCTGCCAAGGCAGCCTGGGCTTTTTGGGTATATTTATCAAAACGCATAGAGTTTCCTCCAACAGTGAATTTTTTCTAACGTTAATTACAGTTTACGCTCTCACTGTTTGATCCACGCATGTGGATTGTTAGTGTTGTGTAATCATTATGCCAAAGTGCAGGCAACCACACTGGGCGCGCAACGCAAGTTTCCCGCGTGATTCGGCTTGCTTGGGCACGATCCCCAATCCCTATCGCGTTGAGCAATTTGCACGAAAGCGCAATTGCCTGCTATGCTATCGCTTTGTCTGTATCGAAAATTTTCTGATGGAATATGCGCCATGCAAGCCTATCTCATCCGCCGGACGCTCCAAGCGATTCCGCTGTTGCTAATTCTGAGTATTTTACTCTTTCTACTCGTGCGCGCCGCGCCCGGTGGCCCCTTGGCACAAGCCGAACGCAACCCGAATATCTCTGTGGTGCAATTGCAACAACTGCGCGAACGGTTAGGGCTGGATCAGCCACTCTATGTGCAATATGGCAAATGGATGCGTGCCATCGTCGTCGACAGAGACTTGGGCAATTCGATCAAGAGCAATCGTCCGGTAGCCGAGATGATTGGCGAACGGGTGCCCAATACGCTGCTGCTGGTGGGCGTTGCCTTTGGCCTGACGCTGCTGATCGCCATTCCATTGGGTGCGCTGTCGGCCAGGCATCAATACTCCTGGTTTGATTACACGGTGACAACCCTCACCTTTGCTGGTCAATCGGTGCCCATTTACTGGCTGGGCTTGATGGCGATCCTACTCTTCTATGTCTGGCTCGATAATCCCTTCAGCGGTGGGCCACTGCTACCCGTGGGCGGGATGTATTCGCTAGGCGGCAAGCGCACCGTAGGCGATCTGCTCTGGCACATGATCCTGCCGGTGGGCACCTTGTGTTTGGCATGGATTGCTTGGTATTCGCGCTTTTTTCGCGCCAGCATGGTCGAGGTGTTCAATGCCGACTATATTCGCACGGCACGCGCCAAAGGCTTGGCCGAGCAGCGTGTCACCTATGTACACGCCCTGCGCAATGCGATTATGCCGCTGGTGACGATGATCGCGCTTGACCTACCCACCATGTTTGCCGGCGCACTCTTTGTCGAAACTATTTTTTCCTGGCCCGGTATGGGGCGGCTCTTTTGGGATGCGGCGCGCGGGCGCGATTATCCGGTGTTGCTAGGCGTGATTCTAATCAATGCAGGCTTGATTGTGGTGGCGAATCTGATTGCCGATTTGCTCTATGCGACCATTGATCCTAGGGTAAAATACAAATAATATGATACAGTACGACTATAGCCAATCTCACTGCGCATATGCATAATTCAGTAGGCGAGCGCCAAGCCCAAAGTTTGCGCGCGCTCACCCTGCGCCGCTTTCTGCGTCACCGGGCCGCGCTACTGTCGCTGGCGATCCTGGCACTGATGGTGCTGAGTGCGCTGGTTGCGCCGCTCAGTCCGTACGAGCCGACGGCGCAAAATCCGGCCAACGATCTACAGCCACCGTCCGCCATCCATTGGTTTGGCACTGATGATCTAGGGCGCGATGTGTTGACACGCGTGCTCTATGGTGGGCGCATTTCGATCTTGGTGGGGCTGCTGGCAACCCTGCTGTCGACAGCAATTGGCGTTATCGTGGGCGCGCTAGCCGGCTACTTTGGGGGCTGGCTCGATAATCTGCTTATGCGCGTCACCGATGCTTTTCTGAGCTTGCCGACGCTTTTTGTGCTGATTTTGATTAGCACCATGTTGCGCGAAGTGCCAGCGCTCAGCTTGAGCAACAGCGTGGCGGTTGTGATCATTGTGATCGCCGTCCTCTCGTGGATGTGGCCGGCAAGGCTCGTGCGCGGCGCGTTTCTCAGCCTTAAAGAACATGAGTTTGTCACAGCGGCGCACGCCGTAGGTGTGGGACATGGCCGCATTATGTGGCAACATATCCTGCCCAATACCGTAAGTTTGATCATAGTCCAGGCAACGCTCACCATTGCTTTTTCGATTATTACGGAATCGGGATTGAGCTATCTGGGTTTTGGCATTCAGCCGCCCACCCCCAGTTGGGGCAATCTACTGGCCACGGCACAGGCCTATGCCTTGCGCGCACCGTGGCTAATGATCTTTCCGGGGCTGATGATCTTTATTACAACGCTAGCTGTAAACCATATTGGCGATGGCTTGCGCGACGCATTTGATCCGTTTTCTGTACGCTAGCCAGCCTAGATCAGTCAATCATCAGCATGTTTATCAAACCCGCTTATCAAACCTGCTTATCAAACCTGCTTATCAAACCTAAGGAGAAAAAGATGCGAAAATTTCATGGGCTTGTGCTCGCGCTCGTGATGCTTTGTGTTGCCCTGACCGCCTGTGCCAGTCCCCAAACCGGCACCGAGGCGGGTGAAGAAGGTTCATCGCCCAGCGGTGGGCAAGCCGTGTTGATCATCCCCGAGGAACCGGCCACGCTCAACCAGTATTTGGCCGTAGCAGCCATTGTGCGCCAGGTCGCCGATGCAACGAACACTGGCTTGACCACGGTCGATGCCGATGGCAACTTTCAGCCCATGCTGGCGGCCGAACTGCCCACGATTGAAAACGGTGGCGTCGCGGCCGATTTTCTCACCGTCACCTGGAAGCTGCGGCCAGGCTTGTTGTGGTCCGATGGCGCGCCCCTAACATCAGATGACATTAAATTCACCTGGGAAGCTGTCTCCCACCCCGAAAGTGGCAATGTGCTCTCGCTGGGCTTTGAATTGATCGACAGCATCGAGACACCGGATGATCTGACAGCAATCGTGCATTATAGCGCAGTCAATCAAGCCTATCTACAGCAATTTATGTTTGGTCTGCTGCCGCGCCATGCCACTGGGGAACCCGCCGAGATGAGCACCTGGGCCTGGAATCGCCAACCGGTTGGCGCGGGGCCCTTTGTGCTGGGAGAATGGAATGCGGGCGAGAATATTGTCATGCAACGCAATCCAAATTACTTCTTGGCCGGTCAACCCTATCTGGATAGCTTGATCTTTGCCATTGTCCCCGACACTGGCGCGCAAGTGGCGATGATGGCCCAGGGTGAAGCGCAAGTCCAGCTATGGCCAGGCGAAACCAAGGAAGTCTATGAGGAACAAGTGGCCGGCCAAGCTGTACTGGCCGAAATTCCCGGCCAATGGAACATGGCGCTCTATCTCAATTTGAGCAAGCCCTTTGACGACGATCCCAGCGCCAGCGCACCCCACCCAATCCTGGGCGATTTGCGCGTACGTCAGGCGCTCTCTCATGCCATCGATTACGACTTGATTGTTACGGAGATCAACCCGGGCGTGTCGCCTACGGTGAGCCCTTTTGCCTATGGTTGGTATGCGTGTGATGTGGCGCGCCCCTATCCCTATGATGTAGAAAAAGCCAAAGCCCTCTTAGAAGAAGCAGGTTGGGTCGAAGGTTCCGACGGTATTCGCGTGGCGCAGGGGGCGTTGCATGCCGAAGATGGTACACGTCTGACGTTGCAGCTCAATGGCTACACCAGTTTCCAACCGCTAGCCAAGTTGGAGGAAGCATTAGTCGAGATGTTCAAAGCGGTGGGCATTGAAACCACCATCCAAAACGATGACTTCTCCATTCTGTTTGGCTCCTATGAAGAAGGCTCACCGCGCAAGTTGGGCAACTTCGACATTTTGGTCTACGACGCCAGTCTGCCCATCGAGCCACAGGCCGTCATCGACAATTCATTTCATTCTGCTGCCATTCCGTCTCCAGAAAATCCGTCCGGCGCGAACTACCATCGCTGGGTCAATCCCGCCGCCGACGCGGCGATTGAAAAAGCGGGCAGCACCGTGGATATTGCCGAACGCCAGGCCGCCTATTGTGAGCTGGCGAACCTGATTGCGACCGAAGTGCCACGCATTCACCTCTATCTCTTTACCGAGGGGTACGGTGCATCGACGCGCTTGAGCGGCTATCAGGTCAACATCTGGGGCAGCTTGTCGTGGGATGTACAGAATTGGAAATTGGAAAACTAAAGAGACTATGACACAAGTTGCCGATCTGCTGATTACGAATGCCCACGTCTACACGGTGGACCCTGCCAATCCCCAAGCCGAAGCGGTGGCTGTGCAGGGCAACCAGATTGTCTTTGTCGGCACGGCGGCAGACGCGCAGGCCTGGCGCGGTCCCCAAACCGAGGTGATTGACGCCCAGGGTTGTACGCTGTTACCTGGCCTCATCGACAGTCACTTTCATCTGTTGTGGGGATCGCTCAAGCTTGACAGCCTGCAACTGGACGCGGCTACGGATCTGGCGCACATGGGTGAGTTGCTACGCGCTTATGCGGCAGCCAATCCAGACCGCGACTGGCTCCAGGGCTTTCAGTTGCGCTATCGCACCACCCAGCAAGGTGATCGTCCGCTAGATCGGCATTTTCTCGACGCGCTTGTCCCCGATCGCCCAGTGCTGCTCTTTGCGTTTGATATGCACACGGTGTGGGCCAATACCGCCGCGCTGGAACGGGGTGGCATTTTACACGGGCGGCGCTTGCCCCCTGGCCATGAGATCGTGATGGATGCGGCCAGCGGCACAGCCACCGGTGAACTACGCGAACCCGAAGCCTACAAGCCGATCCGCGATCTGATTCCCGAACCCGACGAGGCCCACCAACGTGCCATGGTGCGCCAAGGCATGGCCCTGGCAGCTCAACATGGCATTACCAGCGTACACAACATGGACGGTACTGCCGAACGCATTGCCCTCTATGCCGCGCTGGAAGCCGCCGGCGAGATGACCTTGCGCATCTATGTGCCCTATGACATCAAGCCCGAGACGCCGCTTGCGGTGATCGGCGAGGCGGTGGCCTGGAAGGCCCAGTATCAAGGCAACCAGGTGCGCGCTGGGGCGGTCAAGCTCTTTATGGACGGCGTGCTCGAATCGACGACGGCGCTGATGGTGGATGATTATACTGGGCTGCCGGGCAATCGGGGCAGTGCGCTCTATACCGCCGAACACTTCAATCGTATTGCAGCCGAGGCGGATCGCTTGGGCTTACAGATCTTTGTCCACTGCTGTGGCGATGGTGCAGTGCGGCGCACGCTCGACGGCTATGCCTATGCGCGTCAGGTCAACGAGACAGCCAGTACACCGCGCGATAGTCGCCATCGCGTTGAGCACATCGAGGTGATTCACCCAGCAGATATTCCACGCTTTGCCGAGTTGGGGGTCATCGCCTCGATGCAACCGTTGCATTCGCCAGTTACCGGCCAAGAAGGCGAAGTTTGGCAGGATCGGGCAGGTGAGGCACGCTGGCCGCTCAGCTTTGCCTGGGAAACCTTGCGCCAAGCTGGGGCCAAGCTCGTGTGGGGCAGCGATTGGCCGGTTGTATCGCTGGACCCGATGTTGGGTTTCTACGCGGCACTGAATCGACAGCCGTGGGTGGCAGGTCATCCGGACCAGCGCCAGCGCCTGGAGGATGTGATCGCAGGCTATACGCGCGATGCTGCCTATGCCGAGTTTCAAGAGCAGCGCAAAGGCATGATTCGCATGGGCATGTTGGCCGATCTGGTGCTCTTTTCCGGCAATCTTTTCACGACAGCGCCAGCAGAGATCACCAGCGTCCGGCCCACATTGACAGTCTGTGATGGCCGGATTGTGTTTCGTGCCTAAGCTTTCACGCGCCGGTGTGGATATGATAGGATGGCAATGGACGCGTTAGACAAGCTGGTCGATACTGTTTTGGCGAGTACCAAGTATCGCCATGTGGCACCCGCGTTGGTACGCACGGTTGGCGAACAAGAGCTAGCCAAACGGCGCAATCTCAAAGAAGCGATCAAGGCGACCAAGAACAAGCTGCACCAAACAGTGGGGGCCTACTGGGATGGCCGCCAAGCGTACGCCGATTGGCTAGCGGTGCTACAGGCAGCCCCACCTACGCAGGACGGATTGCGCGCAACGTGTCATACGATCATGGCGCACCACGCCTCCACGCGTGAACGCTTGCCCCTGCTACATGAATTTTACACGACCCTCTTTGCCGATCTGCCACCTGTTCGTTCGGTGTTGGATCTGGCGTGTGGGCTCAACCCGTTGACCGTGCCGTGGATGCCACTGGCCCCCGATGCGATCTATCACGCGCGGGATATTGATGCCGAGCAGATGGCATTTGTGCAACAGGCGCTGCCGCTGCTCGGCGTACAAGGCACGGCCACGGTGGGCAACCTGTTACAACCTGGCCCCTTACCAAGCGTGGATGTGATCCTGCTCTTCAAAGCCATTCCCTGTCTCGAACAGCTCGACAAGGCGATTGGGGCGCGCCTGCTGGCGACGCTGCACGCGCCGGTATTGTTCATCTCCTATCCGGCGCAAAGCTTGGGTGGACGCAACAAAGGCATGCTCGATTTCTATGCATCCCACTTTGGCGCGCTGGTGGCGGACAGTCAACGGCAGGTTGAGCAGTTCATCTTTGATACAGAAATTGTCTTTCGTCTGCGCTAAGACGTACCCCACCTACCCCCGTTCAAGTCCCACGATCAATATTCCCTAGGCGGCCCCCTGTACGATCATCATCGGGATACGACCGACACCTATTCCAACTTTACTTGATCAGTAAATAAGCTATGCTTATTTATTTGCTAGCCTTTTGACCGATGTACAGAAAAATCAATTCCTTTAGGCGTTACGCACTTGGCAGCGTTGCCATCTCTGGTGGCAGGCTGGCAGGATGCCGGCGTTCCCAAGCAACTGCGTAACGCCTATCCTTATACTCCTTACTTGAGTGTTCAGTAACTTGTTGACAAGAATCGGGAGTATAAACAGCTATGGTGATTTTGTCTGGGCCCAGCAACGATATTAATCTGATCATTTTCAATGGCCTTGCTTACCCAAGCAATAACACCTTCGCCGCCAACTTCATCATTCAAGGCCAATTGCCAACACCCTACTAGACGAACCATTTAAAAGTCATAGAATCTATCTCGTGGATTACCGAGCTTATTTGTATGACTTTTAAATGGTTCGTCTATAAGCTGCTACCGTACCGCCCGAATCACGGGCAGAAAAATGGTGGGGGCGACTATCTGCCGCACGCGGACAGGCCCATAGCGCAGTTCCTGGCCGGATATTTCCGTTTCAACCAACCAAAAGCGTACGGTCTCAAGCGGTGCATCATAGGC
>Ga0105049_10011657_pt1 | contig 10075 bp, 10 predicted proteins | sample MAT06_FD_78087 | JGI IMG/M metagenome (GOLD analysis project Ga0105049, IMG submission 78087) | Freshwater microbial communities from Lake Fryxell liftoff mats and glacier meltwater in Antarctica - MAT-06 | ecosystem: Environmental > Aquatic > Freshwater > Ice > Liftoff microbial mat | place...
CACCCCATGTCGGCCTCGTGGTCGCCAACAAAGAAGATGTGGATCGTCTTTACGCCCAACTTAAAGATTCAGCAGCTTCGGATGTTGAACTCCCAAAAGACCACCGCGACCAAAGTCGCTCGTTCTACTTCAAAGACCCAGATGGCAATCAATTCGAACTCCTTTGGCTCCCTGAACACTTAACTCGATAGATCGTAGACAGATTGGCTGCTCTCCGAGAAGATTGGCAGGATGATCCAATTCTTCAGCGCTATGTTTCTTCTATTGGTCGCTCCGACAATTCAGGCCCAGAAACCGGTGGCCAAAGAAATCAACTCTACTCACGAGCGAGAGATTGCTATCGATATTCGAGTTCAACTTTCAAAGCCCATCAGTGAAAGCTCTTGGAAGGCCTGCCTCCCAAAGCAAGGCTATTCATTCCCCTCTGCTTGGACCTCAAAGCTCGAAGAGAGAATTTTTGCCGAAGACGAAATGGAAGACACTAAAGATTGTAAAGTCACCTCCTGCGCCTTTCGCTATCGTCCCGACGAACGGGCTGAGTTGAGTAAAACGAAGTCTGAATCTGAAATTAAGAAGAAGGTTTTTGAATTCTATTCTCAGCGAGCGGGCGGAAGAGTGCTCCCTTACGCGCACGAAGAAGAGTTTCGAATTGCAAGTAGCGATTCCACTTTTGAATTTTGTAAAAGCGCAGACCTCGAACAGCTCCTAAAAAACAGAACCCATCCCCGGGCGGTAACGCTGATAAAAGTAGATAAGTTCGACAAGAGAATGCGCCCCACCACTCGCTTGACTCGCGGGATCTCTTACCGCTCTCACAAGTCGCTCTGCTGGGCCGAAGCTCTGGTTTTTGCTAATCACTACGATCTTGATCGGGTAGAAATCTGGGAGGCTTCGAATGCGGAGTTGCGCTTGGTGGTCCGAGGGCGACTTGATTTCTTTCACAGCTGGTGGCGACGATTGCGAAAAGGCGAAATTCAAGAAGTCCTCGAAAGATGGGGCATAGCCGAGACTAGCGCGGTTTTAGCCTGTCTTTTAAATCGCCCCCCCTCCAAATAAGCATTGCTCAAGCCCCATAGCCTAAGTTTATGAAGTTCCAAGACTTTTGGCCTGACTTACTATACAATTATTGTTGAGGTTATGGGACGGGCAAAAAAGCAGCAAAAAATTGGATTTCGCGAGCTCATAGGCGGAGTTTGGACGGGCCTCCTTAATCGTAAAATCAAACCCCGCCTAAGACTGGCTCAAAAAAATCGTAAAGAAATTGGCATGCGACTTTCGGTGGCAATTACCGATACCGAAGACTTTGTGCGAGAACATAGCAAGCATGTGAATCCCACGATCGGCATTCAACTGGTTTTGAGTTTCTTTTGGCTCGTTTTACTGGCGGCGGCATTTGGACTTGAGCACTTTCACCCTGTTACTCTGATTCCCATTTTTGTTTTGCAAACGCTCATCGTCTTCATGTTGTTCACTCCTTTGCATGAGAGTACTCACTTCATTGGAGATCGAAAACGCTGGAGAAACGAAATGATGCTTTTTCTCTGCTGGCCTATCTTTTTAGGAAACCCCTTCATGTTTCGTCGCATCCATATTCAGCATCATGCCCGAACCAATTCGGGAGATTTGGATCCCGATCATTTCACCTCGGCGTCGAGCTTTGCCGGACAACTGACGAAATCTTTCTTACTTTTTTTCTACTACCATGTTTATGGATTTAAAAACTGGAGGACCTGGGGATGGCGCGCCCACCTTACCGCCTCCGCTGCGATTCCAATCTTGATGCTTTATCTGGCAGTAATCAGCCCTTTCACCTGGAGCATCCTCTTCGCCTGGATCCTCCCTAGTTTTGTTGGAACGGGCCTATTGGCATTTGCGAATACCGCTTGGCCACACCATACCGGCAAGCAGGGCCGAACCGAGAGCACTAAGAATACTTACGTGCCTTGGATTATTCAGCTCATCATGCTGAATCAAAACCTTCACCAAGTGCATCATTTAAAGCCCAATTTGCCTTGGTATGAGTACCCCGAGTATTGGCGAGAGCATAAAGACGAGATTTTGAAGCAGGGAGCCAAACTAGAAATCTATACTTCTAGAGCAGAACCCTATTCATTGGTTCCTGAAAAATGGCAGCAAGCCTATCGAGATCTCCGAGAAGCCGTGCAAATGACTTTAAAGGGGCATTAAAGGCTCACAAAATACCTGCAATAAATTCTATTTCCTGTTAAATCGTTTTAGATCTGATCGTTTGAGGCCAGATTTAAAGTTAACTCCCTCGATGTTTTATTATTAGAACTTTTAACAATAACCCTGCAGATCTTTTCGACCGCTTTGAAATAACCGCTTATGATCGTTGAAACCAAAACCATGTCTTCTCCAAAAGAACCCACCACATTTTTTAATCTTCTTAACCAACAAACGATTCTAAAGAACCTGACTGAAAAGCTAGGTTTCACGAAGCCGACGCCCATTCAAGAGGCAGTCATTCCGGTCATCTTGTCCGGTAAAGACGTCTACGCCGGCGCCAAGACCGGAAGCGGAAAGACGATGGCGTTTTTGTTGCCCATTTCTCAAATGATTTTTGAAAAGAAAATCAATAAAGCGCTGATCTTGTCACCGACTCGAGAGCTCGCCCTTCAAACTGACGAAGAAGCTATGAAGATTCTCGACGGTCAGACCCAAGTAGTTTCGATTCCTCTTTATGGTGGAGTTCCTCTCGATCAACAATTGCGAGCTTTAAAGGCCCATAAACCCTCTCTCTATATTGCGACTCCAGGTCGAATGATCGACTTTATGTCCGAAGAGGTTTTGGACCTAAACGATATTGAACTCGTGGTTTTGGATGAAGCCGATCGCATGTGCGATATGGGATTCTCTCCGCAGATTATACAAATTTTATCGGCACTCCCCAAACGCAAACAAAATCTGATGTTTTCGGCGACTCTTCCCAAAGACGCCAACGAGATCATGAATTTGTTTTTGCGAGATGCGGTGAAGGTTCAGGTAGACAATCCTGAGCAGTCCTCTAGCACGATCGAACATCGAGTGGTCTATGTAAGCCGGCGAGATAAGACTCGAAAAATCGCCCGAATTCTTTCTGCACCCGATCAAGTAACGGTTATTTTCTGTCGGACACGAAAAGGGGCCGATCGACTTTATAAAGATCTCAGCCATGAGATAGACAGTGTCGCGGTCTTACACGCGGGCTTTGAAATGAACGAACGAGAACGAACTATTCGCGCCTTTAAAGACCAGAGGATTAAGACCTTGATTGCCACTGATGTCGCATCGCGAGGCTTAGACGTTGAACAAGTAACCATGGTTATTCAATATGAGCTTCCTGAAACCGTCGAAGATTATATTCACCGCTCAGGCCGTGCTGGCCGAGCCGGAAGAAGCGGAATCTCCGTTTTATTCGTAGACCGAGAGAGCCTAAATGAAAGACGACTTTTGGAACAAATCTCTAAAAAAGTGAAATTCACTACTGATTCGAACGCAGATGAAAGCTCATCGGCAAATCGCGGTGACGAACGAGATTCTGCACGTGAACCGAGTCGAGAACGGCCGCGTCGAGATCAAGGACGAGAGCGAAGCCCAGGACGATCGAGTGGCGATCGAAGCCGAGACTCAGGCGGAAGAAATCGACAACCAACGCGAGACCGGGATCAACGGGTCCAGAAGCCAAGCACTACAAAAGTAGCGAGCTCGGGCACTGCCAAAAGCGCCGCGCCTAAAAAAGCTGGATTCTTGCAGAAAACTAAAAAATTGTTGGGCAAACTTTTGGGTAAAAAAACTAAACCCAGTCCACGGGTTTCTTAAGCCAACTCATTAATTGTTTTTCTTCGGCGGTTTCTTCGAGGTTGGCCTTGAAGTCCCAATTTACGTTGGGAGGAAGACTCATCAAGATACTTTCAATATTGCCCTTCGTTTCTAAGCCAAACAAAGTGCCGCGATCATAAACGAGATTGAATTCTACATAGCGGCCCCGACGAAGGAGCTGATACTTTTTTTGTCTCTCCGAAAACTCTAAGTCTTTCGTTTTCTCTACGATGGGACAATAGGCAGGCACAAATGAGTCACCCAATTTCTTAACGCGAGAAAACTCTTCGGCCTTTTCGCCAGTGACATAGTCGAAAAAAATTCCTCCCACCCCGCGAGTCTCCTCGCGATGGGGAATAAAGAAATACTTATCACACTCCTCTTTCATTTCTTGAAATCTCTCTGCCGAAGAAGAGGCCTCTTTCAGAGTCTGATGAAAATGCTTGAAGGCGCTTTCGTTGGGCACATACGGAGTAAGATCGGTGCCGCCTCCAAACCACCAACGTGAAGGCTGTTCAAAGTAGCGAAAGTTAGCGTGAACGGTGGGAACTTGAGGAGAATTCGGATGAATGACTAGAGACACGCCGGTTGCAAAAAATTCGCTTTCTGGTGTCTTTAGTTTTTCGCGCATCCGCTCGGGAAGCTCTCCGTGTACGACTGAGAGATTTACTCCGGCCTTCTCGAATACTTGACCACCACTCAACGCTCTACTTTCGCCGCCGCCCCCGCCGGGCCGAGACCATTTCTCAATCGAAAATCGGGCCGTAGGCTCAAAGGTTTCAAGAGCAGAACAAATTCGGTTTTGCAGGTCTTCAAGATAAGAAGAGATTTTGTCTCTCATACTTTTTATTCTTAGCCGCTCAACTCAGTTTAGGAAACTAAGTGTTTATATTCACCAAAGTACGCGCCATCCACTGGGCGGTAACATAGTCTCTTTCGAAATGGAGCGCTTCTTCGAAGCAGTCGGCAGCATCCAGCCTACGGCCCAGCCCCAGGTTCGCTAAACCTAATCCAAAGTGAGTTCGACCGTTGTCTTTTTCAAGCCCAAGCGAGCTTAAGAAAGAAGCACGAGCTTCTTGAAAACGCTTCAATTCTAAAAGGCATTCCCCTTGAACCATAAAAGAAAGTGCGTTTTCTGGCCTCAACTTCACACAAAGATCAGCGTCACTGAGAGCCTCGGTTAAACTCTGAATTCGAATTCTCAAAAGCGAGCGATGAAGAATCGCCTCATAAGCCTTAGGATCGCCCTCGATAAGCTCCGAAAAAATCTTTTCGGCCTCCTCAAGATGGCCCGCCTCCATCGATTTTTGCGCTTCAGAAAATGCTTTTCTAGGGGATTTTTGCTCAGCTAATGCCATCAACTAGAATTTTGCCTAAGCTAGCCTGTGCACGCAATTTAAATGAGTCTGGAGTTATGATAATTTTGCAAAGTTATGATAATTTAAAACCTGAATGGCTCTATTGCAGATTATTGATGTGCCCCATCCTACGCTTTTAAAAATTGCTGTGCCGGTTCGTCCCGAAGAAATTACCGATGACTTTCGCCAATTTTTAAAAGATATGATCGAAACCATGGTGAATGCGCCGGGTGTGGGCCTGGCCGCTCCCCAAGTAAACGTATCGAAGCGGGTCTTAGTGGTCGACGTGAGTAGCGATTACCCGGACCGCCCGCCCTTTGCCTTGATCAACCCTGTCTTCATCGAAAAATCGGGGGACTGTGTTTTTGAAGAAGGCTGCTTAAGTATTCCCGAATTTCGGGCCGAGATTGCTCGCTCCAAATACGTCAAAGTTCAATATCTTGATGAAAACGGCAAAGAGCAAATCTTAGAAGACGATGGATTCTTAGCCATTGTGCTACAGCATGAAATTGATCATCTTAATGGAGTGACCATGCTCGATCATGTGAGTGCTACGAAGCGCGAGATGTATTTGAAAAAGATCAAGAAGCGCGAGCGCCAAGAGGCCCTTCTTGAAGCCGATTAAAGTGTCCCGCGAAGCAAATCTATTTGCGGAGCCGATATTGGACGAAGCAAATCTATTTGCGGAGTTAATATTCAGATGAAGCCATCAATAATTTTCATGGGCACTCCAGATTTCGCAGTACCTTCTTTGCAGGCTCTTCTCGATGAAAAGTATCCCATTAAATTAGTGGTGACTCAGCCCGATCGCCCCTCTGGCCGAGGACAAAAACTCACCCCGCCACCGGTTAAAGTTTTAGCTATAAAAAATAATATTCCAGTCTTACAGCCCGAATCACTCCGAAAGGAGTTAGAAGCCATTGAAAAGATCCAAGCCGTTGAGTGTGATTTTTTAGTGGTCGTCGCTTTTGGTCAGATTCTTCCCAAAACAATTTTAGATCATCCAAAGATCGCGCCTTTAAATGTACATGCTTCACTCCTTCCCCACTACCGTGGCGCCGCTCCCATCCCCCGAGCAGTCTTAGAAGAAGAATCTGAAACCGGAGTGACAATTCAATGGATGGTTGAAGCTCTCGATATGGGAGATATTCTTTTTCAAATACCCTGCCGAATTGAAGACCTAGATACGGCTGCTAGTTTGCACGATAAGCTAAAAGTCAAAGGCGCCAACGCGCTCTTAAGTAGCTTAGAGAGATTTCATAGAAATGATGTAAGAAGAGTCGAACAAGAAGCGAGAATTGGATCTTATGCGCCTAAGCTTAAAAAAGAAGAAGCCATCTTAGATTTCGACCAACCTGGATTTAGAGTTCATCGCCAAATCATGGGACTGAATCCATGGCCAGGAGCGGAATGCCGGGTGCGAGGTGAAAGAATTCGAGTGCATCGATCGCGATTCGTGCCTCGAGCTCCGAAAGGGGATCCAGGAACAGTCATGGAAATCACCGAAGAAGGTTGTCTAGTGGCTTGCGAAGAGGCTTGCGTCGAACTCCTCGAGCTCCAGCAAGAAGACCGCAAACGCCTACCAGCAAAAGAGTTCTTGAAGGCCTACTCTCTTCCTGTTGGTCTCGTACTTGGAGGTGCCCCTTGAGCCAGAAACAAAAATCCGATCACACCTACAAGCGCGTCCCAAAATTAGCCCCCAGCTTACTGTCAGCAGACTTTGGAAATCTCGAAACCGAACTGGCCCAGCTCGATCCAAATCTGGCCGATTATCTTCACCTCGACATAATGGACCGGCGCTTTGTCCCCAATATCACTATCGGGCCCGATGTCGTAAAGGCCATTGCGGCCCGCACTCAGATTCCGCTCGACGTGCATCTTATGATCGTAGAACCCGAAAAATTTTTGAAAGCCTTTCAACAGGCCGGGGCCAACATTCTTACCGTTCATGCCGAAGCCACCCATCATCTTCAACGCACCCTGGCACAAATTCGCGAGTTGGGAATGAAGGCCGGCGTCAGCCTCAATCCCTCGACCCCGATTGACGTACTTCAACATGTGCTCCCAGATTTAGATCAAATCTTATTGATGACCGTAAATCCTGGCTTCGGGGGTCAAAGCTTCATTCCACAGATGTTAGAGAAAATTCACCAGTGCCGCAAAATGATCGGTGACCACCCAATAGACCTCGAAGTCGATGGGGGAATCAAAGTCGACAATCTGAAAGCGGTTTTCGACGCTGGGGCTAACGTCTTTGTCAGTGGATCAGAAATCTTTAAAAAGCCGCCTTATAATGAAACCATGCAAAAAATGAAGAGCCTACTCGCAGAAAATAAGGGCTTTCACTAGAATAAGATCAGTGAATCGGACTGGGGTTTTTTGCTTTTGCGCGCTTTTGAGTTGGGTCTTCGTTAGCCCTCCGTTGGCTGCACAATACAAAACTAAAATTGAGCAAGCGGAAGCCCTCCTAAAAAAAGGTAAAAAAAAGAAAGCTCTCGAAATTTTAGAATTCGTTTTCGAGAAGACGAAAGAGACTGACGAAATTCGTCAGATCGGAAATCTCATTCTCTCTGCCGCACCCCTTGACTACCCCAAACGAGAAAACTTTCTAAAATATTTGGTGAAGTTTGTTCCTGATCATCCCGATAGTCGCAAGTGGTTCACCGAGCTTGGCGATCGAGCTCGCAGAAAGAAAGATTTAGACGAAGCCGAAGATTGGTATTTGCGGGCCGAAGCCGTAGAGGGAGATTCACTCGCCGTCGATCAGAGATTTTTTTCTCTTTATCAGGAGAAAAAACTTTATCACCGCGCTTTTGAGCGAGGCCTAAAAATCATTGAATCTCATCCGGAGCTTTCGACCGCCGCCTTTCGACGCGACTTAGCTCGACTTTGGTGGAAGACCGGACCACTCAGCGAAGATCTTTTCGATCGGCTTGTAAATCATCCCGATGGCTTACTGGTAGTGAACGAATTGAAGTTACAGTCTCCAAGAAAGGCCGATGTTAAGACGAGCGTCTACTCCCAGCTACGAAGTCATCAGAAAACCGAGAAGATCGTAACGGAGGATTTTGCCGAGAAAGAGAAAACTCCCAGCACTCCAAATTCAATTGCAAATAATCGCCTCGAAGTACCAGGGCCATTTGTAGATCCGAAGCCGGCCCCGACGCCCACGGTTCAAGCGCCACAACTCTTACCGCCACCCTCCGCGCCAACTCCGGCAGTCGAGACGCCGGCACCCACGCCTCCCGTCGCTTACGAGGCCGAGCAAATTTTAGCGCCAGCGGCGATCCCACCGCCTTCAAAGCCTCCCCCATCAATTCGAAAACTTGAAACCAAGTCTGATTATTTAAAATATGCTCAAGAATTGGCCGACCAAAAAACTATTAACTTAAAAGAACTCAATGAAACCGTGGCCCAGATTTACCAGAAATTTACACTAGACGCCGAAGAGACTGCGCTTAAAAACGCTATGAGTACTTTTGAAAAATTGAAGAATCAAAACTTCCCCAGCAAATTCAATTCTGATTTTTTAATTCAATTGCGAGTTTGTCAAGATGACGTCGATAAAGGCCTGACAGTTTTACAAAATTCTCCTGCTTCCTGGAAAAAGATCACGGCTCCATTTGTAAACAGCCTCATGGGCTCGATCGCTCAAAAAATGTTAGTGGGCCTAGATCGAAGCGAAATCAAGTCTGGCCCAAACCTTGGCGATCAAAAAGAACAAAAGCTGCTGCTCATTCGTGAGATCGAGAAAAAATATTCTCAGTTCATAAACAAATAAACATTAAGGCCGACGATGGACTTGGCCTACCCCTGATTGATCGGTGGGCATAATCACCATATTTTGAATATTCACATGTCGAGGTCGCGACAGACTCCATACAATCGACTCGGCAACATCGCGAGCACTCAACGCCCGTAAGCCTTCGTAGACTTTCTTGGCTCGGTCTTTATCCCCAAAGCGAACTTCACTAAACTCTGTCTCGGCCATCCCCGGGCAAATCTCGATCACTCGAATATTCTTGCCCAAAAAATCTTGGCGCCAAGCTTGTGAGAGAGCATGAACCGCAAACTTAGAAGCACAATAAATCGAGCCACTGGCGTAGGTAAAAAGTCCGGCAATAGAACCAATATTGACAATGTCGCCATCTTCACGCGCCAACATTTGTGGCACAATCACTCGAGTAAGACGAATAAGTGCTTTCACATTCGTATCGAAAACTAAATCAGTATCGTCTTCTTTACTCAGCTCAAAAGATTCGCGGCCGCGAGCAAGGCCGGCATTATTTATTAAAATATCTATCCTTTGGTTGGCGAGTGCCGCTTGCCACTCTGAAGTACTCGCTCGAACATCCATCGCCAACGGAGTAATGAGAGGAACCTCCTTCGCAAGTTCTTGGAGTTTTTCCGCCCGTCTGGCAACGGCAATGACCTTGGCACCAGCTTTTGCCAAGAGCAGGGCGGTCTCGCGCCCGAATCCGGCACTCGCGCCGGTGACAAGAGCAGTTCGGTCTTTCAGCAAAGGAATGAAGTTTTCGTTCATGCCCTTTCAATATCACCGAGGCTTTTTAAGGCAAAGCTATCCTCTTAGATTTACCAGCGTTTTTAGGCCCCCTTCCCAAGCTAGAACTTCCACGCTAAATGCCGCACGTCTGTCCGGTGCGTAAGAACAAGCAAATCAAACGAACGAAGCAGACATTGCATTTTTGAATTCTAGAAACCCCTCCTCCTCTAGAACGGAATCTCTTTCCCAAAAAGAGATTCCAAAATAAGAAAAGCCCCCGAATAGGGGGCTTTCTTTTTGCAAAATATTGTCGACCCATTTGATCGTGCCAAATCACTATTCGCCTTTTCACATGTCACTATTCGCCTTTTCATGAGTTCCAAAAAATTCGATA
>Ga0105049_10011659_pt1 | contig 10074 bp, 12 predicted proteins | sample MAT06_FD_78087 | JGI IMG/M metagenome (GOLD analysis project Ga0105049, IMG submission 78087) | Freshwater microbial communities from Lake Fryxell liftoff mats and glacier meltwater in Antarctica - MAT-06 | ecosystem: Environmental > Aquatic > Freshwater > Ice > Liftoff microbial mat | place...
CAGTTCCTGCCCCCGTCACGGCACCACCTATCGATACCGCGCCTGTTCCTGCAGATCCATCAGTGGTGCCCGTAGATCCGGCGGTGCCCGTAGATCCGGTCGAAGCATCTAATATTCCTGAGTGGGCGGTCAGCCTCGAAAGCGCCCTTGCCCCATTCAGTGACATCATTGGGATTGCCTACGTCATCGGAGATATTGTGCTGTTGATGGCCGCTAGCTCCTTGCTGTTGGCTTTTTGGGGAGGGCGGTTTTCCCTACCTTGGCGATTTATTGCAGCGGCGGCGTTGTGCTTTTACTTGGCTGACACTTGGTTCCTCTACGCGACGACTTACTTCGAAAACTACCAAACGGGGGCATTACCTGAGGTCTTCTGGATCTTTAGTGCCTGCTTGTTTGCCATGGGAGCCGCATTAGAGCATGACCTCTCAGAGCGATCGCGCCGCAGCAGTCGGCGGCGCGGGTAAGCCCATTCGCTGCCAGGGAGGCGGCTGGGAGGGATTCTTGGGAGAAATTCTTGGGAGAAATTATATAGAGGAGGGGCGATCGCCTCTCTTTTTTGTCAAAAATACCCTGAGAGGGGTTGCCAAGCCCACACATTTCGTCTCCTCTAGGCTCTCTATAATTAAGCGCCGTATTAAGTGCCGTAACGGGGTAACGGCGCTCTTAGCAAACAAGCGAAGAGAATCAGGCTTTATGCGGTTGCAGGCTCCGGTTTGCGCTAGGATTGATCGGCTAGGCTATATGGTCTAATCGACCATGCGCTGTTTAAACGATCTGAGGGTTAGTTTATCCAGTGGGTTTAGGGTTGAGAACTTACAGCTGAGAGGGCTGATTCTGCCATGGCTCCTCAAAAATTAACAGACGCCGACAAGCAAGAACTCTTGTCCTTATATCGTGGCTCCGATGAAACCACCTCGTCTTTGGCGGGGCGCTTTAGCGTGAGCACCTCAACCATTAGTCGGATCCTCAAGCAAAGCTTGCCTGAAGATGAGTATGAAGCCCTGATCCAGGCCAAGCGTGCAGGCACGTCTAAGGACGCGAGCAGTGCTGCCCGCAGCCTCGCAGCGAAAGCAGCCTCTCTAGGTCTGCCCTCCCAATCAGATGAGCCATCAGATGCAGCGGAGGAATCTCTACCCGAGGAAGAACAACTCTCTGTCTTGCCGCCCCCTCAAGAAATTATCAGCACCCCTGCCAAACCTCGGATTCGCACAAGGTCTACAGCGATTGCTCCCCCCGATCTTGCCAACGGCGCAATTGATTCGGCAGAACCCAGCATCCCGCCTCCATCCCAGCGCCGCCGGTCTTCGAGCGCCCCCGAAACCATGGCCGTGCTTGAAGAGCTAGATGAGTTGGAAAAAGAAATTCAACAGGAATTTCACCATGCCGTCTATGAAAATATGCCTGATGCCGACCTTGACGATAATTTAGGCGATACCCAGAAAGGGGCGATCGCCCCTGCTAGCCCTAAGCCTGCGGCTGATCTCGACGATGAAGAGGACGATCTCGACGATGAAGAGGACGATCTCGACGACGACGATGACCTCGATGACGATGATGACCTCGATGACGATGACCTCGATGACGATGACCTCGATGAGGAGGATGACCTCGACGAAGAGGATACCAGCGCTTATTCTCGCGTTCAGATTCAACCCAACACAAAGGTTCAGATTCGGCCTCTGAGCGGGGCGCTGTTGCCGCGCACCTGCTACTTGGTGGTCGATCGATCGGCTGAGCTGATTACTCGCCCCCTTAGTGATTTTGCGGAGTTGGGTCAAATTCCTGAAATCGAGCTGCAAGCCCGCACCTTGCCTGTGTTTGACAATCACCGCGTGGCTAAGCGATTTATGCGGCGGATGCAGCGCATTGTCAAAATCCCCGACAGCCAAATGTTCCTAAAGGCCAGCCCCTATCTCCAAGCGAAGGGGATTACACGGCTGTTGGTTGGTGGGCAAGTCTATGCCCTCGATGCCGTAGCTGAGCCGTGATGGCTGAGCCGTCTTACCTCACCCCAGAAGAACGCGCCGAGTGGGAACGGGTGCTAGAGGCTGCTAACCGCACCAATATTTTTTGCCACTGCCGTTCCTGTGGCCACGAATGGGTCGCTTCTGAGCCACAGGTTTGTGAGTGTGGCAGCCGCTCTGTTCAGGCGATCGCCTGTTGGCAGTTTCCTGATGACTGATCGGCGGGGAGGTTCCTCCGTTGGCGATCCCCAGCACCCATCACAGTTGTTAGGGGCACCCCTGCTCGAAGCTCGGGGCAAACCCGGCGGCTTGTTGCCCAAGCGCTCAGATTTCATGTCAGATTTTGACCCTAGACTCCTGCCCTTAGGGGTTGCTTGAATTGGGCTGACTACTAGATTTACGACTAACGGATTTTACGACTAAAGGACAACTGACCATGATGGATGCAACTCAAACGGCGATCGCCCTCAAGCCGGGGCGAGATAAATCGTTGCGGCGGCTGCATCCATGGATCTTTGAGGGTGGCACAGGTCGGGTGATGGGCAACCCCGATAAGGGTGATACCGTGGCGGTATTGGCGGCAGATGGGAGTTTGCTGGGCTGGGGAGCCTATTCGCCCAAGTCTCAGATTCGGGTGCGGATGTGGAGCTTTGATCCCGATGACATCATCAATGCCAGTTGGATTGGGCACCGAGTCACGGAGGCGATCGCCCGCCGCTCTACGGGCATCGAAGCCACAACCTCCACCGCCTGCCGTCTGGTCGCAGCGGAGAGCGATCGCTTGCCAGGGGTGATTGTCGATCGCTACGGCGAGGTGTTGGTGTGTCAGTTTTTGAGCGCTGGGGCAGAGTTTTGGCGATCGCCCGTTGTCCAAGCGCTGCAAGACGCCTTCCCCAACCACAGCATTTACGAACGCTCGGATGTAGATGTGCGGAGCAAGGAAAAACTCCCTGCCCGTTCTGGTTTATTACACGGAGAAGAGCCGCCAGAGCTCGTTTCCATACAGGAAGGCAATTTGCGGTTTTTGGTGGATGTGCGCCACGGCCATAAAACCGGGTTTTATTTAGACCAGCGCGAAAATCGGGCGATCGCCAGTCGCCATGCCCATGGTCGCACCGTGCTGAACTGCTTCTCCTATACGGGGGGCTTCTCCGTTGCAGCCCTCGCGGGCGGCGCAACCCATGTTCTCAACATCGAAAGTTCTGGCACGGCCATTGCCCTATCAGAGCAAAACCACCAGCTCAACGATATTGCTGCCGATCGCTATACCCACCAAGAAGGCGACGTGTTTCAGGTGTTGCGCCAACTGCGCGACCAAAACCAGCAGTTTGACCTGATCGTGCTAGATCCGCCCAAATTTGTAGATTCTCAAGCCAGCCTGCAGCGGGCAGCACGGGGCTACAAAGATATCAACCGCCTCGCCTTTTCGCTGCTGCGTCCCAAGGGGCTGCTCATGACTTTTTCATGCTCTGGGCTAATGCCCACCGATCTATTCCAAAAAATTGTGGCTGATGCCGCCCTCGATGCCCAGCGCGAAGCCCAAATCATCCAGCGCCTCAGCCAATCTGCTGACCACCCCACGCTCCTCTCATTCCCTGAAAGCACCTATCTCAAAGGCTTTGTCTGTCAGGCACTATGAGCGTCTGCTGAATGTTCCACATTGTTTACGGCGCGTGATGGGCACCGATCTATCAATCCGTTGATCGATAAATTCGCTGATGGGTCAACCGTAGCCAACTAGAGATCCTGGGCTACGGCTGATCTTTTAGATGCTGATAGAAGTTAGATGCTTACAGGCGTTCATCACCCCAATAGACTTAATCTCCAGATACAAATAACATCATCTGCCAGTCTCCATAGGCATCGGTAAAAAAAGCTCGGTAGCTGTAAATCGTGTAACCATAGCGGCTTGAGACAAACCCCGCCGTGCCATTCGGCAAGCGCACCGGAATCCAGCCTTCTAGGGTTTCGATGGCCTGCCATTGGTCATCAGTCCAACTGTCAGTGAGGCTCGATTCAAAGGCCAAGACTTCGCGGGAAGCCTGCCCTACGATCGCGCTCTCAGCACTCGCCTGCGATCGCACATTGACGTTTGTAGCCACCACATACACCGGCTCTTGATAGCCACCGCTTGAGGTCACGTCATAGCCCTCCAACGCAAAGGTGTAGGGGCAAATAACCGTTTGCGAATCAGCCCGTACCACAGCGGGATCATCGTAGGGTTGATCGGTTTGGATGATGCAACCGGGGGCGATCGCCCGTTCTAACTGCTGCCAAAAGGGTGCGTTTGGGTCATCTAGCTCTAAGGCACTGAGGGGCAAGGGTTCACCAAAGCTGAGACGAATATCAGGATGGGCGATCGCCCGAATAAAGCTGGCATCGCGATCGCGCACCGCCTGAGATAGATCAGCCAAAAACTGATCAAATGAACTTCCAGGAGTAACAGGGTTTCGGTAATACAGTGGACGACGAACATAGCCATTGGTCTGGGCGATGAGCGGCGGTACTTCTGGGGTGAGCAGATGTTGAGCCTGGACTGGGGCGATCGCCCCCCACAAAATACCCACCCCCGCGAGTAACCCAGCAGCACCCCACAGCCTTGGTGCCATGCCACCCACATTTCGCGCAGACGCTCCACTTTGACCATTCTGAACGGCCTGAAACGCCCTTTTATTCTGTTGCTGAAGTTGGAAAAAACGGTTTGTCATAGGGGAAAAACAAATTGTAAAGAGCATCCCTAGGCCGATCGATACTGACCCGCTCGATAGACTGGGCTTTGGAAGATTAAGAGGCCAACGGTACAATCTCAAAATGACCCGAACAGAAGGCAACCATTGATTGATCTAACCATTGATCTCTTGCAGGCAATTATCTCAGGGTCAGACCAGAGAACGATAGAAACTGGCATCGACCAAGCCTTTCTTGCAGAATGCCTCTTTTGTAGAATGCCTCTTTTGTAGACGATCCCAAAAAATAACGGGTCTATCCTCAAGGGTACCGAGACTCGTGTTTTTACCCGCGCTCTTTCAGCAAAATGACGAGATCAGCAAAATGACGGGATCAGCAGGATGCTTTTAACCTAGAACATCCGAGGAGCATCACCCGCGATAGACTCTAAGCTTAAAAGCGAGCGAGCCAGAAACCACATCACATCATGGATCTCAAATCTCTTATCCGCGACATTCCCGACTTCCCCAAACCCGGTATCCTCTTCCGTGATATCACGACCCTCCTGGGCAACCCCGATGGCTTTCGCTATAGCATCGACGCCATGGCCGAGCGCTTTAGCCATACCCAGGTTGACTATGTTGTGGGCATGGAATCTCGGGGCTTCCTCTTTGGCGCACCCCTCGCCTATAAACTTCATGCTGGGTTCATCCCGGTTCGCAAACCGGGCAAGCTTCCCGCCGCCGTTCATTCCGTAGAGTACGATCTCGAATATGGCACCGATCGCCTCGAAATCCATCAAGATGCGGCAACCCCACCCGCCAAGGTGCTGATTATCGATGATGTCATCGCTACCGGAGGCACCGCTGCCGCTACCGCACAACTGATTGCTCAAACGGGTTGCGAACTCGTCGGCTTTGGCTTCATCATTGAGCTACAGGCATTAAATGGACGCGCCAAACTGCCCAATACAACAATCGTCTCCCTCGTAGAATATTGATCAAGATGATAAGTCGCAGTACACCGACCACGATGCCTGAATCGACACCGCCTGAATCGACACCGCCTGAATCGAAGCGTGTCATCCGCCCGATACACCTCTTTTAGTATTTATCAGACACATTAGAGGTTAGACCCTAGATCAGATCTGAAACCATCCGTCAGCTTCATTGAGATCGAGATAAATCTATTGAGATAGCGTTAGATCCACCGACAGCATCCTAGGGGTTCAGCCCCATCGTCCACTAGCCGCGCCTAAAGCCAATGGGATTTACCATCTTTGGGTATCCCGGTTTAGCCCTTTTCACCGTGACGCTCTTCCTATGACCACCACCCCAACCATTCCGCCCGCCCAAAAGGCTCGTGCCCTCTGGGATGGCCTCCTCCGCTTCCTCTCTGGGGATGTGTTTGTCTATGTTGTGAAACGGTTGCTGCAAGGAGCGTTGACCTTACTCTTGGCCTCGGCGCTCAGCTTCTTTATCATTCAGTTGGCTCCGGGTAACTACCTGGATGTGTTGCGCCAAGACCCACGCATTTCCGAAGAGACCCTTCGTGTCTTTGAACAACAGTTTGGGCTAGATAAGCCCGTCCTAGAGCAGTATTTTCGGTGGCTCTGGCAAATTGTGACCCAGGGCAACTTCGGGGTGAGTTTCATTTATTCTCAACGGCCTGTGGCCTCAATATTGTGGGAGCGCATCCCCGCCACGTTGCTGCTATCGGTCGCCTCTATTGTCGTCACATGGGCGATCGCCCTTCCTTTGGGGATCATCGGTGCCGTCCGCCAAGACCAATGGATTGATCGCTTCTTTCGGATCTTGAGCTACATTGGCCAAGGGTTTCCCACCCTGATCACCGGCTTGCTCCTGCTGTTTCTAGCCCAGTTCCTCTCGCCGATCTTTCCGATCGGCGGCATGACGAGCATCGAATATCAAGACCTTACCCCCCTTGGCAAGGTACTCGATATCCTTTGGCACATGATCCTCCCGACCCTAGCCCTTAGCATTACTGGATTTGCCGGCCTGCAGCGCATCATGCGCGGGCAACTGCTCGATGTCTTGCGCCAAGACTACATCCAAACCGCCCGTGCCAAGGGTCTGCCCGAAAATCGGGTGATCTACGTTCATGCCCTCCGCAACGCCGTCAACCCGCTCATCACCCTGCTGGGTTTTGAATTTGCCAGTCTCCTCAGCGGAGCCTTTATTACCGAAAACTTTTTTAACTGGCCCGGTCTAGGCCGCCTCATTCTCCAAGCGGTCACGGCTCAAGATCTATACCTGGTCATGGCCAGCCTCATGATGGGAGCCGTCTTGCTGATTGTGGGCAACCTCTTAGCAGACCTCCTGCTCAAAGTCGTTGATCCCCGCATCCGACTGTCCGATATTCAGTAGCGGCTATTCAGTCGCGGCGCATTGCTCGGTTCACACATCCCACCGCCATCCCCTCAGAGGGGTAGCTCGCCCACACACTCCAACCCAGACAACGCCCCTGAGAGTGGGTAAGCTTTTTCAAGGCGATCCCTAACATCCAAAAGTGACCTTTTAGATCCCAATCCTTAGGCGTTCTCTAGATCCAAAAGACACGGCTAGGCAATGGTTAGGGGCGATCGCCCCCACATTTCTAGCGATCCCCGATTAAATCCTCCCAAGACCTTCCCCACAAATTCCCCATTCGAGACCCGTTAAATGATAGGGTAAGTTGCTATCCAATCCGTAAGTTTTGAACGTGTGGGTTGGGAGTGGGCAGTTTAACAGATACCCACTTCCCGGCATACGATCGATTCCGATCGAAAGGGTGGCATGACAGAGTAAGATGAAGAAATGCCTAGTCGCCAACCCAAGGTTCTCCAGTCCTTCATGCCTGGTTTCCCGCCGTTAGCAACAGGCGACTGCTTAATCACTCTAGGATTGCAAGACGAGTAGGTAAAGTCAGCATGAGCGATGACATTTTGAAGAAAGTTCAGAAAATCGTTTCTGAGCAACTCAGTGTAGATGAAAGTGAAGTCAATCCCGGATCCAACTTTGCGAATGATTTGGGTGCAGATTCCCTAGACACAGTGGAATTGGTAATGGCGCTTGAAGAAGAGTTTGATATCGAAATTCCAGATGAAGCAGCCGAAAATATTGCCACCGTGCAAGCGGCTGTTGATTACATCAAGCAAAAAGCAGTTGTTTAGAGTTTGTTTCCCCCTCAGGGCTGGTCTAGCAGCTTATTCTAACGAATATCCTGAGTGGGGCGATCTCAAGACTCTGCTCGCTTTTAAAGTGAGCCCATTGGTTGAATGGCTAAGCAATTTTCAGGCCGTAAAGGTTCGACATCCTACGATGGGATCGGTAAACTTTGCGGTATGATCTTTGGTTCAATTTAACCTTGGCTATCTCGCGCAAGGCATTGTTTTTTTATTGGGCTTTATCTAGCTAGTGTCATGACGACCTCTGATTCTGCACTGAAGCGTGTTGTGGTCACGGGCATGGGAGCCATTACTCCCATTGGCAATACCCTTTCCGCCTATTGGGATGGGTTGCTAGCCGGACGCAATGGCATTGGGCCGATTACTCTTTTCGACGCCTCTCGGCATGATTGTCGTATTGCAGGCGAAGTCAAAGGGTTTGACCCCCAAGATTATATGGATCGCAAAGAAGCAAAGCGGATGGATCGCTTTGCCCAGTTTGCTGTGGCCGCCAGTCAGCAGGCTTTGGCCGATGCTAACTTTGTGATTAATGACCTTAATGCAGAGCAGGTGGGCATCGTCATTGGCACCGGGATCGGGGGTCTCAAGGTGATGGAAGACCAGCAAGAGGTCTACCTCAACCGTGGCCCTAGCCGCTGTAGCCCCTTCATGGTGCCCATGATGATTGCCAATATGGCGGCGGGCTTAACGGCAATTCATGTGGGCGCAAAGGGGCCTAACAACTGCACAGTGACGGCCTGTGCGGCAGGCTCTAATGCTATTGGAGATGCCTTCCGCCTCGTGCAACGCGGCTATGCCCAAGCCATGATCTGTGGCGGTGCAGAAGCCGCCATTACACCTCTTGCGTTTGCGGGGTTTGCCTCTGCTCGGGCGCTTTCCACCCGCAACGACGATCCAGAACATGCCTGTCGCCCTTTTGATAAGGATCGAGACGGGTTTGTTATGGGCGAAGGGGCTGGCATTTTAATTTTAGAAGAACTGGATCATGCCCTCAGCCGAGGCGCTCGTATTTACGGCGAGATCGTGGGTTATGGCATGACCTGCGATGCCTACCACATCACCTCCCCTGTGCCCGGTGGCGAAGGAGCCTCCCGTGCCATGCAGCTAGCCATGAAAGATGCTGGGGTCAAACCGGAGGAAGTCAGCTACATCAATGCCCACGGAACCAGCACCCCAGCCAACGACTCGACCGAAACCGCCGCCATTAAAACAGCGTTTGGTGAGTTTGCCCGCACGGTGGCTATTAGCTCAACCAAGTCGATGACAGGCCACCTTTTGGGAGGTTCTGGAGGCATTGAGGGAGTCGCCGCCATGATGGCGATCGCCCATGATTTTGTGCCGCCTACAATCAACCTCCAAAACCCTGACCCTGCTTGCGATTTAGACTACATCGCCAACCAAAGTCGTGCCCTTTCCGTCGAAGTAGCCGTCTCTAACTCCTTCGGTTTTGGTGGCCATAATGTCACCCTGGTCTTCCGAAAATTCCAGGGTGCCTAACACCCATCACTAGCTGTTAGTTAAGCCAGCCCTTCCAGTCATCCTCATCCCTTCTGGGTCAGACCCAGGAGGGATGACTGCATTGTAGGGATGCATGGAATACTAGATAGTGCCAATCTGATTCTCCAGCTTGTTGGCAAGTTACCCAGAAGTTCCTAACGAGTAGCGTTGACCAAATTATTTGTAAGACGCATTTCGACTGCGCTCAATGCTCAGCCCCTGACGAGATCAGGGTTGAGCGGAGTCAAAACCCGACAACTAAGCTTAATTTAATTCAGCCCACCTCCTGACAACAATCGCTTTTGATTTAGATGGCCTTGCACATAGGTGCAGCGAAACTCAACACTACGTTGGCACTGATGGTCAAGCAGCAATTCTCATTATGGAAAAGTTTAGAACAAATGAACTGTAAGCGATCTACTGAAACACTTATTCTGTCGTTCAAGAATTTGGGTCGGCATGGTGTTAGAACCCCTGAAAGTAGTACAAATACTCCAAAATGAGAATTGCTGATGGTCAAGAGGTTATTGGTAGGTGTTCAAGTTATTATGCTGCGGCACAACGGTGAAGTTGTGCCGCTTAGGTTGCCTGTTGGGAAAGTGATTGAGGGCTTCTGGTTATTGTTGAGAAAGCAGAGCGCAGATATTAGTTAGGCCTATATTTCGTGATTCTGAGCAGGGTAGGGCGTAGTATTTAGCCAATTGAAAATATGCCGGATATGATTGATCGCGTCAGATCAAAAGCCTGCTCTGTGGAAAG
>Ga0105049_10011660_pt1 | contig 10074 bp, 9 predicted proteins | sample MAT06_FD_78087 | JGI IMG/M metagenome (GOLD analysis project Ga0105049, IMG submission 78087) | Freshwater microbial communities from Lake Fryxell liftoff mats and glacier meltwater in Antarctica - MAT-06 | ecosystem: Environmental > Aquatic > Freshwater > Ice > Liftoff microbial mat | place...
ACCAGATCGCCCTCAACTCGGTGCAGCTTGAAGCGATCCGCATGGATCCGCTGTTCCGCGACGGCAACTATTACGACGAAGCCGAAGGGCCGTACCGCGGGCTCGCTCTCGCACGCCGCATGGCACTGCTCAATTACCGTTCGCCGAGCGAGCTCAACGAGCGTTTCGAACGCTCGTGGCAGGGCGTGCTCGATCCGCTTGGCCGCGGTGGCCGTTTCGCGGTCGAGAGCTACCTCGACTTTCACGGCAACAAGTTCACGCGCCGCTTCGACGCGAACAGCTACATCACCCTCGTCGAAGCGATGAACTCGCACGACATCACGCGCGGTCGCGGCTCGCTCACTGAGGCTCTCAGCAGAGTCACCGCCCGCACCCTCGTTCTCGGCATTGACAGCGACCGGCTGTTCCCGGTGGAACAGCAACAGGTACTCGCTGCGCACCTGCCCGCGACTATCCACGGCCACGAAGCCGTCGTCATTTCGTCACCGTTCGGGCACGACGCCTTCCTCATAGAAGACGACCTGGTCGGGCCGCACCTTTCGGCGCTGCTCTCGGACTGAGCCAGGTGTCGTGCTGATTACTGCAGATGCCGCGACCCGGGCGGCCCTGTGTGACCGGTTTCGGCGCGCGTGCGGCTTATGAGGATGTAACCCAAACGGGTGACAGACTGAGCGGTATGGAGCTCATCGAGAAGGAGCGGCGGCGCCTACTCCAATCAGCGGCGCGCACCTTCGGGCTCAGCGGCGTCGTGCTCGCAGCCTTTTGCCTCGCGCTTCCTGGCGTCGTCGACCCCGACCTACTGCCGTCGGTGCTGATCGTGCTCGCCGGCCAAGCTGGAGCACTCGTCATGGTCGGTCGTAGTAGCCACATCGGGTGGGTCGCGCTTACCATCGTGCTCGGCTGTGGGGCCCTCGCTCTCGCGCAGTTGCCATGGGCACAATCGAGCTCGCTCGCCCTCTCGGCCTCGCTCGCCCCTCTCGGTGCAGCCGGGGTCGGTGCCGTCGGCATGGTGCTCAGCGAGGGAACGGGACGATGGTTGTTGTGGGCCGTCGGCACCCTCACGAGCAGCCTGCTGGTCGCCACAGCGGGCCCCACGAGTGGACTCTTCTCGACCCCCGCCATCGCCACGCTTGCGGGGTGGGTGATGACGCTCATCATCGGATTGTGGGTGACGGTCGGCGTGCAACGGGCTGTGCTCCGCATCGAGAACATCGGCCGCGCACACCACCTAGAGCGACAAGCCAGCGAGACCGAGGCGCAGCGGCGCCAGGGTGCTCGTCTTTTGCATGACACCGTGCTCGCCACCCTCACGCTGCTCGCCCATTCGGGGGTCGGAGTCAGCGCCGAAGCGCTGCGACAGCAGGCAGGCGAAGATGCCCGGCTGCTGCGCCAGCTGAGGCTCGGCTCGACGCCCATGCCGCAGTTCTCGGGGGTTTACAGCCTCGAGCCCGTGGCCGAGACGCCGCTCGGCACCACCCTCGAATCGGTCAAGCAACGGTTTCTGCGCATGGGGCTGTCGGTGCGCTGGCACGGCAGTGGGCAGGTTCTGCTGCCCAGCGACGTGCTCGACGCCTTTCTACTCGCCCTCGCCGAATGCCTCGAGAACGTTCGTCGGCACGCTGGAGTCGACGAGGCTGATGTCACCATCACCCAGGGCGACGACACGCTGCGTGCCGTCGTCACCGACGCGGGAGTCGGCTTCGACCCGGCCGACGTCGCGGCAGAACGACTGGGCTTCACCGAGTCGGTTGTAGCACGCCTGCATGACGTCGGCGGCAACGCGCGCGTATTCTCGACCCCCGGCGCCGGCACGACCGTGATTCTTGAGGTACCGCGATGAGCGGCAGGTACACCCCGCCCGACGAATCCACCTTGGGTGGCCTCGTGCGGCCCGCGGGCGCACGCTCGTCGACGCGACGCGGCACGCCCACCTCGACGCACGCCTCGGCGCTCGGCTCCGGGTTCTTGGGCCTGGGCGTCGCGATCATCGCCGCGCTGCAGGCGATGCTCGGCATCGCCCTGTTTCTGCTTCGCCTCGACGCGTATCCCTCGGTTATCCCGGTCGTAGCCGCCTGGCTGCTGCTCATGGTCACTTTTCTCGGTCTGACGATCACCATCTCAGCAAGCGGCGAGCGTCTACCCGACTGGCTGTATGCCGTTTTTCTGGCCGCGCTCGCCGCCGTCGTATGGCTCGATTTTGTGGCCATCGCCCCGTTGGGTGACATCGGCCGCCACGCGACCGCCTCGGTCTCGGTTGGCTTCGTGCTCCTCGTGATCGTCACGCTGCGCTCACGCTGGGAAGTTCTGCTGGCCACCGCGGCTCTCGGCATCGCGTTCGTCGTGGCGATCCTCATGTCGACGCCGCTCACCCCCGTCACGATCCCCATGCAGGTCGTCATCGTGGCGCTCGCAGTCGGACCAGGGATCACGGGCGTGCTGCTGGTGAGCGGATTCGAACGGATGCTCAAGCGCGAACTCGACCGCGTACTGGTGCAGTCGACCGTCGCCGCGCCTCGCCTCGCCGTTGGCATGCTGGCGAGCGAAGAACTTGCCCGGCTCGATCTCGATGCCGAAGAGCTACTCGACGCGGTCGCCAACGGTGAAGCCCCGCTGCCACTACCGGCGCTCTACTCTTCGCGCGCATCCACGCTCGCGACCGAACTTCGTCTGCACCTCATTGAGGGGCGTCGTGAGACCTGGTTGTTCCACGCCATCAGTGAGTCTGAGCATCTGGGTCGGCGCGTCACCGTCAGCGACCCCGCCACGCTCGCCGGGCTACTCGACGACGTTCAGCGAGACTCGCTACTCGCCGCGCTCTGGCTGCTGGCCGCCGATCCGGCGGGCGCTTCGTCCACGCGCGTGGTCACGACCGCACTCGGCCCCCTCGACCCGAATCGTGCGTCGACTGGCGGCCGCCTCGTCATTCCCGTTCGCCTTGAGGTAACTGGCATGAAACGCAATCGTGTTGACCCCGGTGTGTGGGAGGCCCTCGACCGGGTCGGGCGATACAGTGACAGCACGGCGAGCGGTACGGTCGTGATCGATCTCGACTGCGCGGTCGATAACCCCGTCGATGCGGCCCGCCCGCAATGATTCAGGACCACCGACCCAAGAGAGCAGGAGTGACCGCCATGGCACAAACCTCGCCTATTCGACTGGCACTGGTCGACGACCACCGCATGTTGCTGGGGGCCCTCACGGAGTGGATCCGCCAGGCGGCAGACGACATTGACATGGTCGCCGCTGTCGCGTCGTGGCCCGACTTGCTGTCGCACCCGGCCTTCCCCGTCGACGTCGTGTTGCTCGACCTCGACCTCAAAGACAACATCCCCGTATCCCTCAAGATCCAGACTCTGAAGTCGATGGGTGTGCGCGTCGTGCTCATGAGCACCTACAGCGAGCCCAACGTTGTGCGCGAGGCGCTCAACTCGGGCGCACTCGGCTACCTCGTGAAGAGCGAAGATGCCGGCATGATCGTCGAAGCCATTCGCGCCGCGCGCGCCGGTGAGTCGTTCATCTCGGCCGAGCTCGACCTGGCTCTCAATGCGGCCGATGTCGGCGGTTCACCGCGACTCAGCGCGCAAGAGCGCCGCGTCATGGCGTTGTACGGAGCTGGCGAACCGGTGAAGACTGTGGCGTACCAACTCGGCATCTCAGAAGAGACGGCGAAAAGCTACCTCAAGCGCATTCGCGAGAAGTACCGAATCGCGGGCATCGACGTGGGCACAAAGGTCGCTTTGCGCAAGCAAGCCCTCTCTGACGGCATTCTGGTGGATGCTCCCAGCGGGGGCAGCGGTCTCTAGCGCACCCCGCCTGGCCCGGCCTGATCGAGGTCTACGCGAGTCGGGTTGAACGCCGCTCGAGCGCCACGCTCACTAGCGCCAGCAGCACTCCTCCGACGGCGAGCAACAGTCCTACCCATGCGGGCGTCAGATACCCCCATCCGGCGGCAATCACGAGACCACCCAAAAAAGCGCCGAGTGCATTCCCGACATTCAGAGCCGAGTGGTTGAGGGCCGCGGCAAGTGTCTGTGACTTGCCCGCAACATCCATCAACCGCGTCTGCACGACGGGCGAGATGATCGACGCCATGAAGCCCACCAAGAATGTGCCGGCGATGAGCCCGACCGGGTGTGATCCGGTGAGGCCGACGAGAGCGAGTGCGCCAATGAGCCCGGCCAAGCCGAAGAACAACGCGCGCGTCGTGCCCGCGTCGGCAAGCCGGCCTCCGATGATGTTGCCAATCGTGAGCCCGACGCCGGTGCTCGCGAGAATCCAGGGCACGGCACCACCCGGCATACCCGCGCCTTCGGTGACCATCGGGGCGATGTAGCTGTATACCGCGAAGAACCCACCGAAGCCCACCGCGCCGACCAGCACGGCGATCCAGACCTGCAGGCGGCCGAACGCGGCAAGCTCGCTGCGCACGGTCGAGTTTGGGTCACCGGGCTGCCAGGGCACGAAAAAGCGCACAGCCACGAACGTGGCGGCAAACAACGCGGCAACGACGAGGTACGCGGCGCGCCACCCGGCGGCCTGCCCGACGGCAGTGATGAGTGGCACACCGATCACGGTGGCAACGGTGAGTCCACTGAGCACGAGGGCAACCCCCTGCCCGCGTTTGCCGGGCCCCATGAGGTTCGCCGCGACGAGAGCCGCAACGCCAAAGTAGGCACCGTGCGGCAGCCCGGCCGCGAAGCGCGCGGCGATGACGAGTTCGAACGTGGGTAACGTCGCCGAGGCCACCGTGCCGATCGTGAAGGCCGCGGCAAGCCAGAGCAGCAAGCGACGGCGGGGAACACGCCCGGCGAGGGCAGCAATGGTCGGGGCACCCACGACGACTCCGAGAGCGTACGCCGTGATGACCCAGCCCGATTGGCCGATCGCCGCTGCTTGGTCGGCGCTGTAGAGGCCAGGCAGCAAGTCTCGCGCGATCTCAGGAAGCAGGCCCATGGCCACAAACTCGGTCGAACCGATGCCGAACCCACCGAGCGCGAGGGCGACCAGAGCGGCGTACACGCGTCGGCGACTGAGCGGAGGTCGCTCGGCGCCGCCGTGCGCGCGACGGTGGGCTTCGTCATGCTCCCGCTGTTGCCGCGCGTACTCGGCAGCGGTCGCCTCATCAATGATGGGCACGCTGGCGGTAGACACCGTCACGCGTGGTGCCCGTCGCGAGCCTCGATCGCGGCTTCCAGTCGCTCAACCTTGCCGTCGAGCTCGCCGACATGGCCGGGGCGATAGTCGGCCTTGAGCACGAGCGAAACGCGCGGCCCGAACTCGGCCACGGCGAGGGTCGCGCGCTTCACGACTTCCATGACCTCGTCCCACTCCCCCTCGATCTCGGTGAACATCGACGATGTGCGGTTGGGTAGCCCCGACTCGCGCACGACGCGCACCGCGGCGGCGACAGCGTCGTGCACCGAATCTGACGACGAACCACCTGAGGGGGCCACCGAGAACGCAACGATCATGCGGATGCTCCTTCCTGAGCAACGGCAGTGTCAACGGGCGCCGCAACGCGCGGACGCCAGCACAGCACGACCAGCTGCCAGACCGCCCAGCCCAGCAGCACGACGTACAGCAGGTTACGCGCCGAAAGCACGACCAGCATGCGTGGGTCAAGCGCGAGCAGCGAGCCGTAGAGCACGGGGTAGACGACCTGGGTGAGTGCTGCGATGACGAGTGCCAGCACCGCGGGCACGCGGAACGCCACCCCGCCCGACCGCTGCCAGGCGAGGCCGAGAATCACGGGCACGGCAATCCAGGTTGCGAACTGCGGCGAGCCGACCTTGTTTACGGTGATGAGCGCCATGACGAGCGCGAGCGCCAGCACCGGAAACAGCTCGACCTCATCGATCCCGCGTCGCGTAGCAACGATACCCAGAGCGACGATGATGAAGACGGCCAGAGCCAGGAGCGGCGTCATGGCCGCGGCCGCTTGCGCGCTGCCGTCGCCGAGTATCTGCCAGGTGAGGATGCCCTGGTCGTAGTACACGCGCGCTGCCCACTCCCCCGCTGCCGCGGCCCAGAGCCACACGGTCGACACGGGTGCCTCGACCTGAAGGCCTCGGCCCGCCTGCTCGGTGATGGGGCTCAGCAGCGCCGAGGCGCCTCCGAGGGCGATGCCCACCGCGATGACCCCCAGCGAGACCCCCACGCCAGCTACCACTACCGAGGAGCGGGCGCGCAGTGCGATGAGGGCCGCGAGCAGTAGTCCTGCGGGCCACACTTTGATCCAGGCGCCGACGGCAAGCAGGGCGCCGCCCCACCGTGGGTGATCGGCGATGAGCATGACGGCGACGAGCGCGACGGGCACAGTAATCGCGTCTATGCGGCCGAGCGCGATGGGGCCGACGAGCACGAGAAAGAGCATCCAGAACCAAGCGATACCCGCGCGGCGGGCACGTTCTTCGACACCGATGATCGACACCAATGCGACAGCGTTGAGCATCATGACAATCGTGAGCCACGTTGTGCCGAAGAGGTCGGGGCCGAAGATGTAGGCCGCGAGCATCGGCACGAGGGCCAGTAGCGGGTACACCCACGACGTGTCGATGCCGACCCACTCGCTGCCCAGCACTCCACGCTCGACCCAGAACAGGTAGACGTACGTGACGTCGCCCATCGGTAGTCCGGGGCCGTACAGGTTCAGGTAGCCGAGCCAGAGATGTACGGCCGCGAAAGCCAGCCAGAGGCTCACCGCGCTGCCAGCGGCCGTGACGACTGCTCTGCCGACGCCGTGACGCGCAGTCGCGAGGCGGGCGGTCGCGGGCATGATGACGAGCGTAGTGCCGCGCGCCGGGGGCGGCCGCGGCGTAACAATTCGTCGCCGTCACACGCCCGAAACGTGATTCGAGAGACAATGGCTCAACCCCTTCTTCATCGCGTCACAGCACCGTGCGCGATCCCCACCTGCACTCAGGAGGCACCATGACCCGCACTATCCGACGCGCTGGCCTCGTTGCCGGCCTCGCCGCCGTTGCGCTGACGCTCGCGGCGTGCACGCCCGCCATTGACGCCCCGGCCGACGAGTCCGACGGCGCCGCCGGGGGCTATGTCACCGAGGGCAAGCTCACGATCGCCACGGGCGAGCCGGCCTTCTTCCCCTACGTCATCGACGACGCACCCGAGAGCGGCGAGGGTTTCGAGGCAGCGATCGCCTACGCGGTCGCCGAAGAACTCGGATTCGCGGCAGAAGATGTGGTGTGGGTGCGCACGAGCTTCGAAGCCGCAATTCAGCCGGGCCCGAAAGACTTCGACTTCAACCTGCAGCAATACACCATTACCGAAGAGCGCGCTCAGAACGTCGACTTCTCGTCGCCGTACTATGCCACCCCCCAGGCCGTGATTACGGTCGCAGGTTCGCCCGCCGCAGACGCGGGCAGCCTCGCTGAGCTGCAGGGCCTACTTATTGGCGCCGCGACCGGCACCACGAGCTTCACCTCGATTGAGCAACAGATCGCCCCGACCGCGGGCGCTCAGGCCTTTAACACTAACGACGACGCCGTGCTCGCTCTGCAGAACGGCACGATCGACGCGCTTGTTGTCGACCTGCCCACCGCGTTCTTCCTGACCGGCGTGATTCTTGACGGCGGCGTGCTGCTCGGACAGCTTCCTGCCGATGCTGGGATCAGTGACGAGTGGGGCTTTGTGCTCGCCAAAGACAGCCCACTGACGGCCGCAGTGACCGCTGCCGTGGATGCCCTGCGCGACTCGGGCCGCCTCGCCGAGATCGCCGACCAGTGGCTGGGTGCCGACGCGGGCGCGCCTATCCTTCAGTAGTGAGACCGGCGAACCACCCGATTAGCGATGTCGAGATCGGGCGACGCGTTTACCGCCGCACGCAGAACACGCGGTCGGTGCTCGTGTCGCTCGTCTCGACCATCGTCTTTGCGGGCGTCATCTGGCTGACGGTCATCAATACTCCCGGCTGGGATCAAGTGCAGCGCAGTTTCTTCAACCTCGACACAGCCATTCAGGCCTGGCCGCGGGTCATTGCCGGTCTCTGGATCAACATTCAGGTGCTGTTCTTCGCGAGCATCGGCGTGCTCGTGCTGAGCGTCATCATCGCGTCGATCCGAACGCTTCGCGGCCCCGTGTGGTTTCCGCTTCGGGCACTCGCCGCGGCCTACACCGACCTGTTCCGCGGGTTACCGCTGATCATCGTGCTCTTTCTGGTCGGTTTCGGTCTGCCGGGCCTTGAACTGTTCCCCCGCAACTCGGCACAGTTCTGGGGCACGATCGCGCTCATACTCACGTACTCTGCCTACGTCAGCGAAGTGTTTCGCGCGGGCATCGAGGCCGTGCATCCCTCGCAACGCCTCGCCGCGCGCTCGCTGGGTCTTAGCCACGGCCAGACGATGCGCATCGTCGTGTTGCCGCAGGCCGTTCGCAAAGTGACGCCCGCACTCATGAATGACTTCGTGGCGATGCAGAAAGACGTTGGCCTCATCTCGGTGCTCGGCGTCGTCGATGCGGTGCGCGCTGCGCAGATCGAGACGGCGTCGGCCTTCAACTTCACGCCCTATGTGCTCGCGGGGCTGCTGTTCGTGCTACTCGCCCTTCCGATGATCCGGCTGACCGACTGGTACACGGCGCGATTGCGCGCCCGCGAGCAGATGGGGAGCCTGGTGTGAAGGCGGCCGCATCGCCGGGCCCGGTGCTACGTATCGAAGGGCTCGTCAAGCGCTTCGACGACACCGAGGTGTTGAGCGGTGTCGACCTCACCGTGAACGAGCACGAAGTCGTCGCGCTCATCGGCGCCAGCGGCTCAGGAAAATCGACCTTGCTGCGCTGCATCAACCTGCTTGAGCAGGTCGACGACGGTCGCATTTGGCTGCACGGAGATGACATCAGCGACCCGCGCGTGAAGGTCGACTCTGTGCGTGCACGCATCGGCATTGTGTTTCAGCAGTTCAACCTGTTTCCGCATATCCGCGTACTCGATAACGTCACGCTCGCCGCTCGGCGGGTGATGAAGACTCCGCGCGCCGAGGCCGAGGCCGCCGCGCTCGTGCTGCTCGAACGTGTTGGCCTGGCTGACAAAGCTCACGAGTTTCCGGACCGGTTGTCGGGCGGGCAACAGCAGCGTGTCGCGATCGTGCGGGCCGTCGCCACCAACCCCGAACTGTTGCTGCTCGACGAGATCACATCGGCGTTAGACCCCCAGCTCGTGACCGAAGTGCTCGACCTCGTGCACGAACTCAAAAGCGTGGGCACGACGATCGTTATGGCGACGCACGAAATGGCCTTTGCCCGCGACATCGCCGACCGCGTCGTTTTTCTCGACGCGGGTCGCATCGCCGAAGAGGGCACTGCGGCGCAGGTCTTCGGCGACCCGAAGAACGAGCGCACGCGCGCGTTCTTGACTCGGTATCTCGACAGGCTATAGCTCGCTCTCGCCTGCTCGCGCTCCCGCGCGCGATCGACGGCCGGCGCGCGTTAGCCGGTTGGCGCGCGCAGCAGCGCCGCGATCGTCGCGGGCACCGCGGCGCACACGTCGAGCACGACGAGCGGGCCACCGGCCGACGCGCGCTGGGCGGCGAGTCCGTGCACGACGGCCGCGGCGGCCCCCAGGCGAGCGAGTATCGAAAGTTCGAGGGGCCCCGCCGCGGCGTGCGACGCCACGAGGGCTCCGAGAATGCCGGCAAGGGCATCCCCTGCCCCCGCCGTCGCGAGCCAAGCCGGAGCCGAGCGGGCGACCAGCATCGGGCCGCCGGGCGCAACCACGTGGGTCGCGTTGCCCTTGAGCAGCACCGCGACGCCCAGCGACTCGGCGGCCGTGCGCGCCACGCCTGCCGGGTCGGCGCGCACCTCGTCAACGCTGAGGTCGAGTAGCCGCGCGAGCTCCCCCGCGTGCGGCGTGATGATGGCTGGGCCCGTGGCGCGTGCGACAGAACCGAGGACTCCGGCGTCAATGACCAACGGATGCCCACTCGCGAGCGCCGCCCGCACCCGCGCCTCGGCCTCGAGGTCGTCGGGGTGGCCCATGACCGCGTCTACTGCTCCGGCCTCCATGCCCGACCCGAGCACCCAGGCCTGCACGCGCCCCTCGGCAGTCACCGTCTCCGGCCG
>Ga0105049_10011661_pt1 | contig 10073 bp, 7 predicted proteins | sample MAT06_FD_78087 | JGI IMG/M metagenome (GOLD analysis project Ga0105049, IMG submission 78087) | Freshwater microbial communities from Lake Fryxell liftoff mats and glacier meltwater in Antarctica - MAT-06 | ecosystem: Environmental > Aquatic > Freshwater > Ice > Liftoff microbial mat | place...
GCTGAGGACGTAGTGCATCGCATCAATCCGGCGAAAATAATCGGCGTCCATCACATGCTGGGCGGCCCGCTTTTCAGTGGCGCGCAGACCAATCTCGGCTTGCAGCAACTCCATCACGGAATCCAGCACCGAGAGGCAAGGCACGCCCAGACGCCCGCACGTCTCCTCCAGCGTGTGACGCAGACTGCGATCCACCAGGGTGAAGATGACGGGCCCGGGCTCCTGCTCGATGCCCTCGATCACCCGATCGAGATTCATCCGGCTGCGCACCAGGAACCAGCGGTGTTGAACCACCCCTGGATTGTCGAAGCGCGCTATGGCGGCGCGGGCGATGCTGTTCAGCGTCTCCCCCGTGCTGTCGGAGACGAGATGCAGGTTGGTGTTGCGGTTCGCCATGGGGCCTGTGGATCAATCTGCTGGAACTTCGGCACAGCGGGGATGAAATGCCGATGAAGAGGATAGGCCAGCTGACAGCGGGGACAAACGGAACATTTTTATCAAGGGTGTATGAACTGCTTGGGTGATCGCTCCTGCCGGGGATGATCGCGGCAAACCCTTTACCAAGCTTGATCTGGGCGCCCGTCAAGCCTCCGCACAAAGCTGTGGATTGTTTCGGGACAGGAAGGCTCCCCGTGATTCACACCCCCTACTACCAACCACAACCTCTTCTTCTTTTCCTTTTTTCCTGAGATGGTCCTGACCATGATCGACAAGCCCATTCTCCGAGTCCTCTCAGGCGAAAGCGTCTGGCCCCCTCCCGTATGGCTGATGCGTCAGGCCGGGCGGCACCTGCCCGAATATCGTGCCACGCGCGGTGTGGCGGGAAGCTTCATGGAGCTCTGCTTCAATCCGGAACTTGCGGCCGAGGTGACCCTCCAGCCAGTACGCCGCTACGGCATGGATGGTGCGATCCTGTTCTCAGATATCCTGATCGTGCCCTGGGCCATGGGCCAGGGTCTGACTTTCGCCGAAGGGGAAGGTCCCCGGCTGCCGCCAATCACCGATGCCGCCGGTGTGGACATGCTCGATGTGGCAGGCGCCGCCAGTCGCGCTGCGCCCATCATGGAGACCGTACGGCGGGCTCGCGCTGCCCTGACCGCAGATCACCCCCAGACAGCCCTTATCGGCTTCGCAGGCTCGCCCTGGACGGTGGCTTGCTACATGGTCGAGGGAAAGGGCGGCGGAGAGTTCAAGAATGCGCGCAAGCTGATCCACAAGGACCCTGCGCTTTTCGGGGCCCTGGTCGAGAAGCTTGAGGCAGCAACCCTTGCCTATCTCCTGGCCCAGGCTGATGCCGGGGCTGAAGCGCTCATGTTGTTCGATTCCTGGGCCGGGCAACTTTCTCCCAACGCTTTCCGCAAATGGGTCATCGGGCCCAATGCCCGGCTGCGTGCAGCCTTGCTCGCCGCCCGCCCGGAATTGCCCGTGATTGGCTTTCCTCGCCTGGCAGGACCGATGTTGGCGGAATATGCAGCACGAACCGGCGTTCAGGCGGTTGGAATGGACACAGCGATGGATCCAGCCTGGGCTGCAAGCAATATTCCACCCTCTGTGGCGCTGCAAGGCAACCTCGACCCGGAGGTGCTGGTCGTGGGAGGTGCCGCCCTTCGCCATGAAGCAGAGAGCATTTTGCGGGCCATGAAAGGGCGGCCTTTCATCTTCAATCTTGGCCATGGGGTGGAGATCACGACCCCCCCAGAGCATGTGGTGGAACTGTTGCGGATTCTGCGCGCGGCTTGAAACCTCGCTGAGAGTGGGTATGTGCGGGGTTCGGTACGGGGGTTCTCGTTGATGGCGCGGCGCGTGGCAGTGGTTTTATTCAACCTTGGGGGTCCAGACGCTCCTGAGAGTGTTCGTCCGTTTTTGGTCAATCTCTTCAGCGATCCCGCCATCTTGCGTGTCCCTGGCTTTATCCGCCCTTGGTTGGCCAAATTGATTGCCTGGCGCCGCACCAAGCCCGCACAGGAGAACTACGCCATCCTCGGCGGGAAATCCCCGCTGCGGGAATTGACCGAGGAGCAAGCGCGCAACATCGAGGCCTTGCTGCGAGCACGGGAGCCTGGCGTGGAATTTCGTTGCTTTGTGGCCATGCGCTACTGGCATCCGATGAGCGACGAGACGGTCAGTGCTGTCCAATCCTGGGGCGCAGAGGAGGTGGTGCTGATCCCTCTCTATCCACAGTTTTCGACGACGACCACAGGTTCCTCGATTACGGCCTGGGATGAGGCTTGCAACACCTTTGGGCTGCACGTGCCTACCACGGCGCTTTGCTGCTTCCATTCAGACACGGCTTTTGCAATGGGATCGGCGCGACTGGTCAGCGACGCCTACGCCAAGGCGCGTGCTGAGTTGTCGCCGGAGATCAAGTTGCGCGTCCTGTTTTCCGCCCATGGTCTGCCGGAAAGCATTGTGAAATCCGGCGATCCCTACCAATGGCAGGTGGAGCAAACCGTAGCCTCGGTCATCTCGCATCTGGAGATCCCGGAGTTGGATGCCATCGTTTGTTTCCAGTCGCGCGTGACGCCGCAAAAATGGATCGGGCCTTCGACCGAAGACGAGATCGAACGTGCGGCGCATGAAAAGGTGGCCATCCTGATCTGCCCAATCGCCTTTGTCTCTGAGCACTCAGAGACTCTGGTTGAGCTCGATGTCGAATACCGCGAAGAGGCCGATAAGCTGGGGATACCAGGCTATTTCCGGGTCCCTGCGCAGAACAGCGACACAGCCTTCATCGCGGCCATGGCAAACCTCGTGCAGCATACGCGGGGATCCGGGCGTGAATTGTGCAGCTTTGCGGGCCCACGGCAGTGCCCGAAGCAGCATGGTGATTGCGCCCACGCTCTCAAGCGAAAGACCAAGGCCGCTTGAGCTTCAGGGCGGTTCTTTTTGACTGCGACGGTGTGTTGGCTGACAGCGAAGGCTTGGCCAATACGATTGTCGCCGAGGAATTGACGGCACTGGGCTGGGCGCTGGATGCGCATGACGCACAGCGCGAATTCCTGGGTCTTTCGCTGCCTGATATGCGCCCTCGCATCGAGGCCCGCATCGGCCGCCTGCCCGCCGGATGGGAGGCTGCGTTGAGTCGGCGGATCGAGCAAGAACTGGCAGTTGGGGTGCTTCCCATGGCCGGAGCGGAAGCAGCTTTGCTGGCCGTCATGGCAGCGGCTCTGCCTATGGCCGTCTGCTCGAATTCCAGCCGTTCGGAATTGCTCATGAAGATGCGAGTGCTGGGCTTTGGGCGCTTCTTCGGGGATCGCATCTTCAGCTACCAGGACGTGCCACGCCCCAAGCCTGCGCCAGATCTTTACCTCAAAGCAGCGGCTGCCTGCGGTGTCCCGGTCGGCCATTGCCTGGTGGTGGAGGACAGTGCTGCAGGCGTGGCGGCCGGGCTTGCCGCGGGATGCCAGGTGGTGAGCCTGGTGGAGGGGATGGGCGTGCCGTATCTGGCGGATCTCAGTCAGATCATGAGCTAGAGCATCATCCGCTCAAATGGAATCATCTGAGTGGATAAGGATGCTCGAAAAATAATGAGCTAGAGCAGGTGGAGTGAGCCCTTTCGAACGAAATCTGCTCTGGACCGGGGGCGCTGCCCCCAACCCTCGCCGAGGGGCTGGCCCCTCGGTACCCGGTCAGAAACGACGTAGCAGGCGGTCTATGTAGTCCAATTCTTCTGCTGGACGTTCGCGTTCTGCGCCGCGCCGACGGAGCTCATCCTGCAACCGACGGGTGCGGAGCAGTTCCGCCTCCTCAGGCACTCGGGTATCGCTGCCGTTATCCGCATTCCCGGTGTTTTCGCGGGCGCGACGGCCAAGGGGGTCGCGGCCTTCGCCGAGTTGTTGCTCGCCGTCGGGGCCTTCGCCGCCCATGTCCATATCGCCCATGCTTTCGTCCTCGCCCTCACCCTCGCCTTCCCCCTGGCCCTGGCCGAATTGGCGCTGCATCTGCTGAGACATCTGCCGTCCGCCTTCTTGCAGTCGGCGCATGGCCTCCTGCTGAGAGGGCCGTGCGTCACGGCCCTGGCCAAGCGCTTCCATGGCCTCACGCATGGCTTGATCGGCCTGGCCAAGTGCCTCAGGCACCTCGCCGGTCAGATCCCCCTGTTGCTGCATGAGTTCACCCAGGGCGCGGCGCAATGCACGTTGACGCCGCGCCTCGGTCTGTTGTTGCTGCTGGGTCTCGCGCTCGGCCTGTTGCTGTTGTTCGGGCGAGGTCTGGCCAGGCTGGTTGGGGCGCTGGTTCCAGGGTTGGTTCTGCCGGCGTTGCTGGGCGGCGCGTTGCTCTTGCTGGTCAGCACGGCGAGAGCCTTGATCCACCATCTCGCCCTGACGGCGGACCATGTCCTGTACGGCGCCCATCTGCTGCTGGCCGCGCTCGCGCTGACGTTGCCGCTCCGGGGACTCGCTGCGTGCGACGCGGCCCTCCTGCAAGGCGCGCAGCATTTCCTCCAGCTCGGCCAATTCGCGCCGCGCGTCTTCCATGCGGTTCTCGCGTGCGGCCTCCTCCATGCGCCGGGTGCGGCGGTCCATGTCCCGCTGGTCCAGCATGCGCTGCTGTGGATCATAGGGCAGCGCTTCGGCGTTCTCGCGTTGGAGACGTTCGGCCAAGGCTTCGAGGTGGCGGCGGATGGCCTCGCGCAACTGCTCGATACGGCGCTCGACCTCGCTGCGCTGCTGTCCATTCTCGGCTGGTGGGGTGCGCTCCGCTTCGTTCAGCGCCTCACGCAACTGCCGCTGGGCTTCGGCCAGGGCGCGTGCGGTGCGCGTATCCCGCCCCTCTTCCAGGGCAAGTGCGGCTTCCCAGAGCAGTTCCTGAACCTCGCCCACGGCTTCAGCCCGCCGGTCACGCTGCAACTGGCCGCGGGCGGTGCGCAGCGCCAGCAATGTGCCGGCATCGCTTTCGAAGGCCTCCGGCGCATTGGTCAACCGGTCCAGCGCGCGCATTGCCTCCAGCCGCGCTGCTGGATTGAGCGAGAGCGCCTTGCGGATCTCCATCATGGCCCGCGCGACGGGGTGGTTGAAGCTGCGCTCCGGCAGGGTGAAGGTGGTATCCTCCGAGTGCCCCTCCTGATCGGCGCCATCGCGCGCGATCAAGCGCAGGGTGACTGAAAGCCCGGCCCAGGGATGCGCCGAGAGGTCCGGCTGCGCCAGACCACGGGCCTGCTTCGGCGCGGCCGAGGGCAGTGTCATCTCCAGCGTGATCGGCGCCGCATCGGGCCGGGCCGCCAGCCGGAATTCCGCCCGCAGCGCCACCACACCCCAATCATCCTCGGTGCGCCAAGGCAGGCGCAGCGCCAGGCCGCGCGGTGAACGGGCCGGGGCCTCGGTGAAGACGGCGATGGGGGGCGCATCGGCCTGGACAGCGAGGTTCCAGGTGACGACCTCGCGCCCATCGCGGCGGATGGTGACGCGCGCACCACTGGTCATCACCGCCTGGGCTGTGTGGCTGCCACCGCCCAACGCCTCGAAGGCCAAGCCTGGAGCACCAGAGATTTCCGGCGTTTTGCCGAGCCCGCCCGAGATCGCCACTTGCAGGCGGCTTCCCGCCGGGATGGTGGCAATGCCGCCTTGCGCGGCCAGGAAAATCGGGGGGGCGCCGGTATAGATCGGCGGCGTCACCCAGGCCTCATAGCGCAGCGGAGCGGGCGGCGTGGCTGCGGCGAAACTCGGCACCAGCCCGCGGGCCAGAAGCGCGGGCGCATCAGCCCCGGCAATGACCAAGGCAGCCGCGAAAGCCACCATTAGCCCGGCGCGAAAAGCGCGCGGGTCCCGCGCCGCGAGGCCCGGACGAGGAGGGCCAACGCGCAGACGCGCAATCATGCGCCGCATGCGGGTTTGATGGGCAGCCCAGAGTGCCAGGCCGTCAGGGTCCTGCGTGGCGGGCACATCCTGAAGCGCGGCCAGCGGGCGATGGGCGAGACCGCTATCGCGTTCCAGCCGCCGGTCCACCTGGGCCGGGCCGGGGCGACGGAATCCTCGGGACCCACGCCGGATCGCGAAACCAAGACCGGCCATAAACCCGAGCAAAACCAACACGTGCAACCAGGCTGGCAGCAACGCCGGCAGGCCAAGGAAGGCAAACGTCCCAAACAGCCCCAGCACAGCGAGGGGCGGCCAAGCAGCCGGCCAGATGGCCTCCCACCACAGGGCGGCCGTGGCGAGGGCGCGCTTGCTGGAGAGGCCAGCGCCCGTCATGTGGCCCAGTCTGGCAGCCGCTGGCCTTCCAGCAGGGCGGCATGGGTCTGGCGGTCACGGATCACCGCAAAGCGGTTGCCTTCCACCATCACCTCGGCGGCCAGGGGCCGGGCATTGTAGGTGCTGCTCATCGAGGCACCGTAGGCGCCGGCATCAAGGAAAGTCATCAGCGAATTGGGGGGCAGCGCCGGGAGATAGCGGTTGCGGGTGAAGGTATCGCTGCTTTCGCAGACAGGACCGACCACATCTGCCGGGGAAAGTGGCGCATGAAAGGCGAGCGGTGAGACCGGCAGAATGCCATGCCAGGCCTCATACATGGCAGGGCGCAGCAGGTCATTCATCGCCGCATCCACGATGACGAAGCGGCGCGTGGTTGCGCGTTTCTCAACAATGACACGCGTGAGCAGCACCCCGGCCGGCCCGCAAATCCAGCGCCCCGGCTCCAGCATGATCTTCACGCCAAGATCGCCGAGCCCAGCCTTGATGGTGCCTGCCAACGCGGCTGGCGAGCCAGGCGCCTCGTCTCGATAGCAAATGCCCAAGCCCCCGCCGCAATCCACCCGCATCACGGGGTGGCCAGCGGCACGCAGCTCACGCACCAATTCCCCCAGGCGCTGATAGGCGGCGAGATAGGAGCTCACCCCCTGCGCGATCTGGCTGCCGATATGCACGGTGAGGCCCACGGGATCGAGGCCGGAAAGTGCGCACATCTTTGCGTAGAGCGCTGGGGCCATGGCGATGGGCACGCCGAACTTGTTCTCGGTCAGGCCCGTGGTGATCTTCGCGTGGGTTTTGGCATCCACGTCAGGGTTCACGCGCAGCGCACAGCGGGCGCGCTTGCCCATGCCGGCGGCAATGGCGCTCAGCATCTCCGCTTCCTCGGCGGATTCGATGTTGAGCTGAAGGATGTCCTCGGCCAAGGCGAGGCGCATTTCACGCTCGGTCTTGCCCACGCCCGAGAACACGATGCCGCTGGCAGGCACACCGGCCGCACGGGCGGCGCGCAACTCGCCCTCGCTGACCACATCGGCACCGAGGCCTTCCTGGTGCAGCAGATTCACCACGGCCAGGGCCGGGTTGGATTTGGTGGCGAAGTGGATGGATGCGTCCAGCCCCGCATCGCGCAGGGCGCCCATCAGCGAACGCGCTCGCCGGCGCAGCGTTGTGGCGGAATAGACCCAGGTCGGGGTGCCCACGACATCGGCGATGCGGGCGAGCGGCACCTCCTCCACCATCAGCCCGGCGATGGAATCCATGGCCAGGGCAGGGCGTGCGGCGAGGAGATCGCCAAAGGAGGGATCGGGGCTGTCAAAGACGGGTGCGGGGAAGGCCATCCGGATAGATAAGGGTTTGACCGCGTGATCGCCAAGCCTCAGGCCTGCGTGCCCCAGGAGGAAATTCCAGCCTTTGCCTTCAGCTCCTCGAATTTGCGCGACACGCCGGAGATGCGCTGATCCCAGACCGGGTCCGGTGACTGCCCCGCGCTCACCTTGAAATAGGCCTGGAGCATGCAGGCGATGGCGAAGGGCTCGACCAGTGCGGCCTTGACCGACCAGGCGAAGATCAGCGCGAAGATGACACCACCGGCCGACCATCCGCCGGGAATGGCATAGGCGATGGCTGCCGCCGGGGCGAGCATGAACAGGAAGATCACGAAGGTCAGCCCATAGGTGATGACCAGCAGGAAAGCAGCATTGCGCAGCATCGCCCCGCTGTTCTGCGCATACAGGACAAGGCCCTTGCGCGCCGATTCCCAGGCGTTGGTTGAGTTGGTGCGGATGGAATAGCCCAGGATCACCTCATCCATCAGCCCGATCGAAAGCCGAAGGAAAGCGCGGATCAGGCCCATGAGCGGTTGCAGGCCGGGGATGGGGAGGAAGCTTGCAATGCCCTGCACCAAGCCAAGGATGGCACCCAGCACGCCGCGCACCAGTTGGTCAAAGAGAAAGAGCACATTGGTCTCGGCGAAGCGCTGCTTCACGATGGCGGAGGCATGCGTGATCTGCGCGCGGCCCATGGGCAGGTCGCGCCCCTCCATGAGCTCGATCATGACGGCGATATGGCCGGCCTTCACCACGTAAAGGATGTATTCGCGCAGGAGATAAAGGATGCCTGCCGTCAGCCCGAAACCGATGATCCCGCCCACGAGAGTGGCGCCAGCGCGGAAATCAGCATCACCCGCCGCGCCGATCAGCCAGCCGAATCCGGCACCCGTGCCGGTCAGCAGGACATAGGCGGCGGCGATGCCGAAATAGACCAGCATCCGAAAGATGAGAAAGGGCAAGGTCCGGAACATCAGCCCCAGCGCCCCGGTCACGGAGAAATCCCACATATCATCCCCTCGGCTTCATCGGCGAAGGAGGATGAGGCCCGAGGCAAGCTGTAGCAAGGCGGCAGTCGCCAGCACGGCGGCGCCCGAGCCCGCCAAATCCCGGATCAGCCCGAAACTCGCCGGCCCCAGCGCATAGACGGCCTGGTTGACCGCGGTCACCAGCGCGACCACGCGGCCCACATCGGCGCGGGTGAACTCTGCCTGGGCGATCATCGGCGGCAGGGAGAGCGTATTGCCGAGGCAAAGCCCAAAGATGACGCATCCGGCCAGCATCAGGACCGGCGCGCCCCAGAGCAGCGCAATCAGAATGGTGCTGGTTCCCACCATCTTGATCAGGAAATTGATCGCGGCCGCCCGCCGAAAATCGGAGCCAGCGGGCAGGATCCAGCCCAGCATGCTGCGCCCCACCACCGCGCAGATGGTGATGAGGCTCATGGTCAGCCCCGCGCCAAAGGCGCCCAGCGTGGGCGATAGCAGCGAGTAGAGATGCGCCAGCAGCCCCACCAGCGCCGTGGACCCCAGGCTGAAGCCGATGGTGAGGCAGGTGAACCGGCGTTCCCGCCAGATGGCGCGGCCAGGCGGAAGGGGTGCGTGGTCCGGGCCTATGGCCGTTCGCGGTGCGGCATGTTCGATGGTCTGGCCCAGGCTTTGCGGGGTGTGTCGCAAGACCAGCACTGCCAGCGCTGACACTACGCCCAAGCTGGCGGCGGCAATGATCGCTCCGGCCAAAGGAAAGCCCAGCTGCGTGATGAGCAGCGCCCAGAGCGGCGCGAATATCACGCCGCCCACGCTGGCACCGTTGAAGGCCATCGCCAGTGCAGCAGGGCGTCGTGCCTCGAACCAGGGAGTGATCATTGCATTGATGGAGGCGCCCGAGGTCAGCGCCCAGCCCGCACCGCTGAAACACGCGGCCGCAAAGATGTGCCAGGGCGTGCTCGCCGCGGACCAACCCAGCATCCCAAGGGCCGTCAGAACTGCCCCGAGCAGCACCAGGCGCATGAGGCCGAGCGTCGCCAGCATCTGCGGGAAGCGCGCAACAATGGCGGCCCCCACCAGAAAATGCGTGGTGATGGCGGAGGAAATGAGCGCGGGCGACCAGCCATGCCGGTCATGCAGCGCTTCGAGAAAAATCCCCGGCCCGTAAAAGCCGATGCCCCAGGCGAAGACGGCGATGGTGAAAGCCGCCCAGACGACGCGCCAACCGAAGAAGGGCGCGCCGCCGGGTTGCAGGGTTACGCGCTCTCGTAAAGGCGCGTGAGGCTGAATTCCCGATGGCCGAGAAGTTCTGCCGCCGTCAATTCACCATCGGCGGTGCGCAGCATGCAGTCGAGCAACGCCTCGCCGGCTTCGTCCATGTTGATCCGCTTTTGCAGCAGGCCGGTCACGTCCACGTCGATATGCTCGGACATGGTGCGCTGCGTGCGCGGATTGGCCGTCAGCTTGATCACCGGCAGGATCGGGTTGCCGATGACATTGCCCTGGCCGGTGGGGAAGAAGTGCACGGCATATCCCGAGGCGGCGCAAAGCGTGACCATCTCGGCCGCGGCGGA
>Ga0105049_10011663_pt1 | contig 10073 bp, 7 predicted proteins | sample MAT06_FD_78087 | JGI IMG/M metagenome (GOLD analysis project Ga0105049, IMG submission 78087) | Freshwater microbial communities from Lake Fryxell liftoff mats and glacier meltwater in Antarctica - MAT-06 | ecosystem: Environmental > Aquatic > Freshwater > Ice > Liftoff microbial mat | place...
GAGCAAGCCATTGATGAGGCCGACCGTCGCGCCAAAGAGCAACACCAGCGGGACCGCGAGGTATGGGTGAACGCCTTCGTGCATCAGTACGCCGAACAGGATCGTGGCGCACCCGACGACGGAGCCGATGGATAAGTCGATGCCGCCCGTGATGATGACGAGCGCCGCGCCAAGCGTGACGACGCCGTAGCGGCCCTGGATGTTGGCGACGCTGAAGATACTCCGCGTGCTGCTCGCCGCCGGGTTCGACTCGAACAACACTGCGTACAGCACAATGAGCAGGCCGAGGACTCCAAGAATGCGTGTCACTTCGCGGTTCCCCCGGTGGCGAGTCGCATCACGGATTCTTCGGTGAGTCGGTCGCCTGCCAACTCACCGGCGATGCGGCCTTCGTGCATCACCAACACGCGGTCAGCCATGCCGAGCAGTTCTTCCATATCGCTGGTAATGATCCACACGGCCACGCCTTGCCCGGCGAGTTCATCGATCAGCGCGTAAATCTCGGCCTTGGCTCCGACATCGACGCCGCGTGTGGGTTCGTCGAGGATCAGCACCTTCGGGCCGCGGGCGAGCCACTTCGCGTACACAATCTTCTGCTGATTCCCACCTGACAGAAGACCGGCGGGTTGCGCGGCGCTCGGCGTCTTAATTCGTAATCGCTCGATCCAGGTGCGGTGCAACTCGGCTTCTTCCCGCCGGCGCACACCGAACACCGATGCGAGGCGGTCCAGGTTCGGCAAGCTCAGGTTAAACCCGACGCTGGCTTCGAGAACCAAACCGTGCAACCGGCGATCTTCGGGGACAAGCAGAATCCCGGCCGCGATGGCGTCGGCGGGGGAACGCACGCGCAACGGTTGATCGTTGAGAAGAAGATCGCCGCCGGCTAGTGGCCGCACGCCGAACACGGCTTCCGACAACTCCGTGCGGCCGGCTCCCACGAGGCCCGCCATGCCGAGGATTTCGCCGCCGCGCACTTCAAAGGTCGCGGGTGGCGGGCCGTTCCGGTAACGGAGTTCCCGCACGCTCAGGACGGGTTTGCCGCCGGTGCCGGTGCGGTGCTTCTTCGGGTAGAACTGGTTCAGATCGCGGCCGACCATCAGGCGAACCATGTTGTCGTGCGTGATGTCGGCCTTCTGCAACTCGCCCGCGTTCTTGCCGTCGCGCAGCACCACCACGCGGTCGGCACAGCGGCGTACTTCACCCAGACGGTGCGAGATGTACAGCACCGACACACCAGCGGCTTTGAGCGCATCAATGACCGTGTAAAGCTGTTCGGTCTCGGTCTGCGTGAGGCTCGAAGTCGGCTCGTCCATGATGAGGACGCGAACATCGGTGCCGAGCGCCCGCGCGATCTCGACAAGTTGCTTTTCACCCGGTGGCAGCGTCTCGACCCGCCGTGTGGCGTGACTTATCGGCAGCCCGACGCGGGCAAGCAGCGCGGCGGCACGTTCGCCCATTGCCCGACGATTTAGCACACGCAGCACGCCGCCCGTGGTGACCTCTCGACCCAGGAAGAGGTTGTCCGTGACAGCCAAGTTCTCGGCGAGGTTCAGTTCCTGGTGAATGAGGATGACGCCGGCGCGGGTGGCGTCGGCCGGCCCGGGGAACCGCACGCTGACGCCGTCGAGTTTCACCTCGCCGCTGTCGGGTTGATACACCCCCGCGACGATCTTCATGAGGGTGGACTTGCCCGCGCCGTTCTCACCGACGACAGCCAGCACTTCGCCCGCCGCGAGCGTCAGCGACACGCCATCAAGCGCAAGCACACCGGGGAACTGCTTCCTCGCGCCGGTGATTTCAAGACGGGGTGTGGGCATGGATGTCGGCATTTTCCCGAGCGGGGAACATGAGTTCCCTTTGCCCAAGTGTGTGGCGTCGAGAGATACGCGAAGGCCGCCAGGGGTTTCGTTTCGCTGCGCTGCACTTCACCCACTGGCTACACGCCGGTCGCCCTTCGGGCTGCAAAGCCGAAGTTCATTGAGCCTCTTGTAGGGTGGGCCGAGACCGCTTTGGGTCGAGTCCCACCAATACCTTAAACGACGATGACATTCCTGAAGCAGCCAGCCACGCGACATCCTCGTGAGTCGATTTCATCTCGTGGTGGGACTCGACCCAAAGCGGTCTCGGCCCACCCTACAAAACCAATCAGCCTCTTTAGCCCGGATGGGCGTCGGATGGTAGCCAGTGGGTGTAGCGTAGTGTAACGAAGCGCAACCCCTGGCGTGAGGCGTCAAGAGACACGCAACGTCTCAATCTGGGCCATGCAAAGTACAACACAGGGGACTCACGTCCCCCGCTCAGGGAACGCGGTTACTTCCCCACCGAGGCGAATTGGGCCTTTACGGTCGCCTCGTAGTCGCTGGCTTTGGGGTACTTGATGTCCAGCCCGCGGATCGTCTGGTTCTCGCCGCCGTCCTTGGTCACGACCTGATACGGGCTGGACTTCGTGACGAGTTTGGACTTGTCGCCGCGAGCCACGGCTGCCAGCACCTCGACGGCCTTGTAGCCGTAGTTGTACGGGTCTTGCACCACGGTTCCCTCGATCTCGCCGGCTGTGATGGCCTTCAGCGTCACAGGGTTTTCGTCGAAGCCGACGATCTTCACCTTGCCCACGAGGGAGTTCGCCTTCACGGCCGAAAGGATGGCCGGCGGGTTGTATGCGTACAGCCCGATCATGCACACATCGGGTTCGCCGGCGAGGCGACCAATCATGGCGTCGGGGTGCTGCTGCGGGTTCTTCTCTGGGCCGCCGTCGGTCTTGGCTTCGCCGTCCACGAGGAAGTATTTGCCGTACATCTTCCCGGAAACTTCCTTCTTGTTCAGGGTGCGCTTGGCCGGTGTCCCGTTGGCTTCGGCCGTCGCCAATTCGTCGAGAACGCCTTGCGTGCGGGCCGTGCCGTTCGCGGAAACGTCGCTGCCGATGAACATGGCGATGGTGCCACCGTTGGGAAGGGCTTTCTTCACCAGACTGCCGACGGCGCGGCCGGCTTCCCTGTTATCCACGCCGATGTAGCACAACCGGCCCGTGTCCGCGTCGGCGTCGTTATCCATCGTGACCAGCGGGACTTCGGCGGCGATGCGGGTGAGGTCTTTCTTCTGCCCCTTGGGGTTGATGACGCTGATGGCGATGCCCTTCACGCCCTGCTCGACAAACGCTTCGACAATGGGCATCTGCTTCGCGGCGTCGAGCGCCTCGGGTTGCCGGAACAGCACCTCGACATCGAAGTCCTTGCCGGCTTTCTTCGCGCCGGCTTCGCACAGATCCCAGAACGGGTCGGTGCAGTTCGTGACGACGCCAATCTTGATCTTGGCGGCATCGGTCTTCTTGCCGCACGCCGGCAGACACGCCAGCACGGCGGCCAGGCACACAATGACGGGAACGCGATGGAAATGATGCATGGGGCACCCGTTGGGAGTGAGGATCGGGTAGATTCGCAGGGAGTCTTCACAAACTACCGCGAAGCCGCGAAGTGGCAAGCGTGGGCACCCAGGAAGGGAACGTGACGCAGTCTGACGCGGCTGAAGCCTGCGTCACATCAACCGAATGGATCACCTGTTGCCCTCAAAGCAGCGAGCTTGAATCGCGTTCCTGATCGTGTAAAACTTCACCTACGGATTCGGAGTTTAGCTCGGTGTTTTACACCAGGGCGATGTTGCGTCGTCCGAGTGAATGGCTAGTCATGCTACCCGAGGAAGGCTGTTCCAGCACCGCTTTCGCCCAGGGGAGGAATTCTTCGTCCCCGGCCTGGAGCAACCCCGCGGATCGTCGTTCCGGGGACGAAGAATTCCTCCCCTGGGCGGCAGTGCCGTGAGCCTTCCACGACCCAGGTTTGAAGTAAACGATCCGAATCCGTTCACCACGAAAGCCGGCCCCATCAAACGGGTCGGCTTTCTGGCTTTCTCGCTAGATGAGAACCCAAACTTCACTTGACGTTGATGCGCGGGAACAATGGCTTCACCTTCTCGCCAGGGGCCAACTCGACCATCACGCGCAAATCCTCGGCCTGCGCCTTCATTTCGGCGGCGTCGGCGTAGCACACCTCGGCCCACGGCTTTTGGAAGTTGAAGCTTGTGTAAACCGCCTCCGCGCTCTTGGGGATGAATGGCTTCAGTAAGATGCTCGCCACGCGAAGCGACTGAATCGCGTTGAACAGCACCTTCTTGGCCGCTTCCTTGTCGGTTTTCACCGACTTCCAAGGGGCATTTACTTCTAAATACTGATTCGTGGGCGTCAAGAAATCTTGCACGATAGTTTGCAGCGCGAGGTTGTAACGACACGCTTCGACATGCCCGCGAACCGTGGCAACGAACTCCGCGAGGTTTAAGCCCGTAACCGCCGGTTCCGGGATCATCCCGGCTGTGCCTTCGAGAATCTTGTCGTAGTTCGCAATCGGAATCTGTGTTGAACGACTTAGCAAGTTTCCGAGATTGTTCGCCAACTCTGAGTTAAACACCTCAATGAACCGATCCGGGCTGATCTCGCCATCCGCCGGGTACGGACAGTCGCGCAGGAAGTAATACCGGAACGCCTCGGCGCTGAACTTTCGGATAATCTCCATCGGTTCGAGGAGATAATCGAGGCCCTTCTTCCGCAATTCCTCAATACGCGACTTCCCAATCTTGTCGCCGTCAAATGTTACGAACCCGTGGCTGAAGACTTTCTTGGGGGCTTCTTCGCCCGCGGCCCACAACATCGCTGGCCAGATGTGCGTATGGAAGCGGGTGATGTCCTTACCGATGAAGTGCATATCCGCCGGCCACAATTTGCGGAATGTGGCTTCGTCATCACCATAACCGATTCCGGTGATGTATGTTAATAGCGCATCGAACCACACATAGATGGTGAACTCCGGGTCGAACGGCAGGCGGATTCCCCATTCCTCGCCGTGGCGAGAGATGTTGAGGTCTTGCAGCCCTTCCGCCTCGATGAAGCCGATCATTTCGTTGCGGCGGCTCTCGGGTTGCACGAAGTCCGGGTTATCTTTCAAGTGCGACAAGAGACGATCTTGGAACGCGGAGAGCTTGAAATACCAGCACGGTTCCGAACGGCGGATGAGTGGCCGTTTGTGAATTGGGCATTGCCCCGCGTTCTCGGCCTGCAACTTGTCGGACTTGAACTCTTCACAACCCGCGCAATACCAGCCTGCGTAGCTGCCCTTGTAGATGTAACCGTTATCGTACACTTTCTGCACGAACTTGCGGCAACACTGTTTGTGCCGTTCATGGCTGGTTTGGATGAAGATATCGTAACTGATGTCGAGGGCGTCCCACACTTCGCGGAACTGATTCGCCATTTTATCGCAATACGCCTGCGGTTCCTCGCCGAGTTCCTTGGCCCGGTCGGCGACTTTCAAGGTGTTCTCGTCGTTGCCCATGAGGAAAACGACTTTGTACCCCTCCATGCGGCGGTAGCGGGCCTGCACGTCGGCCCCGAGCTTCTCGAACGCCGTGCCGATGTGTGGCCGACTGTTCGGGTAGTCGATAGCCGTGGTCTGGAACCAGCGTTTAGCTTCTTTTGCGTTATTTGCTTCGGCGGTCATGCGTTCTCCTGGTGCAACACACCTGTTGTACCAGAGGCGACCCGCGTGGGGAGGTTCGGAGTTTGAAGGAGATGATGAGCAAGGATTGGGAAGGTAATCGAGAAGTGAACCGACAGTTGGAGCAGATAAAGCAGGTGAAGCAAATATAGCCGGCCTACTGACGACCTCTCCCCTTCGTCAGCAGACCGGCTTGGCTCTCGCCTATTGAGTAATAGCACTGAGTGTGCCAAACGGGGCGATCAAATGCGCCTCGTGCTAGAGAAGTGCGTAACCTCCACACGGACAACAAGTAACGACGAATCGAAATACTGTTCGCTTTTCTCAAGGACGCTTGACGTGGGAGAGGAGTGCTTAAACCGTGGGCATTCGTCGCTACGGAATTGTGCATCGCCTTGATCTCCGGCGTCAGCCTCACCCCAGCAGCGCCCGAACGCGGCCCAGAAGCCACGGCAAGAGTGTGCCTTCCTGCGCGCGTCGGGCTGCTTTCGCCCCGAGTACGGCTGCGTGCCGGGGCAGCCACCTCAGCCTTGCCATCCCCCGCACGTTCCGCCAGAACACCCGCTCTTCGTTGCACGATTGCTGTTCCAGTACCCGCCGCGACGGCTTGCGTCCGTAACTCCCCGACACGCGGTGCCAGACGACCGACCCCGGTTCGTAAACGATCTCGAAGCCCAGCCGCCGCAACCGGAATGATAGGTCTACATCCTCGAAATACGCCTTGAAGTGAGCCGGGAAGCCACCGGCGCGGATGAGTGCATCACGTCGGTAGAAGGCCGCGCAACCGGACGCACCGAATACGCTACCGGCCGATTGCAGTTCCGCGTGATGGTTGATCGATAGCCCCGAACCGCGTTTCCGGGCGAAGCCGCCGAAGTCGTACTCGTCGCCGGCCGTGTCGATGAGCGGTGGCAGGCCGCGCCCAAGGCGTTCCGGGTCGTTCTGCAAGACGAGCGGCGCGACCGCGACGATGCGTGCGTCCGCGAACCACGGAAGTGCGTGATCGGCCCAGCCTGCGGTGACTTCGGCATCGTCGTTGAGCAACTCAACAACGGTCGCGGTCGCGGCGGCAATCCCAGTGTTCGCGGCCACGCAGAAGCCGCCGGCCTTCTCGCGGCGAATGACCGTGACGCCCGCAAAATCCGCAGCCGCGTGCGAAACGATGGCGTCTTTCGAGCCATCATCGACAACGATGACTTGCGTTCGCGGTGGCGCAAAGCGGGCCACACTGGTGAGGCACAGGCGAAGCAAATCCGCCCGGCGATGGGAAGGGATGACAATCGAAAGTGGCGGGTGGCACGTTCTCACGCGGTGCGGCCGTCTTGTTCCGCGGCGATGGGGTCGAGGAAGGCGGCGGCGTAGCGGATGCGGCGGCGGGCCTCTTTGTCACGGCCGGCGGCCACGTCGCCCACGAGTCGGCGGAGTTGGCCGTAGCAGCGGCTGGCGTCCCAGTCGCCACGGAGGGCGGCCCACGCTTGACGGAATACCGCTTCGCCCCATACCACGGCGGACATCGTCCGTGCCCGCCACCATGACCAATGTTTCTTCGCGTAGTTCAACAGCGCGTGCCGTGTCATCAACCGCAACGGTGCGGGGACGCGGCGAGCGTGCAGCGGCCAGTGGTGCGTCACTTCCAGTGATGGGTCGAACCAGACGCCCCAACCGGCTTCGACCGCACGCCGACAGAAGTCCACATCCTCGTAGTAGAGGAAGAAGGATTCATCGAGGCCACCGAGTTGACTGAAGCAGTCGCGGCGAACCAACAGACAACCGCCGGTCACCCAATCGACGGGTTGCCGGGCCTCTTCGGGGCGGTGCGTACACTTGCGGCGGGAACGCGGGAGGAAGAGACCGGCCATCGTGCGAAGAAGCGTCGGGAACGGCCCGCTCGACGCCTGCGCCGTCCCATCGCGGTTCCGCATGCGGAAGCCAACAACGCCAGCCATCGCGTCCGAAACGGTGAGCTTCTCAATGGTGGCGATGACTTCATCGAGGAAGTCGTCTTCGACGGTCACATCGGGGTTAAGGAGCAACACCCAGTCGCTCGGCCCTTGCGGGGAGGTGGCTTTGTGACGCGGTGGGTGTTCAAGGTTGTTGCCTTCGTTGACGCCGCGGTTCACGCCCCGGGCAAACCCGAGGTTCCGGTTGAAGCGGCGAACGGTGACGCCGTGTGTCTTTTCGAGCTTCCGCACCACGGGGTGGAACGGCGAGTGGTTATCGACCACCACGATCTCGGCGGCCCCCGTGCGGACGGCGATTGAGTGGCGAAGTTGGCCGACGAGCCGGGCCGTGTTCCGCCATTGACAGAAGTTCACGATGACCACGCTAACCACCGCCGCTGGTGGGGCCGCGCGTTTGCGCGGCGGGCTTGTCGCCGACGGTTGAACGGCGGCCGGCCGGTATTCGGTGTGCGGCGGGGTGCCGCCAGGCGGAACTGCCAGGGCCATGCCGGATTCCTTCCGTTCGCCAGGCTCAAGCGGACGCGGGTCCACCCGCGCGACGGCCGATTCTAGGCGCTCGCCCCAAACCGTGCAACCGCAACCCGCGGAGGGCATGGCGAGCCGAAGTTAGGGACGTAAATGTTCGTTGCTCGTCACACTCACTCATAAATTGTCGCCACTACCGCGTTTGGACCACCACGGAAGGAAGAGGCCACCGTCGATGTGCAACACCGTGCCGGTGATGTAGTCGGAGCCGGGTTCGGCCAGGAATAGCACGGCGCGGGCGATCTCGTCGGTGGTCGCTAGCCGGCCCCACGGCAACCCGGTGGCGGCCTTCTGGATGGCGTCGTCGGTGAAGAATTTCCGCTCGCCGGGCGTGTCGGTCCAACCGGGGTAAACGCTGTTCACGCGAATCTTGTGCGTGAGAAGTTCGGTCGCGGCTGTTCGCATCATCTGGTCGAGGGCGGCCTTCGCCATGTTGTACGCCATGCAGTTTGGGAACGCGATCTGAGCGTGCGGCGAACTCACAATAACGGCTGAGCCGCCTTGCTTCTGCTCGATCATCCGGGCACAGGTCGCCCGCAAGCCGTAGTATGCGCCCCACATGCTCACATCAATGGTCTTGCGGAAACCGACCATGTTGGCCGATGTGAACGGTTCGCGCTCGCTGAAGACGGCGGACGACACGAACACATCCATGCGGCCGAGTGTGGTGGCCGCGTCGTTGACCATACTCTCGACGGCGGCCTGATCCGAGATGTCCACGCGGTACAGGCGGGCGCGGCGGCCGAGTTTCTCGATATCGGCGGCGGCGGCCTCGGCCCCTTCGGGCATGGTGAGGTAGTTCAGCGCCACGTCGGCCCCGGCGGCGGCCAACTGCACCGCGACCGCACGACCAATCCCCGACGAAGCCCCCGTCACCAACGCCACCTTGCCGGCCAGCGGTCCAGACATGGTTGCACCCCGAAGAAGCGAAAAGCCCACCCATAGTTAAGGGTGGGCCGTGGGTTCGTCAACGCTTTCTGGCTTTCGGAGGCGTTCAATGCCAGCACATTCCAAGGGCCAAGATGAAAGAGCATTCACCGCGGAGTTCGCGGTGAATACTCTTTCTGCTTTCTGAAGAAACTGGGGCGGTTAGCGGCGGCCGTTGCCACTATTGCCCGGCTTCTTCGGCTTCTCCAGGCCGGCCTTCTCCATGAGGGATTGGCTGAAGATGTCTTCTTCCTCGGCGAACACGTCTTCCAGGGCTGCGTCCGTGGGAAGTTGATACTGAATCGTGTACTTGTGGTTGGCAATGCTGATTTCGTCGCCGGGGCGCAACGGTCGGCGCAGGGTGCGTTCCCCGTTGACCTTCACGCCGTTGGTGCTGCCCAGGTCGCGGAGGTGCCAAACCCCGGTTTTGAGGGCCAACTCGCAGTGACTCGACGAGATATTCTGGAACTTCAGACAGATGTCGCAGGATTCGCGCCGGCCGATGGTCATGATCTCATTGACCAATGGGATGGCGTCCCCGCCACCGACCGGAACCAACTCGCCGTGTGCTTCGCTCATGACGCCCCCCGCCCGGACCCGGGCCACAGCTAAAAGGAAGACAATTCCGCCGATACTCATTATTCAGCCAGGGGCGAACCGGTTCCAGCCCTACCGCAAATTTCCGGTTCCCCTTTTGGTACAAACGGCCGTTCCGACCTGAACCGGACAATCTCGGGCTGCGTTGCGGGTATATTCGCGGACAATGGCGAAGTGGATTCGGGAACGCGGCAAGCCGGGGGCTAGATAAACAAGGCCATCAGTTCTTGTCAGCTTTCACGCTGTAGCAGAACAGTTTGTCCTGGTCGCGGAGGTAGAGTTTGCCGTTAGCGACGACGGGGTGCGCCCAGCACTCCTTCCCGCTGCGTTCCGGTTCTTTGAACGATGCGGCGACCTTCGCGCCTTCAGGACTTGCTTCGAGGAGGACGACCACACCGTTTTGATAGCGGTAATACAGCATGCCGTCCACGGCCACGACCGCCGCTGAGCCGCCACCGCCGGCAGCGCCCTTTTTCTCCTTGTACTTGATCTCGCCGGTCTTGAACTCGACACACGCCGGGTGGCC
>Ga0105049_10011664_pt1 | contig 10072 bp, 5 predicted proteins | sample MAT06_FD_78087 | JGI IMG/M metagenome (GOLD analysis project Ga0105049, IMG submission 78087) | Freshwater microbial communities from Lake Fryxell liftoff mats and glacier meltwater in Antarctica - MAT-06 | ecosystem: Environmental > Aquatic > Freshwater > Ice > Liftoff microbial mat | place...
CACTGCATGCTCAATCTTAAGATCGACTACTGGGTGTCCAGGCAAGAAGGGAGCGAGATGCTTCTTCACCGCAATTGGTCCCATGCCAGGTCCGCCGCCGCCGTGCGGTATGCAAAAAGTCTTATGCAGATTGATATGGCAGACGTCGCCGCCAATGTCTGCTGGACGCACCAGGCCAACGAGCGCGTTGAGATTTGCGCCGTCCATATACACCTGACCACCCTCGTCGTGGATTATCTTGCAGAGCTTCTTGATGTGCCCTTCAAAGACGCCGTGTGTTGAAGGATAGGTAATCATAAGCGCCGCGAGCTTTTCGCGGTGCGCTTCTGCCTTAGTCTTCAAATCATTAAGATCAATATTCCCCTGCTCGTCGCATTCAACAGGAACTACATCAAAGCCTGCCATAACCGCACTTGCGGGATTTGTTCCGTGAGCAGATTTCGGGATGAGGCACACAGTGCGATGAGCATCTCCGCGTGAGCGGTGGTAGGCGCGAATGACGAGGAGCCCCGCGTATTCGCCTTGAGCCCCAGAGTTCGGCTGAAGAGAAACCGCGTTGAATCCCGTTACATCTTTTAGGCCCTGCTCTAATTCTTTAAAAAGCTCCAGGTATCCGCGCGTCTGCTCGGTGGGAGCGAAGGGATGAATCGCCCCGAACTCTGGCCAGGTTACCGGAATCATCTCGCAGGTCGCATTCAACTTCATGGTGCATGAGCCAAGCGGAATCATGGCCTGCGCAAGGGAAAGATCGCGCGACTCAAGGCGCTTAACGTACCTGAGGAACTCAGTCTCAGAATGGTAAGAGTTAAAGACTGGGTGAGTTAGGAAGGAACTCGTGCGCTTAAGAGCAGCAGGGAGTCCGGAACTCTCGCCTTCTGGCAGAACAGCTCCCTCAAGTTTTTGTCCCGAAAGCACAAATACAAGGTCAGCGATATCAGCCTCACGGGTGGTCTCGTCAAGCGAAATGCCGAACTGGCTTCCACCAAACGAACGAAGATTAATCTTCGCTTTCTGGGCGCGGGAGAGCACTTCCAAGGGAGAGCTCACTTCGACCTTAAGCGTGTCGAAGAAAGACTTGGTGAGAACTCGAACGCCGCGCGCTTCAAGAGCACGGGCGAGCGCCGCAGTGTAGAGGCTTACGCGCTTCGCGATGCGCTTAATTCCTTCTGGGCCGTGATAGACGGCATACATGCTCGCCATGACAGCAAGAAGAACTTGCGCAGTGCAGATATTGCTGGTCGCTCGTTCGCGCCGAATATGCTGCTCGCGGGTTTGGAGCGAGAGGCGCATGGCCGGGCGTCCTTCTGAATCCTTAGAAACGCCAATGAGCCTGCCCGGCATGAGGCGCTTAAGCTCGTCCTTCACCGCAAAAAATGCGGCGTGTGGTCCGCCAAATCCAAAGGGAACACCAAAGCGCTGAGCACTTCCTACCGCAATATCCGCCCCAAATTCCCCGGGAGGCGTTAGCTGCGTGAGCGCGAGAAGGTCCGTGGCAGCAGTTAAAATCGCGCCGGCTTCATGTGCTTTAGTCGCGGTGCTGCGATAGTCCCGCACGGTGCCATCAGTGGCTGGATACTGAACGAGGGCACCAACTACCGACTTGCCGGTCTGTGAGAACGAGAACTTATCAAATGCGCTCACTTGAACTTCAACACCGAGTGCTTCGGCGCGTGTCTTGACCACTTCGATGGTCTGGGGATGGCAGTCTTCGGCAACGAGGAATACGCAGGGTCCTTCGCCCGCATGCCGCGCATAGCTTATCCCCATGGCCTCGGCAGCGGCCGTTCCTTCATCTAGTAAGGAAGCATTCGCAACGGCGAGCCCGGTAAAGTCGCAGACCATGGTCTGGAAATTAAGGAGTGCCTCTAAGCGGCCTTGTGCAATCTCAGGTTGGTAAGGCGTGTACTGCGTATACCAGCCGGGGTTCTCAAGAATGTTTCTAAGTATTGGTCCCGGCGTATGCGTTCCGTAGTACCCGCAGCCAATGAACGATCGAAAGATTTTGTTCTTCGAGGCGATAGTGCGAAGGCGAGCGAGGGCCTCTTGCTCCGTCACTTCTGACGGGAAGGCCGCCATGCGAAACTCTTTCGTAAATCGCAGCGCTTCGGGAATAACGGAGTCGGTGAACTGGTCCAAGGTTTCGCAGGCAGCACCATCTGCACTCGTTACTTTGAGCATCTGCTCAACATCAGTGGAAGAAGGCCCGATGTGACGATTTACAAAACTCTCATAAAGAGAAGCGGACTGCTTCATTTGTGATTCTGAATTCTGCGTGCCCATACCCTTTGATTCCATTGAAAGAGACTTCACTGAAAGAGACTTCACTGAAAGAGACTTCACTGAAAGAGACACCACTAAAGGAGACACCACTGCAAGAGACTCCACTGCAAGAGACCCCGCTGTATCTTTTGAGGCGGCGCCCACTGGGCCGGCTGATGTAGCTACGGCATTTTGGTTTGAGTGTGTCGACGAATTTGTGGAAGGAGTAACTGCCATAGGGACCTACCTTGAAGAAGTCTACCTTAAAGAAGCGTCCCTGAAGAAGAGCGCCACGTCCGGATTGAATTGGGAACACTGAATTAGGAACACTGAATTGGGAACACTGAATTGGGAACACTGAATCCGGAACACTGAATTGGGAACATAAGGCGAAGGGACCAAAGAGAGGAGCAAACCGCAGGAATACTAACGCAATGGGCTAGTTCATGCGGCTGGGGCTCCGCCTCTTAGGCCTTGCCGCCAAGATGCTTCTGGTACTCGTCAGCAGACATTAGTGTTGCTACGTCAGCTGCCGAGAAACCTTCAAACTTCACGAGCCACCCATCCGTGTACGGTGTCTTGTTGACAAGTTCTGGAGCACCTGCGAGAGCTGGGTTCGAGACCGTCACCTTCCCAGCAATGGGAGCATAAACGTCCGAAGCCGCCTTAGTGGATTCAACCACGCAAACAGTGTCTCCCTGCTTTACGGTCTTTCCCACTGAGGGAGCATCCACGAAAACTAGATCTCCAAGTTCGCTTTGGGCAAATTCAGTGATGCCCATGACCGCGACGTCACCTTCAACGCGCACCCACTCATGGTCCTTGGTGTATTTAAGATTTGCGGGAAACTCCATTGCCTAGCTCCTCTTATAAAATGGCTTCTTCACAACTGAGGCTCTGAGGCGCCGGCCTCGAACCTCAACTTCAATCTGACTTCCAACAGGGGCAGCTTTGGTATCAACGAGCGCGAGCCCAAGGGCGCGTTGCACCGTTGGTGTCTTTGTTCCACTCGTAACAACGCCGACTTCATTCCCCGAGAAAAATACCTTATCGCCCTGGCGGGTGATTCCTGCATCATCAAGGTAGAGACCAATGAGAGCTTTTCGGACACCCGCTTCCTTTTCCTTGAAGAGAGCTGAGCGACCGATGAAATCTCCCTTATCGAACTTAATGACCCAGCCGAGGCCGGACGCTAATGCGCTTACATCATCACCGAGTTCATGTCCGTGCAGCGGATAGCACGCCTCAAGCCTGAGCGAGTCGCGCGCGCCTAAACCAGCCGGTACGAGACCAAGCGGGGCACCAACTTGAAGCAAGCGATCCCACACCCTTCTCGTCTCTGAACTTGGAACAAAGAGTTCAAATCCGTCCTCTCCGGTGTAGCCGGTGCGCGCCACAATTATTGGAAAGCCCTGATATTCGGTCTCAGCAAAATGGAAATACTTAAGGGCTGCGGCCTGCTCCATTCCACCAAAGCTCAGCAGAATCTTCTCTGCCATGGGGCCCTGAAGAGCTATCTGTCCCCACTGAGCGCTTTGATTATCGAAGGTGGCCTTCCAGCGATTATGCTTGGTGAACCAGGCGTAATCTTTGTCCGCATTGGAAGCATTGACACAGACAAGATAGCGCTCACGGGAGTAGCGGTAGATAATAATGTCATCTACTACGCCGCCCTTTTCATTTAGGATTGCGCTGTAATGCGCCTTCCCATCGGTTAGCTGAGAAACGGCGTTGCAGGAAAGCCCGTCAAGAGCGAGTTCGGCCTCAGGGCCCGAAACAAAAATTTCGCCCATGTGGCTGACGTCAAAGAGTCCTGCTTTGGTTCGAACTGCCGTATGTTCTTGGATAACACCAGCATACTGCACGGGAAGCTCACATCCAGCGAAGGGCACAATTTTGCCCCCAAGAGCAGTGTGAGCATCGAATAGTGGAGTGCGTTGTAACGCCGTCGTCATGGCTTGTGACCCCTTAATTACCCTAGGAACCTAAAATGGGGGTAACTAAAAGTCAAAAATTACAGCTACTAAAGTAGCTAGCGGTCATATCTCACGGGATCCCTACTCGGGTCCGTGAGACTGCGCTCAAAATCCGCCATCCGGGCGTTAGCTAGCCCGCTCTTCTCACATCCCTACCGGGCTGTGAGAAGAGCGGGCTAGATTTGTTGAGACTAGCGGGCCTTCAGGACGAGGGCCTCAAAGCTCTTAAGGGTGTTACTAATAAGCATCACGACGGTCATAGGCCCTACCCCGCCCGGAACCGGAGTGATCGCTGCAGCACGCTTGCTCACACTCTCAAAATCAACATCTCCAGTCAGCTTTCCGGTAGGAAGGCGGTTAATCCCGACGTCAATGACAACGGCCCCCTCACGTACCCAGTCGCCTTTCACCAGATTGGGGACGCCAACGGCAGCAATCACAATGTCAGCCTCACGCGTAACCGCAGGGAGGTCCTTCGTTTTCGAATGGGCGTAGACGACCGTGGCATTGCGCTCGAGGGCGAGGAGCCCAACCGGCTTCCCCACCAAAATAGACCGGCCAATGACGACCACTCGCTTGCCTGCCAGGTCGGCTTTGGGATTCTGAGAGGGCATGAAACTAGGGTCGCCCACAGCAACGTTAGAGAAGGCGAGGTCAATCAAATGCATCGCTCCAAGCGGAGTGCAGGGTCTGAGGACCCCACTTCCGCGGGCCAAAAGTCCTTGATTAAGGGGATGAAGCCCATCGGCATCCTTCGCTGGGTCAATACGGTCAAGGAGCGCGTCCTGCGGCAAGTGCTTAGGGAGGGGAAGCTGAAGAAGGATCCCATCAACGTTCGGGTCCTGATTGAACTCGTCAACCACTGCTTCAACCTCTTGAGCACTGGCGGTAGCAGGCAGGCGGCGGTCCAAGGTTACGAGGCCACAGTGAGCCGCGATTTTCTCTTTGTTGCCAACATAAGCCTGAGAGGCAGGGTTATCCCCGACCAAAATAACGCCGAGGCCCGGAGCTCGGCCGTGCGCTTGAGAAAGCTGCGCCACACGAAGCTTGATCTCCTCCTGAAATCTCTGAGAAAGCCATTTTCCGTCAAGAATTCTTGGTTCCATGGGTGCTACCTTTACGCAGGGGCTCTTGGTTTTCAAGGGATAAGGGGCGACTAACCGTCATGTCTCACGGGATCCCTACGCGGGCGGGTCCGTGAGACTACGCTCAAAATCCGCCATCTCGCCTCCGCGCCAAAAGCGCTGCGGCGAAGCAAGCTGTGAGGCGACCTCGCCGGAGCCTTGGCGAAGGCGGGCCGGGTGGATTTTAAGCACTCGGCACCTGCGAGCGCCGCGCACTCGGCGCCGCCCTCCGGTGCGCTCCGTTCGGCTGAGCTCACGGCCTAAGCCAAATCGCTCCCTGGTGTCGCGATTTGCTAACGCCATCCGGGCGTTAGCTAGCCGTCATTGCTCACACCCCGCCCCGGCTGTGAGCAATGACGGCTAAATAAGATAATTGGCGCAGCATTTGATTCGGCGGCGTAGGGACACGCCCGCCCTACCCAGGTAGGGCAGCATGTCCCTACGCTGCCGTACGATCTCCCAGATCGGAATTTGGTCCCTCCCTATAACCGTGGCGCGGCTTGAAACATTTGTTCCGGCAGCATAGGGACCTGCTGCCCTACCTAAAAACATGGCGCTGCCTGAAACATTTGATTCGGCGGCTTAGGGACACGCCGCCCTACCCGTGCCATCGCCCAATAGGGCGACGGCGGAAATAAACCTCCCTATTAGGAATCGTTCGGTAGGGCGCCGTGTCCCTACGGCGCCGCATGATCTCTCAACCCGGAACTCATTGCTCACCCGCAGCCAGGGCGCCGCAAGCAGCATTTGTTTTGGCGGCGTAGGGACATGCCCCCCTACTAAGCCGGGCGCCGTGTCCCCAAGGCGCCCACTGCAGCTCCCAACTACACCCCGCTACCGTTCCACCCTCAAGTAAGAGTATAAGCCCCCCTGAAGGCCCTCACCCTCGCTTCAACGAGGACTTGAGAGCGCCACTTTGGAAGGTGATAAATCATGAAAATTGGTGTCCCACGAGAACGTAAGACTTTAGAGAAACGAGTAGCCATTACTCCTGACGGCGTTTCTGAACTTGTCAGTCACAAGCACCAGGTGCTGGTAGAAACCAAGGCCGGCGAAGGTTCGCACTTCCCGGATGAAGCATTTAAAGCTGCCGGCGCAACGATTGTGCCAACGCTTAAGGACGTGTGGACCCAAGCTGAGCTGCTCGTGAAGGTGAAGGAACCCGACGAATCCGAATATCAATTCTTCCGCCCCGGACTCACGATTTTTGATTACCTTCATCTCGCCAGCATGCCCGAGCTATCGGCCACGATGGTAAAGAGCGGGGTTACGGGAATTGCTTATGAGCTCGTGCAACTCGACGACCGTAGACTCCCACTTCTTGAACCCATGAGTGAAGTCGCTGGCAAACTCTCGGTCCTGAATGGCTCCTACTTTCTGCTCTCGCAGAATGGCGGGCGGGGCGTGCTTCTCGGTGGAACGGTTGGTGTTCGCCCAGGCAACGTCGTGATCATCGGCGCTGGTATCTCGGGCCGTGCGGCCTGCGAAGTTGCGCTTGGATTTGGAGCAACCGTTACCGTGCTCGATGTGGACTATAAAAAGCTCGAGCGCGTGAAGATGGAGTTCGGATCCCGGGTTCGCACCGTGTTTTCTACTATGGCGAGCATTTCGTGGGCGGCCGAGCGAGCGGACCTGCTAATTGGTGCTGTATTAATACCGGGAGCCGCCGCGCCAAAGCTCGTAACCCGCGAGATTATTAGCAAAATGCCGAAAGGATCGGTCTTTGTCGACATCAGCATTGATCAAGGCGGATGCGGCGAAACTATTCGTACCACCAGCCTGGCGAACCCAGTGTACGAGTATGAAGGGGTCATCCATTACGGCGTGCCCAACATGCCGGCACAGACCCCGCGCACCTCGACCATGGCTCTTACCTCGGCGACGCTCCCGTACATTTTGAGAATCGCCGATAACGGTGTCGATGCTGCTCTGCGGAAGTTCCCGGAGCTGCGACTGGCGGTGAACACGATGGCAGGGAAACTAACCAACAAACCTGTCAGCGACGCCGTCAATATTCCCTATACGCCGCTTGAAAATGTGATGTCTTTTAGCTAGCCGCAGCGGGATCCAAAACTTGAAGCGCGGTGCTCTCGATCGAGAGCACCGCGCTTTTTTTGGCGCTTTTTTTTGGAGCACACGACCACTCACGAGACATTCGGAGTGGAGCAGAATGCTCAAAGCACTTGAGTAAGTGTTCAAATGCTGTCATTGATGTAAATAAGAATAGAGAAAATCACTAAAGTAAGAATCGCATCATTAACGATAGTGATCATAAGAAGCGCGAGACTTGGTCAGACGAGTCTCGAGATGAAGTGCTGACACGGTTGTCGAAGTCAGTCCGGGGAAAGTACCCAGAAGAGACCGTAACGAAGGAAGACAGAAACGAAGGAAGACAGAAACGAAGGAAGACAGAGAAGAGATGCCGATTCGAAAAACCAGACGCGCCGTAGTTCAAAATCCAGGTGCTCAAAGTTCTGCTACGAATGGTTCTACAACAGCCCATTCAGGAACCCATCGCACTGCTGAGACGCGAGAAATTCTCGCTGACAGAGGCGCGCGCTCAAAGCAATTAACCAAGTCTTTTCATGGACTTGCACGCAAGAACCTAACGGTTTCTTCCGCCACGCTACCCGCTGGCTCACAGACATCCGCACCCGCGGCAAGAACTCCTCGTAGCAGCTCCGGAGTGCGTAGTCTTAAGGCCCCGCGCCTTGGGCTGAGCCGCGTCGAACGGACTAATTCACAAACTTTTGGAGCCCAAGATTTTGGGTCTCTGGAAGAATCTAAATCCTCTCCGAGCAGCACTACTTCGCCCAAGGTTCCATCACCTCTGGTATGCGGCTTGATCGGAGTAAAGAAGGCCACCCACCCAATCCTCAACCTCTCAGAGGAGCAGTCGGCGACCTACGAAGGGCATTTCAAGACTGACCATTTTCAAAAAATTGCGGCTGAGTTCTCAGCTGCAGGCCGTACCCCTCAGGCAATTTCCTTCTTTTACAACCCAACCGAAGATCTTGGCGTAAACGAGCGCGGGGTGCACCGCTTCATAGAACACGAAGAAGAAGCTCTTCGTGCGCTTGGGCATGAGCTCTCACTTCAGACCCTTAACTGGGATAATCTCGATAATGTTCAATCAGTTAGCTCCGATTTCGCGCTGCACCTCTGCGATGGGTGCGGCTTTGACGGAGAGCCAGGAAGTGAAGTGATGGTGGCGCTCGAAGGCACCAAAGTTCCCTTTTCCGGAGTTGGATCAGCGGTACACCACGTTACCAACGATAAATTCGCGATGAAACTCGTCCTGCAACGGGCGGGAGTGCCAGTCCCCAAGGGATTTGTAACTTCCCAGGTTGAGGCTACTGCCCCTGAGGGAATTTCGTACCCGATGTTCGTCAAGCCGCGCTTTGGCTTTGGTAGCATTCTAATCGACAGCGCTTCGTGCGTTCGAAGCTCAGCAGACCTGGGCGCCGCCATTTCACGTGTGGTGGAGGGAACCGGAACCGATGCGCTGATTGAAGAATACATCGATGGCCGGGAAATCACCGTCGGGGTTCTTGGAAGCGGCAGCCGCGTCCTGGTACTCCCTCCCCTTGAGATTCGTTTTGGCGCCGTCTACGACGGACTCCCAAAGATTCGCATGGAGAGCACGAAGAGCGATCCCAACTCAAAATTCTATTGGGACTTCGCAGTAGACTGCCCGGCTCACCTCCCCCCTCAAGTGCTTCGCAATGTTGAAGCAGTAGCGCTGCGCGCCTATCAAGCTGTAGGCGGCGATGGGTACGGACGAGTTGATCTGCGCCTTGCTGCGGACGGAACTCCGTACGTCATTGAAGTAAATGGCAACCCCTGCCTCGACTACGGGGACAATCCCTATGACTCGGGAATTTTTCCTCTGATGGGACTGGGCACGGGATGGAATTATGAAGAGCTCATCGCCCAAGTTATTGGTGCGGGAAAGCTCCGGGCCCTGAGGAATTACCGACAACCCGCCATGACGCTGCGTTGCTTTGGTAAGGGTTGCTTTGATAAAGAAACAGGCGCGTTCGCTGCTCGTGCACTTCGCGCAGGAGCGCCCGTATGCGGCATCGCCTTTGCGGGAATCTTAGAAGAGCAAGCTCTAGCGCTGATTGCCGTTGACCCTTATTGCAAGGCTCTCACAACCTCAGATAGCCCGAATGCGGCCCTCAGGTTTTCGGAACGTGGAGCAGCCTTTGTTACCACGCGTAGCGTGAAGGCTCATGAGCGATTGACCATTAGCGCTGAGACTATGCGAAAACTTACCGACCAGCAGCGGACTGCCGTGATGAGATCTTGGTAGACGTCAGATTCGGCGCCCCGGGGACAGGGCGCCCTACCACCTCGGTAGGGCGGCGTGTCTCTACGCCGCCGAAACAAAAGCTATATTCTCACCAATCAAGCTTATAGCGGAAAAATGTTCAGGGACGGAAAATCTTCGGCGCCTTAGGGTTAAGGCGCCCTACCACCCGGGTAGGGCGGCGTGTCTCTACGCCGCCGAATCAAATGCTAGATCTTCACCAATAAAGCTTACGGCTAAAAAATGTTCCGGGACGGAAGATCTTCGGCGCCTTAGGGACAAGGCGCCCTACCGATCGTTTAGGTTGCGCGCTAACCGTCATGTCTCACGGGATCCCTACTCGGGTCCGTGAGACTACGCTCAAAATCCGCCATCCGGGCGGATTTTGAGCACCCGGCACC